>TARA_R110000824_G_scaffold112724_1_pt1 | contig 17838 bp, 15 predicted proteins | sample TARA_R110000824 | Tara Oceans TARA_R110000824 (sample SAMEA4397747) | marine metagenome | biome: Polar Biome; feature: [MES] marine water layer (ENVO:01000295) within the mesopelagic zone...; material: water (ENVO:00002006), including particulate matter (ENVO:01000060) such...
TGCTGCTCCAACCCGATCGGCCAAATCAAGATCGATGCCTGACGGAGCCCTGCACAGCCAGTGATGGGGCAGCATGGTGTAGTAGGGCTTTGCCTGCGGGCATTCGCGCCGAATTTGCGCAATTCTCCACAATGTGACAGCGTTGTTTAATTATTTTGTGCTTTGGAGTTGCGTTTAAATGGCCGAACTGGATCAGATCGATACCAAAATCCTGCGTTTGTTATAGGAAAACGCCGATATTCCCGATGCCGATCTGGCCGGAAAGATCGGCCTGTCGCCATCGGCCTGTTTGTGGCGCATCACGCCGCTATCATCCGCAAAACCCGGCGAACTCGCCGCCGCCCAGCAATACTGTCTGGTCACCGGCGTTCTTATGCTGCACATGCAATACATGGACAAACACACAGCCCTGTGTGACACGCTGTTTGAGGCTGACGAAAATGTCGTCTGGTATCACGCCTACATCGTAACAGAGATATTGAAGAGCACGCGAAGCTCGTTCTTTTAGCGCCGATTTATGTTTTAACCGCTACGCCTATAAGCATATGAGCAAATTTATTTGGATTAGCAAATGGATTGAGCGCCATAGACGTAAATCGCGTAAAGTTACCGTACGGGATACCATACTTATGATGTAGATGGCGCCCTATACCCTCTCTAGTATAAATCGGTTCTACATGTTTACAGTCAAAGCCATTAATTTTGAAATCTTCGCTTAGTTCATGAGGTTCTAGGCGCCACTGATAAAATTCGTTGTCTCCGCTTTTTTCTGGTTTACCTTGTTTAGCATCGATTTCTTTCAGTCGCTGATTGTAAAATGGAACGCTGATTATCAGTGTTCCGCCGGGTTTTAGGACGCGGTACGCTTCTTTAAAGCAATCTGTGAGTCCGTTTTCAAAGTGCTCAAAAGTTCCCCACGAAATATAAAGGTCGAAGAAGTTGTCTTCGAAAGATGTTGCCCGGATATCTTCTCGAACAAAATTCATTGCTGGGAATTCTCTACGCAATGATTCTATCGTAGGGGTACTTAGGTCTAGCCCATATGGTTCGTATCCCAAGTCACGAAGCAAGATGCACCATTCCCCAAGGCCAGAACCACCGTCCAGGACGCGGACATCTCTCCCCGCTGGTGGAGCAAATTTACGGACAACCTTATACTCTGGTCGAACTTTGATCCTCCACTGAGAGCGACGCCTGTTTCCTATTTTCTTCCAGTTTTCAGTCCAGTGATGATCTAGTCGTTGTTCTTCACTTAGGGCGCCGTCGTCCTTGATTGTGTAGTCAGCACGCATTTTGATGCTCGATCAGTTTGAGTTATTTAGGGAGCGTTTCGATACGACTACTGCATAGAATACAGGGAATATGGGGACGTAATCGTCAGCTTTGATTGAGTAGTATAGTAGCCATTTATAGACTCGAGTGAATTTCTTTCGAAGAGAAATGCGGAAAAAATTTTCCCAAGGAGTAATAAAAAAAAAGTGAAGAATTGTACTTGCTAGCCCACCGATAGCGTAGACTTCGATCGCGCTGTTAGGAAACGTCTGTTCAATTCTGCGCAAACTGTACTGTCTCCAACCGTGCCATAGATAAAGAGGTAATGATGCTGGAGCAGGTAAAAAATGTAATTGTATACCTTTAGGCTTCAGCCAGGTGACAGTTTTCTTAGGAAAGTCAAGGTCTGCCTGAATGTGCTCAAGCGCAGAATTTGTGTAAATCAAGTCAAACTCAGGAGAGTGATCTTTCGATAGAACGTCACATTGGTTGAATGATAGGTTAAAACGAGAACTCTTACGTTCTACAAATCGATCATCGATGTCTAATCCTGTCCATGCTCCGCCGAGCCCCGCAGTCTCGAATAGTTCAACAGATCTTCCTGACCCGCAGCCAATATCCAGAATGTTAACGTTGTTTATGTCAGTATATCCTGAATTATCAAGCAATTTGGGAAGCTCAGAGATCAGAAAATGTTCGGCTAATCCACGGCCAGGAGACCAACCGCCCAAGTCGTCGGCTGTCTCAAAAGCATTCCCAAAATTAATTTTTTTGGATTTCAGTTTTTGAGAACACCTTAGGTTCCGTAAAAAGTTCAACCAAAGGTAAGTTAGACGCGATTTACCCCCCCGAATGTGGTCGCCGTTTATTTCCTTGTGATTAGACAACTGCATTTCCTTGAGTTTTTGCTTGGTTACAGACCGAATCTGCCAGAGCACTCTAAGATTGACAATCTTCTAGCGTAACTATTATCACGCACAGCTCTGCTATTCGCTGATTGGTCATAATGTATATTCACAACAGAAGCATGTCCAAAACGGTCAGAAAATTTAAAATCTAAGCTATCTATTTACCTGATTGACAAAATCAGAGTTTGGCGAGGAGCAAGTAAATTGTATAAAGTGATAGCATGTCGCGCATAAAACGAAGTCATAGCTTGAAGTATTAAGGCTGCGGCATGACCAATAATGCTAGGCTGGTGAAATTGTGTTTCCCTACTGTTTGGTTTCCATTGACGCAATGTGGATTGCCTGAATGTAGGTCGGGTTATTTGGTATGTAGATATGTATTTTTCGGAATAACCCATATGGCGGAACCTATTAAAATTACTATTGTAATCAGGTCTTTGGAGCGGGGAGGGACCGAGACTCACCTCCTGAGAACGTTGCCCATAGTTGCGAGTAATGACTTTCTTATGAGTATATTCTGCTTTGAACGTCCCGGAGAACTATCTGAGGAAATGCGAAGATGTGGAATTAAGGTTGTTACTCCTCCAATTAGCGGTTGGTTTACGCATGTTCCTCTTATGCTTAAGCCGTTTACAACAATATGGACGTGCGTTTTCTTCTTTTTGCATCTGTTTCGTCGTAGCCCCGACGTTGTCCATTTTTTCTTACCAGCCTCATACCTGATGTTGGCCCCTATTTCGTTACTGCATGTGCGCTCTAAAAAGATTATGAGTCGTCGCAGTATGAACAAATATCTCGAAAAGTATCCAAAATGGGTTCGCAAAGTAGAATTCTTTCTGCACAAAAAAATGTCTGTCGTTCTCGCTAATTCAAGAGCAGTCCTTAAACAGTTAGAATACATGGAAAATGTGCCTGCTGAAAAACTGCGGCTCGTATATAACGGTATTGACGAGACAGAAAATGTCAGTAGGCGAGATTTTGCCGTAAGAGCCGATCTTGGAATAAAATTGGATGCTGTCGTGCTTGCAACTGTTGCTAACCTGCTTCCATACAAGGGTTATCAAGACCTCATTGAGGCATGCGGCTTCCTGTCTAAGAGTTTCCCGACGCTACCGGATTGGCACTTGATTGTAATTGGTAACGACAGCGTTGGTATGAAGAAAGAGTTAGAAAATCTGGCCGTGAGGTTGGGGGTCAGTCAAAGGTTGCATTTTGTTGGCAAGAGAACTGACGTCAATCATTACCTTGCGGCTGTAGATATTGGAGTGCTGGTATCTCATGAGGAAGGTTTTTCAAACGCAGTAATCGAAGAAATGTCGGCAGGCCTGCCTATGATTGTTTCTGATGTAGGAGGGAATCCAGAAGCTGTTGTACATGGAGAAACAGGTTTGGTGGTCCCCGCGAAAGCACCAAAAGAACTTGCAAAGGCGATAGCTTACTTACTTCAAAACCCCAGCGTTGCTAAGGAAATGGGGCTTGCGGGTAAAAAACGTGTCCGAGAATGTTTTTCTATTGAGCAATCGGCAGAAGGATATCGTTCAGTTTATCGTTCGCTGGGTCATTCTAAAATGATGTGATTGTTAACGTATTTTTGTGTGCCGTCCGCTTGGTTCTTCTGGGGTTTTTCTGAAATGATATGCCACTCACATACGCTTGCATTGAGAGCGGTAAACCGTGTTTGGCCGATGTTTTATAAGATAAAGCTCTTGAGTTGGGCGCGGCGTGCCGGCCTGGCTGAGCCTGTAATCTTACTTTCTTTTGACTGTGACACTGATCGTGATGCTGAGGCGGCGGTGCGAGTTCAAGAGTATCTTCAGAAATTTGGCATGACAGCATTCTATGCTGTGCCAGGAGAACTGCTTGAAACGTATTGGGGGGAATACTGTAAGCTCCTCGACTTGGGGGCTCAGTTCGTAAATCATGGCTATAGACGTCATGCAGATATTAACGAGATGACAGGAAAGCCGTTTTCAACATTTACTTATTGCAACGTACCCGATGATGTTTGGAAAGAAGACATTTTGCTTGGGCATGACGTGCTAACGAAGTTGACAGGCACTCCACCCACAGTCTTTAGAACGCCACATTTTGGAGAGTTTAACAAGAAAGAGCAACTTTCTAAGATGTACTCTTTTGTTGCTTCATTGGGGTATCGTGTTTCAAGTTCCACCAAGCCTGTGTTCGGAATGTTGAACGGTAGCGTTTACAACTGTGGAGAAGGTCTCGTTGAGCTGCCATTGAATGGTTGCCTAAGTAAACCTGCACAGTTGATGGATAGTTGGGGGTTTTTGTCGGCACCGGATGCGCTCGGAAAGAAAAAGATGCTCAGAGAGTTGGAAAGTTACAGGAAGCTGTTTGAAGCCAAATTACCTATAGTCTTAAACCTCTACTTTGATCCGGCAGATATTGTGAATGAACCCGATGTGCTGCATGCGTTGTCGTGTTTTTCAGGGTTTAGCTGCATAACTCTAGATGACTGCGAATTTTTGTCTTTGGCTCATACGGCGAAATGATGTCCACTACTAAGATACCCCGTTTACTTATCCTCGGGTATTGTTATCCCCCTACGGTCAGTCCGGAAGGCTTTGTAACTGCAAAACTGTTGCGAAATGTACCTGATTGTAAGATTGATGTTTTAACGCTCGATAATGGTTTGGTCGGCCCATTTCTTGACAGTGAAATGGGAAATTATGCCGAGAAAATACCCGGCCGAGTGATTAGAGTTGGTGCATCAACATTAATTCGAAAAATAAGCAATTTTCCGCGCTTGCCGTTTCGGCCTGACCGCTGGATTGTACTTAATCATATCGTTTCCTCCAAGGTGCGAAAGCTTTTGCTTCGGGAGAGATATGATTGTTTCGTGACGCGCTCACAGTATCACTCCTCACATCTTGTTGGATTAAAGCTTAAACGAAGAAATCCGGAGATTCCTTGGATTGCGTGCTTTTCAGATCCTTGGTCGAATGCAGATCATCAAGTGAGCGTTCCGGTGTTTTCAAATTGGAGCGACATGCAGGAGCGAAAAGTATTAGAGTGTGCTGATTGCCTTGTTTTCCCGACGGAAGGTTTGCGAGATCACTTTACAAATGGTGACTTTGCGCTGAATGCGAAGTCCGCGATCTTACCTCACTCGTTCGATGCCTCCCTTTATGCGAGGAAAAAGTCCCCAGGGAAAAGTTTTGGTTCATCTGTCACGCTTCGGCTGTTTGGGTCGTTCTACGGAGCGAGGACGCCCGACGCATTATTTTCGGCGATAAATCGACTGAACCTCGAAAGTCAAATTAACATCACTCTTGAAGTGTTTGGTGCTTGGCATCCATCCTATGCCGAGTTTGAAGATCAGAATGGTGGACGTAAAAAAAAGCACGTCAGGTACATGGGCCAAGTTCCTCATCTGGATGCTTTGCGCGAGATGCAGGATGCAGATTTACTCGTGGTTGTGGATGCTCCTGGGAAAGGGAGTAGTTTTTATCTTCCTTCGAAGCTTGTTGATTATTTAGGCAGCGGTACGCCTATCCTATCTCTTTGCCGCCCCGGAGTGGTGTGCGACATTACTCGAAAGGCGGGCGGGATAGTTGCGGATCCCTCCGACGTATATGGTATCTCTGAAGCGATCCGAAATTGGTTAAATGCCATAGAGCGTAAATATTCACCATCCGCATTAACTCTATCTAACTATGAAGCTCGTTGTGTCGGGCGAAAATTTCGGGACTTGGTTGGATGTTTGCTAGATGAGAAAGTTACTGAAAAATAATAGTGCTCCCCCAATTTTTTTGGGAGCTTTCATTGGGGTTATTACTCTACTACCGTTTATGCGTGTTCGCGTTAACTACGAATACATTGAGTTATCTGGTGCACTGCAATTCATTGTGTTTGTAGGGCTTTTTGTGGGGCTGATAGCCTTTGCCAATTTCAGGTTTTCTGAATTATTTTCTGAGTTTAAATATCTCTCATTAAACCAAAGTTGCCTTCTTTTCCTTTTATGGTGTGCTGTTGCTGTAATTTCCAGTTTTGTGGGGCAGGACCCTATACTTTCTCTAAAAAGAGCAACACTGGCGCTTGTTCCAGCTTGCTTGGTTTACTTCACGGCTTATTCGTGTGCGGATCCAAGAAAAATATTAAAAGGTTTTGTTCTTGGGATGTGTTTGATCACACTAGTTTCTATTTTTTACGCTTTGGCCGGTTGGATCGCAGAAATTACGAATACTGATCCCAACGTAAGACATGGCACATTTTTTTTGTTTGGGCTCGAATTCTCTCAGTCTCTTGGTCAGAGACACATTTTATTTAACAACGAGTTGATTGAATTGCAGAGATTTTCTGGTTTCTATCCGAACCCAAATGGAATTGGAATAGTGTCTGCAATTTGTTTGATTTTTTTGACTTTAATTAAAAAAGATATGCCTAGAACTTATGTGTTTCTTTTGGTTGTGATGGTTTTAGGACTATTGCTTTCTGGGTCCAGAATGTCGTTGTTACTCGTAATTTCATCATGCGCATACTTTATTCTTTCTCCACGTTTAAGAACAAAAATATTCAACGTGCCTTCTGCTATATTAGTCTTTTTATTTTTAATTGTTCTTATTTTTGTTTGGGCTGAATTTTCACAAGAAATCTCAAACATGTTTGATGGAAGTAGACAAGAATTTCTAAGCTTGGGTGAGAGAGGAAATGGTTTTCTTAAAGCAATTGAGGTAGCCTCGCAAAACTGGTTCATAGGAAGTGGTTTCGGTCTGGGTGCTGAGGTGGTATTTGGAAAACAAGCAGATGTAATGGCAATTCATTCGGTCATTCTGAATGCAATAGTTGAGACAGGTTTTTTAGGTGCGATTTTAATTTCTGCTCTATGGGTAAGGCCGCTTATTTCTGAACATAAGGTAACTACCGCTGAACATTCAAAGGATTTGCAAACGTTATGTTTGAATGCAGTCGTGTTCGGCCTGTTGGTTGCTGAGTTGTTCGATCTGAGCGTTACGAGGTTTCATTATATCCATTTAGTTCTCTTTTTCCTTCTGGGGCTGAGTTCTGCTTTTCAGCGTCGAGGTCGCAAAAGGATTGAAACCTGATGTATGAGGTCGTCTTACGTTCTGATTGTGACAGGGCATGTTGGGACACAGCCGCTGATACATTCACGTCTGCCTGGGCGTGGCACCGATCAGAATTGTTAAACGCAAGAAGTCACTGGTTGCGGACGGAGGATCACAGTTTTTGTGTGCGGGATAGATCCCGTTCGGATCAGATTGTCGCAATAGTGCCGTTAGTTGTTGTAAGGCCGAGGTTTCTTAACACATGCGTCGGGGGGCACTTTGAGAGTACAGGTGGGCCTGCATTATCTTCGGAGCTACCAAGACGTTCTTTGAAAAAGGTACAGGAAATAATCCAAGCTACCATCCGCTCTCTCGCAATTTCTCTGAAGGTTCGTAGATGTGATTTTTCAAGTGCTCCGCTTGTTCCTCAGTTACTGTCCATTGATCGTCCATTCCCAAATCCAATGTGCTATTTTGGTGTCAAGGATACATCGACACAGTCTTGGGTGTTATCGATTAGGGAGAGGGCGCTAGAAGAACTATGGAATGGTCTTGAGCATCGAAGCAGGAAGCAAATTAAAAAGGCCGGACGCAATGGTCTTACGGCAGATATTGTTGTTCCAAACTCAAATATTTGCGATCAGTATTATGACCTTCATATCAGAACTTGCATGCGCAACTCTATCTCTCCGCATCCGAAGGCATACTTTCAGTCTCTTTTTTCAGAAGTCGCTGATGCAGGGCTATGTAAGAGTTGTGTTGTTTGCGACCATGGTAATCCTCTCACGATCCAAAATTTTTTGATCTATAAAAATACGGCACTTTACTGGACCGTTGCCAGTCACGAGGACGCTCTTAAGTTGTGCGCGAACGACTATGGAATGTGGAAGTCAATACAGCATTTTAGTGAGGCTGGTTTGGAATACCTAGAATGCGGGGAGGCCTTTCCTTCAGCGCCCAATGGGAAGCTGAAAGGTCTGAACGACTTTAAGAAGTCATTCGGAGGAGAGCTGTATCCCTACTATCGTGGGAAAATCGTCTATCAACCAGTCCTCGAGGGCGTGCTCGAAATACTTCGGCAGTTTCGATCGGGGGGCGCTGCAACATGAATAAGGTTGAGCAACAGCACTTTGATGCCTGTGCCAGTGTATATGAGACCGAAATTGGTGAAGAATATCCGCAGTGGCTCAAATGGCATCTCATAGAGAAATACGCGAAGCATGGTGACCGGGTGGTTGATATAGGTGGAGCAAACGGTCGTCATGCTCTTGACGCTGCTCTGAAAGTCGCCTGTGAAACAATTTGCGTGGATATTAGTGAGGGCATGCTTAAACAGCTGAAACAGCGGCCCGACTATCTTTTGGCTGAAGTAGAAAGTCGCCCAAGTCCTGTCGTAGCATCTGCCCTGGAGTTGCCGATTCAAGATGAATCTGTCGACCTTGCCTGGAGTTACGCAACGCTATTGTTGATGCCTGATCAGCAAACTGCAATTTCAGAAATGGTCAGGATTGTTAAGCCGGGTGGGATTGTAATCCTTGATATTGGGAATGTTTGGAATCTTGGTTGGTTATACTGGCGACGGTTTTATCTAAAACGTGGTTTTTCTGGCATTTTCCCCATGTCGCGGCGCCAAATTGGTAAATTGGTTCATGCGCTTGGGTGTCAGACCTTAGAGGATATACCAACGGGTATCCTCAGTCAGTTATTGCTACTTCCTTATATTGATAAAGTCACAAGATTGCGTGACAGGATACATAAGAAAGGCGCATACCCCGACTTGGATGGACGATGCAGTAAATTGCTCCCAATATTTGCAAATCGCTACTATCTGGTTTTGAGAAAGAAAGGCGGCTAAGTGAAGACGCCCAGCGCAAGACGATTATTGCGGTTCTGCAAAAGTGATCTTGGTTTAAGATTTATGGCAGAGGCTGCAGCACGTGGTAGCGGTTTTGTTGTTACACCGTTGCTGTCTTGGACGCTAGGGGCAGCAGTGTTCGGTGGTTACACTCAAATTCTCAGTCTTTCTTTTGCTTTCGTGCCAATCATTTCTGCCGGCCTCGGCTATACGGTTATTCGACAAGTTGCTGCCGGACCAAAGCCGCAACAGGGGTGGGGCTTACTAGTTTTTTCGATCAGTTTTGTTTCTTTTCTTTGCGTGTTACTTGCTGGCGTAATGTTAGTGTTTTCTGGAGAAATCAATTCACTGATTTCCCTAAGTATGGCTTTTAAATCCTCTTCCGTTGTTCTCGCAGTGTCAGCTTTAGCATGGGTCGTCGCAATAGAAGCTCTTGTTCAAGAGTACTTTAGGGCGATGAGATGGGTGCGTTATTCGTTGATTGTGCAGCTAAGCGCTTTAGCCTTGCATCTATGTGTTCTAGCTCTTGTTTTTCTTGCGGGTAGTCTTTCATTATGGTCTGCACTTGCAGTTTTAGTGCTCACAAAGCTCTGCGTGATCGCAGTGGTACTGATCGTAATGTTCCTGCTGTACTCAAAATCGGGCAACGCACGCTGTCAGAATCCAAATTGGCGAGTATTGATTTCAGGTGTCCCTTTTATGCTCGCAGGGTTTGCTGAATGGGCTGGAAACTTAGGGGACCGCTTGATCGTGGGGAATTACTTGGGGGCGGAGGTGGTTGCGCAGTATACAGCGGCCGTAATGCTTCTTTCTGTAATTGTCGCGCTCGGTGCCCCATTATGGTGGTTGTTGTTTCCAGAGATAGTTCAGCAAACACATCATTCGAATTACCAACGTTGTCGTGAAATTGTTCAGCAGCGCACCATGACGTTTGTTGAACTTGGGTTACCTACACTTTTTTTGCTCGCTTTAATCGCAGACCCCGCTATTTCCCTGTTGGTGAACAGCAATGCAACGGATATGTCAGGCGTCGTTTTTCTGCTTGGTGCTTCAGTATTTGTAAATCAACTTGCGACAGGTTGGGAGTACTTCATTGTATCCGTTTCTTCAGGCAAAAGATTGATGTTTTCAACCCTGATCAGTTCATTGTTGGGGTTTGCAATAGCGATTTATCTCGGCCCGAGTATGGGCATAGCAGGAATTGCGCTGGGCGTTCTCTCAGGGAAGGTGATTTTGGCCTTTACTTACTGTGTGTTGGCAAATCGAAATGGATTCCCGGGTGCAGTATGGGAGACACTACCGTCCTTCATCATTATTGTCGTCAACGTTGTTGTCTTCGGCTTAGTTAAATATTTGGTCCAAATTCTTAAATTAAGCGGAAATAACGAAATTTTATTCGGATCAGCATGTTTGTTTATGCTGTTTTATGGCGGTGTTTATTGTGTTTATAAGCATTTGTCTGATTCTGGTTTACAAAGTTGACGATATGCTCTGCTACGCGGTCCGCGGCCTTCCCATGCCCCTGTATTTTTTGCCATTTTTCTGTGGCGCTCGATTGTGGGCGAACGCTCAGGTGATTTGTTACGGCTTCACTCAGGTTTTTAGCTTGTGACCCTATGAGGCACCCTAGTCCAAGGTCTATGATTTCGGGGCGTTCCGTGACGTCTCGGACCACGATGATCGGAACACCGCAATATGGTGCTTCCTCCTGCATTCCACCAGAATCGCTGATCACTAAATCTGCATAGTCGAGCATGGTGATCATTTCTTGATATGGTAAGGGCTCTACAAGTTGTAAATTTAAATGCTTGCTCCCTTCAGGAAAATGTCTTCTAACCGTTTCACGCACTTTAGGATTTGGATGTAGTGGCCATACAAATCTATTGTCGCTGTGTTGCTTTATGGTTTTAGCCAATTCCACGCAAAACTGGTCCAGATCACCATCCAAAGCTTCTCGGCGATGCATAGTTATAAGTATAAGCTTTTCCTTAGTGCCGCCCTTAACTGGCTTTAAGAGAAGTTGAGCATTTGGTTCTTGTCTCGCAAGCACAAGGCTGTCGATGCCGGGGTTGCCAACAACATGAATTGTGTCGGAATGAATGCCCTCTTTGACTAAGTTATCCTTGGCTTGATCTGTCGGTGCTAGATGCAGGGATGTTATGCGTGCGATCATTTGCCTTAACCCCTCTTCGGGCCAGGGGTTAGTCAAGTCATTAGTTCGTAATCCGGCTTCAACGTGAACCACGGGAATGTTTAGCAGAAAACCGGACATCGCCCCTGCAAACGCCGATGCGGTATCTCCCTGAACTATTAGAATTTCTGGACGATTCTGCGCGAACTCCTTTTCAAGTACAGTTAAAACTCTTTTATGAATATCGGCCGATGATTGCGTATTTGTCATCAATTTAAAATCGACATCTACGTGTATATTCAGGCTATCAACCGCTTGATCGAGAAGTTTCCGGTGCTGTCCAGTACAGTAAAATGTGACATTTTCTTTGCCGAATAAGATATCGAGAGCCCGAGAAACTGGAGCTAGTTTTATCAATTCTGGGCGTGTTCCTGCGATAATCGCAATTTTACTCATCTTGTCTTGGCCTCTTTATGTCGGGGATGGCTGTTTTGTCTTTTCCATCTCATTTGTCAGCAAATGATATATCTTTTCGTTGCAAGTCGCAGGGTCAAAAATCCGTTTAAAAGCGTCCTTTGTTCTTTGCCCATATAGTGCTGATTTTTGTTCATCACTAGCCAGTTCAATGAGAGCAGACCGGAAGCTTTGCGGGGTTCCAGAACACCACACTATAGAGGCATCCTTGTACTCGACTGGACGTCCTTGCTGCGGTTCGTTCAGTACAATAGGCAGGCCTACCAAGCCAGCTTCAATTACTGTTTTTGGGACTTCTGCGAAAAGAGTAAAGGCGATGAAGGCGTCAAAATTTTTTAATTGTTCAATAAGTATAATGTTCTGCATTCGTGGAATTAGAGTCACCCTTTGTAACATGTTATGTTTTTTTATCCATTGCTCCACTTGAAACCTATTCGGACCATCACCCACTACCGTGAGATGAAGATTCTCACAATTCTTGATTGCGTTCAAAATTGGAAATATTGATTTTCCATCAATAAGTCTACCAACAGTAATTAATCGAAAAGAAGATTTCCGAACATAGGAACGCTTTGTATCGCAGCCCCGAACGCCAACCGAATTAGGGATAAGAACAGTTTTTTTTCTGTACTTTATTGGAATGGTGTCCACAGCTGGGCTGTAAACTGGCGCCAGAAAATCAATGTTTTTATGAGTGTACCGCCTGAGGAAATACTCAAAAAATCGGATCAAACGATGCTTTATGGATATGGCTTCAGTTTTTGGCGCGGTTAAATGGCATGTGTGAATGCTGGAAACACTTCTGTATCCGTATTGTTTGCCAATGATTGCAGCTACAGTTCCTGCAAACGTATCTCCGTAAGCTCTGACTGATACTGATTTTACATCATGAAAGCTTAGGTCCAATTGTTTGTTGATGTACTTTTTAATAAGTTGCGGGATGAATAATGTTGTCAGCATTCCTTGGAAAGTCATAAGATTAGTAGTATAGAATTCGGCATTCGCATTTCCGCATAGTTTTTTTATTTCTTCCGTCTCAGGTGCATCTGGGCAAAGAGATATTATTGCTATTCTTGAAAACTTTCCACCAGGGTTGAGATATGAGTAGGGTGTTTCACCTTTCGTGATCCACTCTGATATGCGTGCAGCAACAACAACGATTAACAAATTCGACAATAGTCATCACCAATTAATGGGTGTAAATTTATGTAGTTATCGGTCTGGCTTCCCGAATCATCTATTAGCAATATGTCATCTGCATACTTATTGTGTCGCTCACGGTTTTTGAAAATTAGCGTGCTTGTCTTGTTTGGAGGAGCATAAAACATAGTGATTTTTTTGAGATTCCGTCAATTGGGCTGCAATTTATCTACGTGGACAGTTTGATGTTGATTGGAAGATTTTCATTAGTAAGAGTGTAATCTTATTTCTGGGATAGTACTAACGTTCAGTTTAGGCTCCTAATTTCGATTTGATTTATATAAACACCAAGTTTTGGATTTTATAATGCGTTCATTTGTCTTGTGGGTTGTCGGCGCTATCTCTTGTCTATTTCGGTTAATTCCAGGAAAGGTGAGAGGCGGTCTGATCTTTGGACTCCTTATGATCGAGTCTCGTATCGGACAGCCCGCGGCAGCGTTAAGGCGATTGTACCTCATAAAGGATAACTTGGAGCGATTGCTGTCTGAGCGGGCCATGGCATATGAGGGAGGGGAGCATCCAAAGCATCGTTTAATGCGATACCATGATTTTTTTATCGAAAATATCAGCCAGGGTAATCGTGTTGTTGACATTGGTTGTGGATATGGTGCCGTCGCACGATCTATAGCCTTGAACGTATCGCAGAGTCAGGTGTTTGGTGTCGAGATGGACGAGCAACGTTTTAATCAGGCAACTGCCGCCGACAATCCACAAAATCTTAAATTTATATTTGGTGATGCATTTCAGGTGCTGCCGGATGGAGTTGCCGATGTTGTTGTTCTCTCAAATGTCTTGGAGCACATCGAGGATAGACAGGCATTCTTGAGGCGGATTGTGGATGTGTTGTCACCAGGAAAAATTCTCATCCGAGTTCCCGCGTTTCAGCGCGAATGGCATGTTCCCCTCAGAAAGGAACTTGAGATAACGTATTTTAATGATCAGACGCATTTTATTGAACATACTGTTTCCGAATTTGAGGACGAGTTACACCGTGCCAACATACAAATTGATAGTTTAAGAACAATTTGGGGCGAGATATGGGCCGTTTGTCATCCAGCCAAGCCAACGGGACAATGAGGGATGTTGCCTTCAGTTTCTGTCGTTATTCCTTGCTATAATGGGCACGCGTTCCTGGATCAGGTTGTTCAGTCTGTGCTCAATCAGACAGTCAAACCCCTGGAAATCATCGTTGTAGACGATGGTTCGGATAATCCCGAAACCATCAAGTTCTTGGACGAAATTTCAAGTGGGGTGCTTCTCATAAGGCAGAAAAACAAAGGTTTGCCGTGTGCTCGCAATGTAGGGTTCGCTGCTGCTAAAGGAGAATACATTCTTCCCCTTGATTGCGATGATTGGCTGGAGCCTGAATTCTTAGAGATGGGTTTGAAGTTGATTACTGAGAATGAAGGTGTCGACTTCATGTTTTCTTGGATGTCTCTGGAGGCAGAGTCATCTGGAATTTTGGAAAAGCACTATAACTTTTTTGAACAGTTGTTCTTAAATCAACTTCCCTACTGCATTCTTCAACCCAAAAAAATTTGGGAGGATTTGGGGGGGTATGATGAGTTGATGCGCAAAGGTTATGAAGACTGGGAGTGGAATATCCGGTTAGGCAAGGCTGGTTATAAGGGGGGGGTCATTAAGCGCCCGTTATTCCACTACCGAGTGCAATCAACGGCAATGCTAGCCAGTATATCTCGACGGAAACATGTCGACTTGTGGATGTTTATTCGTGAAAAACATGCAGGTCTCTACTCCGGCAAGGAGTTGTTCGCTATGTGGAAAATATGGCGTCACTCTGGCTCAACTAGACCGTTGTTCTTATATTTCGGTTGGGAAGCTCTGTATCGTCTTCTGCCAAAAACCCTGTTCAGGTTTTTGGTTTCTACATTATTCTCTTGTGCGCATTCCGCCCGTTTTAAGAAGAAATAGTTTATCTTTTTTCCCCGTGCCCAGACAAATAGGAAGTTACAGGCTTTTTAAAGACGAAACCACGACTTCAATGTCTCTTGGGGACATTGAAGTGTAGATCGGAAGTGAAAGGCAGGAATTGTAAAAGCTTAGTGTGCCTGAAAAATCAACTCCTACTGTTTGTGTTCGATAGTAAGGCTGAAGATGAACAGGGATGTAGTGAACTTGAGTACCAATTCCATCATTTTTCAGTTTTTCCATCACGTGATTACGGCCTTTACCTAGAAAATCGTTGTCAAAGAGTGCAATCATTAAGTGAGGACATGGCGAGCAATTGGGAACGCGATTAGCTAGCCTAATCCCTTCCGGCAGGCTGTTCTCTAGAGAATAGTATTTTTCCCGTAACTCTCTTCTCTTGGCTGCGAACATATCGAGCTTTTTAAGTTGGCTGCTGCCAAGAGCGCACTGAATGTCAGATGCCCTGTAGTTGTAGCCTGGTTCAGACATTTCATAGTACCAACTACCCCATTCGCCCGAGCGGTCCTTGCCTGTATCTTCTGAGATAAACTCTTCTGGTTTGCGGGTGATCCCGTGATTCCGAAAAAGCTCAAGCTTCTTTGCAAAGTCACTCGAATTGGTCGTAACCGCTCCACCTTCACCCATCGCAATGGTCTTCACAGGATGAAAAGAAAAGGCTGTCAGGTCTGACCACTTGCAGTCACCTGCGACGTGTTCGAGGTTGGGGCCATAAGTTGTGCCTATCGCGTGACATGCATCTTCGATGACAAACATGCCTTCGCGCCGCGCAACTTTGCTTATTGCTTCCATGTCACAGAGCTGCCCTGCTAAATGCACAGGCACTACAACTTTGGGGCACAGGCCAGCTTTCTTTGCACGAAGAATGGCATTTTCTAGGTGATCTTTGGTCATTAACCCTGTTGCTGGATCGCAGTCCGCGAAAATGACTTTAGCTCCAGTAAATGTCATTGCGTTGGCAGAGGCTAGAAATGTTACTGATGGGACAATGGCAGCATCGTTCTCAGAAAGACCGATTGCATGAGCTGCCATATGCAGTGCAGCCGTACCAGAGTTGCATACAATTGCGTAATTGGAGTTCGTTTTATCTGCGAGCAGACCTTCAAACTCATTCACAGCTGGGCCGGTTGTAAGGTAATCGGACTTAAGCACTTTAACGATGGCTTCTATATCATCCTGATCAATTGATTGTCGGCCATATGGGATAAATTTTTGCGTCATTTTGATTGGCTTTCGAAAAAGCTCCAAGCATGGGAAATGATTTCTTCGAGGTTTCGGAACCTTGCCGTCCAGTTAAGCAACCTTTTAGCTTTTTGGGCGCTTGCAACCAAGCGTTCAGGATCTCCGTCTCGACGTTTTTGATAGTTAATCTCGAAACTTTTCCCAGTTATCTGTTGGCATAGTTCTAAAACTTGCAGCACGGATGCACCTGACTCCGTGCCAATGTTTATGTAGTCAAAATTTGGTTGATGCTGGTTGGTAACAAAATTGAGAGCATCAATATGTGCTTTAGCAAGGTCATCGACATGAATATAGTCCCGGATACAGGTTCCGTCCAAGGTGTTATAATCCGTTCCAAACACTTGCATCCCAGAAGTAATGCCAGCGGCCGCTTGAAACGCTAGAGGAATCAGATGCGTTTCTGGAGTGTGTCTTTCTCCTGCACGTGCATTGGGGTCGGCACCCGCAGCGTTGAAATAACGAAGTGCAAGTGCTTTGAAGCCATATATTTCGCTGTAGTCTTGCAAGATTGTTTCTACGATGGCTTTGGAGCGTCCATAAGGGTTGGTTGGTCTTATCTGTTGCTCCTCGTCTATCAATTGTTGGGAGCAATTTCCATAAACGGCTGCGGTTGAAGAAAATACTATACTATAGCATTCGTTGGCGCGCATTGAGGCAAACAGAACTTGTGATCCTGTTACATTAACATTGTAAAAGTCCTCAGGTGTCCTCATCGACAAACCTGCTTCGATTAACCCGGCTAAATGAATTACGGCAATCGGTTTATAATCTATAAAAATATGATCTAACGTTGCGCGATCACGTATGTCTCCACGAACAAATGAAGCTTCGATCGGGACCGAGTCCCTATGACCATTTGTAAGATTGTCGAGAACGATCGGGCAATATCCATGTTCCAGTAATCTCAAGCAAATATGTGAACCGATGTAACCTGCGCCACCGGTAACAAGTATGTTTTTCATTGGATAATGGTGCCCACTTTTGTAACTTTAGTCGAGACACATAAATTTATGCAGAAGGCTGAATAACTAACTTTCTAAGCGCATAAGGTACAGAGCAAAATTCTTATACTGTTTGAATAATGTGCGCCTTGGGGCCGCCAGTAAGTCCTATTACATTACATCCAGTTCATTTTTCTTTTTTTGAGTTTTCCTTTGGCAGCGAGTAGCGTGAAGAGCGGTGTGGCGTTTCGATCAAACGCTGTAACGCTGCCAAAAAGTCCTTCGGATAGAGTTCTTCTGCCCTAGGAGTGAACGCCCTTAGCCCCGCGGCGCGCAAGTTCTATTCCTTGCCGCGCAGAACGCGACCCCCTTCAAAATTGATCAGATTTATGCAAAGGGTTTAAATGGTCGAACTGGATCAGATTGATACCAAAATCCTGCGTCTGTTGCAGGAAAACGCCGATATTCCCAATGCCGATCTGGCCGGGAAAATCGGCCTGTCGCCATCGGCCTGTTTACGGCGCGTCGCCAAGTTGCGCGATACGGGCGTGATTTTGAAAACGGTTGCGGTGATTGATCCGGCCTTGATCGGACGGCCGCTGACGGCGGTAATTAATCTTGAGTTTCACCGGCACGGCAATCAATACCGCCGTGATTTCATCGGTAAAACCCGCGAACTCGCCGCTGTCCGGCAATGCTATCTGGTGACAGGGGAGGTCACCGGCGTTCTGATCCTGAACATGCAAGACATGGCCGAATACACAGCCCTGTGTGACACGCTGTTTGATGCCGATGAAAACGTCGTCTGGTATCGCACCTACATCGTGACAGAAACTCTAAA
>TARA_R110000824_G_scaffold124614_3_pt1 | contig 17824 bp, 5 predicted proteins | sample TARA_R110000824 | Tara Oceans TARA_R110000824 (sample SAMEA4397747) | marine metagenome | biome: Polar Biome; feature: [MES] marine water layer (ENVO:01000295) within the mesopelagic zone...; material: water (ENVO:00002006), including particulate matter (ENVO:01000060) such as......
AGGTCAGGCACCTCAGTTACAGAAGGGTGCAGACATGTCTGACTATATGTCTCAGTATACCAAGGGTGTTACTGATCCTCAGTTACAGCAGTTGATGGAATTCCAGAAGATGCAAGGGCAGGAACTGGGATCACAGGCTGCTGGGGCTGGTGCATTCGGTGGCCTACGCCAAGGCGTGCAAGCGACAGAGCAAGCGAAAGCGGCCTCAGAGCAAGCTGCTGGTATTATTGGTGCTGGTCAGCAGAAAGCATTTGAGTCTGCACAACAGGCATTCCAAGCTGACAGAGCGGCACAGCAACAAGCCCAGCAGACGGGACTTAGTGCAGAGGGACAAGCCGCCCAAACACAAGCAGGAGCGCAAGGACAGGCGTTGGCGGCACAACAAGCTGGTGTCGGTGCGGCCCAAGCGGGTGGCGCACAACAGTTGCAAGCCGCTCAACAAGGTCAGGCCGCAGGACAAGCGGGTACAGCGGCACAGATGCAAGCACAACAGCAAGCGGCTGGAATGGCCGATGTTGGTGCAGGGCGTCAGATGCAAGGGTTGCAGGCACAGGCAGGGGCTACTGCACAGGGTATTGGCATGGGTCAGCAAGGACTCGCAGCCCAGCAAGCCGCCGCCACCCAAGGCGCACAGTTTGGTATGCAAGGCCAACAGCAGGGATTCAATGCGGCACAACAGGGTATCTCTACTGGGTTGGCTGGCCTACAAGGAGCCGGACAACTGGGTCAGCAGGGTTATGGCACGATGGGTCAGTTGATGGGCCAACAGCAAGGTGCTATTGGCGCACAAGGACAGGCGTTTGGTCAGATGGGGCAAATGGGCGGTCAGATGGCTGGACTTGGTGGCCGACAGCAACAGTTAGGCCAACAGCAACAGGCACAGCAGCTACAGAGACTACAGGCGATGCAGGGGGCTGGTGCAGCGCAGAGGGGCCTACAGCAACAGGGTCTCAATATGGGATATCAAGACTTCCAGAATCAGCAGAACCAGAACAGACAGAACATCAATTGGCAAATGGGTGCGATGGGTCAACTGCCTTATCAGAGCACTGTTTCGACAAGTATGTATCAGCCACAGCCGACTGGAACTAATGCGATGATAGGTGCTGGACTACAGGGCTTGGATGTTTATAACACTATGAACAATCGTGGAAACCAGGCCGCCACTACTGGTACACCTGCTCCGTAGGAATAATTAACGATGCCACCAAGTATAATTCAGCTACAGCGTGAGCTAGAAGACTTTCCTGATGAGAAGTTGATTCAGGAGGCCCAGCAGCCTACCGAATATCCTGCATATCTATCTACACAGGAACTGAAGCGTCGAGCTTCTTTGCGTGAGAAGTACCAGGCTAGAGAGGCACAGGTTCCACAGGGAACTGTAGCCGAACGCCAGGTTCAGGAAGCAATGCAGAATATGGCCCCGATGGGTCCGATGGGTGGCGCACAACCTCCGGGTGGACCTCCACAAGGCGGACCTCCGCAAGGTGGTCCTCCGCAAGGTATGCCCCCACAGGGTGGCCTTCCTCCTGGTATGCCGCCTCAAGGTGGCCCTCCGCAAGGAATGCCTCCGCAGGGTGGACCTCCTCCTATGGCTATGGGTGGAATAGTCGGCCTACAGGAAGGTGGCTCTCCTCCGTGGTGGGTTAATCCGAAATCTCTTACTGATGCAGAAGATCTGGCGTGGGATGAATGGGGGGATGTCTTACTTGGCGGCGATAAAGATCCTCCTTTTGAGGGATGGCATCCCCATGAGGTTATGGAATGGGAAGATCCTACTCTTGGGGGGCAGATTGATACGGACGAACTTCCAGGTTGGGAGAGGCTAAAACAGGAGAGGAGGGCGGCTACACGCAGACATCTGGAAACTGGATCTTCATCGCGTATGGGAAGGCTGGGACGCCTTGGAGGTAAGCTTATAAAAGGGATAGGGGCGTTAGGACTTGGGGCAGATCTGCTTATGAGTCCAGAACATGCTGGTGCCGGGACGGTTCCAGAACCAGGGCGTACTGCTGAAGAGAGAAAGGCATTGATGGACCATGCTCGCTCCAGTCTGGAGGAAGCTCGTTCATTCGGAATGGCGTCTATAGAACAACCGCGCTCTTTCTCTGATGTTCTGCATGGTCGTGCATCTGGCGGGATAGTTGGGCTAGACGAAGGCGGCGAGGTTCCGCACCCTTGGCACCATAGAGAAGAGATAGAAGGAAAAATATCAGAGATTGAGGAATTGAATCGTTATGTAAGACAGTCACCGAAGCTTCCACCAAGGTTGGCGACTCCAGAATATTTAAGTGGGAGTAGTTGGGGTACCCCTAGGAATCCAGAGTATGCTAGAGCGCAAAGAGAGTTGGCTTGGCTGGATGAAGATGCTGGGATAGGAGATCCAGATTCTGCTGCGACAATATCAGGAATCCAAGAACGAATGAGGGGTCTTGAGGAAGGTTATTTAGGAGAAAGAATAACTAGTGGTGCGGAAACAGGATTGCCGAGTATAGCTGATATTAGTGGATATTCACCAGAATTTGGTGAACTTAGCGACAAGCTTTCATGGTATTCTGGTGCAGGAGATGAAGGTCCGATCTGGCGAGAAAAAGCTGTGGATGATGCACAGGCAGTTGAGGATGCAGTAGCAGAGGCGGAAGCAGCAGCAGCGGCAGCATCAGCGGCAGCAGCAGATAGACCTGTATCTGGACCGCCTGCTGGATTCGATATAGAAGATCATCCTCTTACCGCAGAGAGGATGGAACGTATGGAGGCTCAGGAGGAATGGCTGAGAAAACCGACCGACTCCGAAGTTGCCTATGAAAGTTTCCTTGGAGATATAGCGAAACAGTATCGTGGTCGTATTCCTTCGGATGAGCAGAATCTGGCCCGTGAAAGATCCGAAATACTAGATAGTCTGATCGCAGGATTCGGTGGTACTGGCACAGGTGGCTTTAGCAAGGCGTTCAGGGAAGCTGGTGGAACCAAGGATGTATGGCTTGAAAGAGACAGGCAGAAAGCCGAAAGAGAGAAATACGAAGATGCTTCCGATGAAATTCTTGCTAGGAGACATGGAATTCAGACACTTAGATCCAGACAGAATGTGGCTGATAAAGCTGACACGATATTGTCAGATCTGTTAAGAGAAATCGAAGCGAACAAGAGAACCTATGCGACTGGTCAGGCTGGAATCGCGGCTGCATACCAGCAGGTTGTTGCGGCAAATCTTTTCCGTGATCCGAAACAGTATGAAGCAATAAGGGAGTCGATGAGAATAGCTGAGATTGAAGGAAATATGACTAAGGAACAACATGATTTTGTAGAACAATTGATAGTGCAGGATATTATGCGGGGAATGAGCGGTGGCCCGGAGCCAGGTGTGGAGACAACAAGTCGTAGACCCGTGCAGTTTGGTCCTTCTCAGACTGGAAGTAATGTAGGAACTCCATAATGCCTACGCCGTATCAATTACCTGACGGCAGGTGGGTGAATCTTCCTGATGATCCTGCGGCAAGGGCCGAGCTAGAGAGGGCTATAGCTAGTAGATATCCTGGCTCACAACCATCAACCATAGCTCCTGCCTCTTCTTTTCTTACGGCACTGGACCCCCTTCCCAGTAGAAAGCCTCCTGTTCCACAGGAGATGAATGGACATAAGGAAGGCACCATTCTGGGTTCTGCCTGGGAGGGTATCAAACAAGTACCGTTCGGCCTTATGGATGTGCCCCTCTCTATAGCAGAGTCGATTATCGGCGTAGCCACGCCCCATAAAGACTATGATATAGAGAAGTGGCTTCGTAGGGCGGGCGAATATGGATCATCGAAAATAGATCCAATGTATGCGGAATCGTTCTTGCCCAAGGTTGGAATGGGTATTGGACAGGTCGCAGGAATGGTTCTCGCTGGCCTGTCGGGTGCTGGTATCGGTGGGGCACTAGCAGGGACGGCTAGAGCTGCCAAGCTAGGGAGCAGTCTGCTAGGCAATACTGCCATGTTCTCCCTTGGTATTAGCGATCAGACGCGCAGAATAGCCGAGACGGAACATCGCACGGGACGCAGAATATCCGCTCCCAGGCAGACGATGGCACACGCGCTTGGCGCACTTACCGGATTTACCGAAAAGATGGCCTTGGGCAAGTATGTACCTAAAGCATGGCAGCAGAAGATGGGCTGGACCAAGGCGGCTAATAAGCTTGTGTCGGGTGGCCTAAAGGCGGCTGACGAGAAGAAGCTGATGTCGATTCTTGTCCCCCGCTTGGGAGAGCTTGGGAGAGCTGGTGCTGCTGGTTTAGGCGCAGAAGCTATACAGGAAGCAGGTCAGCAGTTCCTACAAGCAGGTATTTCCCGCACTCTTTATGACCCGAATGCCATGGACAATATTCTTGCGTCCATGGCGGAGGATGCCAAGGTAGGTGGTGCTGTTGGTGGTATAGCTGGTGTCTTTATGGACCTCATGGCGAACGGATTAACCGGAGGTCGCCGTACAGGCCCAACCGGACCCAGGGGTTCACGGGATGTGGCCGAGGGTGCGCTGGCCAGGGGTAACGAAAACGCCGAAAGACAGGCTATTAAAGACAGAGAAAGCGTAATCAGAAGAGACAATACCGGGATACTTAACAAACTGATCGCTGATGGTGCATCTATCTCTCTGACACTGTCCGAGTATGGCGGCATGGATTTGGAAGACGAGTCGGTCGGATCTATTGATCGGGCAATAGAGCAACAGGAGGCCGCAAGGACGGCAGCTCTGGAAGAGGTCGATTCTGTTAATGGCTATGATCCTGGTCTTGACGGAATGAGTCCCGAAGAACTAAAAAGAAATATTAACGATGTTGCAAATCAAAATATTTCCGATTTGCGTCGGGCGCGGAACGGTGAGTCTGCGGCAGAAGAGGACCAGTACAGTGAAACTATCGGTCTGCCACTTAGAAACGTACCCAAACGGGTGTGGGACAACACGGTAAAAACTGCTGGAAATATAGCTGATAACCTTGCTAATTATTGGGGAGATGAAGGGGGCTTTGCTGTATTGCCAGGTGCGGGAGACATATCTGAAGATGGTGCGCTGGATCTTACTGCGGTAAATAAGGCGTGGGGTGATCAGGGCATCGAAGGTGCATCCGAATTCGTTAACGAGACTGGAGCCAATGCGGATCTTGGGCTTGAACTGGCTGTTTCAGAATTTGGGAACAGGCCATTAAATACTATCCGTAAAAATTTATTGGATGCCGAGCAGGAGCTGGATGAGTTATCGAAAGAAATCCCATTAGACGCCCCAAGTGAAGAGGAACTTCGTCTAAAAAGGGAAGCACAAGATCGTGTCAGATTATTAGGAAATGAGCTGGAGCAAGGAGAGCTTGCACGGATGAACCTCGACTATAGGCCGGGGGCAACATCTGATAATGCAAGGGTGACGCCTGGTGAGCTGGCAAGCGTCATGTTTGAGAATAATATTCTTGCAGATCCGATTTCGGGATTCAAGTTAGCCGAAATGGAGTTTGAGGCGGGATTCTGGACCCCACCCACGACAGAGGTTGCACCAACAGTTGAGGCACCAACGCCCCAGGTCGGTGCGTGGCCTGAAGCTGGGGCCAGTATTCCAGGGTTGCCCGAAGCCACCTTACCTCCTCTGGAATTCAAATCCCGTATCACTAAAGACGAACAGGTTGATGAAGAAGGAAGTCCGCTGTGGTCAGGTGACCCATCTGTATTCTCTAATTTCGCAGATCTAAGAACTCCTGATAATCCTGGAGGAATGCTTTACAGGGATAGGGTGCTTGGTGATGTACAGGCAAAAACAGTTGAACATGCCTATCAGGCTCAGAAATTCGATAATCCAGAAACTCGCAGACAGATCTATGCAATGGAGACGCCGGGCCAGGTAAAAGCGGCAGTCAAAGATCTTCCTGGAAGAACGGATTTTACTAGTGATGACGAGGCGAAGGAAGTAATCAAGGCTATCGTCAGGCAAAAATTTGCAGCAGGAACCACCTTCAGGGACTTCTTAAAATCTGTACCTCTAAACAGAAAAATAGAAGAAAAATCGACAGGAAGGGATTCTCGCTGGCGCAGGATAATGCGCGAAATTTATGACGAGCTTCGCGTAGATATACTAGAAGAAGAAGGTGCGCTAAAGACGGCGCGTAAGGCTACCATAGATGCTATATCGGAAGCTGTTAAAGAGACGGAGCCGCCAGATGAAGTAGAGGTGGGGGGCGTCCCCATGGCAGTGCCGGATGCAAGAGAAGGCAGGATAAAAACAAATATTTCTGAGCTGAACGATACCGAGTTTACGGATTACGTTGCGAATCAGATGCTACCAGTTGACGGCCTGAAACTTCTGATCAATGCGGCCCAGAAAGAACCGATAAAAGAAGATGCTGACATCTTTGACGATGTTCCTGACTATAGGATTAGTGGTGCCGATGTTCAGTCGATTAGGGATTTCATAGAAATAAATGGAAAACCTGAAGCGGTAATCGTTCCCAAGACCGGACAGAGTAAGGTATCTGGCAGGGCAAATACTGAAGTTCTGGATCTGCTGAACAAGATGGGCGTCAACGTAAGTCTGGGCAGAGAACAGAGAGATTCGCGTGGTCCCAATAGTCCGATCATAAATACCGATGCGAGTTCGCATTGGGAAGAGCTTACTGAAATAGCAGAAGACTACAAAGATGCTCTGGATACTCTTGATACTAGACTAAAAGAAAATTTATTTGAGAAGCAAAAGAAGGCGTTCAAGAGTAGCTGGGATCTTTTAAGTAAATCCAAAGATCAAACTTCAAAAAAGAATGTTTCTGTAGTTTATGGTGAAAGCTCATACGTTGACGAAGTATGGCGTAAGGGCATTCCCTTGGCGTTGGATTATAAGAGAATGCTTCTGCATGAGAAGCAGGGGAAATCAACATCCCATCTCCTTCGTAAAGACGAAGGAAATTCCGTCGTTCTCAGACGGCTTATGAATGCTGCGGAAAGTAAAAATCCTTTGATTCTGGATGCTGTAGCCGACGTTCGCAGACAAGTAAGTAACTTCGATGCGATGGTTAAGGAGAAGTCGGTGGCTTGGAAGGTGAGGAACAGTGAAATCGTGAGTGAACTTGCTCCATCTCACCTCCTTCTTCTCGGCAAAGTGGATAGGCAGTCCCGAGATTTTGCCAAGAGATTCACTGATCCAGGGTTGAAGAATGAAGAAGATCGCCTAAGTCGTGCGCTTCGTATGGCAAATAAAGATAATGATACTGCGGAAATTGAAAGGCTGAGTCTTGAGCTGATGGAGATTGAAGAACGTCTCAGCCCCGATCCTACTGGCTTCTTAACTCCGTATTTACTTGCATCACAGAAGACTAGGGGAGGCACGCTGCCCATTGATTATGAAACGGGTAGAACTGCGGCCAAGGAAGCGCAGACAGGAATGCCACGGATGTATAGGCATCAGCCCGAACTGACTCCTGTGCAGCAGGTGGCAAGAATAGCCGATATGACGGAGAAACTAGATCGGCTTCACGAGTATGATATTGGCCCAAAGGTGGTGACCGACCAGGATGGTGAGCAAAGAGCTGAGACACGCGAAGAGTATGCTGCACGGATGGAGCAAGAGGTTGGTCCCTTTATCGAAAGAAGCGACAGCATAGGAACCTTGAAGTTCGACAGAAACAGGGCACTTGCAGAACTCTTTACGACAGTGCTGTACGGGGCCAAGAGATTGCTGTCTGAATCAAGACATAGTGTTGGACTAACAACGCTCGGAAAGAGATTGGGATATAGCACCAACGAAGATTTCGGACGATGGCTCAACCAGGCCATTCAGAAAGCTGAAAAAGCTTTGGCAGTCTATAATCATTTCGATCATATGACTCAGCAGGAAATAGAAAAGCGTCTTCTTTTCGGATTTCATCCTGTCACCCCCGAACGGAGGGCGGCGATAGAAAAGGGCGTAACAGTAAGCCGGAAACAGTATCACATGCCGAAGGACGCAGTATTCAACGCTAACGACATAGTAAATGTTTCCAAGATTATGAACAAAACGGACGCTGCCGCGAAGAAGGCCAGCGATGCCATATTCGACATGCAGTCTATCGCCAATTTCACCAATTGGGTAAGCCGTAAGGGCATCGACAGCAGGGAAGGATTTGCAGAAAGGGCAACCGCCGAAGTTCTTGACGGGTTCATGGCGAGGCAAAAGAAAAACAAGAAAGTTAAAGATGGGGATATCGAAGAACTCCTCAAGGTAAAAAATATTTTACTTAGAAGCAGAACCCGGCTGGGTGATCTTGTTGGTGATATCGGGTTTGGATTTGAGAGCACTCCGTTCGTGAAGTTCCTGAAGGATATGACTGGAGCGGATAGTTGGAAGGGAGCGGGTAACGCACAAAGGCGTTTGATGTACTCAAAGCTTCTATCACTGCCGTCCCAGAAAGGCTCAGAAGCTATCTACATGCCGTATGTGTACGATGGTGAGGTATTAAATAGCTACAAACGTCCGATAATAGATCATCTTCTGGGCAAGGTTATCGGTACTGAAGGCAACAACGTTAATGACATTTACGAAAGTGTTATGGGGCACTTGGAAGAAGATTTCAAGGAAGGAGATTTCAATGAGGCCCTAGCTCAATTACTAGAGTCGAGGCTGGTACAGGTATCAGATATTCAGGTGCTTAGGGAGACAAAAGAGCTACCGCTTGTAGAGGTCGCACAGCTTTCAGGTGAAAGTGATGCGGATCATAAGAGAAGGGTAAAGAAAGTTACAAAAGACGTAAAAGAATCCAGAGATAATTATATTAAGATACTGGAGGAAAACGTAAAGGAAGCGGCCCTGCGAGAAAAGCGTGGCGAACCGCCAATGCAGTCCCGCACAAAGAATCTCCTCAGAAGACCGCTTCGTTTCGGTCCAGATACGAAGGGTTCCGAGTGGATACATAAGGCGTTGTCGTTACCCTATTTCGGTCAAACATCAGCAGTAAGTGTGGCAGATCTCATGGGTGATTCTCCTTCAGCACTGGAAGCGGTTATCAGAGAGGCGTTTGCGGAATTCTATCCCGATGGAACACCGAATCCATCCTATACCCTTTTGAGGAATGAACCTCGCGAACTCATGTCGAATGAGATGCCTGAACTAGGCCCTCTGCTCGAAAGTATTCGCTTGGAACTGAATCCAGATCTGACTCAAAGCTCAAGGGGAATGGTGCCTCCTCCAGTGATGGTGCTGGCAGGTGGGCCGCTAGTGTATGAGAAGACGCCAGATAAACTCCTCAAAAATACCAAGAAGAACAATCAGAGGAAGGTGCAGGAACTGGGGCAACTATACTATCGCAACAGTCCATTGAGGTCTAAGCATCTCGAAAGATTCCTCAAGGATGCCATAGAACTTGATGGTGTGCCCAGGATTGTGAGACTTCCTCAAAATGAAAATACAGCGAAATGGATAGAGGCTCTTAGAAATCTAGGAGTTAGCGAGGATGCGATTAAGATCGTTAAGACTCCATGGATAGTGACCTATAATCAAAAAAAGATACTTCAGCAGGATAAGCCGACTGAAAAAAAGAGTATCAGACGAAGACCCAGGGTTATGGGCGCACAGATACTGAGGGCCGAAGAGGCGGCTCCAGAAGACAAAGATTTCGGTCTTGAAACTGATGTAGAGTTTAAGGCAAGACAGGCGGAGTACCAAAGACTGCAAGACAAGGTGCGAAAGCCGACCGCTTCGTATGCAGGCTCGGAAAACTTTACTGTAGAAAAAATAATTTTACATATTGAGCGGGCCTACGAAGCATTCGGAGTGCCTATTCCGACATTACCGGACGGAGAAACCCATGGGGGTGCGTCCCGTAAATACTGGCTGAATCTGGCGAACAAGCTGACGCATATAATCAGAAACAGGCAGTTGTTGGGTCTTCCGACGCGAGGAGGCAGAACAGAATCTTCCATAGCCAGGGGTACAAATGAAGACCCGTCTATCGCCAGTAGCCCAGCGGAAGCTCAGGAAGCCGAAGCAAGGTATCAGGGGCGCATCAAGAATCGTGCAACGGTATTTCTTAACGAAGAAAAAGTTCTAAAACCGTGGGACTTAATACCTCCACGCGGTAAAGACGAAGATGCCGATGCGTATCGAAAACGAATAAGGGTACACCGTGACGCCACTGGTCTGACTGAGTCGTGGGAGGCTTCCGTTGGGTCTGGCCTGGACGTTACCAGGGCCAGGGAGATAGTGGCAAAAGAAGCGCAGAAGAGCGCGGAAAAAGATGAAGATGCTAAGTGGCTGGCTTTCTTGAACAAGAAGGGTATCAGACCCGATCAGCTTAAAGATATTCCCGGCACGGCTGAAGAATTAGAAGTAGAATTCAGGCAGTTAATGAATGTCACGGCTGATGAACTACCTCTTGAAGAGGGCGTTGAAACGATAAGGGAAATAGAAGCGGGGGCTATCGAAGACCGAGGCAATTGGGAGGCTGACGAATCGCCTGACCTTGGTGAATTCAGCGACATCCTGTACTCCGATAAACATACAGAGGCACAGGATCTGGTAGAAGGTGATGATGCGTTCTTCTGGGAACACGGACTTGATCCTCATTCTCTGGGATTGGGAAAACGTGGGGAGGGTGTGTTTGAAGAAGCAGATCAACACCCCAAATTCAGACCGGAAGATGACAACATCAGGATGGGCATCGGTCTGAGAAGCCTTGGCCCAGGCCAGATGCAGGAGTCCACCCCCGAAGGCGATCTTATAGTAGGGGCTGGCGTAGAGTCCACCTTCGATATCGACTCTCCAGCGGCGTGGAACAAGGATCTCCGTGAATATCAGGTTGATCTTCTGGAGCTGGCGGAAAGGTATCTGAATAATAACCAAGGGACAGAGGCAGAGCTTGGCCTTGATGGTGTTTTCGGAACCGTGCAGACCCCAGAAAATCTTGAATCCATATCTGGTCGCAGGTTTAGAGAGACTCTTCGTGACGCAAGGGCCGCACTGGACAGGGCGCGTCTGCCACAAACAGAGCTGTGGGTAGATGAAATAGTCTACGAATATATCGACAGTAAAACTGGAATGGGCCAGCTAAAAAGGCCAAAGATCGACCGCCCCCCCTTTTATAAGCCCGATTTCCTCGCAGAAACTGGTAAGCCAGTAACCAGGCTAAGGAAGACTGGCCTCAAGCGTGCGAAGGCGGGGCCTGACAAGAGTACAACTACGCTGGCCCTCAACGGGGATATGAGTTCCAAGACCCTGGAAGAGATAAGCGACAGATTCTCCGACACGGAGGGCAAGGTACTTCTTGATCGGCTGACCGATAACCCTGAAGCTAAAAATAAATTTACTGAACTTCAGAATCTTGTTAACGGGATAACCGGAATTCCGTTAACCCAGCAGGAGTTTGCCTCCAACTACCACACGCTACTTGCCGAACTGTCTCCGTCCGATCTTGCCGCTATGGGGCCGGAAGGCATCGACCGCCTAGCGTCACTACTGTCTGCGAAGGCACCTGCCCCACCGGGCAGTATGAGAGAAGGCATTTTCGATGTAAGTGCGAAGGGTCTGGAAACTGAGAGGGGCACCGTTGTCCCCGGCGATCCTAGTGGCACCACTAGAGTTATAAGAAAGGAAATCAACGAAATAAATAACAGGCATAAGGAGCTTGACGCTGAAGTTAAGGCTGCGTTGATAGAGATAGGTGCCGATAAAGACGTTGTTGTAGAGTATGTGGCCGATCTGCACAGCCTATGGCAACTCAACAAGGATGTGGCAGTAACTGGAGAAGCAATCTCCGACGATGTTCAGGCTGTCTATGACAGGATCGGCAACAGGATCATCATCAATCTGTCGATAATAGATCCCTACGATCACATGAGTGCCGCACAGGTTCTTAGACAAGCGGCATTCCACGAAGGCATCCACCATCTGTATCTGACAAACCGTCTCAGTAACAGCGAAGTTGAAATTTTATTCAAGTATGTTGAGAACACCGTGGTTGACGAGAACATCGACTCAGAGGCTCACAGGCTTGGGCAGACCTACTACCAGTGGAAGGCCATAGATCCCAGGTATGCCAACCTGAATATGCGGGATCTCAAAATGGAGGCGTCGATAGATGTCTTGACTGGCCTTGCTTCTGGCGAGATCTCTGCCAAGAAATCTGCTGGAGCTATCGGCGTCATAAAAAAAGATTTGGTTTCGTTTATTTCTGCTTTCGTAGATCCTGCAAAGAAGTCGGGCATCACGCCTATCGTTGCAGTTCTGAACAAGGTGATGAGCGGAGAGGTGGGTGCCCGTGAAGCCACTACGTTGTCCGAAGGCATATCCGCAGATGTAGACAACAGTGTACTGGCTGGCTATGCGGTTCCAGAAGAATTGGACGCGCTGAAACTGGCGATCCAACTCTCAAAGGAATCCAAAACCGAAGAGGAACGGATACGATACGAGGCCGAAGCCGAAGCCATCATCAAGAAGATCACGGAGGTTCGCGAGGCTATCAAAGAGGACGCTCCAGAACCGCCGGACGAGCTTAGACAGACGATAAACACTGTGAAGCTGGGCGAGATCAACGACGATACAAGCTTTGGCGGAGTCCCGATCTTAAATTCGGTGGATCAGCTACAGCATCTTGTAGAAAAGTACGGCCCTGAATTCATCCAGGCTCATGCGTGGGCCTTGGACGAGTATATAAAGATGCGGGAAAATCCTGAGTACAGCGGATACACGATGCCGTCCAGATTTTCTACGATGCTTAGAAAAACTGGTAGTATCCAGACCGATGTACAGCGTGAACTCACCCAAAGAAACATAGATAACAAGCATTTCTCATCAGTCGATAAAGATCGTACCAGTATTAAGTACAACGCGCCCGCTGCCGATGGACAATCAATACCTGAAACCGCATCTACTTTCTTGAGTTGGAGTGGGAAACTTAGGCAGAATTACATCGACGCTAATGAGAAGATGGTGCAGCAAGCCGCTCGTCTTATGGAAATGGACGAAGTTGCGTATCAACAGGCTACCACCAGCGCACTTGTTGCACTCCGGTGGCATGACCAATTGCTCGCTTATATGCCAGGTTTGCTTGGACGGGGTCCACCTTCGTATGTCGGGAAGAGCGTACTGGAGGGTGACAGCGGATTCAAACAGGAGTTTGATCCCGATCTCGTCGATCCTGATCTCAATCCCGAAGGCAAGATTCCCAGCTTGGAAGATCTTTTCCATGGTAACAAGGAGTTGGGATACGAAGGACTTCCCAGCGAACTGGACGAAATAGCGGCCAGTGCCTATGGCGTAGCGCAGAGAATCAGGACGGCAGATGAAGCGTGGAAAGCCGCAGTAGCCGCTCATCATAAGGCCCAAGGTACACCACAAGAAAAAGGACTAGATTTAATTCGTGATAAGAAAAAGCAAGATCTTTACGATCTCATCCAAGATCCAGATACTAAGAAGTTTCATTTTGAGACAAGGAAAACCACCGCAAGTGGGGCGTCTATTGTAGTCCAGACTTGGGACCAGTGGGTACAAGAGCAGTTAGATGTTTATGGACAGAATAAAAAGATTTTAGAGTTCTGGAAATATCAGCGGGCTTTCAACAAGAAAATGTTGAAATGGTCACTAGTTACGGGACTTATTACTAAAGAGATCCATGACGAATATGTTGGTAAAATGTGGACTCCGTTCTATTCCGATGAGGTTGGCCATCTAGACTCTTCTGTGTTCGGGAATGGTGTCCAAGACTTTACGGGATTTAACAAGATAGAAAGGGCGATAAAAGGTGGGCCGGTGACAATTACCGGAGACCTCAAGGGTGCGATGGAAAGAGCCTATAAGGCCCTGATCCGGGATGGCACGCAGAATGTGGCGATAAGGCGTATAAACAGGGATACCATGCGCTTTAAGGAAGCGAAGCAGGTAGATCCTTCGCAAATGCCGGAAGGTTCGCCTATTGGAATACAGAATCTTGTCAGATCCATGAACAATGGTGTCCCAGAATGGCACGCATACGATGATGTAGAGTATGCGAAAGCAATAATGATAGGTGGAGTAAATCCAAGGGATGTCATCGCCCAGATGTTCGGGAATGGTGTAATAGGTGATCTTGTAGCCAAGGCATTCCTGGGGATGGCTCAGGTTCTTCGTGAAACGGTAACGAGAATGCCTCCCTATATGTTCAAGAACCTTACCAGGGATGCCATGGATGCCGATGTAACTCTGGGCAATGGACCCCCGTTGTGGTTCGCCGCAATGAAAAACGCCTTCACACCTTCCAGTCTTGAAAGAGCGGCGGATCTAAACCTTGCGGTGGGGCTGGACGTTATGTCTCACGGCGGAGTTGCAGAACAGGTCTACCAAGCCAGGTTCAGGAGGGAGCTGGCGGATGTGAACTGGCTGAACCCGCTGTCGGTTGTCGCTGCGGTATGGCAGGGACTTGGGCGCATGGCTTCCCAGTCTGAAGTTGCCGTGCGTCTGGCTATTTATGACAGGGTCATGGCGATGGACATCCCGACCATGACCAAGGCCGAGCAAAAAGCAATGGCCAGATACTTGGCACTGGAACTTTTGAACTTTGGCAGACGGGGTGCACAGCCATTCTTTCGCACATTTTTAGCCACGGTTCCGTTTATGAACGGAAGAATTGCGGGTGTGGACAAGCTGTGGCGGGTAGGTGCCAGCAAGAGGTTCCAAGATGTGCCGGACCTTGCTGTTCTGGCTATGAGTCCAGAGGAACAGCGTGCCTACATGGCAGACCCCAAGAATAGAGGCAAGCAGATATGGAAGCGGAGGCGTCTAGCTATGTACAGGCGTGGCCTGATGCTGGCAACAATGTCAGGGATTTACTATGTACTGATGCACGACGACGAAGAATATAAACTTATTCGAGAAGAGACAAAAGCAGACAACTGGCTTATTCCAATGTCCAAGAGTAGGTGGCTGAAAATACCTATTCCATTTGAAATAGGGGTGTTGTTTAAGGTATTTCCTGAACAAATGATGAAACTGATCATGGAAAAGGAGACAAATATATCCGATGTAAGTCTCCAGATGAAACGACAGCTAAGAAATTCACTGAGCGTTGGTCCGCCACAGCTTATAGCACCGTTTGTGGATGCCATAAGAAACAATGACGCGTACAGGGGCGACTTCATCGTAGATCCGATTACCGACCAGATCATAGAGCCTTCTGAGCAGTACAACAGGTATACAAGTAATGTTGCCAGGGGCCTGGCCAAGATGACCAATACAATTCCGCTTGTTAACCAATTGGATTTTCTGACTTCGCCTCAGAAGTTGGAATACATGATGAGGCAGTTCCTTGGGACGGCGGGTTCGTATGGTATAGTCCTCGCTGATCGTGCTGCACGAAGTGGAATCCTTCCGTTCGTTGAGGCGGAAAACGTGGTGGGAACCACATACGATTTCGATTGGGGTTCCCTTATAGGTGGAGAGGGGATGGCCAACATCCCGTTACTTGGCGACATGCTTATTGACCCAAGAAGGGGCAATGAAAACGTTCAGACTCTATATGAGATGGTCAGAGAGATGGACAGATTTATAGCCACGAAGGGTCGTATCACAGAGAGAGACTGGCGTGAAGGTATGGAGTACATGAACCAAAATTTACAATACGAAGCATATAAGGGTGAGCTTAGGTCACTGGAAAGAGCGATGGCGAACGTAACGGAAACCAAAGAATTTATTATGGACAGACCAGGTCTAAGTGACGATGAAAAACGTGTCCGAGTCAGAAGAGTTACAGAGATGACAAATAGAATACTTGGACGTATTCAGGATCTCAGGGTGAGACTTAGAACAAAACCGCAGAGAGCCAGATGATTAAAGAAATTTTGACAGACGAACGCGGATCTCTGAGTTCCGCCCGCACATTTCTTCTCGCTTCCCTGGTCTTCAGCGGTATGCTCATAGTTCTGGATTCCACCATCTGGGAAGTGCCTGAAGTTATCTACACCCTGCTGGGCAGTCTGGACATCGGACTCCTGGCATGGGCTGCGGGACCAAGGGTGGCCCAGTATCTGGGTCCGCAGGTAGCTGGAGTAGCATCTGGGATAGCCAAAGCAATCAGTCTGCCAGAGCGGCCAAAGTTATTGGACAATGACGCAAGGTTCAAAGAAAATGACGAGAGGTGAGTGGGTCGATGTCTGCGATTCCCGGCTTCGAGCTGCTGGAATAAATAATTTTACTGCACTTGAAGTTTGTGATGTGGGTCGTGAATACTGTGGAGTACAATTGTCTCCGCCCACACTGGACTTGATTTACAATGCAATAAAGCTGATCGACATACTTGCATGGGTACGCAGTGCGGATGGTGTTGCACCCGTACTAATCAACAGTTGGTATAGAGACAGGGAGTACAACGAAGCGATTGGTGGTGTGTCCCATTCGATGCACATGACTCTGGGTGCCGCAGACATAGTGAAGGTCGGATGGACGCCATCTGATGTCGCAGATCTACTTGAAGACCATCGGGCGAAGACCCTCTTGGGCATCGGGCGGTACAAATCGTTTACCCATATAGACATAAGAGGTATGATTGGTCGTTCATGCCCTGCCAGATGGGGAACCAATGAGTAATGGAATAATTAGTCTCCGTGGGTATCAGCGCGGTGGGCCTATACAACTTGGTGGCGGACTAGCAGCACTGTTGAGTAGGAAGTTCGGTAAGGCGGCTAGTAGGTTGGCACCCCTGTTCTTCGGTAAGCGCAGTGAGACTGGGTATGTCCCTGGAGTTTCTGAATCTATCTACAATGCGGTGGTTCCTGACTATAACATGGCAAATACTGGTCAACTCATGGATGCGATGAGACGGATATATCACGGAGAACCCGGACTACCCCCAGAGCCTGACTGGGAGAAACAGGATATGAACTATGAATTAGGTCGTGGAGGGATTGAGACGATCAACTTCGATCCGCTCAGAGAGGAATCTCTGATTGAATCAGTAAAATCTCAATACGGAGGTCGAGAAAACCCTGACCCTGGATACAGAATAATCGGGATGGGGGGCAGGTACATGAGACCCGAACCAGAGGAGGATGCTTGGAGGACGTATCTTGGATTAGACCAAGAGTATGGCACCTTTAGGGAGTCAGAATTTCGACCAACTATAGGCTCTGGTGAGGATATTCGTTATCGGGATTTCGCTAATCCAGAGCGTGTAATAGATACACTGGCGAGCCGACCTCCTTATAGTTCAGCCGCAGAGCGTTCAGAGTGGAGGGAAATGACTGATGAAGAGCGACGACGAAGGACATTAGAGGGCTTAGAAAGAATGATTTCTAGCGGAAAACCCGGCCTCTCTTCATTGCATCCTTGGGGTCATAGAGAAGTTGAGGGAGGCCCTTTTATAACGAGTGACTATTCCGCTTGGTATCCTGAAGGAGGGGTGCCCTATGAGTCAGGTGATGTTATGGGCGACTATACTTTGAGTGCGGGCGAAGATGAAGGGGGTCCGTACATATCATACTACGATAAATGGGACGTAGCTCCCAAGGTGGGACAAATTTCCAAGGCTGGAAAACCGTTCGATATTTATGGGCGTATGTACTACGACCCTGAGACTTACGAATATCGTGGCAGTAATGAGTAATGGATTGTCCCCGTTGTGCCTCAGATAATAGTAAAGATGAACGGTTCTGCTGGCTATGTGGCTGGGATTTCACTAAAGAATCGGAGATCTGTGAGCAGTGCGGCAATGAGATAAAAAAAAATGAGAACTGTGTTATTTGCAAAGACCCTACCGCAGGATGGGGAGACTGGAATTCACCGGATGAGGATGATGAATGAAACATATAGTCGTATGCGTAGGAGACACTCACTGTGGCTCCACGGTAGGATTGTGCCCGCCCGAAGGGCTTGAGCT
>TARA_R110000824_G_scaffold161463_1_pt1 | contig 17805 bp, 14 predicted proteins | sample TARA_R110000824 | Tara Oceans TARA_R110000824 (sample SAMEA4397747) | marine metagenome | biome: Polar Biome; feature: [MES] marine water layer (ENVO:01000295) within the mesopelagic zone...; material: water (ENVO:00002006), including particulate matter (ENVO:01000060) such...
GGTGATCGCGGGCAAGACGGTGGTCGCACGGATCAGGCCAGCACAGCCGGATTTCCTCAATGCGCGCAACGAGGCGGAAACGCGGGCGCAGATAAAGTCGCTGGAAGCTGCGGTGCAATCTTCCGCTGCCCGGGTTACTCAGGCGGAGGCAGACCGCAAACTGGCGGCTGCCAATTTCGAGCGGATCGACGCGCTCCATGGCCGCGGTTTCGCCACCAAGACCGCACAGGATGCCGCCCGCGCTGCCCGTGATGGCAGCGCTGCCCGGCTGATGGAAGCGCGAGGAGCAGCGGAATCAGCCCGGTTCGAACTGCGCGCGGCGCGGGCACGATTAATGGCTCCATCCACCAGCAGCAGCGGCAATGAAATCCTGTCGGTCTATTCTCCGGAAAGCGGATCGGTGCTGCGCCTGACCCATGAAAGCGAAACACCGATCAGCGCCGGTACGCCGGTTGTCGAGATTGGCAATCCGGCCGACATGGAAATTGTAAGCGACCTGCTCTCCAGCGATGCGGTGAAAATCAAACCGGGCAGCCGGGTATTGATCGAGAATTGGGGTGGCGACAAACCACTCACCGGCAAGGTGCAGCGGATCGAACCGTTCGGTTTCACCAAAATTTCCGCGCTGGGCGTGGAAGAACAGCGAGTGAATGTCATAATAGATTTCGCCGACCCGCTAGCAGCACGAAAGCGCCTGGGCCATGGCTATCGGGTCATCGTCAGGGTGGTGGAATGGGAAGGCAAGGATGTGCTTCAGGCCCCGATCAGCGCCCTGTTCCGGAACAAGGGCCAGTGGTCGGTCTTTATCAAAAGCGATGGCAAGGCAGGACTGGTTCCGGTGAAAATTGGCCGGATGAATGATGAAAACGCGGAGATTTTGAGCGGACTGAAAGCGGGTGAAGAAGTCATTCTCCACCCGAGCGAAAAAATTGAGGACGGAACCCGCGTCAGGTTGCGGGAGAATTAGCCGTAAGGTCGAATTCGAGCAGCATTAGCGTGGGGTCTCCCGGATAGCATCGAGCGGAAAAGCCCATCTCCTTCTCCAGTTCAATCGCAGCATGATTTTCGCGGGCTTCGATCGACTGAAGCTTCCTGATGCCGTTCTCGCGTGCCTGATCGATCACATATTTCAGGAAAGTCCAGCTCATCCCGCGATGTTTATAATCGCTGCGCACCGCGATGGCGACCTCTGCTTCGGACTTGTCGGCACTCGCACCCACCATTGCGCTGGCGATGATGGTCTTGTCGTCAATATCGAAGGCCAGATAGTCTTCCTGGTGATCATGATCGACATTCACCAGATCGTCGAGCAAGGCCCCCTGAACTTCCGGGATCGCGGACAGAAAGCGGAACCGCAAATCATCTTTAGAAACACGAGTAAAAAACTCCGCGAGCGCTTCCTTGTCCGATGATTCGACCGGCCGGACATGAAATTCGAAACCGGTGCGCGTGGTCAGTGGCATGCTGTTACTCACTACAACCGCATGGTCTGGGCGGCTTGGCTCAGTGGGTGCGGGTTGCCTCGGAGATGATTTTGTTTCGGACATCGGGCTTCCTTTCAAGGAGCTTGGGGGAAATGAACTTTGCTCTCACAAGGATAGCCGCATCCATCTCCAATCTACCATCCGTAAACCAACGTATTCAAACCGCGCTTGAACGGACGATTCCTGCTTTTCGAACCATTCGAGCGGGTCGCTCAACGGCAACATTGTCATCGGATACGTATTGCTGCTTATTGACTCCGGCGCCCTTTGTCCGGTCTGTGTCCGGCTCGACCATTGAACATTTCTCCAGTCACCAAGGCATTGGCTATGACCCATATTGACGATTATCGCTCCCGGCTCATGACCGCCAACCAGGCTGTGCAAGGATTGAAGTCCAGCGCGCATATCGCGATGGGCATGGCCACAGCCGAGCCGCCGGCATTGCTCGGCGCGCTGGCGGACATGGCGGAAAAAGGCGATGTCGACGATTTGAAACTATGGTATTTCCATTCGATGGATCATGCCGGTGAAACGGTGTTGCGGCCTGACCTGCTCGGCCGCATCCGTCCGCGCTGCATGTTTCTAAGCTCGATCGAACGAAAATTGCTCAGCGCACAGCAGCCTGGAGAGAAAAGCCCGATCGAATTTGTGCCGGTGGCGTTCAGCGACTCTCCCCGGCTGTTTGAAAAAGAAATCTCGCTCGATCTTTTTGTGACGACCGTATCGCCAATGGACAAGCATGGCTGGTTCACCTTTGGCACCAGCAACGATTATTCCACCGCCGCTGCCCGCAGCGCGAAAAAGCTGGTCGTCGAGGTCAACCCGAACATGCCGCGCGTGTTCGGTGCCTCGCTGCTCCACATTTCCGAAGTCGATGCAATTGTGGAAAACAGCGCACCGCTGGCCGAGGTTCATGCGCCCGCCATATCGGCCGGGGACGGAAATGTGGCAGCCATAATCGCGGACATGATCGATGACCGGTCCTGTTTGCAAATGGGCATTGGTGCGCTTCCCGGTGCGGTATGCGCCTTGCTGCACGACCGGCGGGATCTTGGAGTACATACCGAGCTGATGACCCCTGCCCTCGCTGGTCTCATCCAGTGCGGTGCGGTCACCAACCAGGCCAAGACCACCTATCGGGGCCGTAGCGTCTTTACCTTCGCGATGGGTGACCGGCCATTTTACGATTTTCTCGATGACAATCCGGCCATGCACAGCGCCCCGGTAAATATCGTCAACGATCCCCGCCATATCGCGAAGAACAAGAATGTCGTGTCGGTCAATGCGACGCTGCAAATCGATCTCGGCGGCGCATGCAATTCGGAACATCTGATGGGACGACAATATAGCGGCTCGGGCGGTCAGCTCGACTTTGTTCGCGGAGCCAATGCATCGAAAGGCGGCAAGTCGATCATCGCCTGCCAGTCCACGGCTCGCAATGGCACGGTCTCGCGCATTGTCCCCCGTCTGGACGGGCCGGTGACAACCCCGCGCAACGATACGCATATCGTGGTCACGGAATATGGCTGGGCTGATTTGAAAGGCAAATCGCTAAACCAGCGAGCGGACGCACTAATCGGGCTCGCACATCCCAAGTTCAGGGACGAACTGGCTAACGGTCTGTAAGGTCTGTTCCGACATTCTAGAGCAGGCGCATTCCCGATTTGCGGCGGCTCGACGGGAATATACGTAGTCTCCCTGATGTTGTTGCCCCCGCTAGCCCACTATCGTGGCCGCTTTCCAATCGGGGCAATGCAAGCCATTGAAGCATATCATTTTTCCCACTTTGCCACATTTAACAGAAACAGCAGCGTTGGAAGCCACTGGCCTGTCTGTTGTCTCGATCAAAAAGAAATTTGGCAAAAAAACGGTCTTGAGCGACGTTTCGATCGAAGTCAGGCCGTCCGAAGTTGTTGGCTTGCTCGGCCGGGACGGCGCAGGCAAGACCGTCACCTTCTATTCGATCCTCGGATTGCTGCGGGTCAACTCCGGTCATATTTTTCTCGATGGTCAAGACATAACCGGACTATCGCTTGACCGGCGCGCACTTCGCGGACTTGGATATTTGCCGCAAGAACCCTCCATTTTCCGCGGGTTGACGGTCGAGCAGAATATCATGACCGTACTCGAACTGTTCGAACGGGATCCGGTTGTGAGAGAACAGAAACTTGATGCTCTGCTGGATGAATTTCATATTGAATATGTCCGTCATGTTCCGGCGCGTGCGCTGTCGGGCGGCGAAAGGCGCCGCTGCGAAATAGCCCGGGCGATGGCAGCCCAACCCAGCGTCATGCTGTTCGACGAACCATTTGCTGGAATTGATCCAATGTCGGTCCGGGATATCAAAGCGATGATTGCCAATCTGGAAAGCCATGACGTTGGCATATTGATTACGGATCAGAACGTGCGCGAAATGGTTGATATTCTGGACCGGGTCTATGTCCTGCACGAAGGCCGGATCGTGTTCAGCGGGACGCCGGACGCCATGCTGAAGGATAAAACCGTCCGCCATCTATATCTGGGCGAGGAATTCCACACTCCGACTAGGTAACACTACGGATGGTTTGGCAATGGCGTTTCCTGCATCCCAAAAGCCTGATGCAGCGAATGATATCAGGCGGATAAGTTGGTTCTCCGGATGAAATTCGCCAGAAATATTCCAAAGCTGGAGAGACAATATGAAATCTGTGCTTCTTTATGTGAATGACGATTCCGGGCTCGACGCCCGTTATCAGGCGGCGCTGGACTTGACCCGCGCGCTGGAAGGACATCTCCATTGCCTGCGCCCTGATCCCTACAAGCCGCAGATGGCATTCGATGGCGTCACCGGCATGTCGGTCATGTATGACATCAGCAAATATGCCAGTGAAGCCGATTTGCTGCTGAAGACGGAAATCGAGAAGCGGCTGGCGGGCGAAGATGTGCCGTGGGATTATCAGGAAGCCAATGCGGAACCCGCGAGAGGACTTTCGCGAAGCTCCGCTCTGACCGACGTGATGGTGCTGAGTTCATGCAGTGGCGTGAAAGACAACACCCTGCCCCTCGGCATATTGGGTGACGTGGTTTTCAACACCAATATTCCGGTCCTCGTTCAGCCTGACAGCATCAAGAAATTTGATGCCGCTGGCCCGGTGGTCGTTGCCTGGAATGGCAGCCTTGAAGCAGGAAATGCCCTGCGCGCAGCAGTGCCTTTGCTAAAGCTGGCCAGCGATGTCCATATTGTCGTGGTCGAGGAAGACAAGGATCACGACCTGCCACCTCTGGAAGCCTCAGAATATCTATCAAGACATGGGATCAAGTCCAAGATTCACGATCTTGCGGCGGACAAATCATCCGTGCAGGCGGTGCTGCTTTCCACCGTCAGTGCGCTGAATGCCAGTTACATGGTGATGGGTGCTTATGGCCATAGTCGCGCCCGGGAATTTTTCTTCGGCGGCGTAACCCGCAACCTGTTTCGGGATTGCCCGGTGCCGCTGGTCGTCGCGCATTAGTCTTGGAAGCAGGAGTTCCGAAAGGAAGATTCGAGTGAGTGGTGTAACTATAAAATTTCATGGAGCGGCGGGAACCGTCACCGGTTCCTGCTTTGAAGTCACAGGTGCGGGCCAGACAATATTGGTCGATTGCGGCATGTTTCAGGGTACCCGCTCGCTCGAAGCGCTGAACCACGAAGAGCTGCCTTTTGATCCGAAGAAAATCGATGCCGTGCTGCTGACCCATGCGCATCTCGATCATAGTGGCAGGCTGGCCTATCTCTATGCCAGCGGTTGCAAGGCCAAAACTTATTGCACCGCGCCAACCGCCGACATTATCAAACCGCTTTTGCAAGATGCAGCCAAATTGCAGGCCGCTGATGCCGAGCGCCGAAACCGCCGGGCGGACCGGGCTGGCCTGCCGCCGTTCATACCACTTTATGATGGCAAGGACATCGCGAAACTGCACAAACATGTCCGCACCGTCACCTATTGTGAAGAAAATTATCTCGACAATGGGGTGACTTTTCGATTCTGGGATGCGCGCCATATCGTTGGATCCGCGTCGATTGAAATCAATATCGCTGGCCAGCGCTTGCTGTTCTCCGGCGACATCGGGTCTGGCCGAGCGATCAATTGCACGGCTTCGAAAATTGGTGGCTATGATCATGTGATCTGCGAATCCACCTATGGCGACCGGGATCGTGAACTTGTGCTGGTCAGCGAGCGGCGCGAAATTCTGGCGCGCCATGTCGAGGAAGTGATGGCCGCAGGAGGCAATGTACTGATCCCCGCATTTGCGCTGGAACGCACGCAGGCGATACTTGAGGATTTCGATGCATTGTTCGAATCAAAACGCCTCGCACCGGTAAATGTTTTTCTGGATTCGCCACTGGCACAGAAAGTTACCATGGCGGTCATGCGCTATCGGGATAGCGGTACGGATATGTTGAAACGAACGAATATCCGGTTCATCGAAAATACGGCGGAATCCAAGAAGCTCAACCGGATGACCGGGATTGTTATCATCGCGGGATCGGGCATGTGCGAAGGCGGCCGGATAAGACATCATCTGATCCGCAACCTGCCCAACCGACAATCCCGGTTGTTGCTGTCGGGCTTTCAGGTTGCTGGCACATTGGGATCGGTGCTCAGGGATGGAGCCAAGCGCGTCCGCATTTCCGGCCATGATGTCATCGTGAAAGCGCAGGTTGCAATGCTTGATGGCTATTCCAACCATGCCGACCGTAGCGGACTGGTGGAATGGCTGCAGGATCGCACACCGATCAGCGGATCGCTCTTTCTGGTCCACGGAGAACAGAAGGCGCTTGCCGGTTTTTCCGAAACCCTGGAACCCATTCCGGCTTTACCGGCCACGATCATTCCGACGCTAGGCGAGACATGGGAATTACAGCCAGGCAAACCGGCTACCCGCCTTTCTTCCGGTCGCGCTGACGCCACCAGCCTGACCGCTTCGCGCGACTGGATATCCAAGCTCGCTGCCTTGCGCCAGGAGATGGAAGAAAAATTATCGGTACAGGCAAATAATCAGGATCGCGAAAAAATGCTCGCGGCGCTCAAGCGGGCGCTCGACAGCGTACACTGAACAAAGCCTTATTTGCTTTCGCGTACCATCAACACATCTTCCTCGACCAAGCCGAGTATATGCTGCGCATTGCTACCCAATGTTGCGCGGGAAAGCGCGCCGCGGCCCTGCGTTCCCAATACTACCAGATCTGCTCTGGTTGCAGTGATCTTTCGGATCAGAACGGCCTCCAGCTCACCTTTCTCAATCGATCCGTTTAGTCGGTCGCAGGCCGCATCGGAAATTGCGTGTTTGGCGAGAAAGCGGGTCAAGGCTGCCTGTTGCTCCGACTTCACGTCCTGCGCGACCTGTTCGGCACTTAACCAGGCCCGGTAGGGTTCGTAATAGGCGTGAACCAGATGCAGCCTGGGATCCGGGAACAAGTCGGCAGCGGCGTTTAATGCCTGCAGTGAACAATCAGAAAAATCGGTCGCGATGAGTATGTTCTTATACGCATGTTTGGGACGCCGTTTCACGACCAGCACCGGCACAGAAGCATTTCTGATCAATTGATCAACCGGACCGCCGAGAAAACTATCACCGATGCTGTTATAGCGTGCGACCCCGGTTACGATCAGATCACAATCTTTTTCCGCTGCCGTTTCCATGATGGTTTTGGCAATATCGCCGACCTTGACCAAAATCTCGACCTCCACCTTGGTCTCGGGCATTTCCTTGGCAATGTGTCTCTCGATATCGCGGATATCGAGAGAGGATTGTTTCGCCGTATTTGGATCTAAAATATGGAGGAGGATTAATTTAGATCTCCGTTCCTTTGCCAACATCAAGGCCCGGTCAAGCGGACGATCACAACGCACCGACAGGTCGGTGGCGAGAAGAATTGCCTTATCCGTCATATTCCTAAGTCCCCTTTCCAAACTGTTGGTTTGCCGCGCGACACATCACGGGCCACCCTATCTTTCCTCACACGGGGGGCGAGGAGAAAAGCAGATGCGGCCCGCGATCCCGTCACGCAGATTCAGCTGACGCGGATCGGGATAAATTCTGTCTCATTCCCTATGTCTTGAATGATTGGTCAATTATCGCTTCAACCCTGAAGAGAAATGACATTTTTTCAGTGTCGGTTGAATCAGTGATATTCCCTAGGGTATAATACGATAGTTCGGAGCTTGCCGGGGCGCCATATATCCGGCCATATTGGTGCAATCCTTTGGCATCATCGCTAGCCAGCGGTTTACCACAAACCGGCTAGTAGAGCTGGACCTTCTGAAAATCTGATTCCAGTTTGCGGACGAGGTCCGGGTTCGCAATCCATCTGCCTAGCACGTCACGCGGCTCAGCCGTTTCCGGGAGGCCGGATCGCTTTGCCAAATCTCGCCAGGCTTTTCGTGCTTCCTCTTTTTTCCCCCAACATCGCTGAAGACAAAATATAAGTGATCTCCAGTCCCGGCGCAGCGCCTGGTACCGTATCCATATATTTTGACGACAATAGCTGAGCAGATTTTGCATCGCCGCGCCGTAGTTTTTGCAAGGCCAGTGTCGCCGCAACGACCAGATCCGCATTGGGATCCATCTCCATCGCCTTAGTGGAATATTCTTCGCCTGCCGGCATGTCGCAAGCCAGCATATACATGCCGAGATAACCCATTATCCGGGAATTCAGTGGATTGAGGCCAACGGCCCGCTCACCCCATGACACGCCCTTGCGGCAATCACTTTCGAAAAAAGCGCTCTGCGCTACAGCAAAGGTGGCTGATGCACTGGTGCTGTCAAGTTTTGCCGCCCTCATGGCGAAATCCCTGCCCTGACCGTCAATTTTATCCTCGACACCTAGTAACTCTGCTACATTTTTTGCGATAGCCAGCATGCTCATCAAATAAGCGTCATTGGGGAATTTTTGAGCGGAGGCGTCCATACAGATTAAAACGGGTTCCAGAAGCGCCGGATCGCGGTACCGCATATATTGATGGAACTGGAGCAGACACGGATAGCCGGGCGAAAAATCACCTCGATATTTGGAAAGTTCATGTTGGGCAATCTTGCCATAGGGACCGGCAATATCAATCACAGCCTGATCGAGATCCGCCTCTCGCTTTTCCGTCGTCATCATCTCAATTTTGCTCGACCAGACCACCTCTCTGGTTTCGCTGTCGACGAGACGCAGTTGAAGGTGATCGGCCGTGTCATTCAAAATAGAAGTCTCGAGAAAATATTGCGACAAGTCTGAACGATTTGCATCTTCGTCAAAAATACGCACCTGATCAAACCTCTCCAGCGTTCCGATAAGATAGCTGTGAGTCATTTTAACTTTGGCGTGGGATGAAGAATCGATGTCACCTTCTGCGCTTTTGACGATGACCGCCGGATAGGCAATTGTCGTCGCCGTGACCGTCGGAGTTTTTTGCAGATAATAAATTGCGCCGGCGGCAAGCAGCATGACCGGAAAAAGCACCGCCAGAATAAGACTAAGACTGACCGGACGCGCTCGCTCGGCGCTGCTTCTGATTGCATAATCGGTCTCGATCACTCGGTCGGAAAATGTGTCAATCTTCTCTTCCGGTTCGCTAGTCATTCGTCCCGTCGGCACAAGTTCAGTGACATTGTCCACTTCGTTAGTGCCCAAGATGATTTCGTAATGATGATAAGGTATCGACAGGCGGTTTTCGCTTTTCTCGCGCAAATAAAAATGGTCGAGCATCCGGCGCAAGCGCCCGATCTGGACCCGCGGATAGCTATCAATTTGCGTGTTAAAATTATCGTCTCGGCCAAGAGCATCGACAGCGATAGCATAAGCTGTCAACGGCTTGCCGTCCTCGTTCAATTGATGATTGACAAGAAACCGAAGAAGCTTGCTCATGGTCGGAGAGCGCGCAAATTCGGGGCTGCACAGCAACCGGTCACGCTCCAGACAAAGCTGAAGCTTTTGCGCTTCGGTCAAAATTGGGATAGTCCTTTCATCTTTCCAAGCGGTCTATCTTGTCTCACAAATTGTAAACAATCATAGAGGTTTCCCTCTTATGAACCTGTAGCTTAGTTGAAAGTTGCTGGATGGCGGGAAAAATTTTCCGCAATTAAGTAAATTACCGTTCGTCGGGTGTGCTCAGATCAACAAAGCATCCAAAAATCCCGAGAACTTTTCCATCACCACCGATCTGGCAGGTGCCACGAGACAGGACCGGAAGTTCATTTCCATTTTCGGTGATAATCCGCGCACGGAATTCAAAATCCTCACCTTCTTCCAGCGCTCGTGTAACAGCAGCCTCAACCAGTGGACGGTCATCCCGATGATAATAATCTATCGCATTTTCAAGCAGCGGGTGCCCGAGCGAATGACGACGTTCATGCATGTCGAAGACATAATCCGACCATTTTACGATCCCGGTTCTGGTATCGAGATGCCAGGATCCAAAACGACCAACATCTTCCGATATTTCCAGGGTCAGCTGGCAACGATCAAGATCCATCTGGGTGTCCCGCAAGGCAACTTGCGATATCCGCAATCGAAAAACTAATGTCGCAATGATGACGATCAAGCCAAATATGAGAAGGTAGAAAAAATAATCTGAAAACATGATCACCATTAAATCCTTGCTGTCTGCTATGAGACAGTATCACGTGATACTATTGTCCATTTATGTGGCACAGCAAGTATAATAAATCGATAGGCTATTTCCGATTCATCATTAGGCGCGATAAAATTGCAACGGTATTAGTCAGTGGCTTTACATCGACGTGGTGCGCGCAAATGGGTTTCACAGGCAAATATTCTGAAAAAAGCTTGATCGGCGTCATCTATTTCGATCCATCGGCCCAATTTAAAGGCCGAAATAGCGGAAATCGGAAGCCGGGTTCTATTTAGCGAACAATTTGGAGCGATCCAGAACCGTCATGATATCGTTGATCAGGGATGGACTGTCGATCCATCGGCTCAGCACCTCCCGCGGCGGGCTTTGCTCAGAGAGTCCGTAGCGTGTGGCCAAAGCCTTCCACGCCCGCCTGGCCTCTTTTTTGTCGTTCAACATCGCCGATGACAGAATATAGGTCAGTTCCAGTGCCGGCTCTGCTCTGGTGGACGAAGCCATATATTCAGCTGATAATTCCTTAGCCGCTTGCGCTTCCCCCCGTTTCAGCATTTGAAAGGCTACGGCCGCAGCAATTGTCAAATCTGCGTTGGGGTCCAGTGCAAGAGCTTGCGCTGCATATTGTTCACCTTCTGGATAATTGCACCCGATCATATAGAGGCCGAGATATCCGGATATTCGCGAATTCAGCGGATTCAACGCCAGTGCCTTCTTTCCCCATGCGAGGCCTGTCTCGCAATCTCCTGCAAAAAATGCGGATTGCGCCACGGCAAAATTGGCAGCAGCGCTATTATGATCCAGTGCCTCAGCTTTCCTTGCGAGAAGCATCCCCATCCCCTTGGCCCGAGGACTGGTTTCAAAACGTGCCGACATATTTTGTGCGAAGGCCGTGACACTTAACAGATGAGCATCATTGGGAAAACGCTCCACCGACTTTTGCAAACATTTGCGCAACGGTTCCAGTTTCCCCGGCTCCCGATAGCGGATATAAAGATCGAACTGGAGTAAACAGGGATATCCGGCGGAATAATTATTTTCCGCTTTTGACATTTCTGTCTGGGCAATTTCTCCATATTGCCCTCCCAATGCGACAATGGCCTTGTCCAATTGGAGCTTCAAAGTCTCTTCATTGGCGGTATTGATTTCATTCGACCACAAGATTTCGCCGCTGGGTCCGTCCAGCAAGCGCAATTCTATATCGTTCGCATCGGCCTCCAAAAAGCGCAGCCTGATTACATAGCCGGATTTTTCCGGATGATCGGCGTCAGGTTCAAATATTCTTATCCCGCCAAACCCGTTCAAGCCCCGAACCAAATCATTGCCGATGGATTCGGAAAGGTTGCTTGCGCGCGCGCCCGGATCACCATCCGGCAAGTCCAGCGCGATTCTGGGATAGGCGATCTCGTCAACAACCTTTTCAGGCCAAAGAAGATAAGCCAAAATGCTGATCAACACCAACAGGATAGATATGCCCAAAATACTGACAAAGCGTCGATAGGCACGGCGCTGATTTTCGGTGCGCATTTCAACCGAGGGCTGTGCCTGCGACTGCAGAGGTTTGGCCGCGATCCTGTCTGGAGCGACTGAAGCACTGCTCTGTCCGATCAGGCTTTCCTCGCCCTCCGAAGGCACAAGGTTGGGCGCCAAGATGATTTCATATTTATTGGGAGCGATGGACAGGCGGTTTTCGCCTCCCTTTCGCAGATAGAAATTGTCAAGCATCCGGCGCAGACGGCCCATCTGGACCCGCGGATAACTGTCAGTTTGTGCATCAAAATTTGCATCGCGACCGAGCGCATCCGTCGCGATTGTATAACTTTTTAGCGGGACACTGTTCCCGGACAATTTATAGTCCACGAGAAATCGTAACAGTTTACACATGCTTGGGGAGCGAGCAAATTCAGGATCGCTCAATAATCTGTCGCGTTCCAGACATAATTGCAGACCGGCTTCATCATCCATCGGTTAATTGTTTTCCTTGACTGGATCATTCTGCAATTGACGCTATTAAACGGATCGGAAACACCGCCAGAAATACCGTGTAACATATTGTAACATAGCCCAGGAAAGTGAATTAATCAAACCATCAAGTCTGGATAGAAGCTGGATTCGAATAGGGAAGATGAAAATTAAAGCTAAAACATGAAATATCGTTTCCTAAATTTTGAACGGGATGCCGAGCGTTTTGTTCTGCTCAAAAATGGAGAGAGAGTCGTTATTCAGCCACAGGCATTGGCGATATTGTCGATGCTAGTGCTGAACGCAGGCAATCTGGTGCGCAAACAGCATGTGATTTTGCAAGTCTGGCAAGGCCGGACAATTTCGGACAGCGCCATGTCCAGTCAGATTAAAATCCTGCGCCGGATCTTGGGCGATGATGGTCTGAAGCAGCATGTGATCCAGACTGTCTATGGCCGCGGATTTCGCTTTGCTGCATGCGTCGAGGCTGTCTTGTCGTCGAACGCATCAATTGTCGCAGAGGCCAAACCCTTAGTAGCGAACATGCCTTTGGATCAGCTTGGAAAACCGCCGGTCATTGCCGTGCTCCCGCTCAGCAAAATTGGTAAAATGACTGAGCATTCCGGTTTGGCAGAGGCCCTGCCAGCGGATATCACAACAGCGCTTTCTCAATTGCGTTGGCTATTCGTGATCGCGCGCGCCTCGAGCTTCCGGTTTAACGCCGACCTTCCCGACCTCACCAAATTGCGCGAAGAACTCGGCGTCGACTACGTCCTCACCGGTTGGGTCGAACTTGTCGACGATCAGATGCTGGTCGGAGTGGAGCTCACAGCAACAAGACAGCATCGCGTCGTCTGGGCGGAGCGCTATGATGCGCCATTAATGAAGATACATGACCTGAGAGCCAAAATGGTCCGTGATATTATCGGTGCTATCGATATGTCGATCAGCGATACAGAAGCTGCGCTTGCGAAACTGACAGCACCGGATCAACTGACAGGTTGGGAATCCTATCATTTGGGAATGTCGGCCGTGAACGGTGTCAAACTGGACCTGAAAGCGGCGCTGAGTCATTTTGAATTAGCACGCAATCGAGCCCCTTCCTTCGCTCGCGCGCACGCTGGGTCCGCCTATATTCACGGATTGGGCGTATTTCATCACGCACGGGGCGGGAACGACAATGCTGCGATCAAAAACATGCAGCTATTGGGCGAGCGGGCATTGATTTGCGATCCGCTTGATCCCTTCGCGCATCTCGTCAAGGGCCGGGCAGAACGGCTAAGCGGCCATGTCGATAACGCGCTGGATCATTATGCCAAAGCGATATCATTCTGCCCCAATTACGCTGAGGCCTATCATTCGCAGGCCGTAATTCTGCTGCTGAACGGAGACTATACGGCTGCCCATGAAGCGACCGAACTTGCCATCAGGCTCAATCCAAAATGCGTGATGCGCTTCGAGGCCGAGACCACCCAAGCCTGTGCTGCATTCATGCTCGGCAGAAATGAAGAAGCGCTCTTACTCTCGCGCAAGCTCGCCCAATCCCCCCAAAACAGTCCATTGGCGCTGATTGCCGCATTAACCATATTCCACCATTTGGGGCACGAACAAGATTCGCGGCACGTTCGATCACGCGTTCTGCTAAGCGGCCTTGAGCCGAGAACCAACGTGCTGCGTACATTCCCTGCCAGTGCAGCGAAAATGTCAGCCAAAATTGCAGAAGCGGTTTTACATTATTTCAATTAGCGACCCGCCTGGCTTCGGACAGTCAGGACTTCGGCCTTTCCGCTAATCGGATTTTTCAACCAAATTATAATTTTGCTGCCGCTCGCTCTTCATCAAATGCGCGCAGAACAATGGTCCCGATCGAAAGTTCTACATTATTCGCATTTCTGATGCTCACCCTGTAGAAAAATTTCGACGTCGCCTTGAACTGGATCAAAGCCTCCGTCGCAGAATCCATGGTATCGATCAGTATTTCTTTTCCGAGATCATCATGTCCTATGACTTGAAAGGGCAAGCATTCTGCCGCCGCATCTTTAGCATTGGCCGTATCGGAACCCTTGTTCAGGGCTACAAGTTCGCCAGTATCGATTTTTGCCGCACGGTAAAATGTCGACAGCCAGACCATCAGATCGTCGAGTGGCAGTCTCTGGGAGAACACGATCCCGACCCGATCCCCCGATTGCCACCGCACGGTACCACTAATATCCAGCAACTCTGGCACCGACAGGCGCAGGCTTTTGCCGATCTCGAACGTGAAATCTGTTCTTACACAAATGCCTGCTGGCGAAATGTCACAAATATCACCGTGGATCAGTTTCGACCCTAAATAGAGGTTGATCGGATGTTTCATCTCGATCCGTGGCAGACGCGACACCCGCCCCTGCTTTCCCTCATTCGGTTTCGCTAGCACCTTGGATACATCAATAGGCGCGGAAAACTCGATACCGGCTAAAGCCTTTTTGCGCCACCGCACAGTGCCGGTCAGCTCCTGCTCTTCGGTCAAGATCGCGGACACGCTATCACCAAGTTCAAAATTTGGGTGCACTTCAACCATCATCCCAGTGGCCGATAGGTTTTTGATGAAGCCCCAACCTTCCCCGGAATCTGCTTTGATCTTCGCAAGGCGAAGCATCGCAATATGACGATTTTGTTTCCTTCTATCTTCATCTGCAAGAGCAGAGTCCGGTGTCGGAGCTGAGAACGCATTAGATTCGATCATATCTGTCATTTACTTGACCTTCATTCGGTAGCGTAAGGAAAACCGTTCAGAGTTGATGTTCGTCGGCAACAGAGCGCCGCGCGGGCGTAGTTTGATATGCGTAACATTCGCATCGAAACCGTCGCTATCGGCGACGGGCACATAATCGAATGTTTTGCCACCATCGCTGGAAAATTCGACTGAATCCTGCGTACTTCCCAGCCCGTCAAAGCTGAAAATCAAACCGCTGTCATTATCCTTGAACGCAGCAGGGCCAGCGCCAGACTGCTCCAGGTCCCCCACAAACAGAGAAAGATGAGCAGGGACGACATCAGTGATCGCAAAGGACGTAGCAGCAGTACCACCCTCGCCCGGACCTGTCACAGTGACGGAATAATCAACTATAGCACCCGGAATTGTTAGCGCGGCATCGCCCATAGCAGCCGGGCTGGAGACAATCTTGTTGGACATGGCGATGGCGAGATTTTCACCCGGGCCGGCCTCCGCAAATGCCGGCAGTGGAACAGCGATTAACATCGATGCGATGGCCCACGATAAAACATCCGGACGTGCAGTCGTCCGGTGGCTTCGCCGATCATCATGAAGCTTCAGAGCCTCATATTTCGCATTGGATGTCTGCATCGTCTTTCCCTCTGGTTCTTTGTTTACTGCAAATCCGGATCAAACTTAATAGCAGAGCATTTTGCTTTCAAATTCAGCATAGGCATACACTTCGATTGGCTATTCACTGTAACTCCATAAGGCGGAGTTCGCACGACGCGCCGCTGGCTTGATCAGAATCGGCACCCAGGAGAAGATCGCAACTGCGCAAAGCCGTGCGGCGGGAAACGGATGCTTCATATTCATTTGGACCAGTGCCCGCTAGCGCTTTGCTGTTCATTGTGAATGATTTGATCACGTTCGCACTTGCAACCGCCGTGACGTTGCCACCAGGCGAACGCCCCGATGGGCCGGTTTCAGATGCTTCTCTAGCTAGCGCAGGTAAAATGCTGATCGCAATGGCAGATAGAAATGATAGGGCTATGATAGTGGAACACCGAAAAGACCGAACATAATCGGTTTTCACATCCCATAAAATTGTACCAACTGACTGCATGACGCATCCCACCCCTAATGTGCAAGAGGGAGACTCTCGGGCGCCTGTCCTGATGGTGGAGCGGATAGAGTGCCTATCCGCTCCACCGGGAACAGTCGGCACGATATTGACCAGAATATCGCGCCGATGCCGGGACAACTGTGGTGCTTAATTGGGTTACCACAGGCAAAAGCCATATTGCCCCACTTGCCCATCATTTGTGGCGCAACTCGCCGACGAAAGGCAGTTAGATACGGCTAATGTTACAGTATGTTACGGTTCCATATTTTTAAGTCACTGTATTTAAAAGATTTTTTCCAGCGTCAACGATCGGGAGAACAGAAAGCTTAACTGTTTCTTCACAATGGTTAACAAAATACTTGCTATTAATTATGTTTGTGGATGGCATTTAAAGGATCCCAAAGCCGGATTGATGGCTCTATAGTCCCCTGAAACAGCCCGGACATCAGCTAGGAGGTCGACGTCATTGTGCTAGAACCTTTGGAATGGCTACACAACGACGGTTCGCTAATTGATCATCAGCGACTTATCTATACTCTGCGATGGCCAAGCTGTCACGCACAAGATTCTTTCACGACCTCGCACCTGATCACGACAGCTCGTTAAAAAAATTAACCAAGCGACGGGGGTGATTCATTGGGTTTCGATCGCGGCCAGTATCGACTGCGCGAAGCTATGCAACGTATCATCACGCGCGCCCATGATGACGATGCGGTCATCCGGCTTTGCGATTGCGACGATTCTGTCACCGCAATCCCGGCGTGCGGCAATATATTCTGCCGTACCGCCGGCAGCGGCTATCGCATCAACAATCGACTCGCTGCCCAGGGCCCGATCTACTGTTCCGCCGAAATATGCCGGATCACAGAGAATGACCCGATCATCGCCATCGAGATTTTCGGAGAAAACCTCAGCAAGCTCTGTCCCCATTTTTTTGATCGGTCCAAATCCATGTGGCTGAAAGAAGGCGATGATCCGGCCGGGGAAGGCCTTTAACGTCCGCAGCGTGGCTGCAATTTTATCGGGGTTGTGACCAAAATCGTCAATTACCGTAATGTTGTTCGCATTTCCGACGATATCAAATCGTCGAGCCAGGCCCTGAAAAGATCCAACTGCCAAAATCGCAGTCTCGACCGGCACGCCGATTGCACAAGCGGATGCGATGGCCGATAAAGCATTGGCGATATTATGCCTGCCAGGCACCTGCAGGGAAACCGCATAGTCCCGCCCATCGGCACGCATCGTAAAACCACTGCCAAGAGCTTTTTCATGGACCTCCAATGCCTGATAATCTGCACCGTCGGAAAATCCGAAGCTGGTCGCCTTTGCCAAATCTAGCGAGCCGATAAGCGAACGCGATTCGACATCGTCGAAATTCCAGATTGCTTGCCGTGATTTATCTATGAAATTGCCGAACAACACTCTGAGCTCTTCCAGGCTCTTGTGATCAAGGCTGACATTGTTGAGCACCGCTATTTCAGCATCGAACAAAGCTATGGAACCATCGCTTTCATCAACCTCGCTCACCATCATTTCACCAGCACCGACACGGGAACTGGCGAACGGGGCATCGGCATCAACGAAATTTTTCATCACCGCACCGTTCATGATCGTCGGATCGCGGCCCGCTTCGGTCAGGATCCAGCCGATCATTCCAGTGACGGTTGACTTGCCGCTGGTTCCGCCGACCGCGATGCTGCGCGGCGCGGCGTTAAAATGCTCTGCCAAAAGTTCAGCCCGGGTCATTCGCTTGCAGCCCAGTGCAATGGCCTGCGCGACGTCCGGAACGCTATCTTCAATCGCGGCCGAAGCGATCAATATCTGACCACTATCGACCAATCCGCTGCCATCCTGATGAAACAGCTTTATTCCCCCGTCCTGCAACCATTGGAACTTGTCGTTTAATCGGCCCTGGTCCAGCGCACGGTCGGACCCCGCGACCCG
>TARA_R110000824_G_scaffold60050_6_pt1 | contig 17786 bp, 23 predicted proteins | sample TARA_R110000824 | Tara Oceans TARA_R110000824 (sample SAMEA4397747) | marine metagenome | biome: Polar Biome; feature: [MES] marine water layer (ENVO:01000295) within the mesopelagic zone...; material: water (ENVO:00002006), including particulate matter (ENVO:01000060) such as......
GCGAGTGCTGCCGACGTTAAGGGTCATCTGGACGCGTCGGAGAGGAAGGTGGATCCAAAGACTCATAAACCCTCAGAGGACGGTGTTGCACCCTACATCGCTGCGGTGATGGAAATAGCCGGTATCGAAGATGTAGAGGACGGCGAGGCCGTCGCTATCGAGAGGGTCATGGGCGCAATCAAATCGCTTGGCGGAAGGATTGTTGGCGGCGCGCCGGACCGGACTAAGATGCCTCAAGCTGACGGAGAGACCAACCCCATCACCGGAGCAGAAGCCGCGGCGGCGTTGGATTCTGGGGGCGTAAATTATGCGGCGCCGTTCGTCAAAGAGACGCGGACACACGAGAGCGACCAACTGATTATGGAGCGCTGGAATAAATTAGCTGGAATCTTATAGAGATGTCAATACTTAGAGATTACGACTCTTCAGGGGAAAAAGTATGAGAAAAAACGAATTGAGAAAAATTGTAAGAAAAGTTATAGCTGAGGATCATCGCAAAAAGGTATCTTCAAGAAATAGCTTAAGCATTAAGGGAATTCTTTTTGAACAAGACGAAGAGGGGGGTAAGGAAAAAGAAGCCTCCGGAAAAATTGGCGATGCTCCAAAGGGAAGCAAGGTCGATAAAACCACCAACGTAAAAGTTGTGGATCCCATCGAAATAGTAAATCAGCTACTCTCAGGTGATGATAACATGCCGATGGTACAGGCTGCGCAAGCGTCCGGTAAGGACTACATTTCCTTTACTGGGGCCGAAGGCAAAGCATGGGTTGAAAAATTAGGGCCAAAAGTTGTTGTAGCGCGAATAAAGGGGTTGGCGGCGAAGATACCAGCAACCGGTCTTCCAAAGAGCGTCATGCCATTCTTACCAGGTCCTGATGATGCCAAAGGCAAGGTTGCGGATGTTGAGGACGCTCTCACACCGGGCGGAGACTATAACATCGATGTTAAAGATCCGTTCAAAGAGGCGTGGCAAAGAGGCGCGCGCTACCTTATGGAAGAAGAAGAGGCAGAGAAAGAAGAAAAGTCTGCTGGCGGTAAAGGTTCACCCCCCGCCCCAAATACGTTTGTTGGAATGGACGCCCCTGGCGCCAAAGAATTTATGACAGCCGGCTTAGAAGATGGCGAAGATGGCGACGACGTGATCACGATCAAAGTTGGCGGAAATCTGAAGGCTGACAAGGCGATCCCAACACAATCAAACATCCTTATCTATAAGTCCCTGGGAATGGCTGTTAACGGTCTAGAAGGTGGTCCACTCGACGCTTGGGCCGGTACCGGAGGTGAGATTTTAGATGGTCACCACCGATGGGCAGCTACGATGCTTAACAATCCTGGCGCCGACATGGGCACAGCTGGTCAGGTTGACTTGGGCGCGCTTAGCGACCCTCACGATGTGCTAAAGTATCTTACTGCTATTGGGAACGCTTTGGGTAACAAGACCAAGACTGAATCACTCACAAGACAAAGCGACAGTATTCTTCTAGAGCGATGGAACAAACTAGCAGGCTTGAAAAGCTGATTATGAGAATCACAAAACGACATCGGACATTATAATCCCAGCCCGATGTCTTTGTTGCTCAGTGTTCTCAAACTCACTCAGACTCTCTACTTTGTATCTTAGAATCACTAAAAAGATCATCACAGAGGCAGCTAAGATGACGTCTGTTGAAAGGTTTTATCAAAGACATAGAAACCTTCATATAAGACCTCCCCGGTTCACCAGCGTCAGTCTAGTGTTTCGTGTCAATCATGAATGTTTCAATGCAAGCTTTCTCTGGCAGTTAGCTCATTACACTCGATATTTAGCAGATGTAAGAATTTTGGAAAATAGTACATGAACAAAATTGTCAATCGATGGTGTAAGCTAGCAGGGATCTTAGAAGAGCAGACCGGACCAGGGAAGAGCGGGGGCAAGAAAGATCTTCACGTCTTTGATTTTGATGACACACTAGGCGTCACCTCTTCTCCCACACTTGTTGCAGCTGTTGAATACAACGGAGGAGATCCTAACGATCCCAGTTCTTATATTCCAATCAAAAATCTGAAGCATCGAATCGGGAGTGTTGTCAAGGGTCTTAGGACTCCCACACAAGCAGATATACACTCACCGGGGCTAGCCGGAGACACAGTTAGCAGTAATGATGAGCTTGACAATACTGATGCTATTGTTCTTGATACCGAGCAATACAGAGACTGGAAAGAAAAATATATTCCCAGCGGAAATCATATAAGAATAGTAATTAGTCCCAATATTGATAGCGACATCAAAGCTGCCGGAAAAAATATGTTCAAAAGAGGCATCACTGGAGAGATTCACGTGGCCGATTTTAGTCCATCTAGCACCATTGGGGATAACGTGAAACCGATCTCACCAATGTTAGATCTTTTGTCAAAAGTGGCCTCTAAAGGTGATACTACTGCAGTTGTGACTTCAAGAAAAGGAAAGACTGATCTCGATGCACTGGGTGGCGGGAAAATTCCTGCGACAAATGCTTCGGACATCTCTAGATTCGTGGCTGGGGAGACAGGTGTAACTCCCGATATTGTTATCGGAGCCGCCGATCATAACCCAACAGATCCGGCGTCAGCAAAAAGAGATTTAATCACTAAGCTTCATAACGACCAAATTGACAATGTCTATTTTTATGATGATGATCCCGAAAATGCTCGAAAAGTGGCACAAATTTGTCAAGGTGCTGAGGGTATGGAGGGCACAGAGCTAGAAATTTTCAACTATGAGTTTTCAAAAGGGATGAGACCTACTTCACCCACATTTAGCTGCACAATTAGTGAGGATAGAAAAATGAGAAAACTAACAGAGTCTCAAATCAGAAGAATCATCAGAAGAATTATTATTGAATCGCTTGATCTGGAAGATCAAGATCAAACTACAGACGAAGAAAACCACGATGAATCTGATTTTCAAGAGCTGGAAGAAGATGATTGTCCATCCTTCATCAAGAACATGTTTGGCGGCGGTTGAAAATAGATGCCCTACGAATATAAAAAGAAGCAAGGATGCAATCAAGCTGGTGGAGAAAAAGGAACGTACACTACTAAAAAAAGAGGGGCTAAGAAGCAAAAATGCTGGAAGTCTAAAGCAGCATTCGACAGGGCAAGAATAGCAAGACATGCCCAAGAATCTGATGTTGATGAGAAATTAGACACTCTTTCGGAAATAATTATAGAAAAGATACTGGAGAGAATAGATGGCAACTACGATTGATAATGCGACACTAACAGTCACAGTGAATGAAGATATAAAGCTTAACGGCCAGCAGGTCGGAAGCAAGATTGTTCAAGCAATTGCGGGAATTAACGAAGCATCTCGACGAGTGCTAAGTGTCCCGACTTATGAAACAGAAATTTTAGCGCTCTCCTCTTCGGCCGGAGGAGGAACTTATGTCACTTCTAACTTAAAGTACATAAGGGTATCCAATATGGACGATACCAACTTTGTTCGAATTACATTCGTCAGTGGATCCTCAAATCGATACGACATGAAACTACCTGCAAAAAGAACTGCAATATTTACGTCACCTTCTATTTCTGGATCTGACGGAGGAGCAGGGTTTGGTTCATTTGTAAGTTTTGACTCCATGAAAGCAACTGCTGACACATCTTCGGTGGATCTAGAGCTATTTGTTGCGAGCACCTGATGACTAAGATTCTCAAAAATCTCATTCGTGAAATTCTGGAAGAAGAAATCGGTAGAAACTATCATACTCTCGATCCCACTCCCAATACATGGGATACTTTTCAAGATTTTGAGATTGAATACTATCCCCAGGGAAACGGAACTTACTTGATGGACATTTGGTTCAAGGGAAAGAAACTGGCCCCTACATCTAGATTTGGATCACAGGCTGATGCCCAGCATCATGCAAGAATGATTGTCGATAAACACAGAGTAGACTATATGAATTCTACTTCTGAGGAGATCTCTTAAATACGAAATCTCGTAGGGCCGTCGTGCTAATTCCATAGCAGATGTAACTAAATTCTGTATGAACTTTCTGCACCATTGATACAATTTCGTTTTTTGAATTTCTGATGCTTGATCCGGAGGCTCCGGGAGCACAAGGCAAAGAGAAGAGCATGTTTTTGCCTAGTGTGCCGGAAAAATGACCCCCGTAAGTCAGCAAGAAAGATTCCGAGATCATTCCGTAGGGCGCGCCGCCATAAAAGACATAATCACCCCTTTTAGGGGTGTAAAGAGAAAGACTGGGTGCTCTTATTATGGGTTGATCTGATATCTCTAGAATACACAGATCCAACTCTTTACTCTTTCTTACTATTGTTGCTGTGGCCTTGAAGTCTCCAGATCTAATTGTTATACTGGAAGATTTTGACACGTAAATTGTGACTACCTCTTTTTCAACTTTGTCGGGAACTTCGTCCGGAAAGCAGACATGTTCTGCAGTCAAAACTCTAATCTTTCCTTCGTGTCGTATAAAAGTTCCGGAGCCGACATACTCGCCCCGAATATCAGGCAAGCTCTTCATGAGCATATTGCATATCTCACTGGAAGAACCCGTGGGTGAACCATTCTCAGTACATCTTGAAGCTTTTGCTATATCAATCGTCTCAATAAAGACCGTCTGTTCATTGACCAGATCATAATAACTCTTAATGCAAGATGTTCTTATCTGGCATGAAGTGAAAAGAACAACAATCGTTGCTACAATACATACTGGTAATGATGATTTCATAGGATCTAATTTTTAATTATACATGACTCCACACGAAAAACTAAAACATATATTTTCTCCACTTGACCTGCTAGTTGTTGAAAAAGAATATCAGTATCTCTTTCCCGTCGATGAGTCTCCTGACGTTCCCGAGGAGCTGTATAATGACGCAAAAATGTACCTTTCGTGTGGAGAATACTTCGATAGAAACCCTTCTGTTTGGAGAATTTTTTTAGGTGACAAAACAAAAACTGATTCGAATCGATGGAAAAATGGGATATTAAACTACTACAGGATGGTTTGTATGCCTGTTATTGTCCCAGTCGACCAGGACAGAAATCATATTAGTATGACAGCAAAGTTTGAGATTTTAGTAATAAATTCAAGACATTTACCAGAAGATGCATTCGAAGGAGTAAAATGCGCAATCGTAAAAACGCAGTTTGGGGAGTTTCAAATCGCCCCGGAAGATTCCGAAAATACGGAATGAGTGATCCCGAAGTAGCAGTTCCAGATGACATGGATGAAGTAATTTCTGCTCTTTCCATGGCTGCTGAGTCCGGAAAAGACAAGTCGAGTGGAATTGAAATAGAAGAGAATCACATCTATTTTTATACACATGTGACAGACAGAGAGGCTCTGGAGCTTGTAAGAATCTTGAGAAGAATGGATATTGAGATGGGTTATCTCTCCGAAAGAATTGGTCTTAGATCCAGACCTCCCGTTCATCTCCATATCCAGAGCCCCGGAGGAGATGTCTTCTCAGCTCTTAATATATGTGATGCAATTGATCGGTGTAAAACAGATGTATACACATACGTTGAAGGATCAGCAGCCTCGGCAGCAACAATTATTGCCTCCCGGGGCAAAAAAAGATATATCTCTAAAAGATCTTTCATGTTAATACACCAGCCACAAATTATCTGGGCTGGAAAGCATGATGAATTTATTGATGAAATTGAAAATCAAAAAAATATCTTTCAGACAGTCAAGGATGTCTATCTGGAGACAACAAAAATATTAGATGCTGATCTTGAAGAACTCTTGAGGCACGAACTCTGGTTGCCGGCAGAGAAGTGTCTCGAGTTGGGACTCGTCGACAAGATTTTATGAAAAAATATCAGTGTGGAATAATCTGCGGGTCATTTGATCTAATCCATCCGGGCTACATTAAAATGTTCAGGGATGCCAAAAGCGTTTGTCAAAAACTAACAATAGCTCTTCAGGGTGATCCTACAATTGATCGTCCAGAAAAATGTAAACCAGTTCAGACAATTACAGATCGAATAGAGATTCTAGGGTCTATAAAATATATTGACAGAATAGTTGTCTACAACACCGAGGATGATCTGGACCAGCTTCTTGCCCGAGAAGAGTATGATGTAAGAATTCTAGGAACAGACTATAGAAATAGAGTTGACTATACAGGCGCACACTATAATATTCCTGTCTATTTTCACGAAAGAAATCATGAGTACTCTACAACCAAGCTAAAGAATCAAATTGTCGAATCTATGAGAGATCAATAGACGCTTTTGAGATAAAAAATTGATAGATCAAGGAGTATAAAATGCCGAAGTTTGACTGGAAGCCCTTCTTTCCCTATGAGCGCATTAGACCTGGGCAAGAAGAAGCAATCGACTCTATTTTAAACGCATTCGAGCTAGGAAAAAAATATTTTATTCTCGAAGCAGGGACTGGAATTGGAAAGTCAGCAGTTGCTGCTACGGTGGCAAAATATATTGAAAAGTATTTTATTCAAGAAGAAAACACAGCGCTTGGATCCAATATTCTTACAACCCAGAAATTACTACAAGATCAATACAGAAGAGACTACACTTACATCAATTCCTTAAAGTCATCTTCAAACTATCAGTGTACTTTTCATAAAACTCAGTCTTGCAATGAGTCAAGAAAGATGCTCCAGACCACAGACAGAAGCGAACCCTTCTTTAAGAGATGTGCCTTCAAGTGTATCTACAAGCAAGCAAAAGACAAGTATATTAATGAGCCCCACGGAGTTACTAATTTTTCTTATTTCTTGGCTGAAACTCGATACAGCGGAAAAATACCCAAAAAGACACTTCTTGTTATTGATGAAGCCCACAATGCGCCGGAAGAGCTAAGTAAGTTTATTGAAGTAACATTCTCAGATCGATTTGCAAAGTCTTTTGTGGGAATTACCCTACCAGAAAAAATTACTCCCGGGATGTTTGTTAGATGGGTCAAAGATGAATATCATCCAAAGCTAGTACAAAAAGTAAGTAATTTCAATAAGGGATTGGAAAAGTTTGCTTCTATTAAGTCTAGAATGAAAGGGGGTGAATTTTCTAAGCTATCTCGACAGATAGAGATTCTTACGGGACATGAGCAGAAAGTTCTTACGTTTATTGCGCTCTATGATAAGGACAACTGGGTCATGACCGAGATACCAGCAGAAGAAAAGTCTAGCAGAAAGGTGGAATTTAAGCCGATCGATATTTCCCCCTATGCTGAGGATTACATGTTCAAAATGGGACAGTACGTTCTACTGATGTCTGCTACAATTGTTGATATTGATAAGTTTTCTAAAATGTCGGGTGTCGAAAAATATGAATCACTTAGACTTCCCTGCCCTTTCCCTCTAGAGAATCGTCCGATCCTCTATAGCGGAATTGGAAAAATGTCTGCAAACGAAATCAATTCGACACTCCCTAGACTAACCACAGCTGTTAAAGAAATTCTTAAGGAACACAAAAATGAAAAAGGGATTATTCATTGTCACTCTTATAAAATTGCATGGCATCTAAAAAAGAATATTCGAAACTCTAGACTTCTCATACATGATTCGACAAACAGAGATGAAATACTCCGAAAACACACTAAGTCTAGAGAGCCCACTGTTATTCTGTCCCCCTCAATGACTGAAGGGGTCGATCTAAAAGAGGATCTATCCAGATTTCAGGTCATTTGCAAAGTTCCCTTTCCCTATCTGGGGGATAAGTTGGTTCGAAAGAAAATGAACAAGTGGAGCTGGTGGTATGATTTGCAGACGGCAAAGACAGTAATTCAGGCTGCGGGAAGGTCAGTTAGAAGTGAAACTGATACTGCTGTCACTTATATTCTCGATGCATCGTGGGAAAGATTTTACGGAAAAAACAAGAAATTGTTTGGGCCAGAGTTTGGTTAGTGTTTCCTTTTTAGATTCTTTTCATACAATCTCTACGATACTTAGATCTATAGGGATTAAATGTCAGGATTTTCTTACCATAAAACTACAGCTGATCGATCAGCTTCAGACCGAAGGCGCCACAAGCATAAAATAGAGCGCGCTATCCGAGAGGGTATTTATGATATCGTAGCGGACGAATCTATTATTGGGCAGGATGGTAAGAAAAAATTTCGTATTCCAGTTAGAGGAATTAAGGAATATAGATTTGTTTACGGCGGCGGAGAAGAAAGTAAAAATGTCGGATCAGCTCCGGGTAAAAATCTCGAAAGAGGCCAAGTAGTTCGTGAAAAGAACAAGGGTCAGTCAGACAGTCCAGATAAGCCTGGAAACAAAAGTGGCGAAGAATATTATGAAGTTGAAATCTCTCTTGATGAACTTGCAAAATATCTCTTTGACGAACTTGAGCTTCCTGACATGGAGAGAAAATCTTTCACGAAGTCTAAATCAGAAAAACTCAAAAGAACTGGGTACAGACCTCAGGGTATTATACCTCGGTTAGATAAGAAAAAATCTGCAATTAACAGAATCAAGAGGCTCAAAGCGAAAAAAAGATTTGACACAGAAGATTCTGAATTGGAGATGGCAGGAAGTTTCCACACAGATGATCTGACTTATCGACACTATAAGCCCAAGATGAAAGAAAATACGAATGCTGTCATTATCATGATGATGGATGTATCCGGATCAATGGGACAGAAAAAAAAGTTTCTAGCTCGTAGTTTCTTCTTTCTTCTTTATCAGTTTATTCGATCCAAATATGATCAAACAGAAGTTGTTTTTATCTCACATGATATGGAAGCTCGAGAATGCAACGAAAATCAGTTTTTTACTCGGGCATCAAGTGGTGGAACCATAGTTTCCACCGCTTACAATGAAGCTCTAGAGGTTGTGAAAAAGAGCTACCACCCGTCAGCATGGAATGTATATGCCTTCCATGCATCAGACGGAGATAATTTTAGCCACGATACCGATGAGATGCTGCTAGCAGCATCAAAACTTAAAGACATATGTCAGCTTTTTGGATACATTGAGATTACTCCTGATGATGCTCCGGCATGGTATGAGGAGCACAAAATATCTAATCACCTCAAACAACTCATTGGGAGATCGATGAAGTGTGTGACGGTAAAGCAGAAAGAAGATGTCTGGAGGGCATTCAGGATTATGTTTGGAAACTACGGCGGTGAAGCATGACTTGGAAAGTTGAGGATCTAAAGGAGTGGGACGATAGAATTATTAAAATTGCAAAGGGCTATGGCTTAGACTGGTATCCTATAAATTACGAAGTCTGTGATTACTACTCAATGATCGGTCACATGTCCTACCATGGCATGCCCACCCACTACGACCACTGGTCTTATGGGAAGTCCTTTGAGCGCACTCATCAGTCCTACAATGCAGGGGTAGAAGGATTACCGTACGAGCTTATTATTAACTCCAGCCCCTCCATCGCCTATCTTATGCGTGAAAATCCTCTATATTTACAAGTCTTGATCATGGCACACTGTGTTGGTCATTCGGATTTTTTCAAAAATAATAGAATGTTCAAAAATACTCGAGCTGACTCAGTGATCGGTAGATTTAGAGCAGCAAAGAAAAGAATTCAAGAATATGTTGAAGATCCATACATTGGAATAGAAAAAGTAGAAGAGACCATTGATGCCTGTCATGCATTGCAATATCAAGTCCTGAGAGATGGAACTCAAAGAAAAACCCATTCTGAATTGGTTGAGTACTACAAGGGGTTGAGAGAATATGATAAGGATGGAAATCTGATACTGTATGATCTGGACGAAGCTCCCCTGGAACCTGACGTGGATATTATGGGTTTTATTTCTGAGCATGCTAAAATGCCTTCATGGAAAAGGGATATTATTGAGATTGTTAGGGACGAAGCTTATTATTTTATGCCGCAAATTCAAACCAAGATCATGAATGAAGGCTGGGCTTCTTATTGGCACTACACTATTTGTCATGATTTACAACTGCCCGATGAGTACCATATTCCTTTCTTGAGAATGCACAATGCCGTCATTAGGCCTCATATGGGCGGATTAAATCCATATCACTTGGGTTTTGTAATTTTTCAAAAAATTAAAGAAACTTACGGTCTAGATGAGTGCTTTGTTGCTCGAGAGAGCATCAATGATATTGCCTTTATTAGACAGTACTTGACAGAAGAAATATGTCAGGAGCTCAACCTATTCAGCTGGAGTGAAAAAAAAGATGCATACACAATTGATGAGATTTCCGATAAAGAAGGCTGGAAAGGGGTAAGAACACACATGTGTAATTCTATTGCTGATGCTAAGCTTCCGATCATTAAAGTTGAAGAGATAATGATGGACGGCACCTTAGTGTTGAGGCATGAGCATGACGGAAGAGATCTAGAATTAGATTACGCAGATAGAACTGTGGAAAAATCTAAGTCTCTTTGGGGAAAAAATGTAGTTCTTCATACAATCATTGAAGGAGATCCGTGGGAGATCTAAATTGTTTTATTTGTTGAAGAAGTCGTCTATGATTTCAAAAGCGCTGGAGATTAAATTTTATGTCTGTAAATAAGCTACTAGGTGCCATCAAAAAACAGCGAGAAGCTGGAAAAAAAGATGCTAAGTTTGGCGGAGACTTTAGTGATTATCTGGAGGAGGTCTCAAGGGACTCTAGTATTGTAAAGAGTTCTCATAGGAGGCTCTATGATGTCATCATTGATATGGGTGTTGAAAAAATGCCTGATAGTGATCCCAGAAAGAGCAGAGTATTTGATAACGACTCTGTAAAGATTTATAAATACTTTGATGGCCACTTTTTTGGTATGGAAAGAGTTATTGAAAAAATAATGTCCTTTCTGCACAGTGCTGCTCACAACGGAGAAGAAAGTCGACAGGTTTTATTATTAATGGGGCCTGTTGGCGCCGGAAAATCTGCTCTTGTAGAACACATCAAAAGAAGCCTAGAGGGACAAAAGTATTTTCACCTCAAGGGTGATCCACATCGAGGAGAACCTCTACAACTGGTTCCAAGATCTCTTCGGGATACATTTGAAAAAGAGCTTGGCGTTCGCATCAGCGGAGATATTAGCCCAGTTGCACGTCACATTCTTCTCGGTCAGCTAGATGGAAAATATGAGGATTTTGAGGTTGTTGAGACGACATACTCACAGCGTGGCCGACGTGGTGTAGCCTCTGTTCCCCCCATGGATGCAAACAGTCAAGATGTTTCAGTTCTTATCGGCTCAGTCGATATTTCAAAGCTCGACAAATATGCTGAGGACGATCCTAGGGCCCTCTCTCTAAACGGTGCTTTTAATGTTGGAAATCGGGGCATAGTTGAGCTAGTAGAAGTATTCAAAAATGAGATTGAATTTTTGCATACAATTATTACAGCCACTCAAGAAAAAAGAATTCCTTCGCCCGGCAAAAGTGATATGCTTCATTTTGACGGAGTAATTGTAGCACATTGCAATGAAGCAGAGTGGAATAGATTTCAAAGTGAGCATACTAATGAGGCAATTCTGGATCGAGTAGTAAAGGTCGATGTACCCTACTGCTTAGAATTAGACCAAGAGGTAAAAATCTATGAGAAGATGCTCAATTACTCAGACTTTAACGCTCATATTGCACCTCACACATTGAAAGTAGCTTCGATGTTTAGCATTATGTCTAGACTTAGAGATTCTGCTAAGTGCGATCTCGTTACAAAAATGAAGATCTACAATGGTGAGGAAGTTGTTGAGAAGGGAAGAGTTAAAAAGATTGATATTAAGGATCTCAAAGAAGAAGTACGAAATGAGGGGATGAAGGGAATATCGACAAGATTTATTACAAAAGCTCTAGATGCTGCCCTAGCCAACAGTGATAAAAACATGATAACCCCTGTTTCACTTTTTGACTCTCTTACATCATGTGTAAAAGAGCAAATTGTTGATGAAGAGTTCAAACAAAAGTGTCTGGAGCTTCTAGGTAAAGTTGTTAGAGAAGAATACCTCAAAATGCTAGATACAGAAATTGCTAAAGCATTTATTTCTGCATATGAAGAGCAAGCACAGTCATTGTTTGACACATACTTGGACAATGCAGAGGCAGCAACGACCAAGCAAAAGATGAAAGATCGGATCACCAAAGAAGAAAGAAAGCCCGATGAACGATTTATGACATCAATTGAAGAACAAATAGGAGTGACAGGATCTGCCAAGAATGGCTTCAGGTCAGATGTAACTGCATATATGTTCGCAAAAATGAGAAGGGGAGAGAAGGTTAACTTTAAAGCTTATGAACCTCTCAAGGAGGCCATCGAATCTTATTTGATTAACTCTGTTAGAGATATTTCTAGAATTGTAACGAAATCAAAAACTCGTGATAAAGATCAGCAAAAGAAATACAATGAAATGGTAAGAGTAATGATTGAACAATATGGCTATAATGAAACCAGCGCTGAAGAGATTCTTACTTTTGCATCTAATAATCTCTGGAGAGACAGCTAGATGAGAGGATTTGCTTCCGAAGCCCTTATTATTTGTGGTTCTTTTTCTTTTCAACATAGTGCTACTTTATCACTATGTTTGATTGTCTTGGGTTGCCTAAGTGCACTAATAAGATACACCTCAGAAATCGGAAAAGCTTCAAACAAAGAAAAATTTTATGAAGTTGCTAGTAATCTCGTTCAGAAAATTGTTGAAACTCCCAATCCAATCGAAGTAGCAAATGCAGCAATTTTCTCAAAAGAGATTCACTAGTACAACAATAAGTGATGCAAAAGAGATTCACAAGTCGGTATCTCTTGCAAAAAAAGAAATTAAAGAGATCTTGTCGGTGTGTATCTCTGGCTCTGGGGCTCTTTTGCTGGGTAGTAAATCTGCCAAGTGTTGTCCGATAGACTTTCTTAGAACCCTGTCAGAATGGCCCAGAAAGAACTTTCTGGACATATCCATAAGGAACATCATCCTTAGCTCTCTGTTTTCATCTGAGACCAAGCAGGGTGGCTCTGCACTTATTTCTGCCATGATGATGCTTGATGACCTTGAAGTTATCGAAAAAAAGAAGAATTGCACAGAGGAAGACATCATCAGTGTCATAGATGATTGGGCTCCTTCCGGAATATCAAACAGAATAGGAAAAGAAGCTTTTTATATGGGCGCATGTGGCTCGGAGGTGAAAATTTCTGAGGGTGTTTCTGAGGCTAGCAGAATCAAATGTTCGTCCGGAATTAGTCAAAGAGCTTCGATTGCGGGGGGTTTTAGCAGCAAGAACCTGGAAGATTTTTGTCTGTCTGAACCTTGTTACGTTGTTGCTGTAGATGGCTTTGTTGAGAATCTTTCGCAGATACATCATTTGCTAGAAAGCATAGAAGATCATCATCTTATTTTGATGGCTCGAAGCTTCTTGCCAGATGTTGTGAGCACCCTATCAGCAAATTATCCCCGCCGACTTAAGTGCATTCCTGTCACTGTAAGTGAATGGCTTGCAGAAGATTTTTTATACCTCGAGAAACTTGGAGTCTCATGCGTCAGCTCAGAGGCTGGAATGGAAATTTCAAATTCTCGTCTGGCTGACCCAATCTCTATTTCCCTGGATACATCATCGATTATCTTTGAAAACAAGTTGTCGGGTAGAAAAAGAAAAATATTTGTTGAAGTCGGAAAAGATCTAGGAGACTTAAATGGATTGACAATTGATAGAGTCAAAACTCTTATAACATTGTCTCGTTTTACTTCTAGGAGCGGAATCGCAAGAATAAGATACAAAGATCATGAAATGCATGTTCCGATTTCTTCATATGAAGCTGCTATTAAGTGTAAAAAAAGTCTGGAGAAAATTTTCCAGGAAATTGGAGGAATCATTGCGATCCAAAATAGAGGAGGAAAACATGAGAAGCACTAAGAAAAAGAGCACCGATGTCAAAGAGAGAGATGTTTGTAGAATTATCTTAGATAGAAACGAAGTCTTGGCATCCAGGATATCTAACCTACTCATAGAGTCAGCAGGAAAAGATTTAGACGAGAAACAGCTTAGAGATCTCGTGTCCAAAATAAAAGCAGAGACAGTAAAGAGCTCTAATTCTACTGTGGATACTATCATTAATCTTTTTTCTAGATGAAAGGGACAAAACACATCTTGGAGTGTCACTGTATTTTGCCCCAATATAGGGAGCTAAAAAATCCCGTGTATCACAAGTTTGTTGTGTTCAGTGAGATAGATGAGTCTGATACTGTTATTTCCAGAAACGCCCAATGTAACAACTGCGGAACTATTCACAAAGTCTATGATATTTGTAAGTCAGAAATAGCTGCAGGAAAGGATGAATCAGCATCAGTTGAAAAAAAAGAAGATATATCACTATCTTTGCCCAAGCAAATAGTAGAGCTAATGGAGACATACTCTCTAGAAATATGTGACTATCAAATGGCGAGACACATACTGGAGAACAAGGTCTGGAACTCTACAATTGTCCTGAGCCTAGAAAGAGAGGGTGAAAAGACTTCGGGAAAAATATTAAAATTCCTGGCAGAAGACAGATTTCGAGTGGAGTCTTTTAGTAGACAGGATTTTTTATCATGAGTGACGAAATCAAAAAAAGTTCTACAGAGAAGCTAACAGTTGATGAAAGAGAAGACGTTTTAAGTCGCTCCAAAGCTAGAGAAGTTGTTAGAGAAATTATGAATTTCGGAGTAAGCAACTCACAAATTGTTTACATTATAAAGCTTCTTTCACTAGAATTAGAAGATATTCAGCTAATGAACAGTATCAATTCTCTCATAGATCAAAAAGAAAATTTAGAGAGAAGAGATGAACTGATTACAAGTTCAAAAACAAAGATTTACACCTAGGAGTAATTTATGAGTGAGTCAAACAGCATAATTTTAGAGAATTGGGCCGAGCTAAAAGCCCTGATTGATGCAGCAGAAGTTGACGTTCTAAAGAACGCAAACGGAAACTCTGCAGCCGGAGTAAGAGCCCGAAGAGCTTTGAGACTGTTAAAGGGTAGGTCTGCGGATCTTGTAAAGCTAACAATCTCAGAAGAAAAATCTAGAAAGTCATAACAAAAATGACAAAAATGTAGAGACTAAAGTGAGATCGAATATTCGATCTCACTTTTTATTTGAATTCATCCAATCTTTTACTGTCTCTAATTTTTTTGAGAATTAATTTTTCGAGCTGGCAGATTCTCATCCGTGTCAGCCCTAGTTTCTCGCCAATTTCTTGCAGGGAAGATTCCCTCATGTTCTTTTTTATTGACTTTGAACTACTCTTCTCAGAGTCTTTCTCTTTCTTTTGATCTAAATCTTCTTTTTCCATGTACCTACTCATTACTTATGATCTATAAGATACGAAAAGAGGTTTGTTTTTTCAATGCTAAAAAGAAAAAAAGTAATTTTAGATACGAGTGTTATTCTATATGATAAGCAATCGATTGAAAATTTTTCCGGATGTGATGTAGTAATACCCCTTGTGGTTCTCGATGAACTGGACAGATTCAAGGGAAAATCAGGATCCCTGGGCGAGAATGCTAGATACGCAAATAGGCTGCTAGATGATTTGCGCAAAAAGGGTCCCCTCCACGCAGGTGTCCCCCTAGAAAATGACAGCACTCTAACAATACGTCTAACCTATCCAGAGGTACCTAGAAACTTCCCGTTGAATGTGAAGGATAGTGACAACAAGATTTTACTTGAAGGCCTTCAGATGAAGTCTGGGGATCCCTCTACGCTGATTGTCGTTGTCTCCAAGGATATAAACCTTCGAGTCAAGTGTGATGCTGTCGGCCTGGCCTCAGAAGATTACTACACAGACTACATTGATGTTCCTGAGGACCAGTGGAACGGTGTTGTGGAACTAGAACCAGAATCTGGGATGATTGACGAACTTTACAGAAGTAGATGTGTTTCATTTGATAGCGATCTTAGCCCCAACACATTTGTGATACTTCGTTCTCGAGATGGACAGTCAGCACTTTGTAGCTATAATGCTATTGAGAAAAAACTGATTCATATTCCTGACGAGGAAATCAAGCTGGGTGGTTCTTCTTTGGGGGTTAGAGGAAAAAACAAGGAACAAAAGTTTGCAATGAATGCTTTGCAAAACTTAGAAGTACCCCTGGTAACTCTTACTGGTCTGGCAGGTTCTGGAAAGACTTTTTTAAGTCTGGTGGCAGGAATTTCTCAAGTTCAGCAAAATCGATATGAAAGAATTGTTGTAACAAGAAACCTACAACCGGTTGGGCGAGAAATAGGATATTTACCGGGTGGCATGGAAGAAAAAATGATGCCATGGATGGCTCCAGTAATGGATAATCTACGAAATCAATTTAAGGACAAAAATGCATTTGACATGCTACGAGTAAACGGTCTTTTGGAAATTGCCCCTATGAGCTTTATTAGAGGTAGAACTTTTACCAATTCTTACATTATCTTGGATGAAGCTCAAAATGCAACCATACACGAGCTAAAAACAGTTATTACTAGAGTCGGAGAAGGTTCAAAAATAATTCTAATGGGAGACACAGATCAGATTGATACCCCCTATATCAATAAGCACACTAACGGTCTTTCTCTAGTTACAAAAAAACTAAGGGACTCTCTTCACACAGCCCACATCGATCTCCCTGTAGGAATCAGATCAACAATAGCGTCAGAAGCGTCTCATTTACTGTAGAAAGCTCGACTCTAAGATATTTAGCGTCAGAGGTGAAATATGGCGACGCTTAGAGCAAGGCTGGTCGATAAGAACAGGTATTCCAAGAGATATCCTTTAATTCGGGCGCCAAGGCGCCTTACATACATGGGCGATACCGATATTGAAATCGAAATAGGTTCAATATATTTCAACAATACCGACACTGGGACCCTGACATATGATGCTCAATTTCCAGATACTGGTTATCAAATTTTAGTTGCTGCTAGGAACGGAAGTGATTCCGGCGGTGCAAACGTCAATCTCTATATTTCCGAAAAGAACACAGGCTCTGTCTTGGTTAAATCGAGCGCGCCGTTCACGGGATATGTTGATGTTTTTGCAGTGAGACTTGGATCATGAGGATTTCTAATTTTGTTATGATCGTCGGCTCCAAGAGTGGGGATTCGAGCTCAAACTTAATTTCTTCGGGGGTCAATGGAGCGGATGTCATAAGCGCTCTAAAGATTCAACCAGACAGTCCCTTACGATCCTTTACATCCCATCAAGGACAAGATGATGAGGATCCGTATGGAAATGTAAATATGTACAATTCAGGGACAACAAAGAGCGCTTCTGAACTAGCTGTTACACAAAGTTTCAGTACTGTAGTCACGGGTAGCGCATCCACAGACTTTATATTTTTGTTAGAAAGCAAGCACAGAGGATAAGAGATGGCAACAAAAGATTTTAGGGCCAGTCAAATTAGAACCAGCCAGATTATTGGTTCTGGGTCTCAATCAGGTAAGCCGACGATATTAGTTGTTAGTGCATCTGATTCTAGCGGTTTCAACGGTGAAGCTCTTGATAATTCTACGTTGCTGGCTAATGTCGGAAGTGACGTATTTCTTTTTGTCACGGGCAGTAAGAATACTCGAACAGCAGTCACACTTTTTGGAGGTGATGTTGTAATTTCGGGAACGATGTATGCAGATAAACAGGTGGTTGAGGTCGACTTGGCTACCACTGGTTCTTTATCCATCTCAGGCTCACTTCACGTCTCACAAAGTGCCACAATCTACGAAGGGCTCGTTGTTAATGAATCAGGGGAGGGGGGACCCGAGAATGACTTCAGGGTAGAGTCCGATGGCGAAGATGAAGCGCTCTTCTTAGATGCCAGTGCGAATACCCTCTACATCAATAAGGGTGAGACGGCATTTACTACAATCATAGGTAGCACTAACGACGAAGCGGTTAGGGTCGGAAGTGCCGGGG
>TARA_R110000824_G_scaffold25509_7_pt1 | contig 17773 bp, 23 predicted proteins | sample TARA_R110000824 | Tara Oceans TARA_R110000824 (sample SAMEA4397747) | marine metagenome | biome: Polar Biome; feature: [MES] marine water layer (ENVO:01000295) within the mesopelagic zone...; material: water (ENVO:00002006), including particulate matter (ENVO:01000060) such as......
GTAAGAGAAGGAGAGTCAATAACTATTGAAGATGTAAGTATTCTATCGGAGTTAGATAATGGAACTAACCCTATAGGTTCTCCTACCGAAATTAACTCACCAAGAATAGGAAGAGAGAGTAAAATTGACTTCAAAGATTCCTATGATATGTCTTTGGTTACTCCTAAAAATAAAATAAACTTATCATCTTTAATAGAAAATATAATTAGTAATGATCAGAAAGTTTGGTTTTGGGTAGCTGATCAATTAGGTTTAGGAGATGGCATGGATGCAGGCCCTAGCTTTGCTTTGCAGCCTGAAAACATAAAGAAAAAAGCAATATGGGCTAGTGGGTTAGATAATAAAAAATTAGAGAGAAACATTAGTGCAGCTGATTTTATATTTATTATTAGTGGCTCTCCAGAAACAAGTAAACTATTCAACAAAAAAGTATTTGATAAGTATACTGATATCTTGGGTGATTATAACTCGTTTAAAGAGAAAGCATTAGAAACTAATCCTGTTAAGGCTATTAGAGAAACTTTACAAGAGTTTGATAGCTGGGATGCAATGAGAAAAAGTCCAAAAAGAAAAACTTTTTTAATAGCGGTAAATGTGCAATCGACAAAGCCTAACACTAAATTTCATAAACTCGTAAACACATTAGGAGGTTTTGTAGACCTTCAGTCTTTAAGAGATGGTTTTTACAGAGAAAATAACTTTGTTCAAAATGATATAATGTTGGTTTTAAGACCAACAGGTATAGGTGAAAAATCTAATCACTCTACATATTCTACAGACATATTAGGAGAGGTGGTAGGTGTTCCTGATATTAGATTAAATGCAGAGGAAATAATGCCTCAAGAAATTAAAGATAAAATAAAAGGTAAAAATGTCGCTGAAAAAACTTCAAGTATAGCTCCTTATGGTGGAGCAGTAGGAACTGCGGTAAAGAATATAACCAAACCTTCTAGAAAAGGTAGAGAGCAACTTCCAACACTTCAAGAAGTAGAAAGTAGAATAACTAACCGAGCAAGATTCATGAAGGTAGTTGAAGACTATGGCATGAAAAAAGAAGGGTACATGAGTTATAAATCAGATCTTGGGCCACTACAAAGAGCAGTTAGAGAATATGGCTTTAGAATAGAGACCAGGTATATAACTGAAGGAAAACGAAGAGGTACGCCAACTGGATACTTTCTTACTACAGGTAGAAATGCTGAAGGATTTCCTGTAATGTATAACCCTAAATTAAGAGAGTTAAAAACATTAGAAGATCAAAAACCTAAAAGAAAAGGTAGAGAGCAAATGCTTGACAAAGAAAGTGAAGCAATTAAAATTGCAATGCTGGGTAGAGAAGAGGGTGGATTTACAGAATCAGAACTAAAATACTACTTAAAAAAGAGAGGCTTTAATGCTAAAGATATAAAAATAGCATTAGCTATTGATCCTGAATTGTTTCCTTCATTTCCAAAAAGCTTTGGTAATATAATTGGTGGATTTAAGAATGGGGTAAAGCTATTAGCTAAACTAAATAAGTTTCATAAAAAAGTATTAGAAGACAATAACAACAAAAAGAAATATAAGCAGGAAAGTCTTAGTAAATTAGTAAACAAGACCATTGAGTACTTGTATACTACACCTGAATATCAAGCTTTAGGAGTAAAAGGTGGTAGAATGACATCTAAGCAGCAAGCTTTAGAGGTTGATTTGTTAGATTACTTATCTCCAGGAATTAAGACTTTTAATGGAGCAAGAGTTCGCGCTTTAAATAAGCAGATTAGAAACACTAAATTTAGTGAGAAAAATTTAAAAAGAATTCAAAGATCTTTAAGGTTGTACATAAGAACTGTAATGCCTAGAAATTTATTAGGTAAAGCTGCCTATATAAAATTAATAGACAAAATAAATGCAGTAGACGAAACTAATTATGATGCTGTTGTTGCTGAAATTACGGATATAGCTACAGAATTGTCTAATAAAAACTTAAATAAATCTATACTAGATATTTTAAATGAAACCTTTACAGAAATTCAATCAGGCAGGCTTAAAGGTGTTAAGGTAACTCAAGAGGTTAAAGATAGAATATACAAAATAGCTCAAAACACTATAGGTTATGTTCCAGGGAAGAAGGGAAGTCAAGGAAAAATTCCAAATAAAGACACTGCTAAAAACTGGGACATTACTAATGAAGATATGGTTGCGCACTCATTAATGTTAAGGCAAAAAATTAGAAGTCTTGAAACTGAAACCGTAATAATAAATGGAGAAAAGGTACTTGTCAACAAAACTTTTACACCTAAAGAGGCGCGGGAAATTTCAGATTTAGCTGTAGCGCTTCAGTACAGCGAAGCTTTAGTTAGCTTTGCAAATAACGATCCTTTACAGACAAATGCACTTGAGCAGGTTTTATTTAACTTACAACAAATGCAAGAGTTTGGTATTTCTGGATTACAACTACAACTTTTAAGAAACGCAACAGCGTACATGAACAACGCCATAAAATTATTGCAAGATATGGGCGTTATTATTGATCCTTTAAAAGAACTTGAAGCTGAAGGAAAAGAGAATATTACTCAAGACGATGTTCTTAAAAAGTTTAAAGAGTTAAAAGAAAAAATACGAATTGATGCTGAAAGAGGAAGGGTTACAAAGGTTGGTGTAAGGAAAAGATTAAGCTTACAGGTTAGTCAAATTGCTAAGTATGTTAATACAAAACTAGGTACAGCAGAAGATTTAACTGGTCTAATGGATAGAATTTCATTGTCTACTGGAGATTTATTTGGTGGTGTAGCACAAGAGATTGTTACTAAAGAAGTCAGAAAAGCAAGTAGAATGTTCAAGGGAAGAATGCTTAAACATGAGCTAGAGTTTGGTATAAAAATGACTGAATTGTTTGGTAAAAGGTGGCTAAAAAAGAACAGACAAAACAACAATCAGACAGATCAAATTATTATAAGTGAAGCAAAGCAAATTGTATTAGAAAATGAAAGAGACAGAATCTTAAAAGATAAAAAAATGTCTTCTGGAGAACAGCAAGTTTTGATTCAAGCAATTGATAAGGAGATCAATAGTAATGTGAAAATGATATCTCAAAACGAGTTGTTGTATTTTAGAAATCAGGGGTTAGATCCATCTTTAAATGCTTCTTTTGAAACTACTTTCAAGCCTACACCATTAACTGGTGAACTGGCTTATTTAAATAAAGAGTTTGACAACAAAAATGAATACACGTCTAGGATACAAGAAGAAATAACCAAAAAACTAGATCCTAAATTAATTGAGTTAGGAGACTGGATGGTAAGAGATTTTTATCCAAAACAATACGAGCATTACAATAACACTTATAGGGCAATATATAGAACTGATATGCCTTGGAATCAAAATTATGCTGGTAGACTATATAGAGCATCAGAAACAGATATTGTAGGTTTAGATTTAATGGATATGCAAGGTAATCAAACCTGGATTTCAAATGCTAATTCAGCCAGTACAAAATCTAGGCAAGAAAGTAGTAGTGCTATTATGCAGACAAATGCTGTAGATGCACTGTTAAATTATACTCGTGACATGGAATATTTTGCTGCCTATGCCATTCCAGTTAGAAATATTAATAAAATGTTTTCAGACAAAGCGGTAAAATCTGTTATTTCTGAAAAATTTGGAAAAGATATAAATAGGTACATAAACGATCAAATTACAAAAATTGCAAACAAGGGTGCAAAACATCAAAAGGATGCTGGTATAATTAATTTCTTCAATAATACTTTTTTATTATCTCGACTAGGTTTAAACCCAACATTAGTATTAAAGCAAATGACATCTTTTGTTACTTATGGTAATGATATTGGATACAATAACTGGTTACTTCAAGCTGGAAAAACTGGATGGAGTGGAATATCAAGTGATATGAAAGAAATAATGGATAACTCTGTTGTTTTACAAGACAGATATGGCGCTCCTATTACTAGGGTTTTAGAAACTTATCAAGATGAAGGGTTTAAAAAGTTAGATGGACAGAACGATGCGATTAACAAGCATTTTAATAAGGAAAATCAAAACACTTTAGTAAAAGCTTTAATGGCATTCACTATGGCTGGTGATAAGGGTGCTATTATGCTGGGTGGTATGCCTAACTACAGATATTACAAAGAGCAGTTTAAAAAACAAAACCCTAATGCCACTAATCAAGAGGCTATTGACTATGCTATTGTAAAATTTGAGGCTGACACATTAAGAACTCAGCAGTCCTACGACCTGCAAGACAAAGATTACTGGCAAACGAGTAATGCTTTTGCTAGAGCATTTAATATGTTCTTGACCACACCAAAACAGTATTTAAGAAGAGAGATTATAGCTGCTAGAAATTTTAGCAGACTTGTTCGTAGTGGTGGTAAACAAGGTAAGGGTACTGTTTGGCAAAACGCAAGAACTTTATTTGTGTATCACTCAATAATGCCAATGTTTTTTCAGTATGTAAGTATGGGACTTCCAGGATTATTTAGAGACAGAAGGGATGAAGACCTTCAGGAGTTGGGTATTGCAGCTTTGTTAGGAAACATAAATGCTCTGTTTATTATAGGAGATTTAGTTGAGATGTCTGTAGATCAAGCTACTGGTAAACCATGGGGTTCACAAGCTCCAAGTATACCTATTTTTGAGCAAGCTGCAAGGCTTAATGTTTTAAAAGACAGAGCTGACAAGACTAAAAATCCAATTAAAAAAGCTGAGTATGAAATGAAATACTACTTAGAACTGAGTACTTTGGTAGGAATTCCAACGCCACAATTAATGAGAATGAGTAAAAACTTTTCAGATTTAGCTACAGGCGATGTAGATGGATTTGGAGATGCGTTAATGAAAGCATTTAACTTTTCAGAATTTGCTCAAGAAGGAAGGAAGGTTAGAGAGGCTAAACCTAAACCAGCAACAATGACTATGGCAGAAATGAAAAAATATCTTCCTGAAGAGTATGCAGAAATTATGCGAGAAAAAGAAGAGTATGAGTATGAGAACGCAGACGAGATTGAAGAAATGGAATTAGAAAAAGATGAGGCAAAAAGAGAGTATGATGAGGCAATGCGAGAAATGTACTTAGATAATTAGATTATAATAATTGTTGTAGCTTTTTAATTTTAAGAATAACAGAAGAATACTGAGGAATTTTTTTTAACCTCAGTATTTCTTTTATTATATCTTTTGGGGATTTTTTAGATTTCATCAGACATAGATTTTATTAAATCATGCATTACTGAGGTTATTTTTTTTGCAGTCTCTTTAGCGCTTTCATGATCACGATCCATTAAATCTTCGTAAAGATCATTTGTCATGTTATGAATTTCATTTGTAATATGGTTTATGTGGCTTATAGCGACCACATCTTCATTTGAAATCGGATTAGGCATTGTAAAATTTATAATAATATCTGTAATATACAAATAAAAAATTATTCAGATATATTTTCTTTCCTTTTTAATTTAGCTTTCAATAAAGTCATGTCGTATTTTAGTTTTTTAGTTAAGTTTTTTTCAAATTCTAATTGTTTTTCTAGCTCTCTAACTACTGAGTTAATGTATTTAATTGTTTTTTTTGCTTTGCTTTTGTCATTAAATTGATTAATAAGTCCAATAGAGCTTAAAAACATATGTTTCATTCTTGTTATTTCTTTTACCTCTTTTTCTGGAGGATTTGAATCTAGAACTTGATCAATTCCATTAAGGTATTCTTTTAGTATTTTTTGTGGTGTATTCATCCTTTATATATTTCTGTTTTTAAGCCATGTTTTTCTAGCTCTTTGATTCTGTATTTCTGAAGCTCTGATACTATACCAGTGGGTTTTTTTATTTCTGAGAATAAAACATTACATCCATGAGGTATAGCGATGAGGTCAGGGATTCCGTTTTTGTTTGTTTTTATAAGCTTGATAACGTAGTATCCCTCTGCTTCCAGCTCTTTAATTCTTTTAGACTGTATCTGTTGTTCTGTCATAAACTAAGTAAGCTTTTTTTAAAATGTCTTAGTGTGTAATCTTTCTTTTTAATTACTGACTCGTAGATATCATGCTCAATACCACCTTTTGCGAAGATCCAGTAAACATCGTTTTTTAGTCTTTCTTTAGTTGTCATCCTATCTCGTGATTGCCAGTAACTTGTGGCACTAAAATCTATGTTGTAATACACTAAAATTTCAGCCTCTTTTAAACTTATACCTTCCCTTCCACTTACAATCTGAAGAGCAATACTTTTATCTGTACTTTTAAAAGTTTCTAAATCCGTACACAAATCATCGCCATAAATTTTCTTTAAAGCATTAAGCTCTTCTTTGAATTTGTAGAAAATACCAATCTTTATATCTATAAAATTATCATGTATAAATTGTGCTTTGCTATAGTCAATAACCATAGAGTTGCCAGACTCAAATTTTATTGTTCCAGAGTATAACTGGTGAAGCTTCATCATTAATTTTACTGGAGTATCTGCTAAAACAACATCTTCCTTTCCTTCAATAACTAAATCTTTCTTTAATTTCGATGCTAACTTGTATGTAATGGGTAACATATCTACTTCAATAACGTGTTCAGTGGTCTGTACCTTAAATCCAGCTTCTTTTTGTGTATAAGCCAACGTATGGGGATTCATTTCCGAAATAATGGTGTCTAATCCACCACTATAGTCATTTATCATGAAACTATTTATCTTTCGTTGTTTAATGTCTACATATTTTTTAGCAAACTTATAGAATGTTTTAAACTCATCGAATGGATGTTTACGCATTACAGAAACCTGATGATACATTTGAGAGTATGATTCAGGTGTTGGTGTTCCAGACAAAAATATAACGTATGGATTGTTTTCTAGAATCAAAGAACGCACTTGTTTAGATCTCTTGTTTCTTTTTGGAAAAGCTCCCATCCCATGAGCCTCATCACAGACTACCATGTCCCAGCCAGTTTGCTCAATCTTATGTAATGACTCGTAGTTTATTACAGTGATATTGTAAGAAGGATTTAAAAGTTTGTAGTCATCTTCTATACTGCTAATAGCTTTTTTCTTTGTAATAAATAAAAGGTTAGAAACTGGCAAAAGCGCACTTACACCCAAGCTCGTGAGAGTTTTACCAGTTCTTACCTCCATGGCAAGATAAACAAATTTATCTTTTTCTAAAAGAGGTTTTGCTTTATTGATAATCTCTAATTGATAATCTCTAAACTCCATATTTATTTATTTTTCGCTTTTAGGGAATCCCTAACTATTCCCTAAATAAGTTACGTTAGTTACGTTAGTTACGTTAGGAATAACCTTATTAACGTAAGTTGGGCATTTTTTTTTGTTAATATTTGGACACGCAGACGTATCTTTTTAGATACGATGTCATATCTTTTAAAAATCCATGTCTAGTTCTCCATTAGTCTCAAGTTCGTGCTTACTTCTAAAACGAATCCATTGTCCTGGGCCATCTCTATCTATTTCGGGTTTACACTCATACTTATATTTAGAGTATGCTTTTAAAAATTTACCAAACCTAATTAGTGATATTGATTTTTTTCCATAGCCAAGCGTTTCGCCGTTTACCTCTAGAAAATCTATATATAAATTATTTATATAAAGTTTTCTTCCTTTAACCAGTTGTGTATTTACAATCTTGTCTCCAGTAATTCCACACCAGTAAGTAAAATCGGTGTTTGTGCCTACTATTAATGCTTTTAACTTCTTGTTCTTGAAATCAGCCTTAACCAATCCATCTTTCATATACATCTGTAGACACTTAATCATATAATTATCAAAAGCGCACCACTCATCATCATCCCACTCTCCAAACATTAATCTTTTAAAATCTTTTAACGGAGTCATTCCGTTTGTGTAATGTTGTGATAATTCTAATTCCCATTTTCTTCTTTCAAAAGAAGAGCCTTCTCCAATAATAGCATAATTTGTAGTGATTGCTACTTTGGGAGATTTGCTGAATGGAATTTTTATAGCATCCTTGTTTTTCTTTTCTAAAGTTAAACCTTCAGTAACTAAAGAGAACAACCTCTCAAAATCAAAGTATTTTTTCACATCATCAAAGCATAATATTTGAGTATCTGCCGATACTAACTGGTAAGCAAAACTCTTTTCAAAATTAAAAGACTTACCATCAATCACAACTAATTTTTTCATATGAGACAATGCATTCATAAATAATCCTTTACCAGTACCACCTTCAGGGTTATCTGATATAACCTCATCGTTTAGTATTATAGCTGGAGAATATGAAAGGTTTTTCCATGCGTGTAGTAAATAACCAATTGTAGTGCGAAACGATGTCACTATTAATTCATCCTTGTTACTGATATTAAAAATGAATTTTTGGTAATCACAAGTAGCGCTATCACATAGCTGAAAATTCCTATCAATAACATGGTCTTTCCATACATACCCACCAAGATCTAAATAATCTATTATTTTTAAATCTCCATGTTTAACTTGCACTGCTCCGTTTTTATAATACAAATAAGCATTGTCCTTGTCATCTTCTATAAAATGAACATCAATAGATGATAGAAGAGTTAGGAATTCCTCTCTGAAAAATCTTGTACTTTCTGCAAAGTAATTGTAAATACTATAATCATCAAGTTCAATTAGGTATCTCAAGACGAAATCTTTTATTTCTTTATCCGATGTATGGTCAATTAAGTTGTCTGTAACTTTTACGAACACAAAGTTTTTACTACCAGTAGGATTAAATTTATAGAATCCGTTATCCTCAAGATACTCTTTAAAAAATATTGGTATTATTTTAATTACACCTTTGTCGTTTTTTGTCCAAAACTGATAGGTTTTGTTTTCCTCATCAAGCCTTGTTATTACTTTTTCAATAGTAGCGCCATCAACATCATCATCTTCCATTTCAATCCTAATGTCTTTTTTATGAACACCACGTTTTAATTTCATCTTTATGTTGTTGACCTTATCTTCGTCTTCGTAATACTTTGTAGCAAAGTTTTCTGTTTTTGCGTAAGCGCTTTTTATTGTTTTTCTTATTTCATTTTCAGTGAAATTTGAACTCTGATAATCTCTCAGAAATATATGCTCTGCAAGTGAGCGATTAATACCATAGTCATTAAAAGCCGCGGCTAATATATAAGTATGATTGTTCCTACTACCTTCTACCCATGGATATTTTTTAGACCACCATTTTATTAGTATGTCTGTTACTTTTGTCTCATCTGTTACTGGAATGGTAGCCAAGTCTGTATTTTTGACAACCTCAACGTAAACTTGCTCTTCTATTTTATCCCATAAACTTGACAATGGGTTTGTATGAATCAAAGGATCATAAGACTCGTAGCATACACGAGATACATTTTTGCATGATTTGTCAAAGTTTTCGCTATTAAAATGATTTTGAAGACTCAAAAAATAGCTTTTGTGGTTTTCTACAATAGTAGGTATTTTAACCAATACCTTTAATCCATTACCACTTGGAGAAACAAATACAGAGAAAACGTATTTGTCTTTACATAGCCTTTGCTTTTCTTGTAGCATAAGCTTGTTTGATTTGTATTCGTCAAAATCTAAACAGATAACACCACTATGTTTAATAATTGCATTGTCTGACCTTCTGCTAAATGTTCCACTAAAACAAACTGCTGGTAGTTTTGACTTTAGTATTTTTCTTTCGTCTTTATTTTTTTCAGACCTAATCTTTTTTACTAAATCTTTTGATGCTCCATCTTTTATTCTATTTAATATTAGATTTACATCTCTGTAGAAAGGTTGATTAGTCTGCTTTATGTCTTTAAATATTGTTATGTCCATTCTATTAAAATATGTGTTTATTTTGTGCTTGTTTTCTTTCTCTTAAACATCTATAGAATAACTACTTAACTTTGTTAATGTTTATAATGCTCATTTTAAGTCAGAATATTGTAGTTGATAAATAGTTTATTTCCCTTTTATATACATTTCTAAAAGTGCTGAAATTCTAAGCATTTTCAACACAGTCAATAGGTAAAAAAAGGAGGAATTTTACATCCTCCTCTTTTAAACCTATAATACTTAGGTGTTAAAAATCTTCTTTCTCTACCGATTCAATAACATCTACCTTCCATCCTTGAATACTATTAAAGTATTTAACGACACCTTCTGGACTTACCCACTCTCTACCTCTTAAATTAATAGATACCTTCACTAAATCCCCTACAGATAGTTTTGCTAAAAAATCTGTGTTGTCTCCAGTAAACTCTATGTTTATTGGTTGTGGGTAATCCCCATCGGTTTCAACTATAAGTTCTGCTTTTACAAAACCTTTTGTTCCAAATGATTGATTTTTTCCAATCAACTTTACTTTTCCTTGTACTTCCATCTTTGTTATTTATTTATTAATTAATATCTATTTATTTTTGGTAAATGAGCTTCTGTACTAAATTTGAAATATTTTACTGAAGGATTTCCATCTGAAAAATAATTCCAAGCCTTAATTGACATCCCAAGAATCCAATAAAAATTTAATGGCTCTTTGTTTATTTTAGCATTATGCAATTTAGTGTTTAAATAAGATGTAGCCGTATCTTGATGTTTAGATAAGCCATAAACTTGTTTAATATAGTCGTAAACCTCATTGCTTGGCGTTTTCCCACCTATCATGTAAGCTATCAAAGAAAGACTTGAAACTCCTATAGTTTTAAATTTTGATTTGTTATAAATGGATGTAACTTTATTTATTAAAGTAGATAACCAATCGTAATTTTCCATACAGTAATCTAAGGTTTGTTGATTCGTGAATGCCTCAGACCTATTGTAACTATCTTTATTTGCAGTCTTAGAACCTTTTTTAGAATACTTTTCTATTAGTCTTATAACGGCAGATAATGTGTGAGTATTTGTAAATCCATTTAAGCTTAATACATCCGCCGCACTTCTGTTTTTTCCAGTGTCATAGGTAGCCATAGAATTAGAAGCAACACCTCTTACAATTGGTATAAAATACGATTTACCTGACTGAACAATAGCCATTAATCTATGCTGACCATCTGTAAGGTTATTGTTTTGGTCAAAAACAATACTCTCTCCATTTTCTATAAAAAACCCACTACGCATCTGATTAATTAAGAAACTTAAATGCTTTGCAGATTCTTTTCGGTTTTTTTGATTAAATTTTAAATAGTTTCTCGCTATTTCCGGTGTAACATAAACTAATTCTACGGATAGATTAGTAACATACTTTGCACTAACTTGTTTAGTTACATTTCTGTAACTGCTTTTTTGTAATACTTCTACGTTCATTTGATTTGATTTTAATTAATAATTATTTATAAAGTTTGTCTGTGTATGTAATTTGATATATCCTCAGTAGCTTGTTCGCTAAAAAACTTATGGAATATTTCCATAGCTTCTTCTACCTTTCGCTGACCAGACTCTATAAAATCAGCAGAACACTCAAAAATCCCTAGCTTACCATTGCTTTTGTCTATTACGAAAAAAACCATTTGCTTACCAAAAAGTCTTTGGTATATATAAGCTTGGCTATCGTAGTTGTAAGTTTTTGCGCTGTACATAAACTTGTCCATGTCTGAACTTGTCTTTATGTCTATTATAACATCACTCTCGTGGTTTATGATGTCTGCCTTTCCCTTCCAGTCTAATCCCATTATCTGCCCAACTGCTGGTACTTCAAACTCATTACCAGTTGCATATATATAATCGCACATTTCCATATTAGATGTCATTATACCACATAAATAATCTAGGTTTTCCTTCTCTTTAGTTAGGAGCATAATCTCTCCACTTGGACAAGTATCCTTATAAATTTTAGTGCCTCTTGATGATGCATCTATAATTTGAAAAGATTCTATTTTTTGTGGTTCTAACATTTTTGTATGAAAGTAGCTACCCTCAAGCATAGCTTTTGTTTTATCTTGAGGAACTCTAAATTGAGTAGGATTTTTTAGTAGGTTATAAATGTCAGAATTTGACATGAATTTCCTTCCAAATTGTCCGTAGTAATCATCGTCATTTTTAAGCCTTTCTAGGATCTCTTTATTTTTCATTTGAAACCTCTTTAGCGATTACTTTTTTGACGTTGGCTTTCATGTTGTACTTTGTGGTTAAAGTCTTAACAATACTCTCCAATCCTTTTTCTTTATTTCTTCCTATGTAGCTTAAAACTTTGTCCCAGTTAGCATCTCCAATATCTAAATCAATATGGGTTGCTACATTCTTTGAACTTACAGATTTTGCTTTTGAAACATCTTCTGCTTTTTTGTTGATTTTAGATTCAGCTTTTACTTCATCGTTTTTATAAATATTCGCATCAACATCCTTATCAGATAATAAGCCTAACATTGAAGACAAAGCATATCTTCTGTAGTAAGTAATACCAGCGCCAAATGATTGGTACTTATTCATTCCTTTCATGTCTATGTCTGGAATTTCAGCATTTCCTTGTATGCTTTCCCCAGTTTCTGTGTGAAATATGATAGTCGTAAGACCTCTGCCTTCAATTATTTGACTAAACCCAAGATTACATTTCTTTAATAATGGTTTAATCTGTGCAACGATATGGTCAAAAGTAACATACTTGTAACCATATCCATCAGTATCTTTTAGTAATACTGGTGCTTCTTGCTGAAAGTCAGCAATAGCTTTGAATAACTTAATTTTGTCTTTCATGAGATTTGATTTAATTTAATTTTCTATAGGTATCCCAAATAATAGTTTCCGATGTTGGACGAACAATTAATTGCTTAGTATAATCTTCTAATAAGTCCTGTAAATAAAAGTCTGTTGCTTGTCCGCTAGAGTCAATTATTCTAGGATTGTCTTTTATTCCTTTGCTTTCTAAGTATTTTAATTCAGTCATATTATATTTATTTTAATTTACTAACTTTGCCGCTAATAATAACAACACTGGAAGGAATGTAAATACTGCATCCATTACGTTTGGTGTGCTAAATCTCATCTTTGCATCTACTATTTCTTTTAGTATTGATACGAATATCATAAAGCCTACTGCCTCCATTGTTGTACCCCATATTACTAATGGAGTTGCAATTATACTTCCGTAGAAAAAGTGCAGTAATTTGTCATTTGGTATTAATGCCATTTCTAATAGTATTCTTTTAATTATTTTTTTCATAATTTACAGTTTAGTGTTTGCTTCTAATTTGTAGGATGCATACTTTAAAAGTATTGCGCTCCTTTTATTTTTCAGTCTCTTTATATGCTTGTCATTTTTTCTACTGTTTACTTCAGACTTAATCCTTGCTTCAATAAGATTTAATTTATGTAAGCAATTATCTATATTTACACGAAGACATCCAGTTTTCCATCCAAAATCAGTAAAAAGTTTATACTCTTTTTCATCGCATTCCTTGTAATAAGAGCCACCTTTACTCATGTTCAAGATTTCAATCTTTTCATTAAACTTTTGTATTTTAATGCCTTTTCTTATGAAACTTTTTCCTTGACGAGTATTTGTTGTTACTGGAGGATAAGATGTATTAAATGCTTCTGCAAATATTTGATCTAAAGTATACATTTATTCAGCTATAACGTTTTCTTGCAAATGCTCTATAGTTAATTGCTTGTAATCATGGTCTGTAGCAACCAATTCACTAGCTTTTTTGTATCCATAAGTGATAGTCGAGTCAGATGCCTTGTATCCTTGTTCAGCCAAACATCTCTTGATATATCCAATACTTATCTTTCTCTCTACGCACAAGTAATACAACATCCATCTTGATTGAACTACATCATGCTCTTTGTTTGTAGCAAACATTTCTTCTAATGTTAATCCAAACTTTTCAGCCATCGCAATGGCAAACTTTTTAAATAGTACTTTTTTCATTTTTATATTGATTTAATTTACCATCATAATCTGATGAATTTGTTTGTTCCCACTTTATTTTAATTGCAGTAGAATCTGATGTCCATTTTACCTTGCAATTTTGATTTGATTTATACATTACGTTAAGATTTTTACCACAAAAACCCCCATCGTTAAATGGAGGCTAATGCTTGAATCAACTACAATTCACCTTAAACTATTTTACTATACCTATATTATAACTATACTGTAAATATAATACAATTAGACTAATAATCGATACTATTCTTGGTTTCTTTTGTTATATAATTCATTCACTTCTTTTAAGAAAATAACAACTTCTTTTAAATCTTTTTCCTTTGCGTAACTATGGTTTTCTTTTAATTCCTCCAGTATATCATCGTAATTATCTTCTCCTTCATAATTGTAGCCTATGTTCTCAATCCAATTACCAACATCACATATATATCTATATTGATGAGCAGTCATTTCATCGTGAGATTTAGTTTCACTTCCATCTATCATAATAATTCCAGCAAAATCACAACCACCTTCTTCATACTCCATTTCAGCAGTTAAATTATACGTTTCGCATATCCTTTCAATTAAAGTGATTGGAGGAGACCATGCTGAATCTCCAGTGATTGTAAAATCGCACTGCCCAGACTTGTCATCAATATTTTTATTGTCAATATCAAAATCAAACCATTTTGTACCATACACATAGTAGGGATCATGTTTATGTCGCTTACTAAATATTTCTGGAGTATCCCCAATCTCTCCTATGTTTAAAACATAGTCTCCCCATTCCGTAAAATATTTGGTCTGTTTGTAATTGTTTAACTTTTTTTCTAATAATTCCATTTTTTCGGTTTCTCCAGTAAAAGAAATCCAATTCCAACAATGATTTGCCATTTGATTTTATTTTAGTTATTTGACTTATGTCGTGAATAGGGGAGAATCGAACTCCCCAAGCACCATGCTATTCTTTAATCTTTAATTTATACTCATTAATAGCTATGTAATCTATCGTCTCGTATACGGCTTCGCATACGTTATCTGATTCAAGAGATTCATTTAGTATCTTTAAAGCAGTATCATCGTCACATTCAATGCCTTGTTGTATGTCATCAATATGCCACAAGCTACCTACTGCATAACCTTTGTCGCTGAGGTACTTTAAAGCTTCTTCCTTATCTTTATCCTTGGTTTGTGTCTGAATAAATTCTACTACTGCTTTGTAGGTGGTATCAATTTTACTGCCTATTGTTTCTATATGAAATAACTCTTCTATAGAATGGTCAGTATTGTGCTTTACGTAACATCTACTTTCAGCGATTATAAATTCATATCCAAAGTTTTCTATCTTCTCCACTACAGGCATCAACCAATCCCAAGAGGTGTTGTATTTCATTTCACTTGGTAAGAAGAAATGCTTTTCGTTCAAGCCATCTTCAATGTTTTCAACTAAGCCATACATTTCGTATGATAAAACATCTTCATTGACTGATTCTCTAAATGGGTTAGCACCCATAAATTCTGCTATTAATTTATTAGCATCAACGTGATGCATTCTTCCATTTTCCTTTGCCCATAACTTTCTGTTGATGGCTTGTTGCTCTAATATTACTTTTTTTGTTTTTGTCATTATAATTTATTTTAGTTAGTTATTAAGTTAGTGTATCAAAGTTGACCTTTTCTCTTTTGTTAAAATCACAATTGTTAAATGAGATTCTGGACATATTAAAAGTTATGTCGGCAATAAAAAAACCACATACTTTATAAGTTATTCCATCACTATGGTCTTTATAGAAATAATGATAATCTTTTTCAATAATTAACTCTTTTGTATTCTGTCTCATAATTATATATTTTTAATAGGAGCCTTGGTTATTTCACTTATTACATATTCTTCAGCTTGGTATTCTATCTCTTTATTGTCAAGTTGTAAATTCATACCATTTTCAAACTCTATAAATAAGCCTAGACCAAAAACGCCTTCATTATTGCCAACAAATACTTTTTTTATTTCGCCCATTTCAGACATAAGGGATTCTATCCTTTTTCCGGCATATATTAATTTATTCATAATTCTAAATTTAAGTTATAATCATTAGCTACTTTCTTTAATAGTATCTCTACATAATACTTCTTGTCTGTTGTCATTTCTTCAACGAATCCGTTGACATGGAGATAGTCTATCGCCTCCATGCATTCTTTCTTTGTTACTCTGTTTAAGTTTTGCATTGTTAATCTTCGTGTTTGGTTAATATTTCTGATTCTATAAAATCCATCAATGGCTGATTGTATTCAAGCAAATTGAAAAGATTGGTAGTAGTAGTCTTGTGACCTTCTGAAAGGTATATTGATTGTATTTCAACTTCGGGAGCATCTCCAATATAATCATTTGTTCTTGGTACACCTTCGTAATAAATGTAGAGTGCCACTAGTATAGAATTTTCATACTCCAATTCAATTTCATGAATAGGTGTGACATCTACTTTTTTGTTTTGGAAAATAAAGTTTTTAAGCAAATCTTCAATCGTTTGCCTTTGTTGTGGAGAAATATACCCAGTTTCTAATTTGTGGTCATCACATATTGCTGACCAGTCAATGTAATCTAAAAGTTTTGACATTGTAGTTAATTTAAGTTATGGCAGTATTGCCTTGTACCACAAAATCCTCGCACATTTCTGTGCAAGGTTTTTATGTAAAACAAGAGATCTCTTTATGTCTCTAAATCAGCTTTCCGTTTTCATCGAATTCACACTGGTTAATAACGCAATGCTCGTACAATCCTTCATCAGAATATATGTAACTGGTCTCCTCGTGCAAATCTTTAAGTATCTGTGATGGATTGTTCTTTTGCACTGCCCTAGTTACAATGTAATCTGACCATACGCCAGTTAAACTCATGTCTTGCTCATGAATCTCTTGTAAAGCCAGTTTATCATAGTCATTAAAAGTAATATACTCTCCTCTACATGGCACTTGGCTTATACTAAAACTGTTTGTTCCTCCAATCGCACTGGTTAATGCTTTAATGCTATTAATGATGTCATCTACAGAATCTTGATTTAAATCGTGCATATTGTCTCTAATCCAGTCATAACATAAAACTGGATTAGGATGTTCTTCTATCGTATAAATTTTGGTTTCTACTACTCTCATGATTTACTGGTTTTAAATGATTCAAAATAAAGGATTAAATAATTTCTAGCTTGTGAAGATTCCATGTCGAATTCCTCTTGGATGTATGGCACTGCGCCAAGCATATTTGTCTTTCCTGATAATCGTAATTCCTCACAGAAAGCCATTACTTTTGTCGCTTCTTTTATAACTTCTTCTGCCATCTCTTTTACTGATAATTTGCTCATAATTCTACTATTTTGTTTTTCGTTATTATTACTGCTCCATTTTTACCTTCCCATTTGTCTATGATTATTTCACTTTTAGTGTTTACAAAGTTTAACTGTAAAAACATTGCAATACCTAATGCTCTGTTCATAGCAAAATCATAAACGCTAGTAGTGTTTAGTAATGCTCCGTTTACAAATATTCTGTATATATCTGTACCTTCTTGTGGATGTTTTGTCATTTTTAGTTGTTTTAAGAGATTATAAATTCTTTTTGGTAGTATTTCCATGCATCTAACATTGTATGCATTCTGTTGCGATATAACGCATCTTGTGATGACCAGTAACTGGAATCATCTGTTTTAATTTTAATAACGTTATCAGACATCATCCAGTTTAGGAATTGTTGATGTTGTAACTGCAATAAATTTAATTTTGACATAAGTATTTGATTTAAATTAGTAATTGATTTTACCCAAAAATCCCACATATCTCTATGTAGGTTTTTGGTCAAAATTCACTTCCAAAGATCAGTCTAATCTGTAGCTATAATTCTTAGAAATCCAATCACATAAAACATTTTTATTTCTATCATCTAAATCCATGAAGAAGGTTAAAAAGTTAGCAGT
>TARA_R110000824_G_scaffold126115_2_pt1 | contig 17754 bp, 4 predicted proteins | sample TARA_R110000824 | Tara Oceans TARA_R110000824 (sample SAMEA4397747) | marine metagenome | biome: Polar Biome; feature: [MES] marine water layer (ENVO:01000295) within the mesopelagic zone...; material: water (ENVO:00002006), including particulate matter (ENVO:01000060) such as......
GCCGATGCCAGAAGTGCCATCCGACAAGGGGACAGCGGAACTGGTATATAGAATACCGTATTCGCCGGCTGGTGAATTTGTCTTATATGAGTCGGCTGCACCATAATCTCCAAAGGGTAGCGGGGTGGTCGGGGCCTTGATCGTTCCCGCTGTATACATATTAAGAATATATGAACCCTTTTTCATCTCGTCTTTGTTTAAAAGGCGCGCATAATTGACAAAGAAAACTTCATCAAGCTTGTTACCACCATCAGTAAAATCGCCATTTTGGTCGAATCTTCTAATCGAGCCAGTTTGATCGTACCCGGCCAAAACTTGGGCCATTTCGTTGTAAATTTGTATCTTTTCGCTGTTTGTGTTGTTGGTCGAGGAGGACAAATGGGACTGATTAGAATAGCCCACTGTTACATCAAAAATATGATTTGCGGAAGAGCTTAAGTAGGGATAGTCGTAAACCGACTCAAACATACCATGCGCATACCGTTTAATATTCGTCTGTGTGTCAGAGGAGTTAATGTAGTACGTACCCGAGACAATGGTCCCAGTAAGAGGGATAGCCTCGTGTAACAACGTCCTTGTGTTGGTGACGTCGTCATTTGCAATCGTTTTATAAGTTGATGTTGCCATTAATTTAGTCCTTAACTATTCCTTTCTAATAAAGCGTACGGGGATGTCAATTCGATATCCCGTTGTCAGTCCTGTTACTCGGACCGTTGTATCCAGAGTACTTACTGCTGCGACGCCGACACCGTCGGCCTTGGTAAAAGATTGACCCGTATTACCAAACTTGGTAAAGAGGAAATTTCCACTAGCTATGTCCACAGATGAGGCGATACGGAATTTTATAAATGTGCCGCGGGGGCCGCGAATCGTTGAAGTCGTCCCTTCTCCCACCGGTACCGGATCGTTGATTAGTTTTACAAGTGTCGGATTCGCGGTGGTAATATAATAGTTAGCAATATTGTCATCGTCAATGAAAGCAGGCCCCGGGGCAGCTTGGCCGGCGAGATTTACAATTCGTCCAAATCTATTATCAATTTCAACAGAATATTGTGTCTCAGTCAACTCAGCGTCCAAAGGCTGTATTGGTGAAATTTCCGATGTGTCCAAACCTTGATCACACTGTACATGCGTTTGATTTTCGTCGCCCGCAGCTTGTCCAAGCATCATACCCTGGATGCCAACTTGTACTTCCTCTGCAGTATCCATATTCGCGGCGACGATAAAGGAACCTTTTGCCTGAGCCGCGGATTGGTTACGGCCAGTCGTGGCGGCATTAGCTTCGTTGAGTTTGATGATTGGCAAAAACAGCAGATTTGTGCGCGGAATCGTCAGAAGTTTTGAATTCATGCTAGAAGCATTGTTTGTGAATGCTTCTAAAATGGGAGTTCGCAGTATGTTCAGGTCGTAAAACGCAGAGCCACTAGCATTGTTCTTATCATACAATTCATAATCTATCTCGTCATCGCCAAGAGCAAACTTCGCGATACGGAACGAACCGTCGCCGCGTGCCATGCGCATGCGACCGGTGTCTGTAAGTACTGCATCTAATATAATGTCGCCCGAATTATCGAGGAAGGCCATGTGTATTTCTCCGTGTTAACAATTGTATAGAAAATTCTAAATTAATTAGTTAAAAAATTTCTTTTATTCCCTATAAATCAATCTTTTCAACCATTTAAAGTGTATTGCTCAAGCCACCGGGCGGCACACGCCGTTGATGCAAACCGTCCCCGGGGGGCAGTCCGCGTCGTCTGTGCACTTGGCGGGGTCGAAGTCCTCGTCCCAAGGTAAAGCAGGTCGCGGTGGCGGCAGATTCCAAGGGCCGCCGGGGGGGCCAGCGGGGAGGTCGGGAATGGGAGGAACCGGCGAGCCAGGGACCGGCCAACCAAAACCGGGGGGCGGTACAGGCATTGCAGGTATAAGAGGGTCTAATAGGGGCACTGGGTCGTTTACAGGGTCGCAGCCGGGGCCGGCGCCCACATCAGGTTCAGCCAGTTGATTAACCTTGAAGTCAATGTTAATATCAATCTTCCTTCCCGTCTTTTTGGACATCAGCCTAAATTTGTACTTCCGGCCCCATACCCGGCGAGAAGGAATTCCCAAATGAATCGTTTTATCTTTAGCTGTTGCAGACGGCTCTCCCGACTCATCTAGTAAACCCGACCTCGGCATATTCACCAAAGATTGTGCCAGTGCAGGACCTAGCTTTAGATATCTTCTCACATTTTTAGTGAGATTTAAAGGAGTTTCTGGAAATTCATATATCTCGAACAACATAAAAACAGCGCTACCGTCATTTACCAGTTCTACTTGATATATAGGCGTCGGGTTTGAGGGCTGGTCGTGAGCGTCTCTGATTCTGAATGTGTAATAATACTTACGATTAGGGATCAAGGCGTCTACCAAAGAGGCAGAACTAACGACTGGTTTTCCGTTCTCGTCAACAAGCGAAGCAATGTGATGTAAGTTGCCCGCAAAATCAGCGTAGGATTCAGGTGGTGAATCAACTCTGTAAACTTCGTAAGCTCTTGGAAGGTCATCATTACCAAAAACAATCGGGATATCAAGCGGTTCGGGAATACCAGGATCTACGTCAATCCAGTCATTGAGGTATTGTCCGCGGAGGACGGACAGGTGTGCGGAGAGATCCTCGTTTTCAATGTAGATGGGTGCTTGTGCCCTGTGAGTGCTTGCTTGTTCATTCATAAGAATCAAAGCTTGGTTGTCGATCGCGCGATATGGGGCGATGCTTATATCCGGAGACGCTGGGGGTTTGCTAAAAATGGCAACATCCGAGGCTTCAAAAATGGGCACTTGTATTAATTTTAACGATGGTACAACATATGACATGCACTTTATCTTTATTTGCAATGTACCGTTTGGATCCTCATTTCCAGAATTATCGTATGTGCCCACCTCAGCATCCATGGGAGGAAGGAAGGGGGGACCAGCGTCGGCGACGGCGTTCGCCTCGTCGCGGGGGACTCGCTCGCGTGGCTGGGGTTGTTCCGCGGGGATCCTTTCTCTCGCTGGTAGCGCCTGAATCTGTTCAAGGGTTTGCAGAAAATTCTCCCGAATATGGCCGAAATCCCTATGAATGGTTTCAGGCAGGTCCAGATGGGCCCACAGCGGGCCGTCGAAGACGAACCGGAGGGGGTCCCACTCGGGTAATTCTGGGGTTTGTTCCAAGTAACTCCGAATCGAATCGTTCGGGAGATCTCTTCTGGCTATAAACCCCGGGAAAGGGTTTAAGAGCCCATTGTCATTCTTCAAATAGTGGGCGCGAGCAAACATAAGAGCCGCATTTAGGGTATCTAAATAATTGTTCCACAAAGCAATGTTCTCAGGTGCGGTGGGCTCGCCTTCACCGTCGGCGAAGGCGATGCCAGCTATAAGCCTCTCATAAGCTCCAAGATCACCGGGAACGTAAGCAAGTTCCGCGGCCTCAATTGCCCTAATGTGTTCGATGAGTTTCGATTCAGTGGGGCGCGGTAGTCCTGTTGGCGGCAGGCCGTTCAATCGGAAGCCGCCACGTTGGGCTCGGACGCCCTGCAGGCCGGCGAGACTCCGAGGGCCTTCCTCCTCGGGAATTGGAAAAAAGTGCTGCCAAGACATCCGCCAATTCTCTTCGTATTCCCAGTCGCGACGGAAGCCGAAGGGGGTATCGCGAGAAGGGTTCCATGGTGGCGGGATTCCGCAACGTTCTTGGTGTTCTGCGACATTCCGCGGACTATTTGGATCAGCGTGATCCCAATCATGCCATCCCATGCCGGTGCAGGAAGGATCTGCGCCCTGCGCTTCGTCCACAGGGGCCACGGCTTCAGGCACACTGAGGGCGTACCGGGCGTACCTACTACCAATCACTAGCTGCCCAGCGTATATCCTATAATCATAAGAGTTCAGTTCGTCAGTGTTAGAAAGTTTTCCGTATAATATTTGTGTATCAACGTATTTGAAAATATCCAAATCTCCACTCTTCGGAACATTATTATTTGGGACATAGAATTCTTGAACAATTTGACCATTCAACCTTTTTTCTATTTTATAAAACACAGTCTCAGATCTTGCTAAAATTGGGGCGCGTGGGGACAGCGCGAATCGGGGCCCGGACGTCATCTCAGAATAAAACCTCATAGACTCGCCACAAATCTCGGTAAGCTTTTCGCGGAACTGTTCCTTGAGTATAGCCATTTGCCCCGGGGCGATGTTCTCGAAGAGTTCCTCGTTGGAGCCAGGGTTGCCAATCATGATCGCAGCAGGATCGTCACGAAATTCTATCTCTTCTTCTCGAAGTTCGGCGTCCGTATCGATGTCTTCCCAATAATCAGAGATGTCAGTTGTCTTCAACCCAACGGGGTTCAAAGCTGCGTTTGTCGAAAACCAGCCGGGAATTCCCACGGAAGCTGGATTGTGAGGGTACGCGCCACTAAAAGAACGTATATAGGTGTTATATCGATCGAGGTCGGCGTAGATACCTTCTCTCATTATCAAATTAGAGAGATGATTTTGTATAAAAAGATTGGCAAAGTCTTTTCTCTGATCAGTTTTAAATTGAATTTCATTAAACATGGGATAGGCTTTTTTCTGATCATTCGCACCTTCTATGAAGCCAAGTTGATCCGGTGGAATTATAATGTTTTTGAAATTCAAAGCTGCTAGCACAAAACTTTGCTCGGAGCGAGCTATAGAGGCATCTTCGTGTTGGAAATCGAGGGGCGCCAATTTATCAATTGCGTTTGTCCACCTACAAAAGTAGTTTTTTTCAGAGTAAGAGAGTGTTCTCAAACCCTCAAGGTTTTCGCGGGGGCGAGTTTGGGGGATGAGTCCTCCGACAGTTACAAAATTTCTAAAATCTTCTTCCAGGTGATCCGGGAGGAGGATGCGCACGTCGTTGTCGAAAACAACTTCTCTCACAAGATTATTAAGCTCAGATGTTAAAACATAAATATTAGGAATAACGTGAGTGTGGAACGAAGGTTTCACAACAGATTCTAGGACCTGTTCGTAATCAAGCAACGTATAGTTATACACAGGTCTGACTAAACCAAAAGGGGTTGTATCAATCACGCCCAGTGACGCTATCTCCTCCTTAGTCAATAAGAGCGGGACCTCAGTTGCGTGATCCACGAATTCGCGGGCAGGAGCAAGGGGGTCGAGGGTGGCGTGCACATAGCCGCCAGTACCAAGACCATATATAGCCGCCAATGCTTCTCTAAACTTCCTGAATTGTGATATATTTACGTCCAGATCCCCGTCGCCGTCGAGGTCGATCTGGTCGTCAAGGAATTGGGCTAGCCCGTAAGACGCTATTTCATTAAGAGTAATCCCATAAGCGTCGCCGTAATGTTCTACAAATTCAGAAGCCTTAATCATTAGATCAAAGCGTTGTTGACCGAGACCAAACTTGGCTTCGGTCATGAGTTCGGCGGCTCTAGCCTCTGGGAGATCACGAAGATCGTGATAGGGGGGGTGGTCAAAGAAGCGCTCGCCGAACCTGAGATAATGCACTCCAAGGTCGCGTGACGTCGAGGCCTCGCGGCCGCGGCCAATATCTTGATTCGGAGTGAGAAACTCGGGTGGTCGATTCGGGACAGCGGATTCATTAAAATACGCAGGCCAGACAGCGCGTTCTTGATATCTTAGCCTGTCCACCGTATTCAAGTCGGCGCCATTGCCCCACGATTGGTCATTATCAAAAATTATGGCCGTTTTCGGACCGAAGTCGCCGGCGGCGCGTCGATCGATGTCCTGGAACGCCTCCTCGGGATCCCAATCGACCCAGGGGATATCCCGTGCGCCTCGCTCAAAATTCGGGTCGCGGCGCCGGGCATCGTCCGGACGGGGGCCGTCGATGTCGCCAAGAGCTTCCTCAACGAGGCCGCGGGCCCCGTCGAAGTTCTGGCCGCCAAACGGATCGTTCGGATCGTGCGGATCATCGTGGTTAGGCATGACTAATAGCTACCTCTGGTGTTATTCGACGATCGGGCAGTTGTACTGCGATTACTTGATTGCCCTCTTGATGAACGTCGTCTTGCTGCTCTCTTCTTTTTCGCAGGCGCGGGGGGCGGAATAAGACGTCTTGTCGTGTATGCGTATTGTACCAACTCAGGAGATCCTTGTTCATTAGAAAGAGCAGAAGTTGCAGAAACGTTTCTTGGCGGAGAAAGGGGTGCATTGCTAGCGACTCTGTCAGATTGTGTCACTTGAATAATGAAGTACTCGTTATAAATAGGAAGTTTAAGATTATTTGGCATCCCAGACAAGTTAAAATCACTATTGTTATACGGAACTAACCTACAGAACAAGCTCGTACCCGGGGCTGCTGCTGATGTAATACCTCGGTTCAGTGGAGCAAAAATTGGACTCTGTGCCAAACTTTTGTTGTTGCTGGAGCTTTTAAACCCAACTAAAACTTGTACCTCACAGAGTGCTTCAATCCCAAGACGGTAAATCGGTCCAAGAACTGTATCTTCGGTAGGGCGTTCGGTATCAAACCAGTTCAAGTTAACAACTCCGCTAGATATATTGCCTAGAATCACCGACTTAACCTGATTGGGCAGCGATGTCAAAGAGGTTTTGGCAGTTGCCGTGAAAACCTTGTTACAAGGTGTAAGGGAGTTGTATAAGTCAATTTGATTGGAGCATTTGTCTACGCACTCGGGCTTGTCGGCACTACCCAACACAAGGGACCTAAGTAGGCCAGAGAGGGCCGGAGAGGCCTTCTGAGGGCCCGGGGACTCGGCTAGTACCCCAGGACCATAGGGAGGCTCAAGGATTGATGGTGCCAACACTGGGGACTCATCGCGAGTACTTGTTTCAACAAAAAATGATTTAAATGCATCGAGGTCTGTCTTGGGTACTTCGGCTATGCCATAAAACTCAACTATTGAATTTTCGCGACGCAAGGGAACACAACTAGCTGCTCCAGGAAGGGGTGAGGCTGCGCCGCCCAAATTGCTTGAAAGATTGTGGTATAAGGCGCCCTCCTCAGCCATTCTTGCCTGATCCGATATCACCTGAAGGCCGTCAGACAAATCGTGAGTCTGGTCGTGAATTTTTACTGATGCGGGGGACAGGTACCGCAAGTCGTTATTGGATAAAGAGTCTCCACTTGTATAGCTCTTTCCCTTCACGGTTATATCGATATTCGAATTTACGTTCTTAAAATATTTAAGAGTCTCAGTTTGCGCTCTCTTTAGATATCCGTCCAAACTAACTGCGGAAAGTCCACTCGAAGTATCTTGGGACATTAGGTAATCGTAGCCCATTCCCTTAGTGAAATCTGTATTGACTTGATTTTCAAAAAAGTTTTCCACAACTACATTGTTCAAAGTTGCATCAGAGGTCCGGGAAGTTCTATCATTAAACCTAGCATTATCAGACGATACGTCAGAGTCTGCAACCCCTCTTGAGTCCAAACTGATGAGCTTGGCTTTCAATGAATTGATTAAAGATATGACAGCCCGTACGCTGTCTGGGTTTGCAGCGCTGGAGCATATGAATGGGGTTAGAACTTGCACTGTGTGGGCTACAGTTGTAAACCGACTGTTATTAGATATTAGCGAAGCTGCTGCCAGCACAGCGGAGTAATTGTCTAGTGCCTGGCGCCACGGAGTGGCGAGACCAAGTTCGGAAGCGAGAAAAGAGCGACTAAACCGATTGATTCTAGAATTGTAGTTTCTTCGCGAAGCGCCTCTTTGTAAAAAGTTATCCAACAAATACGTCGCCTGACTCAAAGCGGCAATCATATTACTAATTATCTCTCTAGAGCGATCAACTATTTCAATTTCGATAGCGTACTGGTGAGACCCGTATGTTCTACTCGCAAGGCTAGTGTCGCGGCCAGTAAAATACCTGAAAGAACCCGCGCTTGGAGACGCGGAAGTGTATACTCCTATTTCCTCGATATTCGCCGAGGGACCGTTAGCGCTTATGGTCGCATTCGCTGGAGGTGTGGCGGTTACCAGAACTTCGTCAGATTCGTTGTCCTCAAATCTGTCACTACTGTTTATTTGCGAGGACAATTCATTAAACCCAGGATACGGGCTAACGCGGCGCCGCTTTAAAGTCATCCTTCTTATTTCACTAGCACGAAGAAAGGATGTGAAAGTGGGTGAGTCAAAGTTGGCATTAGATAAGTTACTATAAATCTTCCCAAGCTCTGTGTTCTCTACAAGCAAATTGTTATAATCTACTCCGAAAAAAAATCGAACAGCGCCGCCTCTATCAACATTTAAATACAAGTCTGTGAATGAAGTATTTTTGTTTACAACAGTTGTCAATGTCGGATTATTAAAAAGCAATCTTGGAGTGCCTTTGGGAGTGGGAAATTTGCTTTGCTCCGGGATGGAAATATCAAGGGTGAATTCCTTCAAAGTTTTTAAAACGCGCTCATCTTGAATTTTTGTGTTATTGACGGTAGTGGAAAAAAGCGCCTTGGACTTGTCGCTATGTGTAGCGCCTGTGTGAATCGCTCCATCAGGCATCGTATGCATGGGGCCGGCCCACGCAGTTTGGGGACTATCTTTTAAAACATACAGGGTACCAGCCTTCACAACTGACCCTTTGCGTATAACCCCCTCAACGACAACGCTGCCAACCAAACTTGGGGGAGTGTAGTGGGTTGTGCCAAGATTATCACCTTTGATATCACAATATGCCACTATGAAATACGTAAGGTGATTTATGGCTTTTGGTAAAGAGCCGTCTGAATATTGGATAATGTACTCATTAACACTCTCCCCATCTGGGCCCAAAGATAGTCTTGATCTTCTCTTCAACTGCTTGGTGGTTCTATCCGCTATTGAAATTTCCTCAACAAATAGGTGTTCTTTAATTCTTGGACTTTTGATTGCGGTTAGTATTAAGTTTTGTGGTATCCCAGCAAGAGCTTCGGTAACGGAAGCGTCGAGACTCCTAATAATTTTAATGCGATATTTGCTATATAGCTTTTTGTCACTTGCCCAACCAGAGGAAGACCCATTTGATGCAACCTCTTTCATCGACAGATCTAGAACGCACTCGGTACCAACCACATCGTTCGGAACCGATTTTACTCTCCTATTCCTAGAGGTTAAAACTGTACTTTCTTTTATTACAACCTTTCCCACATATACGTTAGGCGTTGTCGTTCCAACTAAGCTTTTTGTATCAACGTTATTGGCCATTATTCACAATGCTCCGTTGGATCAATTGGGGATTCATAAATATCGCGACGTGCTTTATTTGCCGCAATGCGGCGGTCGTTACGAAGGAGTCCTTGGTCAAGATAAATATTTCCCACATTTTCCGTTACTCTTCCGGTTAACAGATCGGGATCGATTTCATCGTCGACTTCGCAAGACAAGAAGTATTCGACATCGTCAACGGTGGTGCCGTCATCTGAATCTCCCATAGAGAATAAATCATCATTCCCCTCAGAAAAAGCAAGTTGATACAATTCTTCATTGGAAGTCCCATTGTTAAATGGAAGTACTTCGAACACTTCCATCTCAAAATTCTCTTTTGAGAAGGCAACATTGTTCTCTGAGATCTGAAGAAGAATACCTTTCGCATCGACATCAACATAAGAGCCATCCGGATGAATAATCCTGAGGGCATCTTCGATGTCGATGATGTCCTCCGTATTGTCCCAGCCCGGGGGGAGTTCATTGTTAGCGCGCTTTTCTAGCTCGGTTTCGTCCCTAGTGCTTACAACCTGCCGAGGGCGATGTTTAACTTTGACATCATAAGTTATTGTCGCAGTTAGTTGTGGTATGAATGTGTAATCCTCCGGAGTCGCTTCTGTATAATAAGATGCCGTAGTCATCGTTCCGTCGATGAAGGCCACGTTCCAAGCAGGCAACTTGTCGCTCTGCGGTGAACTAGTTCCAAGAGGGTATTTAAAAGCCCTGTGTAATTCTGTCTCAGGACGTATCCAGCGCTCACTTCTATCTAGATCTCTGCCTATTTGAGACTCAACCCCTTCAAAATTATATTGCGTAGAAAGTCGAGGAGTTTCGATAATTCGAGATGTAATATCGTTTTGTGCTTCTGAACCACTCACATACCCAGAATCATACAATATATCATTGTCATAAAACTCATAATATGTCGGTTTAAACTCACCACGCGAAAGAAGTCTCTTTCCATGCTGAGTCATTTGCAAATCTAGAACTTGTTCTTTTCTATCGAAAAAACTCACCCTTCATCACCTCGTTCTTTGCACTTCTCCGTCGACATCGGATCTTCGTCCTTCACGCATTGCATTTCAATACCGCTATCGATCTTTGCCAATTCAACTAAAGAGCAGAAGTCATAAGGCCAATTATAACTAAAATCAAATTCTCTTTCTTTGCCTTGCGCATTCGTAATCCGGTTGCCTTTATCAATGGCGCGCCTCTTGGCGTTAAAGTAATTATTGCTGGCTCGTTGTTTTACTTTAAAAACCATCCAACGAAGGTCCCCGGGAAGAGGTTTACCGTGGAAAAATTCAGATTTTTCTAGGTCATGAACCAAGGAGGCACTATCAAGTTCTGGATTTTTCGAAATGTTAGGTTGCAGGCCTTGCCAAATATTCGTGAGATCATCTCGGTTTAATTCCTGCTTGAACTCAAAGAGGTATACAACAAAAGGGTCAACAAGCTTGTTCCGAATAAAATCCAGGTGAGGAGGCATCACATAGTTTGGAAGATTTTCCATCATGGATGTTATTGAGGTATTTATCTTATCTTTCGTCGCCATTCCAGTTTTGTTCTTACTACTCATCTGTTGCTTCAAGATATTCTTGTTGATCTTGATGAACTGCTTCAAGCCTTTATTTTTACCTTTTTTAATTTCTGTAAATGGTATTGCGACAATTGCTTCAAAGATATCTCTTTTGGCGGCAATTTCACCAATTTTTCGTGGAGTAGTATCAAATCCACAAATATCGATCAAAGAGCCTACGGTAGAGGCGCCCGTCTGGGTAATCGGATTCTCTTCTATTGCAACAAAAACCCCCTGTTTGCTGGTCGGTTGGAGACCACCGTTGGACCACACGCCGCGGGCGACTTCCGGGATTCTTGATCCCGAGAAGTTGAGTGTGGGAAATTCCCCTTTTGTCGCTATCGTCCAAACATCTAAATCAGTCTTATCGCTATCAGCTTCCGCGATCTCAATGACTTGGCCGTTAACATCGTAAGAGGTATTTTGTCGTCTAGTTCTTTCAAAAAGATCGACAGCGGCTGTCACCTTGAGGCGATTATCATAAAGAATGCCGGCTGACTGGTTTATGGCCGATGGCAGATCCCGACCAACAAGAGAATCTTGCATCCTGTGAGTTAAGGATGCGGTAGCTTCAAGCTTATCCAAAGACATCGGCATGAGTTGGTCCACTGAGTCAGCGGTGACGGCTATAGTACAAGTCTCCTTACTGCAATAGAACCCCGGGGGTGTAAATAGGGCGCCCAATGGATCGACCTCGGTTGCCGACGGGCCGCCGCCGGGGGTCCAGTTCACCCCCATGAAGCCCCACGGGCTACACGCGGTCCATTTCTCAGAACCAACTGCTCGGGGGCCCTCGGCCACTATCATATCCAACGTTTTATACATTGAGATATCCATATAATATGTAACCCCCTCTTTCATGCCTCCCCAGCGACTTCTCTCTTTCGAATGGAAAGTATTGAATGGCCTTTCTAAGAAAAATTCGGGGGACGAAGCCAAGAAATTACTCATAGCCAAGGCGTAGTTGTCACTACCCAATTGAGTTAATTCTGCATTTACCTTTCTATAGCTGTTGAAATTCGCAGTGCTGCCAGAAATCTTACGACGAAGCATATGCATTCGCGTCTTTAACGGATAGCCACCAAGCATAAGATCTTCAAACTTCAAATAAGTGTCTGGGGCCGTCGATAATATGCTCAATTTCTTACTAGGGTCACGAGCCCAAGTTAAAGCTGACATGCTGGCCCAGTTGCCATCAAATTCAGGCTCTGTGGTGTAAATCGGCCACTCCATAGCGTGGCCGGCCTTTATTGAATTGTAAAGTAGGCCCGGGCCGAACAGGGGTTGTGTGGCAGCGGCGAGAAAATCTCTATTTTGAGAGCCGGCGGCGTACGTACCGGGGGAGGATCCTGTGATAAACAATCCGTGTGACGTTTCGAACATAGTCCCCAACTGTACACAGCGGTTTACTGGGTAGAAACCTTGATATGGGAGCAGTTTTTTGATGACATCGCACTGCAATGCAATCTTGGAAGGAACAGCCAAGTCGTTGTAATCCTGTCTCATCTGGCCAAAGTGTTTCATGAAATCAGTGTGAGAGTACGTTGAAAAGAACGACGCGTCGTATGGGTCGGTTTGGCCCGGGGCGCTTGCATTGAGAACAGTGGTACTTGTGCCGAAGCCTTCCCCGGTGAGAAATGCGTTGTTTTGAGCGTTGAACCCGTTGGACGAATAATAATCCATATGCTCAGATATACGAAACTCTGGTACGATCGTGTAATTGACACCGGGGCGTCGTATGTTCTCAGAAAAGTCCTGATATAGATCGGCCGTGGGAGTGCTTTGACCACCGAGGGCCGGCCCTCCGGGATGTTGTTGGGCCGGGCCCGTGCCAGAAAGCCAGAATGTTTGCGACGGCTCAGAAATATTAGTAGTCCCCCCCACGTTAATGCCAATCGATAGTCGCGTATCTTGCAGCAACTCTCCGGCCTTATAATCATCAGTTGCATCAGTCAAGCTTATCGGGTCAAGCGGGTAGATGCTGCTTGCGCCAGTGGTGGTCCGAGCGGGAAGTTCGATTGCGGTGGCGGCGCTGCCTTCATACGTCCGGTAAACTGTGTCGACCCCCAGCGAGTTGGGGAAGGTGACCGACAGGCCGTCAGGATTTCTCAGACGGTTTTGCAGCAGATCTCGCCACTGCAGCCTTTGCTGCCCGAACACTTGTACTACCGCTTCGGCAATAGTCTCATCGTATTGCAGTCTCCCACGCACTTTGGCCAAGGTGGTGTTGACCGAACGAGGATAAATGCTATTTTTTAGACTTATCTTCTTAAGCTTGAGTTTCTCAGTCTCCTTAAAGCCTTTGAGAAAGACCTCATATGATTCGGGCATCTTTTGTTTCTTGTCCGACTCTTTCACCAGAACATCGTTTGCGAATGTATCAAGAGCATTCACAACGGAAAAAGTAGAAACATGGGATTGTCCCGTCCCTACATCGTAATATTCCACCATCACAGGGCCGCTGTTAATAGCAACGGCGGGCTCTGCAACAAAATAAGTTGTTTGTCTATGACTGGTGACATTTCGCGTATTGATCGAATCTGGCCAACTATAATTCACAAAACCTTTCGTGGAAGGGCCTGTATACGGAGCGCCGTCTACATTAAACGTGCTCTCTGTGTAAGTGTGATAATTGTTAGCCGTCAAATATTTCGCAATTGGATGCTCTCCAGTTCTAACTTGTTTCCAAGTAGAAAAACCACCCAAACCATTGCGACTAGTCATCAGTATGTTGAAATAATCAGCGGTGGAGAGCGGTGTTGCCAGAGAAGCGTTCACATAACCGGCTAACGGAGACGGATCCTCGCCCGGGCTGAGACCGGGAGTGTTCTGGAGCCCCAGTTGCAAGCCGTCGCGGAAGTAACCCCTGTTAAGTTTGTCAGCAGCTAGCTCGACTACGTCCGCCCAGATCGGCTCATAAACCAAATTGTTACTGTATGTGCCGAGTTGCTCTAGCACGGACGCGTCTCCAATGCTCACAAAGGTGATATCATCTTCATCGATCGTGTGGCCGAAAGTCTTTGAATACTGATAAGACTCTCCTATCCACCGATATTGGGTATCACTTCTAGGAATAGGGTGTGTTATATACGCATTGTCAGCAACCACGCCAGTTATGGCGGTTGTGACCTCTGACGTCGGGCTTGGGAGTGTGAGCTTGTTAACGAAATTGCGACTTCCCTCTTGTGCTGCTGGAAGTGTCCCAACTGGGGCGGATGGTAAAACATCTGTCACAATATCGGGAGTGCCGCGGCGAATCTTTGCGTGGTTGCTTTTGGCACTATCATGCCACACAGCAATATCGTCGCCCATTCGGTACCATGCCTGCAAATCTGTTATGCCAAGTTCTTTTATATTGTTTGGATGCCGGCCGTTGTAAATGAGGCCCACATCAGTGCCAGTCAAAGCCTTAGTCCAGACTGATAATTCATCCAAGTCAGCCTGTAACTGGTTAGTGCCTAACCAAACGCCGGCTCCTGCGAAGCGCGCGCCGATCGATACCTTATCGGCCCCAGAGAAGGTCAGGCCAAGGCCACCAGAAGAGCCACCGGGTACCCCATCCTTGAAAAAAGAAACAGTGCTTGTTCCCACGGTCCAGGTAACAACATAATGGTGCCACTCGTTATCATTGAGGGGCCCCGGTGGGAACGATGGTGTACCGGCAGTGTCTTGAACCGCTGTTGTGCCATCGTAAAATTCTATGTGGCCGGCTGGGTTGACTCTAATTTGAAACACATGCGTGTTCGCGCCAATAAAGTCAACAGAAAAAACTGTACCATACTTATCCCAAAGAGAATTATCCGGGGTAGTCGTCGCCCTTATCCAAAAAGAAACTGAAAAATCCGTCGCGGCGGTAAGGCCTAACTGGGTTGCGGGGGCGCTGTAGTTATCGTTAATGGACAGTGAATCATAAGTCACCTCGGCAGTGACGCCGGCGGCGATGAAATCCTTGCCAAACTTCAGCCCATATTGATTATACGGATATGTGCCAAATTGTCCAGTGTGAAGTGTCAGTTTCTTTTGTTGATCAAGTCTAACTCTGCGATTCCTCCATGGAAGCGCGTTTCCTGCAGCATACTCCTCGGAAGAAGGATTGAGAACGCCACGAGAAGAGACGTCCTTTCCGCCGGGGGCATTAAAGTGGTTAGCAATTACCGTCTTGGTGTATGCACCATCCTCCAGAGCTTGGTCTGGCAACGCATAATTGAGAGTCCCCGGGATGGGGCCATCTGGATGCTGTAGGAAATAGTTCTCAGGAGTTAGTTGGGCATAGCCTTGGGCCTGGACAAAAGCAGGGTTGTTAGTTGTGCGACCCGATGTCATCACAATTTCGTAATTCTTGCTATAATTTCCAATCCGAGGGGATGCGGTGGTATATGGAATATTCTCGATATTCAGTGGGCGCTTTGCGCGTACTCCTCTGAAGAGTTTACTTCTCGCGTTACCCTTTGTTGAACCAAGGGCGCCGATGACAGGGTCTCTAAATTCAAGCTTGCTTGCGCCGGCGTTCACATCAAGTCTCCACGCCTCAGGCCTCTTTTGGCCTGCGTCTGACTCTCCGGGAGTTACAGTTATATCTGCGTGCCTAAATTGGCGGCCGCCGACCCAAGCATCCGTGAATGGACTCTGCATCGGAATTTCTTCTTGTTCGCCGTGCAAATTTGTAACTATAACATTTGTCGCAAAGCCACTGTGAATTGCAGAGTTATAATCCCCAGAGATAACCCCCTTTTGGTCTTCAACTAAATTAAATGGTGCGGCGACGGAACCCTTCATACCGCTTGGCGAGAGCGTCGTGATTGCCTGGTAATCGACTTTCGTTGTCTTCCCTAGGGACTCCAAATCCAAACAAGAAGAGGATTGGAGCATACTGGCGGGGACACTAACGGCGGCATCAGAGGACTGGAACACGGTTGTTCCTATGGTGTATTCGATCTTCTTATCCTTTGAGAAGTTCGTACCACCATGTATGACACGGCCTTGTTTTACTCCATAATTGACAGGAGAACCGTCTTGCCTACCTTTCTGTTGGGATTTTGCATCTACTATTCCCTGACGTTTATCTTTATCGGGCACGTCTTTTGTCTTCTGCCAGTAAGGACAATGGGTATTCTCAGGTCCTTCCGGATCTACTCGGAGGGGCGCCAGTATAAGGCCGCCGGGTGGGTTCTCTGGGTCGGGGGAACCTACAGAAGATGCAATGGCATTCTCCATCTCATTTATGTTTAGCTCCAACGTTGGGAACTTTGTCTTGTATTTGCTGCGTTCCAGCACATGGCTCTCAACAACATTGCGCACATCTTCTGCAAAATCAGAAGACGCAGGGACCAACTGGTTCAACATCAATCCGAGTGAAGAGTCAATCCACTTATAGAACTCGACATACTTGTCCAAACTTGGTGTATTCTCAACCCTTTCAAAGAATAAGTTTCGAAGTTTAGTTAAATCCTTGTAACGGTCTCGATAGCGGTTTACTGGATTGCCCACTAAATTGCTAAAGTCCTTTACAGTGGAGAACATGTCTAGCATTTCTTGCGAAATAGTGTCATACATGCTCTTTTCAAAAGCAAAGAAGTGTCTAATTGGGCGCGAGTCTCTTGTAAAGACTACATCGTCATTATCAAGTATTTGAACCATGTCAGAGCTATCAAGATTTTCAGGAAGACTTTTCTGGGCAGACAGTTGGTAATCGATATCCACAACATTAGCATCTGAAGCCGGGAAATTGTAACCAAACCCCGGGTGTTGTGCTTCTAGGACATTCCCTAAAAATCCGTATTTTTGATTCATGAAATCTTGGGAACCCGATGAGAAGTCTGCTACCAAGAACTTTCCGCTAGAATCAGAAGATGTGACTTGTTGAAAATCCCAATTCAACGCCAGAGTGTCCTTCTGTGGTACGCGAACTCGCAACATATCTGTAATCAAGGGATATGCGTCTCGATGAGGTTGTTTACGCCCATAATTTAGGGGGTTTTCAATATGCGCCTTAAGTTCTTTGTCTTCCAAGTAGTCCATCCAATATCGTACATTGTGGACGCGCGCGTCTGTTTGTTGTTGTACGGTGCCGGTGAAATTGGTAAGATGGGCGCCCGTGTAAATGCGATGCGAAGAACTCAGGAAAGCTTGGGCCATGGCATTTGTGCTCATGGTACCGGAGAGCGCAAAAGAGTTGTAAGTAACATCCAAGATATTGTTGTATCCAGTGAATTCCACCTCGAAATCTTCGGAGGAAAGTCCGGTACCATCGGTATAATTGGAAACTGGATATTTCGCTGACTTTATTCTTACAGAGATGTTCCAAGCCTGGTTGTCATATACATCTTCAAACAAAGGCGTCGTCAACTCAGGAATCCCTGAGGCGACGGAAGCTGTTAATTTGAATTTAACAGCTTTTGATTCCTTCTCATCCCTTATGGCAAAAACTTGGAAATTTGCCCTATCGGGCGACCCGTACGTTGTTTGGCCCGGGTCATCAGTTCTGGCCGTATGCATCCCGAAAAGAGATGCCGTAAGGAATTTGGTTTCAAAATAACCTTGTTGATTGCTTTCGAGCTTCTTTGGAAAGAAGACATTAGACTCTATAGTTCTAGGGATATAGATCTTCTCGATGCCGCCGCTGAGGAATGATACAGAATTCGCATTAAGGCTTGAACTGTGTTGATACACTGTTCCTACAAAATTGTTTGCTGTATTGAAGTTGACTGCGTTCTTTTTGACAGTCGTAGACTGGAAGTTATCTTCATAAACATGTGTTGCATTATCAGCATAAATGTTCAACCTAACCAAGTCATCACCAACCCCATAACAACGGATGAGATTGCGGAAAGCCTTTTCGGTGCCTTTCGATTTATATATATAAACTAAATTATTATAAATATTTTGATATATTAGATTCTTGATGTTGTGTAGTTTCTCATCAAAAAGGATTTTTTCGGTTCTAGATGACAGTTGTTCCAACACATTCGCATCAACAAAAATTTCAGGGGAAACAAACCCAACCGA
>TARA_R110000824_G_scaffold47632_1_pt1 | contig 17739 bp, 22 predicted proteins | sample TARA_R110000824 | Tara Oceans TARA_R110000824 (sample SAMEA4397747) | marine metagenome | biome: Polar Biome; feature: [MES] marine water layer (ENVO:01000295) within the mesopelagic zone...; material: water (ENVO:00002006), including particulate matter (ENVO:01000060) such as......
TCTATTACACGCCATCATTTATCACCATAGTCCGCCGAAACGGACATCTGCTATATAGGGATATAAATCTGAATGAACAGTGCACAGACAAGAAAAAGGGCCAACCGGTCTCCCGGTTGACCCTCCTCTAGTTCCCCAAAGGGAATTCGTGATTACTGGGCGAGAACGCCTTCTTCAGCATCGGCTTTGTCTTCCAGGGCATCAGCCTTGTCTTCCATGGCCGCGGCTTTGTCTTCCATCATTTCTTCGCCGGCTTCGGTTGGAGCCGCATCAGCAGCTTCATCCAAACGGTCAGCTGCCATCTCAGCTTCCTGAGCTTGCAGTTCGGTTTCTGTTTCCGCTCCGCTGGTGTCTTCCTGAGCGCAAGCACTCAGTGCCAGAGCAGCGGTAGAAGCGGTCAAAATCATCAATTTACGCATAATAGTCCCTCGTAGATTTCAAGGAGCAAAAAAGGCCCCTCAGGGATAGAACCAGCCGAAGAAAGATTGGTTCCCGAAGATACAAAAAAAGGGCCAACCGGTTTCCCGGTTGACCCTCCTCTAGTTCCCCAAAGGGAATTTCAGATAGTGTAGCTTACTCGGTAACTGCGTCTGCAGCAGGAGCAGCAGCTTCGTCTGCAGGTGCAGCTTCAGCGGTTGCTTCTTCAGTTGCAGGAGCAACTTCTTCAGTAACCATAGCATCTTCAGCAGGTGCAACTTCTTCGGTTGCAACTTCTTCGGTTGCAGCAGCATCTTCAGCTGGAGCATTGCAAGCAGTCAAAGCGAATACGGCTGCAGATGCAGCAAAAATAGCGAATTTACGCATAATAATTAGTCCCCATATCGTCGTTCAAATCGGCTGAGAATCAAACCAGCCGAGCGGGCCTATAGGATTGAAAATTTCGAATGTATCGAAAAAAATGATAGCCCCGGTTATTCTACTGTAACAAAACGATTATTATTCATATTCACACGCGTTTTAAACGCTTTCACGACACGAGGCAGAAACTTCCAGGCCAAAAAAAGCCCCTTCTGCAATGCGTGTTTTGCGTCATACAAAACAAGCTGCAAAAGGGGCGATTTCAACGACTTCAAATTTCTATTTTTTCAGACTGTCCCGAATTTCGATCAGCAGATCAATTTCGCTTGGGCCTGGATCCGCAGCTTCCGCTTCTTCTTTTTTCATCACCTTATTGGCGTAGCGGACGATCATGAAGATGATGAACGCCAAAATGACGAAGTTGATCACGACGGTGACAAACTGGCCCCAGCCGAGCATAGCTACGCCTGCCTCTTTCAGCGCTGCATAGTCGGTCATCGAGCCGGCATAGTCAGCAGGCGGCGAGCCAAGCAGGATGAACATCGTCGAGAAATCTGGTGCTCCGAAAATTGCACTGACTACCGGCATGATGACATCTTCGGTCAATGATGTGGTAATTGTCGCAAAAGCGGCACCGATGATTACTGCGACCGCCAGATCGAGCACGTTGCCCTTAAGAATGAATGCCTTGAACTCGTTCAACATATATGTTCCCTTCCCGATTTCTAAAGACGTGTAAATGTATGAAAAATCGCAAATTGTCGAGGGAAGTCGTTGCAAAAGCGACCATTGATACCTATTTTTACAAAGTGGTGCGGCGTATCGCCGTGTGGATGGAGGGTTTTCAAATATGCTGAACAAATTGATTAAATTTCTGGTCGTTCCGGCCGTGGCCTTGTCGCTAAGCGCCTGCGGAATCAACAGCGTGCCGACGGCGGAAGAAAATGCAAAAGCCAAATGGGCTGATGTTGAAAGCACCTATCAGCGCCGCGCCGATCTGATCCCGAATCTGGTCGAAACCGTGAAAGGTTTTGCTACCCAGGAGCAAGACACGCTGACCGCCGTTGTTGAAGCCCGGGCGAAAGCAAGCTCCATTCAGCTCAGCGCCGATGATCTTGGCGATGCCGCCAAGGTCCAGGAATTTGCAGCAGCACAAGGCGCTCTCTCGCAAGGGCTGGGACGGCTGATGGCGACCGTTGAAGCTTATCCCGACCTCAAATCCAACCAGAATTTCCTCGCTCTGCAGAGCCAGCTGGAAGGCACGGAGAACCGCATCAATGTCGCTCGCCGCGATTATAATGAAGCTGTCCGCCAATATAACACAACGATCCGTACGTTCCCGGACATTATCGGTGCCAAGATCATCCACGGTGCGAAGCCGATGGAACCATTTGCTGCAACAACCGAAGGCGCCGACGAAGCACCTGAAGTCAGCTTTTAAGGGTGATTGCACTTCGGTCCATAAAATCGTTCAAGGGCGTCCTTTCCGGCCTGGCTGTCGCCTTTCTGGCGCTAGCCAGCCCGGCTTTTGCACAAAGCTTCCCGGAACTCACCGGCCGCGTTGTTGATCAGGCCGATTTGCTCGATCCTGCCCAAGAAGCGGAACTCACAGCAAAACTCGCAGAATTGGAAGCCCAGTCCAATCGCCAGCTTGTCGTGGCGACGGTCAATAGTCTCGAAGGCTATGATATCGCCGACTATGGCTATCAGCTTGGCCGGACCTGGGGCATCGGGCAGGATGGTGAAGGCGAAACAGAAAAAGACAATGGCCTGATCCTGCTGGTCGCTCCCAATGAACGCAAGGTGCGGGTCGAAGTGGGCTATGGTCTGGAAGGGATCATGACCGATGGCCTGTCGAGCATCATCATCCAGAATGATATCCTGCCCCAGTTCCGCAACGACAATATGGCCGGCGGCATTATCGCCGGTGTGGACCGGATATCGACGCAATTGACCCTGCCGGAGGAAGAAGCTCTGGCGGTGGCGCAACAGGCCAGTCAACAAAGTGGCAAAAAGGACGGCGGGAATATCGGCCTGATGGTCTTCTGGGCGTTTATTCTGATATTCTTTGTCATCATCCCAATGTTCTCAAACCGCGGTGGCAGACGCTATCGCCACGGCGCCGGTCCAGTGGTTATCTGGGGCGGTGGATCCGGATTTGGAGGAGGCGGCAGTTCCGGTTTTGGCGGCGGCGGCTTCGGTGGCGGCGGTTTTGGCGGAGGCGGCGGCAGCTTTGGCGGCGGCGGCGCATCGGGGGGCTGGTAATGAGCAAAGTGAACCAGTTTACACCGGCTGACCACAAGGCCGTCACGTCTGCGGTCTCACAGGCTGAAAAATCGACCGATGGAGAAATCGTCACCATCGTGACTGGCGAATCCGATCATTATGGCGATGTCGCCTGGGCCATCTCGGGTCTGGTCGCGCTCACCGCATTGCTCGTGATCAGCCTGTTCCCGGAAATTTATCTGAATATCATCGACTGGCTGTCCGGTGGCTGGAGCGGAATCGCCGCCCTGCCCTATTGGGCTCTGTTCGTTTTTACGGCGCTGAAATTTTTCGGAACGCGGCTGATCCTGATGTGGAAGCCCCTGCTCTTCATCCTGATTCCGCCACCGATCAAGAAAGCCCGGGTGCGCAAGCGGGCGATATCGTTGTTCCGGGTATCGACCGATCACCGGACGGTCGGACGAACCGGCATATTGCTCTATCTGTCGATGCGCGAACATCGCGCGGAAATCGTGGCCGACGAAGCCATCGTCGCAAAGGTGGAGCCTGACATCTGGGGCGATGCGATGGTTGCGATGATCGATCTGGTGCGCGCTGGCACCCCGGGTGAAGGCATGGCCGAAGCGGTGCGCCAGATGGGCGTTGTCCTGTCCGAGCATTTCCCCAAAACCGACCAGAACCCCAACGAGCTGCCTGACAGGTTGATCGAACTTTGACATTCCGATCGCCCTGAGCTTGTCGAAGGGTGATTTTTACGGCAGGCGTGCTTCGAGAAGCTCAGCACGAACGGGGTATAAATGTCCGACAATATAGAAGTCATGTGGGAAGGCCGTTTCATCACGGCCAAGCGCGAAGGAAAGTGGGAATATGTGTCTCGCAGCCGCGGCATCAGAGCCGCGGTAATTCTTGCAATTGATCAAGATCATGTGCTGCTGGTCGAACAATTTCGCGTTCCACTGGGCAAGAACTGTATCGAACTTCCTGCGGGGCTGGTGGGCGATCATGATGATAATAGCGATGAAGATAGCGCCATCGCCGCTACCCGCGAACTGGAAGAAGAAACCGGTTATCGCGCAGAGACCATGGAGGATTGTGGCAAATTCTATTCGTCACCCGGCATGGTGTCGGAAAGCTTCTCGCTGTTCAAGGCCGGTGGGCTAAGCCAAGTCAGTGAAGGCGGCGGAACCGACGGAGAGGATATTACCGTCCATCGGATCGCGCTGGCAGAACTGGATGATTTTGTTGCACAGAAGCGCCGCGAAGGTGCTGGAATCGATGTAAAGCTGCTTTTGTTACTTCAGTTGCAGTAATCGGCCGAGCGGAAAACCAGCCTATCGAAAATTGTCAGCATAAGCCTGAATTTTTAAAGTCTTGTGCGGTGTTGGAATCACCGAATAGGCAATGACATGTTTGTCGGCATAGGCCTTGGCCGCTTCACAGGACGCAAAGGTCAGCTCTACTTGTCGCTGGGTATCACCGGACCCGGCCCAACCGGTCAGAGGATCGGGCTTCCGCGCTTCTGACGGTTCAAATTCCAGCACCCATTTGTCGGTCAGCGCCCGGCCGGACTGCATCGCGTTTCTGGGAATTTGATAAATTCGTGCGGCCATTTTCTGTTCCTGTCTTGAACCGGCTCAATAAGCGCGGGAAATAGCAAATTCAACTGCTTCGGTCATCGCATCCCGGGCTTTTCCGGAAGCAAAAATACCCAGCGCATCAATCGCTCGCTGGCCATAATGGCGTGCCCGCGACATCGTATCTTCAATCGCGCCGGTCGAGTGAAGCAAGCCGGTCGCCCGGACCAGATCTTCATCGGAGGACTTATGTCCGATAATCGCATCTTTCCAGAATTTGCGATCTTCCTCGCTGCCGCGCGCATAAGCCAAAATGACCGGCAGCGTTACCTTGCCTTCGCGGAAATCATCACCGGCATCCTTGCCCATGGTTTCGCGGTCGGAGCTATAATCAATCGCATCATCAACCAGCTGAAATGCAATGCCGAGATTGCGGCCATAGCTGTCGAGCGCCAGCTCGATTTCTTCATCACATTCTGCAACAACTGCAGATATGCGGCTGGCAGCGGCAAACAACGCAGCTGTTTTGGCACCAATGATATCGAGATAACGATCTTCGCTAGTATCAACCTTGCGCTGGGCAGTCAGCTGATTGACCTCACCTTCGGCGATCACCGCCGACGCATTGGAAAGGATTTTGAGAACCTTGAGCGAGCCATCTTCGACCATCAGTTCGAAGGCCCGGCTGAACAAAAAGTCACCCACCAGCACTGTAGCCGGATTGCCAAATATCAAATTTGCAGCAGCTTTTCCGCGCCGCAAGTCGGAGCCATCGACAACATCATCATGTAGCAGAGTGGCGGTATGGATAAATTCCACTGCAGCCGCCAGCTTGAAATGGCGATCACCCGGATATCCGATAAGCTTCGCCGCGGCCAGGGTCAGCATCGGACGCATCCGCTTGCCTCCGCCAGCAATCAAATGACCGGCAAGTTTCGGAATAAGCGGAATTTCGGACTGCATGCGGTCCAATATCACGCTGTTGACCTGATTCATGTCGCTGGCGACCAGCGTCATGATGGGTTCAAGTGAAGGCGCGGTGTCCCGCCCGAGATGATGGACCGTTGCTGACATGTTGCACCGGATGTGGCAAGTCACTAGGGATAAGGCAAGTGAAATCAGGACCAGTTCGGTTGCGCCCAGCACATGTGGGGCAAAATCTGCGACAGGCGATAATCAGGCGACAAATCATGGACGAAAAGCTGAAACAATATCGCGAAAGCATCAATAATATCGATGCCGCGCTGGTGTTCATGCTGGCAGAGCGCTTCAAGGTGACACAGGCGGTTGGCGAATATAAGGCCAAAAACAGCCTGCCGCCAGCCGATGGCGACCGCGAACGGGAGCAGATTGCTCGATTGCGCCAGCTTGCCAGCGACGCCAATCTCGACCCCGAATTTTCAGAAAAATTCCTGCGCTTCATTATCGATGAGGTGATTCGCCACCATGAACGGATCAAGGCTGAAGCCGACTAAGAATCAACCCCTTCAGACTTGGGCAATCGCAACCGCACCAGCAATCCGCCCAGATCCTCGCTTTCTTCCAGCGATACCGATCCATCATAAATCTCAGCGACATCGCGGACAATGGCCAGCCCCAGCCCTGTGCCCGGCTTGCCGCTGTCCAGCCGCACACCGCGATCGAAAATACGCTGCCGTTCTTCCTCGGGAATGCCGCGGCCATCATCTTCGATCAGCAATTCGACAAATTCATCATTGCTTTCGACGGTAATGAACACGCTGCCACCACCATATTTAGCGGCATTTTCGACAAGATTGCCGATCATTTCGTCAAGATCCTGACGCTCGACCGACGCAACCGCGTCCTTGTCACCATCAATATCGATCCGGACATGCGGATATAGCCGACCGACGGCGCGTTCTACCGCTTGCAGGCTTTGCCAGACCTTGGCCCGGCTGTGCGCATGGCCGCGCCGACCCACTGCACGTGCACGCGCTAAATGGTGGTCGACCTGCCGACGCATGACACCGGCTTCGCGGATCACCGTGTCGGCGAGGTCATCCGCCTTGGCAGTGGCGCTATTCATGATCACGGTCAGCGGTGTTTTCAGCGCGTGGGCGAGATTACCCGCGTGCCGCCGCGCTTCCTCGGCCTGTTTCTCATTATGATCGAGCAAGGCATTCAGCTCATCCACCATCGGGGTGACTTCAATCGGCATCGGTTCGACCACCCGGCGCTGCTGGCCGGTTCGCATCGACGCAATGGCAATGCGAATCTTGCGCAGCGGCCATAGACCATAGAGAGTCTGCAGCGCTGCCATGCCAATCAGGCCAAGCGCCAAAATCAGGAAGCTATTGACCAGAATCGAACGAATATTGGCGATCTGGGCGTCCAGGCCATCCCGGCTTTGCCCAACTTGAAACAGCCATTTTGTATCGGAATCCGGCAATATTATCGAGCGTTCAAGCAAGCGCAGCGGTTCGTCCGTGAATTGCTGGCTATCGTAGATGTGGGTTTCCCGGTCATCATGGCTGATATTTGATTCCAGCGTCCGGTCCCATAGCGAACGCGACGGAAAATCATCATGGCCCTTGCCGCTGATCTGCCAGTATAGACCGCTATTCGGCTCGAGAAAGCGCTGGTCGCCCAGCGGCCGGTTCAGAAAAACCTCGCCATCGGGGCCGATCTCGGCCGAGGCGATCATCGCCGTCAGCACATATTCCAGTTGATTATCGAAATTGCGGGTGACCGCGTCGTTGAGAACCCGGTCCAGCGCAAAGCCGCCGCCGAACAGCAGGATGACAATCCAAGCCGCAGCGATCCCGATCATCCGGCGACCGAGTGAACCAGTGGTCTGGGTGCCTAGTCGAATATCGGTTGTCGGTGCCTTTTCATCGACCGGAATATCTATCTGGGCAGGTTCATTCAGGCTTCGGGATCCTCTAGACTATAGCCAAGCCCCCGAATTGTCGAAATCACTTCTGCGCCCAGTTTTTTGCGGATGCGAGTGACGAACACTTCAATCGTGTTTGAGTCGCGGTCGAAATCCTGATCATAAATATGCTCGATCAGTTCGGTGCGGGACACGACTTTGCCCTTGTGATGCATCAGATAGGACAATAATTTATATTCCTGCGCCGTCAGCTTGACCGGACTGCCGTCAAGCGTGACTTTGCCTGACCGTGTATCCAGACGCACGGCGCCGGCGGTGAGTTCTGACGAGGCATTGCCCGAAGCGCGGCGGATAAGCGCGCGCAGGCGAGCGATCAATTCCTCGGTCTGGAACGGTTTTGCCAGATAATCATCGGCGCCGGCATCGAGCCCGGCGACCTTGTCCGACCAGCTGTCGCGAGCGGTCAGCACCAGTACCGGAAAATTGCGCTCTTCCTTGCGCCAGCGATCGAGCACGGTCAGGCCGTCGATTTCGGGCAGGCCGAGATCGAGGATCACTGCGTCATAGTCCTCGGTTGAACCCATGAAATGGCCGTCCTCGCCGTCTGTCGACAGGTCGATGGCATAGCCATTGGCTTCCAATGTCGATTTGAGCTGTTGTCCCAGCGTGGGTTCGTCTTCAACGATCAAGACGCGCATGCTTGTCCTCCGAAATAATGCTTAATTTACAGGGATAGCCTATATCACCATCCCTAGAACGCACAATGAATTAGAAAATGGGAAAATGCCAATATCGATTAACGGCTCTGGCGCAAGATTGCTCCGGTCCGGCCATCGACATCTACAAATATCACTCGGCCATCACGGATGAACTTCAGCCGATAAACCTGGGCACCGGGATCGAATTCCGGGCCGATATATTCGCTATCCGACATTCTTGGCAAAACCCGATTCTCGATCGAGCGGATAGACTTCACCTTGCCCGCCATCATCTGCGCACGCGCCTCATTCTGCTCGCTGCGCCGATCCGCGGCCGTAGCGATCTGTGGCACCAGAAAGGGCAAGCCGAGCGCCAGAAGGGGCAAAAGGGTGAGTTTCTTCAACATGGTCATCCTCCTAGGCTCGGTGGTTTTAACATCAGGTGAATGACGGGTTCAGGCTACAGATCGCTGCACTATCGCGTCATTTCATAGGTGATGTTAAGCGAGACGACCGTTCCGACCTGTCCCGGAGCGACTGGAGGTGGGGCAGATGACGAGGCGGAGGCCTCCATCCGCATCATTGGTGCTTCCGACTGATGGGACATGCCTTCGCTGATCGAAAGAACCCGGACACCGGTATATCCTTCGGAACGCGCATAGCTCATCGCCCGCGCTTTGCCATTGGCTAGCGCCCGTTCCCGCGCCACATCCTTTAGCTTGCTATCATCGCTGATCGAGAAAGAGGGGCCGTTCAAATTGGTTGCGCCGCTGCTGACGATGGCATCGAGAATTTTGCCAAGCTTGGAAATATCATTCACAGTCGCTGAGACCTGATTGGAAACCACATAGCCGACAAAACGGTTTTCGCGGCTTTCCTGATCATAATCATAATCGGCGCGCAGATTGATTCCGGTGGTCTGAATGTCCTTTTCGGCAATGCCGAGCGATTTGAGCCGGTTGATCACCGCACGCGCCTGCACCGAGTTCTGGCGCAGCGCCTCGGTCGCGGTCTTCGCCTTGGTTTCGACACCAGTGCTGAATGTCGCGGTGTCCGGCGCGCTGTCGACCTGTTCCGACACGCTGAGTTCGATAACCGGATTCTGGGCAACAATCTCGACATTCGCAGCTTGCGCTAGGGTCATCGGGGTGAAGACCAAGGCTGCTCCGGCCAGTAAAATTGAAAATCTCATATTAATCTCCATTGATTCAGCTTGTTATAGATCAAGCTCTCTGAACGGCAGCTAAATAGTTTTGACGGATTTTTGCAGTCCGCGCGCCCGGCTTGCCGTCACCGATCTTGTGACCATCGATTTCTACCACCGGCATGATCAGCAATGTTGACGAAGAAACAAATGCTTCTGCCGCCTGTTTCGCTTCGTCGATCGAGAAAGCTCGCTCCTCGACCGTCAGCCCCATGACTTTTGCCTGTGCGAGCATTTCGATCCGGGTGACGCCGGGCAAGATACGGCGGTCGAGTTGATGCGAAATCAGGACTCCGTCCTGACTGATGATATAGGCGTTTTGCGAAGTGCCTTCGGTGATCATCTCCTCCTGCGTCATCCAGACATCGTCAACGCCCGCTGACACGGCCTCCATTTTCATCAGCGATGCGTAGAGCAGCTGGGTGGTCTTGATGTCGCACCTCTGCCAGCGCAGGTCAGGTCGGGTAATGATTGTCATTCCGCGATCGGCCATGGGATTGGCGATCAGAACTCGGTTCTGGGCAAAGGCAAATATTGTCGGGGCGGTTTCCGGGGCCGGCCAACGATATTCGCGCTCGTCCATCACCCCCCGAGAGACCTGCAAATAGATCAGGCCTTCCTGCAGGTCATTTTCCGCCACCAGATTTTGCGCAATGGAAGGCCAGTCGGCAAATGCATTGATCGAAAGCTCGCCCAGTGATCGTTCCAGACGGGAAACATGACGCGGCATATCAATCAACCGGCCATTTATGACCGAAACCACTTCATAGACCGCGTCGGAAAACAACAGGCCCCGGTCAAATATAGAAATTTTGGCGGATGGCTTGGGAATGTAATCGCCGTTCAGATAGACTGTTTCCAATTCGCTTACCTATCCCCAAAATGCCGCATGGATCCCTAACAATCCGATATGGAGCGGCAGGTCAATGGCCTTTGTTTAGAAGAGAAGGCTTGAGCTAGAGACCTCTTGGCCCTAACGCGCGGGAACCATGGCTCAACCCCCGATCTTCGCATATGAAAACCTGTCTCTCCATCAAGGAGAAGGTTGGCTGTTTGAAAATCTCGACCTCCACGTCGGGCCGCGAGACCGGCTGGCCCTGATTGGCCGCAACGGGGCCGGAAAAACGACATTGCTGCGCCTGATTGCAGACCAGATTGAAGCGGACAAAGGCCAGCGGATGATCCAGCCCGGCACCAATATCGTCTATCTGGAACAAGAACCCGATTTCACGCCGTTTGAAACTTTGCTCGACTTCGCCATATCGGGCGAGCAAGGCCCGGCCCTCCACGAGGTTGAAGCCATTGCCGATCAATTGGGCACAGATCTGTCCAAGATTGCGGCGAAAGCCAGCGGCGGCGAAAAACGCCGTGCGGCGATATGCCGGGCGCTGGCATCCGATCCCGATCTGCTTTTGCTCGACGAGCCGACCAACCACCTAGACCTTGGCGCAATTGACTGGCTGGAAGACTGGCTCGGTCGCTATAAGGGCGCGTTCATCACCATCTCGCATGATAGAACCTTCCTGACCCGATTGACCAAACAGACGATCTGGCTGGATCGCGGCGCACTGCGGCGGCAGGAAATCGGTTTTGGCGGCTATGATGCCTGGATGGAGAAAATCCATGCGGATGAAGCACAGGCCGCCAGCAAGATTGACGCCAAGCTGAAGCTCGAAGCGCGCTGGCTGGAACGCGGCGTCACTGCGCGGCGCAAACGCAATCAGGGGCGGCTCGAGAAATTGTGGCAGATGCGGGAAGCCCGGGCGGCGATGATCGGGCCGGCCGGCACCGCCAATCTCAAGATCCAGAACGACGACAGCCGAACGAAATCGGTGATTACGGCCGAGCATATTACCAAGTCCTTTGGTGAAGGCGAGAATCAGCGCCAGATCATTCGCGACTTTTCGCTGCGCATTCAGCGCGGCGACCGGATCGGGATCGTTGGGGCCAATGGCGCGGGCAAGACTACATTGCTGAAGATGCTCACCGGCGAACTGCAACCCGATAGCGGCAAAGTTACCCTCGCAAAGACGCTCAACGGCGTCTTCATCGACCAGCAGCGCAGCCTGCTCGAAGGCAATAAATCGGTTCGTGATGTGCTCGCCGACGGCAGCGACTGGATTGATGTGCGCGGCGAGAAGAAGCATGTGCAAGGCTATCTCAAGGACTTCCTGTTCGCGCCGTCATTGATCGACGCCAAAGTCGGTACATTGTCCGGCGGAGAACAATCCCGCCTGCTGCTCGCCCGTGAGTTTTCCCGTATGTCCAATCTGCTCGTACTTGATGAGCCGACCAATGATCTCGACCTCGAAACGCTCGATCTGCTGCAGGAAGTGATCGCAGATTACGAGGGCACAGTGCTGCTGGTGAGCCATGACCGCGATTTTCTTGATCGCACGGTAACAGTCACGCTCGGGCTTGATGGTAGCGGCACGGTCGATGTTGTTGCGGGTGGCTATGCGGAATGGGAGCAGCAGCGTAAAGACAGGAATTCTCCCAAAAAAGCAGCGAGCGCGCAAAAAAGTTCGACCAACCAGCAATCCCCACGCTCCGGTAGCCCGGTCAAGAAACTGAGTTACAAGGACCAGCGCGATTATGATCTGTTGCCGGAACGGATCGAGGAAATCGACCAGCGTATGGGCGAGATCGAACAGGCACTCGCCGATCCAAATCTCTATACGCGAGATTTTCCGCGCTTTGAGGAGCTGACCAAAGAAAATAGCGCGCTGATCGACGAAAAAGATGCTGCCGAAATGCGCTGGCTGGAACTGGCGGAAGAAGTCGAACGCCTGAACAATGGTTAATCAGCCCGGCAGGCGGTAGAAGCCTGCCAGCCGGTCCAGCGCAATTTTCAGCACCAGTTTCCCCGAACGCGCTGGCCAGCCGAGATTTTTTTCCGCGACCGGTGCCCCCTCCCCGCCGCAAATGATCCGCCATGCAATATCGGACAGATCGCTGCCCAGATAGTCGATGGCCTTTTCAAATCGCTGCTTGGCAGCGATCTGCGCTTCGGTTTCGTTAATCACCGCGGGTGCACCGCGTTTACCACCAGCGACCGGCGCTGCATCCCAACGCATCGTGATCCGGGGTGCCAGATTGGCTCGTTCCCAATCGGCACGCAACTTCTCTCCGGCATCAAACTGCCGGTCGGACAGATGCCCTCTGGCATGAAGCCAGCCCAATGGCGATTCCGATAGATTGACCGTAACGCTTCGCGCGCGCATCCTTTTTGGTTCGCGATCATTCCGATCCTCCCCATCCTGCGGCAGCGCACGTTCTGCAAGGAGGCGCGGGTCGCAATGAGCTTTGGTGGGCTTAGCTGGCATATTATCTCCTGAACAACCGACTTAGACTCTTGCCATTTTGGCTATATTGTAGGAAAGGATAAAACCATATAGGTTTGGAGATTTATAGTGATCAGCCGCATCAGAGACGTTCGCAAGGCCAAGGGATTGACGCTGGACGAAGTTGCCGGGCGCTGTGAGCCGCCGACAACCGCGCAAACCATCGGGCGGCTGGAAACCGGGACACGAACATTGTCACTCGGCTGGCTGAACCGGATTGCCGACGCGCTGGGCGTGGACAGCGCTGCGCTTCTGTCATTGCCTGACCAGGAAGAATTACCGGTCGCCGCAATTCTCGATCACAAGGGCGCGCGCGCCTTGGGCAAGACCGAAAATATCTATCAGCCTGCCATCGAACCGGCGATGGTCGCGTTGCGCGTCAAGAGCAGCATCGGTGACTATCGCGCCGGAGATGATGTCTGGCTATCGCGACGTACTCCGGAGCAATTTAGCGGGGCGCTCAATCGTGATGTGCTGGTCCCTCGCCCGGCCGGGCGCTATGTCTTCGGTCGCCTGATCGGGCGCGAGGACAATCGCCTGCAAATCCTCCCCCTCGGTAGCGGGGCGCGGCAGCAGATTGTCAGCGACCCCGAGTGGATTGGCGTGGCGGTGCGACTGGTAAGGGAGCTTTAGGGCCTCTGTGCTAGGATACCTGTCATGACCCGCCCGCTCAATATCCTGACGCTTTCAACATTGTTCCCCAATGTTTCAGCGCCCAGTTTCGGGATATTTGTCGAACGGCAAACAGCGGAACTGGCGAGCCGTCCGGGAGCCAATTTAACCGTCATCAACCCGATAGGGATACCGCCCTGGCCGTTGAGCAAACTGGCGCATTATGCAGCTGTAAGCGATTTGCCGGAGCGGGAAGAATGGCGCGAGCTCGACGTTCACCGCCCCCGGTTCAAGCTGATCCCCAAGATTGGCGGCGCGGGCAATCCACGGCGCATTGCCGACGCGATATTCCCCTTGATAAGGACACTGCACGAACAATCATCCTTTGACGTGATCGATGCGGAGTTTTTCTATCCCGACGGCCCAGCGGCGATGCGACTGGCCGCAGCGTTTGACATTCCTTTCACGATCAAGGCACGCGGGGCCGATATCCATCATTGGGGCAGCGATCCGCAGTGCCGCGGCCAGATCCTGCAAGCCGCGGACAAAGCCAGCGCATTGCTGGTTGTGTCCGAAGCGCTGAAACAGGATATGATCCATCTTGGAATGGATGGAAGCAAGATTGCAGTACATTATACCGGGCTGGACCAGGATAAGTTCATCCCCATTGATCGAGTGGCGGCAAAGCGGGCTCTGGGCGTCAGTGGACCGCTATTCATCACCACTGGGGCGATGATCAAACGCAAGAACCAGGACCTGGTCATCCGCGCAATGACCAGCTTCCCGGAGGCTGAACTGATGATCGCCGGCAAAGGCGAGGAAGAGCAGAATTACCGCGCGCTTGCCAACCAACTGGGCGTCGCCAACCGAGTCCGTTTTCTGGGCAGCGTCCCGCATGACGAACTGCCGCATCTGACCGCCGCTGCCGATATCGCGATTCTCGTATCCAGTTCCGAAGGACTAGCCAATGCCTGGGTCGAGGCTCTCTCATGTGGCACGCCAGTGATCATCAGCGAGGCAGGTGGCGCGCGGGAACTGGTGAAGGTCCCGTCGGCCGGAAGGATTGTGGATCAGACAGTCGAAGCAATTGTCGAGGCCGCGACAGCGATTCTGGCGCAACCTCCGGAACAGGATGCGGTGCGATCATCGGTAAGCCACTTCAGCTGGAAAAATAACGGTGATCAATTGCTGGCTATATTGGAGCAAGCCGCCGGCAAACTTTAAGCGAGCGGCAGGAACGCGCCGACTATCCAGCGTTCTTCAGCCCGCAACACGCCCCAGGTCCGCGCCGCAGCGCGACTGTCCATGACTTCCAGCCCGATGCCGGCTGCCTCCACTTCCCGCCGGAAGGCGGCCGCAGGTTGCAACATCGACGGGCCACTGCCCAACAGCAGGAATTCGGGTCTGGGGGACAGGTTCAGGCCGGACAATATCTCCGCCAGATTCAACCTGTCGAGCCCCGGTCCCGTCCAGCCGACAGCCTGTTCAGGCGAAATCAGCAGGCCTTGCTCAAACCGCTGGTCGCCAATCTTGAAGCCCTTAGCCGTAAAGCCGGTGATAACGGGGCCCGTAAATTCGACGTCCTTGCGTAATTCTACCAAGGGTCAGCCAATCTGCTCCGGCCCACCAAGCTTCTCCGCTGTATCATTACCTGATTCCGCCGGCACAAATGTGTCCGGGCCAACTTTGAGCCAGATGAGGATCGGAGCAGCCATGTAGACCGAGCTATAGGTGCCGACAAACACGCCGAAGAACATTGCGACGGAGAAACCGAAAATCACATCCGGACCCCACAGGATCAAGCCGCCAAGCGCGATCAGCATGGTCAGGCTTGTCATTACCGTCCGCGCCAGAGTCTCGTTCACCGACAGGTCGAGCAAGGCGATGATATCCATCTTGCGATATTTCTTCAGATTCTCGCGAACCCGGTCGAACACGACGATCGTATCGTTGAGCGAATAGCCGATGATCGTCAGCAGCGCCGCGACGATGTTGAGGTTGAACTCCATTTGCGTCAGCGCGAACAATCCAAAGGTCAGCGCGACGTCATGGACCAATGCAAACAGGGCGCCGACACCGAACTGCCACTCGAAGCGGATCCAGATATAGATGGAGATCGCGATCATCGCGAACAGCAGCGAATAAGCACCGGTTTCAAACAGTTCCGAGGAAACCTTTCCGGAAACCGACTCTACGCCATCGATGCGGACATCGGGATGATCCGCCTTGATCGTCGAAACGATCTTTTCGGTCATTTCATTGGCAGCTTCAGGACGCGATTCCGCTTCGGTCGGCAGGCGCATCCGGATTGACACTTCATTGGCATCGCCAAATCGCTGGATCGTCGCTTCACCATAGCCAAGCCCGCCGATGCGATCGCGCAAATCGGAAATCGGGGCTGTTTCGGTTTCGGTAAATGTTGCCTGGATCATCTGGCCGCCGATAAAATCGACGCCAAAGTTCAGACCCTTGGCAGCGACCAGACCGATTGAGGCGATGATCGTCAATATGCTGAAGGCCATGGCGATATTCCGCCATTTCAGAAAACCGATATTGGTATCGTCCGGGACGAGTTTGAGCAGTCTCATATTACCAACTCCTGCGGCCGGGCTCTTCTTACCCAGAGCGCTACAAACATCCGGGTTACAACGACGGCGGTAAAGACGGAGGATGCGATACCGATCATCAATACGACCGCGAACCCTTTGACCGGTCCGGAGCCGAACATGAATAGCAACACGCCGGCAATGATATTGGTGATATTGGCATCCATGATCGCTCGTGATGCTTCCTTATAACCGACTTCAATCGCCTGAACGACCCTTCGCCCTCGCCTGCGTTCTTCGCGTATTCGTTCGTTGATCAGCACATTGGCATCGACGGCAGAGCCGACGGTCAGAACAAAACCCGCAATGCCCGGCAGTGTCAGCGTGGCGTTGAACATCGCCATGACCCCGACAATGATGAACAGGTTCAGCGCTAGCGCGATATTGGCATACATGCCGAAGCGGCCATAAGTGACGACCATGAAGGTCAGCACAGCAACGGTGGCGATGACAGCAGCAATCATGCCCTTGTCGATTGAATCCTTGCCCAGATCGGGACCGACGGTGCGTTCCTCGACGATCTTCAGTTCGACCGGCAGCGCACCGGACCGCAAGGCAATCGCTAGCTGGTTGGCGCTTTCGACCGTGAAATTACCGGAAATCAGAGCGGAGCCGCCAAGAATAGGCTCATTGATATTGGGAGCGGATAGCACCTGGCCATCGAGAATGATCGCAAAGGGTTTGCCGACATTATTCTGGGTCAGGCGCGCAAATTTTGCACCGCCTTCGCTGTCGAAGGTGATATTGACCACCGCTGCGTTGGTTTGCTGGTCAAAGCCCTGCCCGGCATCGGTCAGCTTGTCGCCGCTGATGCCGCCGAGGCGTTTCACAGCGATATTCGGTACGCCGGATGGATTGTCGGGATAAGGGAAAATCTGGCTGCCTACCGGTGGGCGGCCTGCTGCCAAGGCATTGGGATCGGCTTCGAAATCGACCAGTTTGAACTCAAGCTTGGCGGTTTGCCCGAGCAACGCTTTCAGCGCTTCGGGATCATCCAGACCCGGTACCTGGACAACAATTCGGTTGTCACCCTGACGCAGGATCGTCGGCTCGCGCGTGCCCATTTCATCGATGCGGCGGCGGATCACGTCGGTCGCCGTTTCCATGGCATTTTCGACCGCATTTTCCAGACCCGCTGCTGTCGGTGTCAAGACAAAGCGCGTATCATCGCGCACTTCTATATCCCAGTCGCGCTGGCCGGTCAGGCCGGCGCCGCTGGTCAGCGGAACGATCGCATCGCGCGCAGCATCAACCTGGGTGCTGTCGCGCACCATGAAGCTCAATACGCCATCGCGCCGTGAAATATCACCAATGCCGATGCGCGGAGTGGCCCGGCGCATTTCCGCGCGGACCGATTCTTCCATCGTCTCGAGCCGGGCCGTCGCGACATCGGCCGGATCTGCTTCCAGCAAGATATGGCTGCCGCCCTGAAGATCGAGCCCCAGGTTGATCGTTTCGCTCGGCAAAAAGCTAGGCCAATATTGTCGACCACTCTCGCCAAGCAGACTCGGTATGGACATCAGCACGCCAAAGGCCAGCAGCAGAGAAATGGAAATGACTTTCCAGCGCGGGAAATCGAGCATTGAAATTAACTTTCTATATCACCGCGTTCAGTCGTTCGCAGGTTTGGCACCGCCGCGTGGCATGACATCGGTCAGAGTTGCCTTGACCGCTTTGACGCGGACGCCATTGGCGATTTCGACTTCTACATATTCATCATCGACCTTGACTGCCTTGCCAACCAGTCCGCCGCCGGTCACGACTTCGTCATTCTTCTTGACCGAACCGACCTTGGCCTGATGTTCTTTCATCTTCTTTTGCTG
>TARA_R110000824_G_scaffold48078_1_pt1 | contig 17733 bp, 22 predicted proteins | sample TARA_R110000824 | Tara Oceans TARA_R110000824 (sample SAMEA4397747) | marine metagenome | biome: Polar Biome; feature: [MES] marine water layer (ENVO:01000295) within the mesopelagic zone...; material: water (ENVO:00002006), including particulate matter (ENVO:01000060) such as......
AGCGGATTTGGCTCGGCAACAACAGGCTATGGCGCAGCGCAATCAAGCCGCGCAACAGTCCTTTGCCAGTGCCATGCAGAAGACGTTGAGTGAGGAGCAGTTGAAACAGCAGCAGATGGCTAACCTTCAGAGCTTCTCTGGGTTGGCTCCTGTATCTGCACAGTTCGGGAACATACAGGGAGCGCAACAAGGTGTGGCATCCAGTTACCAACCGATTCAATATCAGCCCACCGATGTGGCGGGGATGTTGCAGGGTCAGCAAAACCTTGCTGCGAGTGTCTTTGGGAGCCAAGCGGACATATACAAGACGCAAGTAGCTCAAGCATCGCAACCCAGTGCGCTTGGGTCTATCGGCAGCACAATCGCTGGGACTGTGTTTGGGAATATAGTTTAATTCATAAGGAGAAATAGTTATGCCAGTAATAATTGATCCAGACGCATTTAATCGCGCTTTTTTGGCCGGGCAGGAGAGGAAGAGGCTCGGAGAGCTGCAAGAGGCGAAAGACAAAGCAGCGCAGGAGAAGCTGGACAGGGAACTTGAGAAGGCTAAGGATGAGAACATGGCTGCGGCTCTCGCGGCTGTTCAGAAGATTAAAGAGCAAGGTGGTGATCCGAAGGCTCTCCTACCCTTCGGCGTTACTCTCGGTGAAGGGGAGTTAATGTCTGACTGGATAAAGAAAGCTCCACGAGCTGCCCTGCTTGGAGCGGCTACAAAGGCAGTACCCATAGTTGATAGGCTCAAGCACGAAAGAACTCAAAGAGAAGCCAGCGAAGCAAAACAGGATGTGATGCTGGGTCAGAAATGGACTGATCCGCGTGACGGGACGCTGAAGATTCCTGAGAACATGATGCACGTATATCAGCCCGGAAATCGGAGGCATCGCAACTTGGCCACTGCTAGTGGGGATTATTCCATTGCACTCAGGAAGCCGAAGGACGATCTCTGGCGGACGAGAGCTGGTGACGCTCAAGAATTATTGAGCGAAATTCAGATTATGAGCGGCAGCTATATTATTCCTTGGGATGACATGACCCGCAAGCAGCAAGATAACTGGGTTTCGGAGCATGGATTTAAGCAGCTAGAGGATCACCACACCGCACTAGCTGGATATGTAGAGAGATTCGGTGAGCCTCCCACATATGATATTATGTTGGGTGAGGAGAAGGTAAAACTAGAAGCTGAAATTGCCGAAAATCAGAGGATCATAAACGAAGGCAGTCAGGTTCCGGCGGTTCTCAATATCGTGAAGCGGGAAACATTTAAGTTGAGGCGTCGTCTATCAGTGCTTCATGCTAAAACAACGAGCAATGTTGTATCACTTAAAAAGAAGAACGCTGACTATGACGATGCCTTGAAAGCGGGCAAGGATAAGAGGAATGTTATTTGGGAAGCTGGCAAGACTGCCTCCACCAAGGCTGTCAATGATTTCAACAGGCTTATTAAAGCCCAAGAGTTTAAGAACGGTAAGAACGAGAGGAATATATTGGTTGGGGAGCCGAATGAAGAAGGCGAACAGGACACCCTTTGGCAGAGAACATATTTCAGAAAGGTTCATCTAAAGGGTGAAGATGGGAAGAATACTGAACATTTCTACTTGGATGTTAAGCCTGAATTTAAGAAATGGCTGACGACCTACAAGCAAACTATACCGCAGTTTGTAGGTGGAGAGGAGGTTATTGCCATGAACCCGACTGGTGCGGAAAAGTCAATACTTTACCTGCCAGACCAGAAAGAGGTTGCCGACGAGGAGCCACCCGAAGGCGGGGCGGATGTTGATGCGCCGAAGCCAGAGGATGCTAGGTTTGGGCAACCGGGATTAGAGGCTTTCTGGGTGGAAGCCTCAAGAATCTCGGAAGGTTCTTCTCAGCATGAGCGTGACAGGGTGCGATTGCTGCACCGCATTGGCCCTGACGGGAACATAGAAGCTCCAGCGGAGCCAGAGCCAAAGCGGGGAGAACCAAGGGCAGACGCTGATGAAGCTGCCAATCTTTGGGAGACTGCCAAGGCGGATGCAGAAGCTGCTACTGCCATTGCAGGGTTCTTCAGACAGGCGACTGCTGAAGAAAAGGCTGCAATGGCAGCGGTTCGAGGGAATGAGAAAGAGCAAATAGCCATTTTGCGCGGGATCATGCAGAGGGTCAATAAACCTGTGGACTAGATGGAATTATGGCCGACAAATCCCTGACAATTTTTGACAGGCTCCTAGACGAGGAGAAGCAGGAGGAGAAACCGGAGACTATTTTTGATAGGCTTCTCAGGGAGGAAGGGGAGCAAGAGGAGAAGGAGGAGCGTTACCGTGTAGCTGGGCTTACCTCCCAGCCATTGCCAACCCTCCCCCCGCCCACTGAGGAGGACAAGAAGAGTTCTGCGGATATAGACAGGGAACAGGCTGCGGCAGCTAGGGAGTTTTTCAAGGCAGGTGAGGTCAAGGAAGAGGAGGATAGGGAGCTTAAACATCGGGAACAGCAATTAGGCAATCTCGACAGGTATAGGGAGATAACCCGGAAGTATTCCGACCTGAGAGAGAGGTCGAAGGTAAAGGGTTCTGAGAGGGAACTGAAGGGGGAGACTGATGAGTTGCTCAGGGAGATGGATGAGTTTGAGTCTGCGTCTGGTCTGGGCTACTACGATTTCGGCCTGACACTGAAGCAGATAAACGAGAAAAGGGTTCAGGGTTCAAGGCGACAGCGTGAATCCGCTACCTCAAAGATTTCACCCGGTAAGGAGCCGTCCCTATACCAGAAGTTTAGGAGACTTGAGTCCACTAGAAGTCTCTTCGGCCCGGAAGTTGGGCTGTTGGATTACAAGCCGCTCGGAAGCAAGATAGACAAGCTGGGCTTAATCCCAGCTATGTTTGAACCTGTTGATGAAGTTAGGGTTGTCGGTAATTATCTCAGGATTGCCCCCAAGAAGGGCAGGGGCGATGCGGCGTCAGTCGGTGCAGCCCTCTGGAACACAGCGGTCGGGCTGGCGGAAGTGATTGGGGGTTCTCCGGGAGGGGTTGCCACAATGGGTCTTGGCGGCGCATTGGGTGCGGCTAGTAAGACGGGACGGGCATACGAGGCTGAGAGAGTCTTGGCATTGGGGGAGTCAGCCTTCGCTGTTGACTTGGCACGGAATGCTGCGGAACACGCTCCGGGGTTGATGCGCGACTTGGAAGACCCAGACCTGTTGGGGCAGGAGAAGGCGGAGGCTCTGATGGGAGAAGCAGCGTTGCTTGTATTCTCCGGTATGTCCGGTGCTAAGGCTAAGAAGAATTTCAAGAAGAAGTACGGGATAGAACCTGACAAGATAAAGACTAGGGAACAGGCAAGAATAGCCTACGAGAGATTCCTTGACCAAACCGCTGTTGAACGCCTTGATCCGAAGCTCAGGAAGACATCCAAGCAGATTCAGGAAGCTCAGATTGAGAGCTTGATAAAGGAGATGCAGGATAAGGTTGATCGGGGGAAGTTCAGGGTTCCCCGCCCTAAACCACTGGAGAAGGGTTTACCGATACAAGAGCTGAAGGCTGAAGAGCCACCTACCCCTGTTGAGGCGAGGCTGGTGACGAGAGAGGAGGCTCGTGAGGCGGCAGACACGCAAAGGAACATACCAGAGGACGCGATGCTGGAGGTGACGAAGGAGATAGAGGGCAGCACCCTATCAGAACTCCTTGAACACGTTGGGGATATATCCAATCGCGCCCAAAAGGACGCTGGCGGAGGAGCGGCAAAGCTGGGGATGATAGAGAAGTTTGGAAAAGCTGAGAGGCAGGGCGACCTCGGTTTAGAGGGTTCCATAAGGAGTGATTTGGAATATGAGGGGGCGCATAAGTACGTTAACGAGAGGCCGGACTTAAAGAAGCTCAAAGACGCCGGAGAGGGGTCAAAGGAGTGGGCTGACGCAGGAATCGAGCGTATCTCCGATATTTACAGGGACGCTTGGGCAGACACTGAGTACCTGAACAAGTACGTTGACGGTAGGCTCTTGGAGATTAAAACCATTCTTGAGCCGTATGTTGAAGCTCATAAGCTACACAATAAGCCCGTGACAGAGATGGGAGTCCTTGGGAAGCAGTTGGCCATTGACTTGGGAGAGATGAATTTTGATGCACTCAGGGCTACCTCCAAGAAGCTGAGAGCCTTGTATGATGAATACAACGCCGCCAAGACTCCCGAAGCGAAAGATCAAGTGTGGCTCAGAAGAGCCACAATAGAAGAAGCCCCCAAGCCACCTACCCCTGTTGAGGCGGAGGGGTTGGATGTTGCCTACGACAGGGCGGTTAAGGCGGGGGATCGTGCTGCACAGAAAGCACTGGTCGATGAGGCTGCGAAGGCGGCGGGGTATGGGTCTCGTGTTTACCATGGGAGTGATGCTAAGTTTACTGAATTTGACATGACGAAAGCGTCTCCGGGGAGCAGTGGGTTGATATTCTTCTCTACTAACCCTAAGTTTGCAAAGTACGGTAAGAGAGTATCTCCATATTTCCTAAAAGGAGAAACCAGAGTCGTCGGGGAGCGCGGGCTGGATCGCAAGACGGTTGATGGCAGGAAGATGTTCGAGGACGGCAAGTTTGCAGATGAAACAGTCACCTTTGATGGGGAGACTCGTGTAGTTGGCTCACCCAATCAAATCAAATCCGCTGCCCTAATCGTTCGCGACAATACGGGGAACGTAATTCCACTGAGCGAACGATTCGGATTAAAAGCCCCCAAGCCACCTACCCCTGTTGAGGCGGAGTTTGGGAAGTCCGCCGAGCTTGAGCCTGAAGCGGTCTCTTCTATACGGGATCAATTTCGGAAGGGAGCCAAGGTGTACAGGGGGACTGGATACAAGGCTCCTGCTGACCCCGGAGACTTGGGGAGCGGAAGGTATAGCTCCAGCCTGAAGGAGAGAGCTGCAAATTATGGCACAAGGGTTGAGGAGCTTGAAATTAAACTTAAAAATCCTCTGATTCTTTCGGAGGGAGAGGCGTATGCTAGAATAGCAGACAGATTCGGGACAGTCACGGGAGAGAATCGGGCGCAAGCCGCAGCCTCGGCTATGGAAGCCGTTAAGGCTCAGGGTTACGATGGAATTGTATCGGTAGGAAAGGACGGTAGCTGGGAGGTTGTCGATTACGCCCCCAAGCCACCTACCGAGGGTTATCTGGAGCCACCTGCGACAGCCTTGGAGGCTATGAAGAGAGACGCCGCTGCTGCTAAGGCTGCTGAGATTGCGAAAAATGACAAGCTGCTGCAAGAGTTGAAAGCGGAGCAGGAAACTCCAGCCCTTGAGGAAGCTATGAAGGCGGAGGAGGCTCCTACTCCCACAGAAGGGCTTACCAAGCCTCCCCGCACAGAGGAGCAAATGATTAAAGCTGCCGAGAGAGAGGCTGCTGAGATAGACGCTGCTAAAGCCCTCAAGGACGAGGCTAAGATTGAGGAGACCATCACAGAATCTGCGCTGGAAGAGTCATTGCTCACTGAGTACATGAAGAACAGAAAGGTTCAGAAGTTCCACAAAACAATAAAGAGACACATGGACGGTGCTGACTCTGCCGAGAAGGCGAGATGGGCTGAGAACCCGGACTCGGCTTACGATGTTGTCCCCACATCAAGCTGGGCAAAGGCAATAGAAAAGATGTCGATGGAGGAGATAGAAGCCGATCTTTCCAAGAACAAGGCTGCTATCCCGCAACTGGGGCCAGAGCTGATAGTGAAGTCAATGCTTGAGAACAAGAAGGCTCAAATCCTTAAAAAGAGATGGAGAGAGTCTAAAAGCGATGCAGACTGGATGGAGTATGAATCCTTTGTCCAAGAGCTGGCTAACCCAAAGACTTTCGCTGGTCAGTATATTCAGGCTCAACGGCACTTCAAGGCTGGCGACCCGATTATAGAGGCCGATGTTATAGCGGCTGCTATCCTGAATCATAAGGGGCCGAAACTTTCCAAGGCAGACAGGGCCAAGCTGATCGAACTCATAGATAAATCAATGGAGGCCAAGGAGAAGGCTGACAAGGCGGCAGAGGAATACTGGAAGGACGAGTCTGATGCGAACTGGGAGAAAGCCACTAAGACGCTCGACTTGTCTGAGGTGGCTACAATAAACCAGATAGAGTTCATAGCGAACAAGTCCCCCAAGGCAGTCGTTGATATGCTGGTGGCAACTCTCCAAGGCAACTTCCTAACGCCAACCACGCTCATGGTTAATGTGGCTGGGAACATCGCTCCGCTTGGTCCAAGGGCGTTGGCAAGGATTCCAGCTCGCGGCTTGGACATGGCCGAGCAGTTCTTTATGAGGGACAGGCGGATTGCGGAGAGGGAGATGCTGATAGAGCGTCAGAAGGAGAATCCGTCAGTGGAGGTCGCCGCTAGGATCGAGAAGCTGGACAAGATGTTAAGCCCAATGGAACAGATCAGGCTCAAGCCCATAGAGGGGACTAAGGAGAAGCTGATTGGAGGCTGGGAAGGAAGCGGGCTACCCAGAGTCTTGGAAGCCATAAAGAAAACCAGAGAGGAGGGTGGAAGCGTAAAGGACTTATTGGAAAACTTCAGGGGAGGGAAGAAAAGCACGTTGGGAATGGACTCAGCGGGGGCAATCATTCTTGGAGAGCAGTTGAACAAAGCCATGCTCATCGAGGTGGGGGAGATGGATATGTCGAGCATGACCCCATCGCTTGATGCTGCCAGTGCTGCGAAAAGGCTCCTGAACACACTGAAGAGAAAGCGGGGACGCGAGGTTGAGGGGCCGGAAAGTGTAAAGGCAATCTCCGATCTTTACGAAGTGACATTCGGATTGTCCCCAACAGTGTTCTTCCGTGCCTTGGCAGGGGGTGACATACCCTTCAGGAACGCAGAGCTTCGTAGACTCATAGCGGAACAGGCCGAGATTCGCAAGTGGAGCAAGGAAAAATTAGGCAGAGCATTGGAAAGACCCTCATTGATTTTCAATCCCAAGGAATGGGCATCTCTCCAGTTCAAGGCAGCTCAGGCAACTTTCCAGCACGAAAATAGGGGAACAAGGGCAGTTCAGAGATTTAATAAGTTTCTTAGAGGGGAGAGCCTTACTGGAGAAGCGGCGTATCTAATCTGGAGGGATATGACCCCATACCAGAAAACCCTGATTAACATAAATGCTGAGCTTTTGAATTTCACGCCGTTTGGATTAGCGGATGTCCTCTTAACCGCCAACAAGAATGGGTTTATGTCCCGCGAGGCAAAGATTTCTGCCGGGAAAGTTATCACCGGGACAACCGCGATGCTGGTTGCGGCAAGGTATCTCAATAATGATATAATGTCTCACGACCAAGACCCCGGAATGTCCGAGACAGGCGACCAGAGGAGTGCCAGATACATGACGGAGGAGACTTACCATCACGGCTTCATAAACTGGGATGCGGCCATGAGGGACATGAAAGGGGAAGATACCGCTTGGAAACCGGGCGACTACATATCAGACGCAAGAAGGATGGGGCAATTCGGATACCTACTCCTCAACGGGGCCAACTATCACAGGTCATTGGAGATGATGCCGAAGGAGGATCGGGAGAAGCTCTCGTCGTCATGGAATACCCTGCTCAAATTTACCGGGGAGTCGGTGCAATATTCGGCCAAGTACGCGATAAACCAATCATTCGCCACAGGCGTAAGGGATAAGCTGAGGGCTGTGAGTCGCGCTATGGATGCAGATACCGGATCGGATGCCCTCAAGCCCATCGCGGGGGTGCTTCTTCGGGACGCAATGACCATTCCCGTGCCAAACACCCTTGGATGGTGGAGCAAGGCAGGTTCTCCATACAAGCAAACCTTTAAGTCCGATGAATTATCACAAACCCTGAAGGATGGGTGGGTAAGGAAGACCGGGATGTGGAAGGAAGATTACCCGATTATTGTTGATCTGTGGGGAACACCGCTTGAATCCATGCCGAGAGGTACGCTGTATCCGGGTGGCCTTGCCAAGCACAAGGACACCGCCGAGGGCAAGATCGACAGGCTGGACAGGCTTATGGCCGTGTCGTTCAACATATTCAGGTTTAAGAAGTCGGGAACCATCATGGACCCCTACTCGGCAGAGGTGTACAGGCTGTGGAGGAAGTTTCCCAAGGGCAACGTGGTTCCTCCAATTCCCAGCCCCAGAATCACTCTGGACGGTGTTGAGTATAAGCTGAACCGTGACCAGTATGCGTACTACTCAGCCATGACAGGGAGGTACAGGCTGTCCGGTACTGGAAGCATTGCCCCGTCAGGGCCAACCGAATTGGAACTCTCCTTTGACAAGGAGGATGGATGGGGAGTGAGGCAGTTCATAAGCAAGGGAGAGCCGTTCATGCTGGATGGTGTCAGGTACAAGGATTACATGGACGTTCCTGACGAGATTAAAGCTGAGGAGTTTAAGAAGATTTATCGCAAGGCAACAACAGCAGGGAAGAATATGTTTGCAGACTGGGAGAAACATAAGGGGACACCAAGGTTTGATTCAATAATGAAGATGTACAGCATAAACCCCAAGAACCTCCCATTGACTGAAGACCAGATTAAGAAGGAGCCTTCGGGCAGGGCGGATTGAGGCGATAAGGGTGGAGGACAATAACCATAGAACCAAAAAGAACAGGCAGTGTTGCGGAACTTGCCGTTGCAAAGAAACTTGTTGAGCGTGGATTCACAGTAAGCTGGCCTTTAAATCAGGACTCTTACGACTTAATTGCTGAGAAGGATGGAAAGGCCAGACGGATACAGGTTAAGTCAGCCAATATCAACAAGGGCGGAAGCTATCGCTGCGGGTTAACGCATTGCCGCACGAAGAACCTCAGCTACACGAAGAGTGACTGTGACTTCATAATCCTCTTCGCCCCCTACTCATGGGACTTTGAGGATATGATCCGTGATGGGTACTACATCATACCCGTCGATGATGCCGCCAAGGGGGGTCAATCCATAGCCGTCTTGTTCCCGGCAGGGAAAGGTCGAGGCCGAATAAAGATAAGCAGATGGGAGAAGTACAAGGATGGTTGGGAGAGGATATAAGAACAAGTTCCCGAAGAGCTGGGTGGGGAAGCGGGTGAAGGTGCAATGGCTCGACCCCGCAGGTTACGTTCAGGATGAGCTATCCAAGGTAAAGCCCTGCCCGTGTGTAACCGTTGGGGTCTTGCTGCGAATCCACAAGCAGTTCCTTGTCGTGGCGTCGAGCCAGTACACTGACGACGAGAAAGACCCTACCGTGGACGCAACAGCCATTACCAAAGGTTGTGTCACTTTCATTAACCTAATTTAGTATCGAGTATCTTCTTTCGGATGGCGACACGCTGCCCATGCAGCTTCATGTATTCTGCCTTGGCAGTGTCACTGTCCCACATATAGTCGCCCGTAGCGTTCTCGCCACGGTGACGGCGCAGCTCAGTCATGCGCTCGTCGATCAGCTCGATGATTTGTTTCAGCTCCCAGACTGAGGTGGGTTTTCGTAGCTCAGGAAGGTTGAACGGCATAGTTAGTCTCCTTCTGTGCGAGGTAAATATCTGATTCAATGTAGACCTTATGGAACCTGCAAAAGCTCTCATGGGACTGCTTAACGTTAACAGCCCAGCTACCGTTGACGTTCTTACTGGCCGTGTCCAGCTCCAGCTCAAGTTCAACCTTCTTGATTCCGTTCATTATGGCTCCGTGATCGCGGTTGAACATCCTGCCAGTCTTGGAGTGGGAGTATCCCTTGCAGATTGATAGCAGCCAGTAGGCTGTCATTCTGGCGAAGACCAGAGGGTGTACGCGACTCTTGCCCAGAATGTCTTCTGAGTCCACCCCGAACGCTCGCGATGTGGCTTGCACCGCCATCTTCAGGTAGTCTCCGTCCATCTTGCTTATAGTGTATGCTTCACTTTTCATATCATGTTTTCATTTATAGTTATAGTTATACGTGTTGACTAGAATCCCCCCTCCCCGAAACAGCAGTATTACAAAACAGGGAGAGGGGACACAATCAAGTGTTCGCGAACACTTGATTAGAATGGTGCTTCGGCGGGTTCCTTTGCGGGTTCCGTTGCCGTAGCTGCTCCTTCTTGTGGGACACCCTTCTGGGTGGCGATACTTAGACGAGAGGTTCCGCTCTGGTCTTCCTCGATCCAGCCAGACAGGTGAAGGGCTTCTACTATGCCATCTTCATTGGCAAGCTCCTTCAACTCGTTCAGGTCTAGGTCGAACAGTTTACCCTTATAGTCAGGGTCTCTTGAGCCTTCCCTCTTCTTTTCGTTCTTGTAGAGGTAGGCTTTGCGGGCGACCTTTGAGAAGGTCAGCATTGGTTTTGTTTCTTCAGGCATATTACTACTCCTTGTTTACCTTTTCCCTAATGCCCTCTGACCAATTCTCCACCGCATCTACGATGGAGAGTAACCGTTGACGAACGGCTGGTTGCAGTGGGGCATTGAGATTGATGTGCTTCATCGCGGCCATTTGTCCGCCGATGGTATAAGCAAAATGTTTTAAAGCTGTGCAGGATTCCTTTCTGGCACACCAAGCGCAGTATTCACATGGCCACGGTGAGCGGGTGGGATCGTTAACGGAGTCAACGATGGCATAGACTATATCCTCAGCCTCTTCCTTGGTCAAGTCGAACTTCTGAACCTCCTTGAACCTAGAGTAGACTAGATGACAAGTGAGCTTCTTCTCCTTGTACTTCTGCATCACGCCAAGGGCATACGCTGCCATCTGTTGCTTGTAGTCCCTCTTCTGTCCGGTCTTCAGGTCGAACAGATGCCCCTTGCAGTAGGCGTCCATGCTTCCGAACGTGATCTCCTCATCGCCTCGCATGACTGAGATGCGTTCCTCAGTGATGAGCTTCTTCCTGCCGACGACAGACATGATGTACTGCGCCGACCATATTACTTCTTTAGGATATTTTTTTAAGGGCATTGAGATCGGCCTTCCAAGCTATCTTCATCTGTGCTGCGAGCTTTTCCTTGAGCCACTCGTCCTTGCTCAGGTTGATTCCGATAAGGGCAGAGAGACATTCGCTCCTGCTTGCGTGTGGGTTGGCGAGAGTCTGCTTCGCTATGCCCTCCCACTCCTCGATGGTTCCATGTCTGTGTTTCATTCAAATAGGAAGTCCTTCATGGGTGGTGTGTTGGTTGGTCTAACACCTGTCTCCTTGTAGGTGTAGCATGGTTCGCATAGGACTTTCGAGTTACCTATCCATGACTCCAGATTGAGTCCAGCCCCCTTGGCCGCTGAGTCCTTCTCATCATCAACCTCTATCACTATCTCGTTCTTGCATAATCTGCACGTTGTCTTGTATTCCATTTAACCTCCCTTGTTATCGAACTGTTTCAGTTGACCCTGTGTCAGTGCATAGCCCTCGCCATGCCCCAAGTCTGTTATGTTCTCCGGTTTCAAAAGTTCCTCAGCCGTGGCGTAGCCAGCCAGCCTGTATGTGGGACACTCACCCACCATCAGCACATAATACTGGGCGTCCTCTGGCTTCTTCTTCAGTGTGGCAAGCAGCTTGCCTGAGTCGTACTTCGTAACCTTAATGTCGATTGTCTCCCCAGCCCTTCCCTTGACATCCCAGCCGCCCTTGCGTGGCCCCACTGTCAGGTCGGGGTAATAGTTGAACGCCTTGCAGAAGGCGATCTCAGCCGCCATGCCTTCCAAGTCTGTCTGGTAGTCTCCCTGTGATCCTATGCGTGCATTCGTGACGCCAGCCATCCGTGCCACGTTGTAGCGCATAGCCGCAAGCATCTGTGCCACCACCACTTCAGTTGCGTCTAGGGTTACTGTCACCTCTTAGACCTCTCCTTCCAGCGTTCAACCTCGAACTCCAGCTCCGCTATCTGGCTGTCCTTTGCGTCAATCTGGTGGGCGAGACTGTCGAGGTAGAACCACAGGTCAAGGGCTTCGTACCTGCACTCAGCGATGAGGTTGGGGTTGTCGTCAAGGTTGGTTCCCTTTTCCTTCTGCCCCTTGTCATACTTGGGTCGCGCCATCTGCTTGAAGCACATGATGGCTTGCTCCCTGATTTCGTCTGGTGTTCTTTCTTTCATTTTAGTTATCACTCCCTTCTCCGTTCAGCCGTTTCACTTCCGATTCCAGTTTGGCTAGGCGAACTGAAACATCAGCGAGTAATCCAGCGAGCGACACTGGCTCCTCACCCTTGGCAATGAGTTCATTCGCTTCATACTCTTCCTTGAAGTTTTCAACTTGCGCCCTGATATTCAGAATTGCTTCAGGGGGTTTTTTTTTGAGATGGTAGCCCATGGGTGAACATGAATCCAAACCTGCCCGGATCATCATGTTCATCAATTTGCTCATCGTCCATCCTGTGCGCTTGCCTAATTCACTGATCCTTTCCTTTTCACGGTTGGCGAAACGAAATGAGACTTGTACTGTGGCTTCTGGGTCTTTCATTTTAGTTGTGTCTTTCTGTATGTCAGTACCGTCTAATGGGTATGGACTGGTTCTTTGTAGTAAACATTATCTCATGGGCGTCCAACGTCATTGGTGATCTTGCGGTTGCGCTTATCGCCATGGCAGTTGTGTTCCATGTTCTCAGGCATCGGGCTTAATATACTTCTTTAAGTCTCCATTGGTTAGCAGGGCTTCAAGCCTTTCGTGCAGCTTTGTGCCGCGAATAGCTGCTGCCCCGACAGTATCCGATGACTTGTAGCATGGACACTTGGCCAGTGCTGGCAGTGATGAAGGCGGGAAGTCCTTGTGATGCGCCCGATGTTCGTGGTCAATGTGTTTCATAAATATCTCCGGTAACAGGGTCAGCCAGCCCTTCCTCCACCATGGCTCTAACCGTTGGGATTGCCCCGTAATCCCGTATGCTCTTTCGGTGGGCATCCTCTATCTCCATCATGTTCGTGGCCTCATTAAACTCCACACAGAATCTATTCGTTATGAGCTTATCAATCTTCCTAACGACTTCACAGTCATCCTCGGTGACATTGACAAGCTCCCTTACCTTGATGCCCTCCTCATGGAGAAGCACGACATTGGACTTCCTGCCAACCGGAGCGGAAGTTGGCAGGTCAGAGGAGTGCCATATATGGATGTCTGGAGGCGGCTGGTATTCTTCAGTGGCAGCTTCCATAGCTCGTGCGTATGCCTTGTCCTCAGCCTCAGCAGCTTCCCACACCTCGATGTCCATACGCAGCCACGCAACGTCAATGTATTCCCGATCCCTTGGCTGCGTCTTCCTGCGCTTAACGAGCCTAGAAAGCTCGTGCCTAAACGGAACAGACTTGGAGTAGTGATCGCGCCACACCTTGTTTCCTCCCAACTCCCTCCTAACCTCCTGATCTCTGGACAGTCCCTTTAGCTCCCTCTCCGTATAGTTTGGCTCGATGTTCAGAATGTCCATGTACCTGTATGCCCCTGTGGCCTTGGCGTCTTTTAGGGTTCCCCCGTCATCCACCGGGAAGAACCCCCGAACCCAGTGGGAGTTGCAGCGGACGAACGGGGATAGCTGCATAAATGCCCAGCTATCCATCCCCCATCTACCTTCTGCTCCTACTTCGCTCATTTCTTCCCTTTAGCTTCACGCTTGGCCCTTATCCGTGCCTGTCGTTCAGCGTACCTACGCTGGGCGCGAGACCCAGAATCTGTTCGACCCAACCGAATGATACGCTCGCCAGTGGAACGACTTTTAATCAGGTGTTCGCCAAGACTCAGTTGATTCACTCGCAATTCATCGTTGTCCATTGCATCTCCTTAGTTAATGAGGGACAGGCAGGTCACGGCGGAGGCGCGGCAGGAGCGAAGTTGTGAAACGCCCAACCTGCCGCCTATGCAATGTGCCATCGCTGCTGCCCATCCCTCAAATTATTATTTCAGGAACTCATCAGCCGTTGTAGCTGGGACTTCCGGTGTTACTGGTTTGGCCTTGCGATAGTTACTTCGCTTGTTGACCTTCGCTGCCACATTCTCCTCACCGACAGCCTTGTTGCCGTCATCATCGAGTGAGTCCTCAGTAGCAAGGCAGCAGATAGCAGCCAGCCCATACCTTCTCGCATAGGTCAGAGCAGACCCGAAGGACTGCATATCTCCGGCCTTATACTCCAAGGGGATAACGCTCTTGATGGACTGATACTTCTCTCCCCCGTAGAGCAGGGTAGTCGCGAGGACTGTCTGCTGTGGGGTAGTGTATTTGTCTTCAGACTTCTCGCCCTTTCTAATTACCTCCGGTGTGTACTCCACAGTCTGAGTCACGGCGATGCCGTGGCTGTTGAGTGTGTTGCGACAGGCTTCAATCACCTCGTCCAGCCCCGCATACTTCGACTTGAAGTAGGGGTTGTCAGCCGACTTGGCTGCTTTCTTTAGTTCCGACTGCGCCTTGGCCAGTACGGTTGGCAGTGTGTCACTGCTGCTTTCTTTATTCGGCATTGGTTTCTCTTTCTTCTATTAGGTTAAAGAAGGTTGGCGCGAGCATCGTCACCATCCACGGGCCACCATTCTTTCGATGGGCAACCAGTGGAGGCTTGTCCCCGCACTCGCCTTCTGCTTGTTTCATTGCGTTGTCTATGTTGAGCCTCTCGACTCGCTTAACTTCAAAGTGATAGGGCAGGTTAGTCACCACATCAGGGCTGTCTGGTGAGCCGGAGAACTGTTGTCCTCGCCGAGCCTCGTAGCCATGCGAGCGGATGACATCCCGCCATTCAAGCTCACCTCGCTTGCCTTTCGATCTGCTGTTCATTCTGGTTTGCGTAGGGTCGGCAACGGGGCTGGCGTCTTGAAGTTATCCAGCTTCAGTGCCTTCGCTGCATACTCCATCAGGTTTTTATTAAACAGCCGTTGCATCTCCTCCTCCTCTGCCGTCTCGATCATCTCCCGTTTAAGTTTCCTTACCTCCTCCTCCAGTTGCTTGAGCCTCTTGACCTTCTTCTCCTTCGCGGGGTTCAGCAACCCAAGGAACTGGCAAACCTCTACATGGGTACGCCAGCCGTAATTGCGTGGGCGCGGCTTCCTCTGGGGGTGGAGCTTCCCGCTCTTGATGGCAGCGCGAACCTTTTCTGCTGTGGAATACTCATCACTATCTTTGTATTCGTTGTGGCCGTACAGATTATAGTCCCCGACCATTTCCTCATGGGAATAGAAACAGTTAAACGCATGGCAGCTAAGCCCCTCGAACTCTTTCTTGTACTGATCGTGTTTATGATCGCGTACCTTGCACAGCTTCTCCCATTCTTTGTCTTCTTCACTCATGGTAGTCCTTTAATTAAAAGGAGGGATCACATCGCAAGGAGGTGTGGGCAGTGGATGCCCTTGAAAAGCAATGCAACCCCTCCAAATTATTCTGAGTATTGTCCAACCTTAGCCGTGTCTATCAGCATTTCTACTATGTCCCTCCTTGACCTGTGCGTCTCCCTGACAATCATAGCTAGTTTGTCATGGTGCTTACTGGTGATCCTGACATGAAGACCAGACCTGATCGTGTCTGGGTTGATCTTCGTGATGACAGTGGTTGTCTCTTCTAGTGACTCGTCCTCCATAAGCACCAAGTATGCTACACATAGCGGTACAAGTCAATGATATTAAGTGCTGGCCAGCAGTTATCTAAGTGTTCGCGGACACTTAATGAAAAGGGGCGGAGCCGGAGAAGAAAGGATAAGCCCCCGACCCCGCCGTGTTCAGTGCGGCCCTAACAAACCGCACTAATCTTCGTCGATGATATCAGACCAAGCCTTGACCATTTCTCTAGCCATAGCCTTGACCTTCTCCTTATCATCTGTTGATTCGTTCAGGCTGGACATACCACAGCCGATGAGTGCTTGACCCATACGCCTACGTGTACACCCCCTTACTTCATGAACATCAACCAGCGAGCGTAGTTCCTCGCAGAAGTCCCTTGCGTTTTCTTCCTCCTCGTTCAACTTTATTATTCCTTTCACGATAAGCACTGACACGAATAGTGCCTTTACCTCTGACTTTGTATTCCTTCTCCACTCCATCGTCCGTTACGTATTGGACGACTCTCGCAGCCGTTTCTTTACATAAAGCTGCGGAGGGAGTTACTTCCATAACGGTGTAGGTAACGCCGTCAAGCTGGAATGTCTCTCCAACTTTGCGGCGCACCCCACCGTAGTGATTAAACTTTGGCATTGTTTCCCAAAGTTCTATTCCTTCTACTATACCTGTAAGGACTTTCAGTCCCCACGGTGTTATCTTCTGGGTTGTCACCCAGCGATTATACCACCTAGAAGTAGCTTGTCGATGCTACTCTCAATCATCGGTGGTAGGTCACGCAGTACGTGCATGGTGTGCTTGCGCTTCACCTCGATCTCTCCGCTAAAGCAGAGGTTATCGCACACCATGACTGACACTCCCAGCACCACACCCGTACACATATTGAGTCGGTTGCCGTGCCTGAACCCCAGCATATACTTGTAGGTTTGGGCCAAGCTGAACTCCTCATTGAGCAGGAGTGGTTGCGCCAGTATCTCCTTGAGCCTCGGCTTGCCGGGATCAGGGTCACAGTGGTTGAGGAACATCTTGGTTGCCTCAGTGGTTCTCGTAGCCGTTGCGTCCAGTCTGGACTGTGCGCCTTGGAACCCTCCACCTGTCTTCTGCTTCTCCGTGAAGGCTTGAAGCAGACGCCACACATTATGTCCACGGGAATGTTCATCCCGTAGCACATCATCATCCTCGCGGAGGTATTCCTCCTCCACTTGAAGGAGCCGTGACGAGGGTAGTGCGCCTTTCTTCGCGAGCCTCACCAACAGGCTGTGCCTGTCTCTGGGACTCAGCTTGGTCTGGCGGAACAACTGGTACTGTGCGTCCACTGATGGCACACACACTTCCGGTAGTTCTACAGTACCGAACAGGGTCTCCTCATCCTTGGACAAGGCTATCTGCATATTCTCATACAGAATCTTCCTGTCATCCAAGGGTTTCTTGATGTTCTTCACGAACCAGTGATGTGGCACTGCTACGTGTGTGTTGGATTTATTCCTTGTCTCTAGTCCTGCGAGGTATTCTTCGCTCACATAGTCAGACTTACTGCTGTCTATCATCAATGACATTTCTGTCCCTTTCTGTTGGTTTGTTCTTGTCTGGTTTCCGATCCTGAATCTCCCTATTCTGGGGATCATCCTGATCGAGAGTGTTTATGTCGTACCGATGCCGACCTTCCCGTCTAAGTTTATCAAGATCATTTAGGTGATCTATGTATAGGTCTTTAGTTCTGCCCATGATATCAGTCCTTTCTGTCTACGGGTTTAATTGGGGGTATTAAACCCTTGTCTTCTTCCACCAAGGGCCGTGACCCTTGATGTAGATTGATTTGGCCTTGATAGCTGACCCTTTGCATAGGGTACAGTCTGCACATTGGATTCCCTTGGTGGAGTTTGGGCATTCTATCTCACCTTTCGCTGGCTCATCTATGCCGCCAGCCCTGAACGTACGCCAGCCCATAGCCTGTGCCTCACGCGCCTCCTCCACTGAGTGTACGCTTGCCATACAGAACTCCTTAAAGTTCTGGAACTTGGGCAGTCTCCACTTGTGGGTATAACCTGTCCAGTTTGGGGATAGTTTAAGGAGTTTCTTCCATACCCCGTAAGGGACTGAGGTTGGCTCTCCAGCCGATCCGATGCGTAAGGGTATGTCAGATAGCCTCTCCTCCTCCTCAGCCCCCATAAAGGCATATCTGTCTGCCTCAGCGGTACGATGTACAGCAGCGGGAGCTTGGCTCCAGTTGACGTAGCATTCCTTCCATACTGGACACCCCTTACACCCCGCACCCTTCACGTCACGGGTAGGGTATTGCTTCTTGAGCATGAATGTTTG
>TARA_R110000824_G_scaffold16377_2_pt1 | contig 17732 bp, 30 predicted proteins | sample TARA_R110000824 | Tara Oceans TARA_R110000824 (sample SAMEA4397747) | marine metagenome | biome: Polar Biome; feature: [MES] marine water layer (ENVO:01000295) within the mesopelagic zone...; material: water (ENVO:00002006), including particulate matter (ENVO:01000060) such as......
GCGAGAGGACTCCTCAAAATAGAGACGGGGATGTCTCAAGTAGCACTTAGGAAGAGAGAACGCGAGGAGAATCTTCTGAGGGATGGAGAAGATCCTTACCTTGTCTCGATCCTTAATCGACGAAGCCTCGTCGCAGATCCCTCGGCCTGAACAGACAATGTCCGCTTCCCCGGTCCTGTCTACAAAAGGATTATGGTCGAACAGGTTATGTCTATTCACATCAATGAGTTTTCTTCCGGTGTTCCGAAAGAAATTCTCAGGCAGGGAAGTTAGGATTAAATTGTCTCCCAGTCCCGGTCCATTCAGGATAAGGCCAACGTCTATAGTACTTGATTGTTCAAAAGTTAACATAGGTATACTCAGCAAACATTTTAGGATTGTCTCTGATAAACTCTGGAAGCTCGTTCTGCTCCATTACTTCTAATTTGATACTCTTGTTAGGAAGGTCGTCACAAAACATAAAGTATTTATCGTTCAAAACATGCTGAGCATAGGCGGCGCGAAAAGAATCCTTCGCCCCATCTGGTTCGAAAATAGATTTGTCGTGTGGCTCAATCCGAGTTAGCCACTTGTTCCAAAGGGCGTCGAACCCTCCGATGTTTGAAAAATGCCAGCCCGCGTCATCAATATGGTCCATGTGATCTTTATATTCGCGTAAAGCCTGAATATCACATTCTGGTAAAACTCCCGCTTTTACGATTACTGTTCCATACCAATTTCTCGATGGAGCATACATATTAAGAAAGTAAGAACCAAACTTATGGTTTAAGGAAACAGTTTCCTTGTCTAGGGCGACCGCTTCTAGAACCTTTGAAGCCTTAGGGATCTCATCTACGTCAGAGATCATAATGAAATCTCCACCCCGAATTTGGACACCTTTGTTAACAAGATCCTGTAGGCCCTTGCCGATAGACCTCCGCTGGTAATGCTCCATCTTCCAGCACCCATCGCCGCCGTCCGCATAATCGTCCAAAACAACATGAACTATTTTATGTAGGAATTTTTCGTATCTTTTTGAGTTCTCTTTAAAAAAGAGAGGTTTGTCTAAACGAGACTGAGTTTTAGAGGCTTCGACGATCACAAAGTAATCGACGACGCTATCTAGCTCGTTCAACCGTACTTCTAATAGGTCTAACTCTTCACTAAAGACGAATGTATCAATAATCATTTTATGCTTCTTCCTTTTTACAGGATACTTTTTTCTTCGTTTACAATGTATTCCCTTTTAATTAATTCTTTCTCCCAGTCTTTTAGGTTTGGGAAAAGGCGATAAATTCTGTGATCTAAGCACCTCTTAATTAAGGTGGTAACCTCGTTAGAGGCCCAATGGATGGGAAAGGTAGTTTCTGGAAAAGGGTTCCATCGGACGATGTGGCTCGGGGCGATCTGTCCCGGCTGAGAACATTGCTTGGAGAAGCTGACTACTGGGATATCTGCCGAATATGCGATAACCCGAAAGCCGCTATCCGTAGAGACCATTGCCTTGGCGTTTAGGATTAAGTCACAGACGGTTTCAACTGGCTCGTTGATAATGAATACTCCCGGAAGGTCTTTGATGTTGCTGCCGTAAAGCTCATTGACCTCAGGGGTGGAGATTACATAAAGGTCGAGGTCTTTTTCTTTGCAAAGATTATGGAGTTCTTTTACCAAGCTCTCGATATACCAGCTCTCCATTCTGTGCTCAGTGGAAGTAGTGGAAATGAGATGGGTGATGATGTAATCTTTCCCGTCGTTCGGGACTCCTCGATTACGAGCTGGAGGGAAAGTTCGAAAAGAGGAAAGCCAGTCGAAATCTTCGTCAAGCCATTTCAGGGAATCTATATGTCCATCAATCAGTAGGTCATACTGACCCATTGTATCCATGACATCGTCAGGGACGTTCTCTATGAACCCAATCTGGTTTTCGTCCCCCCACTGGGAAGAGATAATAAATTTTTCATATTTCTTCTTTTTAATGGTAGTGATTGAGGAATAAAGATGTCCGAAAAGATGCCGAAGGACCTTTTCTTGCATGGTATTCCCTTCAGAATCAAGGAAGGCGTGAAGTTTTGCGTTCGGGTACTTGGAAAGGATCGCCGGGACAAAGCGATTAAACAGGAGGACATCACCGATACCTCCTTCATATTTTATGGCGATTGAGCTTATTGAAGATTCCATACAGACTAATCTGTATCAAAATCCTCGAAAAGTCAACTGCTATTGGTCCTGACCGCGTCTTTTTTCAAATTCTTTCTGAGCGTCGGTCTTGTCAACGACAACAGGCTTAGGAGGATCGACAAGAGGGAGGTCTTCCCGGTTGATTTGTTTCGATGGCTCGACTGGTGAGGTAGACTTCGATTTCATACAGTACTTTACACTAAAAAAGCTGTAACCTAGTGGCAAATCCTACTCGGATGAAAGTTGGTCTGCTGTAACGAATGAATTCTTCGTAAAGCAATGACCGCGTTGGCTCTCAGCTACATACTAGTTTACACTTACGATAAACCCTCCACCCATATATTACGAAGGTGGCGAAAAAAGGTGTAACAAAATATTTACCTAACTGGACAGGCTCCCCCTGAGCATTCTAGCCCTTCAAGGACTCCGTCGTCAGAAGTGACGATCTTCACCTGCTTGAGTTTAGATCTCATTTTATCGTAAGTCTTCTCGTCAATCTCTTCTAGAGGGGCCTGATCGAATCCGTGCCCTTGATGGAGAAGAAAAGAAACAGACTTGATGTTTTTCTTGTAATTTTTATTAAGCCATTCTTTGACCGCTTCAAGCTCTTCCTTCTTATAGTAGACAGTGCAAGAGACTGCGTTGTCCGACCATTCTCGCTGAAGGCGGGAAATTAACTCTAATTGGGTGATAGCATCCATATCCTGAGTGATGACAGCATCGTGACCAGCGAAACACGGGAATTGGATAACAACCGTTCCGTGGTCTTCTGTCCCGTCAAGATTGCGGAGATATTCTGTATGGTATCCAGCGTCACGATGAAGCTTGACTAGGGAGTCTCCACTAGACATTCTAACTCGACGGATAAAATGACGAGAGAAGGCGGGGTGAACACCCGGAGAAGATCCAGAAAGAAGACTTAGGGTCCCAGATGGCTTTACAGTGGTAAGCTTAATACTCTCTGGCCAGCCCCTCTCCTTGGACCACTTCTTGTCAAAGGCTCTTAGGGCTTCGTAACAGTCACTCATCCAGTCTAGTTTGCCTTTGGCTTGACAGACTCCAGTGACCCCTAGCCCTAGTCTCATGTTTCGGTGTACGACCTCGTTTGTTCCCTCGTGAATGTAGTCTAGAGCGGCGATAGCCTTCTGCGTCTTATATAGAAGAATGGCACTGCGAATCATCTGCTTCTTGGACTCTACTCTATTAAGGGGAATCTCAGCAAGGTTGCAGGACTCCTTAGACTCTAAAGTAATTTCTCCACACGGATTCATTCCCTCTCCGTTGTCCTTGATCTTTTCGCCTGTTCTGCCATATTTCTGAGAGAGAGGTAGGTTAAATAGGCCATACGGCTCACCGTTACCAGCGAAACCTTCCCAGATGGAATCGGACAAGTAACTGAACTCGTCCGCAGCAACGGTATTGTTGCTTAGGGCTCGCCAATTAGGAATGTTTCCTAGATCCCAACGCTTGGCCCTGATGAAAAGATAGTCATCAGCGTCACCGATGGCAATCTCCGCAGAGCGACGAACGTTACCGGCGACAACAACAGAGCCAATCAGATTGCATACATCAAGAACATCAACGGAACGCATTTTCTTTCCTGCTCTGGAGTTCAAAACCTCACAAATCTTAGTCACCCCTTCAACAAGTATTGCTGGGCCAGAAGCCGTCCCACCAAACCCCTGAATAGGCTCTCCTGCTCCTCGGACGAGGATAGTGGAATAACTGAAGCTTTTGCCTCCGTTAAAGTGGGCGTCCAAAGTCCGACGCAGTAGCTCAACCCATCCTTTTCTCGAATCTGGAATGATAAAATCCGCATCTTTACTAACTTCATGTGTGACACTTACCCCTGATTTAATTTTGGGTAGCTCGTGAACGTGTTCTCGCTTGACTGAGAAACCTACTCCAGCTCCAAGCATTAGGTTCTCGAAAAGAAAACAGAAGTCCTCTGGCTCTTTAATGGTTACGAAGAAACAGTTTATTAAACTATTTGCCCCAAAACGATCTACGGTAGATGTGCCTAGCTGCCATAAGCTTCTTCCTGAGAAGTTACATCTGAGATTGAAAACCAGATCGAAAAGCTCTTCGGCTTCTGCCTTAGTGTAACCCGCTCCAATCTTTTGGGCTCCCTCAATACATCTTCGAATGGTCTCGGGCCAAGACTCCTTCTCTCCGTTGTCTTTGAGTCTGGCGTAGGTTCTAGAAAAAACTACCTCCCCAAGACCGTTAAACCCCCAATCGACTTTCTTGTTTGTGTATTTTTGATAAAATTCGTCAGTAATGATCTCAGATGGCATAGGTATAGTATACTATAGTAATAGTCAAGGAAAGTCAACTATTCTTTTGGAATTTTTACTCGGTGAGAATTATTGATTTGGATCAGATACATGTTTGATCCCATTTCTGTGTTTGGCGTAATCCTTGAAATTCTTCTCTTTAACAGTGTCCCTGCCAAAGACCTTTTCCCTCTTCTCCCCTGCTTCTCGGGAGATGTCCCAAGCTTGGCCTACGGTGAGCCCGCGCCCTTCATGAGAATCGATGACCTTGTTGAAACTTGCTTTGGTTTCGTCCAGATTAGTGTCCATTCCAGCGTTCGGTTTAGTGAAAACTCGTTCCCATTTTTTGCCGTTATCGTCGGAATATTCATGGTCGTCATTCATTCCCTGAATGATGTCTATTGTCTCTCCTGTGTCTAGGTTTTCGAATGTATATTCAGGCATATTAAGATGGGGAATTGGATTGAATATTGTAATAGAATTTGTCGATTGAAAAATCATTGACGAGTTTAAGTCCAGCCGTATTTACCCTGCTTGTCTCGACCCTCTTGATAGCCTTCTCGCAAGCAGAAATAAACTCGTCTCCGTCAAAATCAAAGATGTTACCTTGGTTGGTGGGCTTTCCCTTGTGAAAGAACATGTCGTCGTAAGCTTCAATCTTAGCGTTTGGGTTGAACATTACAGCGTTCTCCTCATTGGCCCACTCCTTGTAAGCGTGAGCATTTAGGATGACAGCGTGCTTTCCTAGTCCTACAGATTGGAACTCTGGTAGGCCCCACCCTTCCGCTCCAGAAACTCCTAAGACGATATCCCCAGAATTGAGAAAATCATTGTAGAGGACATTCGTGTCCATCTTCCCAAAGAACTGTAGGTTGAAGAAATTTTTACCTTGAGTTATCTGGTTAACTAGGGAAGTATTATCCTTCTCGCTAAGAAACGGATTCTGGATAGCGCATTGGAGGACGTAGTCCTTATTGTTTCCGAATTTATTAAGCCATGCCCGGATAGCTTTAACGTGTCGCTTGCGCTTTTCAAATTTACCCCCGATGGTAAACGTGATACGGTCTTTAGAATATTCCTTTTCCGTCTTGTGGAAGTTGCGCTCGTCAAAGTAAAGGGGGATCTTCACGACGTTCTGAATACCGAATGTTTCGAGAACTTCCTTGGTGTATTCAGAAGAAACGAAAACCTGTTTTTGTTGACGGAGAATATTTAGCTCCGTTGGAGTCGGTTGATCCAACTCGTAAAAAGTAAAAAGGTGCTGCTCGTCGCTAAACGATTCAAGCGATCCAGCGATATGCCACAAACGGAAAACTGGAGTCCCCCTACTGTGAATCTTCTGAGATTTTCCGATGCCGTCGTTTAGCCACTTGTCAAAGTCACTGTCACCTTTCTGCGTGGAAAGGTCAGGGTTACCAATGGGGAAAATAGAAGGAGTAGCACCTTCAGCGTAAAGCTTGCGAAGGAAACCCGTAGCCAGTTGACCGAATGACACCGAATTTATAGGTAAGTGGAAAGCGTTAAACATATAGTTAAAATGGCCCCTCACCTAAGCTACGGGGACTTAGGTAGGGGCCGTGATGACATTAGTTTTCCCGTAAAAAGTTCCTAATCCCACCCGACCACGATTCGGGTGGGATTAGGGTTTGGCTAGCGGACCTCGACGAAAACACAGAAGAAAACCGCCAAGATCCCTCCAGCTAAATTACACCAGAGGCTCGCTATCTGCCTTCGCAGATCCACCGACATCAGGGCTTCTTTCCTTAGAGATGTACATTCGGAAATCTGGCTGAGCCTCCTTCTCTTTGTAGTTATTCTTGAAGACGACAATCTGTACTGTGTCGCCGGTGAGTTTCGATGCGTCGATCTTTCCAGTTAAGAAGGTCTGAGATTCACTCTCTTTCTTCCAAAGGGCTCCGATCTCTCGCTCTTTCCAATCGTTTTTCTTTTCTTCGTTGTCGCTCATGTCATTTACATTGGTTTATATCATCTCAGAAGTCAACTTCTTTTTTAAGAATTTTATTCCGCGTGAATGAATATTGATGGCGGTTTGGCTGCTTACTCCTAACTCTTCGGCAATAAGTGCAAACTTTTTCTTTTTTCTTCCCGAACTGATATATCTCATTTCGAATACTTGATGGGCTCGCCTCTCTGGACAGTCCTCAAGGGCTCTCATTAGATTGAACACCTTAGTATCTTTGCTTTCCGCAAATCCATCCTTCTCGTCACAAACCGATTCCACTTCTTTTTGAAAAGAGTTCCGATAGATTGATGGATGTCTCTTGTTTTTGGAAATAAAATTCAAACAAAAGAATCGCATTCTGTTTCCAGCCCAAGTTGAGAATTTGCACCCTTTATCAGGATTGAAAGACTGAGCCGACAAATTTACCACGAAATCTCGATCACCGTTAAAATCTTCTTGATGGTATCCTAAAATCTTCATTGTCGCAGAATATTTTTTAAATATGCTGCAACAAAGAGCAGCGTTGTTTTGGATTAGCAAAACTAGGCTCTCGGAACAGGTATCGTCTTTTACCTTCTTGGCTAAATCACAATCTTTCACAAAGATATTCTCCTTTCGTTAATTAAATATTGAACGAATTTACGAACGTGATGATTCAAAAACCCATACCCACGCTTAGAGCTTGGCCATGACAGGGCGTAATCCGCGCTCTCGTGAACCTTGTCTTCGTTCCGGGCTTCTACTTCGTTGGGTGGTTTGAAATACTTTCTGTTCAAATCCCAGCTACCGGTATCAACGCCATGAGAGTCTCCAGCCTCTATGTCGTACCTCTTGATATGGACCAATATGCCACCCATCGATCTAAGCCAAGGGACCTCGTCGTCTTCGTACTCGAAGAACCTAACATCAGGGATTAAAGAAACCTGAGATGTTGATTTCTCAAGCCTTCTCTGAAGTTGTTCAGTGTAAATTCTTCCTTTCGACATCTTACGGGTCACTTCCGCGAAGCCAACGATGAGTGGCCGAACGAGATCCTTTTCCTCTCTTGTGCATGAGAGTATGTCGATCCCAAACTTCTCAATAATCAGACCTCTCACATCTTTTTTAAGAGGTTCTGCTAAGGAATACCTATCGTGAGAAAGAGCAAATGAGTCAAGTTCTTTTTCCAAAATGTCGGCAAAGGTATCTTTCCCGGCTCCCGCCACTCCTGATATTCCGATTATTAGTTTTTTCATTATTGATTCCACTCCAATACGTATTCCAATTTAAAAAGTATCCTAAGTAAAAGAGAAAGAAAAAGATATCTTACTTTTATAAAAGGTAAGAATACGTAACCTACAGAGACGTACCCATTACGTTAGGGTATTAGAGGGTGGGTTAAGAACCCTTAAAAGTCAACTAAAAAATCAATCTTTATTTCGAAAGTGCCAAATATAAGGATTTTTCGCGCAAAAACTTTTTTGAGAAAGTAGTTGACTTTTTGAGAGGTGTAAAGGATAATAGAATATGGATACCATTTTTTTCATCTGTCTCGTAGCTTCAGTTCTCTTCGTTTGGTTTCAAACGGAAGCTTTCGCTGAATACGCAAAACTCTTAGGGCTTGGGGGGGTATTTGCGATTGAGAAGTATGAGAAATATCTTCTTATCGACAGAATAAGCTATCCAGCGTTCCTCACTGTTACTAGACCGAATTTCTTTACCAAGCTTATCGGATGCCCTGCCTGTCTAGGTTTCTGGTTGTCTCTCGCATCTGGATTGCAAATGCGAGATGTTCTGTCAGTACCAATCGTTTATGTTGGAGGGTTACTGTTTTATTCAGTTATGACTTTACTTTACCCAACAGACAACGGAGAGGGTTAAAATGAGTGAAAGGATATTTAATGAGATGGAGGATTTTTACTGTTCTCTGATGAAAGATGAGGAAACTTCATCTCTCTTTAGTGACTTTATGAGGGCTTACGAAGGAAGTCTTGGCGGCTGTAAATGCACGTCGGGCTCACGTAGGAGATATGCTGAAAATCTGTATGTGAATATCGATGAAACATTTACTCAAGAGAAATTAGATATCCTGCTAAGAGTCTTCACCGCAACGATGTTAGTCTTCGTTCATAAAGGCGAAAAACTAATGTCTATTAAGTAAATAATGAAGGCTAGGATTATCGAAGAGCATGATGAAGCTCTTAGGATTTGGAACGCCTTAAAAATAAGAGATAGGCGTTCGTCGTGTATCGTTCATTTCGATTCACATTCTGATATGGCTCTACCTGAGAGGGGTGAAATCAGCATCGGCTCTTTTATTATTCCTGCTTTTTTGAGTGGGGCGATCCATAGGTGTATCTGGGTCAAGCACCCAGAATGCAGGGAGTTCAAGGAGGGACGTTATGAGTTCAAAGTTGGACACAACGACGAACACGAGCTAAAAACTACCTGTAAAGAGATAATCTTTTGGCAAGATTACTCCAACGAGGACTCCTTAGTTTGGAATGACACTAATGTCGTTTTGGATGTAGTCAACTTTGAAAACCTGCCCTCTTTGAAAATCGACGAGCAGGTAATCTTAGACATCGATTTAGATTTTTTCAGTTGTAAAAATCCCGCCAAGCATAGATTTATTAAATCTTACGGAGCTGAGACCTACAAGTCTCTTGAAAAGAGAGTGAGGAAGATTTCCAAAAGAGATGATCTGGCTGTTTTTGAAAAAGAGCTTCTTTTATCAGGGGACCTGAAACTAGCTAAAGAATTCGTTAAAGGTGAAGGATATGCAGCATTCCTTCTTCCCGAATTAGACTTTGACGAGTTCGAAATCGAAAAAATGGCTAAAAGAATTACCTCTCTACCTGTTAAAGAGTCTGAAATCTCCTTCTGTGTAGCCTGCAAATCAGTAAGTTCTGGATATACCCCAGAAGACAAATGGGAGAAAATTCTTGAGAATGTAAAGTTTTTTATTGACGATTTTGATTACTGGAACCATCATCAAGCATGATTCCAATTAAAAAGCTAAAAGAAAACGCCAAAATCCCCACTAGAGCCCATTCAGGAGATGCCGGTTACGACCTCTACAGCACAGAGAGTCTCGTTTTACTTCCCGGTGAGAGGCATTTATTCAAAACGGGCATAGCTCTAGCTATCCCCAAAGGTTACTACGGTCGCATCGCACCTCGCTCTGGATTAGCCTTCCGCCAAGGTATCGATGTCTTGGCTGGGGTAATCGATCCGTCATACCGAGAAGAGATTGGCGTCCTTTTAATTAACCTATCGGAATCTCGGGTAGAGATTAAGTCTGGCGATAGAATTGCTCAAATGATATTTGAATCCTGTGCCGAGCCAATGCTCTTTGAAGTCGATGAGTTTATGGATGCTGAAGAAACCGAAAGGGTCGGAGGGTTCGGGTCCTCTGGAGAGTAGCTGTTTAAGCCCGCTCGCGCCAAAAATTAACCGTAACCCTCATCGACGGATTGACATTGTAAATATCAACCCCCTTAGCTACTTTCAACGGGGAAACTAAGTTCGAGTGTCCTTGAACAGGTATCGTAATAATCGTATCACCAGAATTGGAGTCCTCAGAAAGAACCCCCGTGGTGCTAGCCATGATGTCTGTAATAACGATGCTCTCATTTGCAGCCGTCGTGACTAAAGCTCCCTCACCGTCGATGAAGGCCGTCAGTCCGGGTTCGCTACTTAGTCGGTAATCTCTATTTTCAGCCATTATACTATTTATTACACAAAAATCTTAGCATCTACTACAATTTCGCCGCCAGAATACAAACCAAGGTCAGGCCCATCAACAAATGCGAAATCGAAGAGTTGATAGTTCTCTTCTTCAGCCGCAGCCGCCGCTAGATATTTAAATTGCCCGCCTTCATTTGAAGCGGGGCTTGAGAAGCCCACCGAATCAACGGGCATGTTGTGACCTCTGAAAATTACGTTGTCAACGTCTTCAACGCCGCCGCCCGTGGCAGTTATTTTCAGCTCTAGGTTGTCTCCTTCCCCTGCCCCATCCACCTCTATCTGATAGTCAGCGGGATCAATAGTCTCCTGCGACGATCCAGAGCCGACTTGGGTCATCGTAAATACTGGGGTGGTCGATTCAAAAGAGAATATCCCCGTAACGTTCGAGAGGTCGAGCCCAGTGAGTGAAAACAGTGACAGGTTGATCGTTATTTTTGAAGAGGTATCGAAAACGTCATTCTCTTCGTCTTGGAAGTGGTATTTGACAGACACCCCCTGATCTACTGTCGCGTTAAAAATATTAACTCCAGCCGCAGAGATTGGGGGAGCGGTAAAATGAGAGCTGCCAGAAATCGGAATGGTTAGGAACGCTTTTCCTAGAACGCCCTTTTGAACATTATCTGATGAGTGTTGACGAAGAATGACTGGTCGAGCATTTCCGGCTAAAACATCTGTGACAACGACTTTTTTCGTCCCGTCCTTGGGGATCAGCATTCCACTAGTGGGAATGTATGCCGTTTGGCCCGCTGTGACGTTGGATAATCTTCTGTCGCTCATCTTCTTTGAATTACACTATATTTTAGGTTGACTTCGGCAGAAAACCACCCCATAGTAAGAATACTACTTACTATTTACCAAACATGAGCATCACAAAAAATATCCGGGAAGCCCAAACCCTCACCGAGGACCTAGTCGTAATCGCCCTACAAGCCGACGAACAGAAGAAAGCGGCCATGCTCGCCGCAGGGCGAGGGAGAGAGACAATCGGAGAAAGCATCTTTGTCTTTCACCTAAAGGTCCTTAGAAAGAAACTCGAAGAGATCAAGGGAAAACACGAGGGCAGCATTAAGACTGCCTCCTGCCAATGCAACCCTGAGGAGCAAAATGAGGAGCAAAATGAGGAGCAAAATGAGGAGCAAAATGAGTAGAAAAAAACAAAAATATTATTTTGTAAGATCCAAAGTCCGTAATTATCAATACGGAGTCTTTCCCTTCTGCCCTGATGGGAAGAAGAAAGCTAGTCTTTATTTAAAGACCCTAGCCAAGGAACATCCGGGAGATGAATTTTTCATCAGTGAAAAATAAGAGGCTCATTCTCACAAGAGGCAGACTAAGTCTTTAGTAGCCAGAGGAGTAGAAAGTTTTACAAAGATAAAAGAAAAGAATGAGTAATTTACTATCAGGAAGCAGGGCTTACCTCGCCGGTAACCTAGAGTACACCGAAGACAATTTCGAGCATGGCTGGAGACAGAGAATTGGAGGCGAACTTAGAAAGTTAAGCGTCACTGTCCTTGACCCTACTGATATCGTTTTCAAGGGCCAACCCATCGAAACAAACGAAAAAAGAGAAGAGCTTAAACGATTACGCGGAGAAGGTAAGTTTGATGAGGTAGCAGAGTATATGAAAGAGGTAGTGAGAAAGGACTTGCGTCAGATTGACGTATCTGATTTCATTATCGTTAACTGGAATATCGACGTTCCTACTTTCGGCACCCCCCACGAACTGACCATCGCCCTCCAACAGAAAAAGCCTATTTTCCTAGCTGTAGGAGATAAACTTAGAACCCCCTTGTGGTTCTTTGGAACCTTGCCCCATAAATACATCTACAATAATACTGAAGAGATCCTAGAGATGGTAAAGAAGATCGACAGCGAAGAAGTAGAGATCGACAGTGATAGATGGAGAATCTTATCGGAAGAACTAAAATGAACAACATCAACACACATACATATGGCGTCTTTTATAAAGACGAAAACACTTGGCGCGGACCTTTTGGCGACAAGACTTATCGGAAACCGTTCGTTCAGTCAGTTAAAGGAAAACGCCTCCTTACTAAAACGGGAGATCGGCTTCATCGACACACTGCTTTTTTAAGCTTGCAAGCTACTGAGAAAGAATAATGAAGCACGGCATTAAGAAATATAAGATCGGCTTTGGGAGGCAGAAGGCAGTATGGACTTCCTTCTGCCTCCCCTCCTTATTCAGGGAGTTCGAGCCAAAGCCGGGAGATCTTTTACCAGACTCCGAAACAGCTTCATTTAACCCAGACGAAGTTGACTGCCCAGAATGTCAACCCTTATGCAAAATCTCTTCAACCATTACAAAAGGGTAATCTGTCATAAGTGGTATGTCTTAGTCTCTGGGCTCAAGGTCGGGGTTCCTTTCTGGAACCTAGTCGTTCATGACTTTAGCAAGTTCATGCCTTTTGAAGCCAAGGGCTACGTCAGAAGATTCTACGGAGACGGAGACTTAGAGGCTTGGAGCCATGCTTGGAACCATCACCAGAAAAACAATCCCCACCATTGGGAGTATTGGGTAATGACCCCAAACGGACTAGCTTTAGAGATGCCTGATAAGTATGCTAGGGAGATGTTTGCTGATTGGCTGGGAGCGTCAAAGGGGTACGGTGGCTCTTGGCCGGAGAGCATCAATAAGTGGGAGTGGTGGCAGAGGAATTTCAAAAAGATCAATCTTCACCCAAAAACACGGACCAAGGTCCTCCGCATCGCTACTGATTATTTTTTTTCAATATCAGTTGACGAAAACAAAAACTTGTTCCATCTTATGCTAAGCAAATGATAACCTCAACAGAATTTATAGACTCCCTATTAAGGAGGCCCGTCAAAGAAGTTCAAAAGGACTGGGGTTTCGAGCGCTGGTTCATCAACGATAAAGAGAACGACCTTTGCTACAAAGAGCTTCATATTGATTCCGGGAAAGGGTTTTCAAATCACTTCCATGACAAGAAGCAGGAATATTTTTGTGTGAAATCTGGACGGCTATGGGTGAGGATCACTGATACCGCTAACAGGGAAAAGAGTTCCCGGCATTTGGACGCAGGAGACATCCTCTACCTACCGAGACTCGTCCCTCACGAAGTAAAAGCCCCGCTTGGCGACGTAGTTATTACGGAGATCTCTACTTTCCATGACGACGCCGACTCTTTTAGGATTTGATTCGACACTTAATCAGATGGAATCATTATTAATAGTATTACTTGTCATCTCCGTTCTCGTTATCTGCTTTCTCGCCTTTCGCGTAGGAGCCCTTTCCGGTCGCCTTGATTTAGAGATCGTCGCTATCGATGAGGTCTTGGTCGATTTCGAAAAGTTCCAAGAGACCTCTAGGAAAACTTATTCGGCTCTAGAGAGTGAGTTTGATAAAGTGAAGTTCGCTAAAAAGTCTAGCGAAGTAAGACTCGGGCGAATCGCTGAGCAAATGGCCCCCTTTCTAGACGAATTCAAGAGGGACCCCGAAAAGTCCCAGTTTCTTGGCCAACCTGTGGACTACATTGTTTTTGATGACGCCGAGGTAATCTTCGTCGAAGTAAAGTCTGGCAACGCTAAGCTCTCTGACAGACAGAAGAGAATCAAGAAGCTCGTGGACGAAGGCAAGGTCAGATTCGAGTTGGTCAGAATAAAAGGAATAGATGAAGAACCCTCTTAAAAAGTGCCAAAGATGCGAGTCTAACATGAAGGGTCTTCTTCGGACTTGCCCGCAGTGTGGGTTTTTCCCAGAAACCAAGTCAGACAAGAAATTTTCGAAAGACTATTTAGAACAAGTAAACGACTGGAGAAAGAAGACTCCATTAACAGACCGAACAGCAGGATAAACACATAAACACATGAAGACAGAAGAATACACAGTCACCGGAAAAGTCACAGAGATAGGAGAAGTCAATCAAATCAATGACACCTTCAAGGTAGGCCGAATAGTAATCTCTACCGAAGGAGAGTATTCTCAAGAACTACCCCTACAGTTCATCAACGACAGAACCAACCTGATCAATAAGCTGACTCTCAATGAGCGGGCCACCGTGTCTTTCAACGTTAAAGGGCAGCGAAGCAGGGCGGGCCAGTTGTTTGTAAACCTTAATGCTTGGAAAGTCCACTCTAAGGCAGACGGGCCTGTCAAAAATGAGTTTGAAGAGTTCTTGGACACTGAAGAAGGGAACGGCATCGAGACCCAAGCTGAGACCTCTCCAGCTCCAGCTCCCGACACCGAAGACCCCGTATCCGTCTCCCCTCTTAACGACCAGCATAAAGCTTCCACCGAAGAGGATATTATCCCTGAAGACCAACTAGACTTTTAGTTTTCACCTCTAACAACCAACGCAGCAAAACCCAAAAAACGAACGGGATTTGGCCAAATAAGGCGTGAATACGGGATGGCCAGTGTAATTATACTTGATGTTACTAGACGTAGTACAATTTAAGGACTATCCTCCATCTGATGAAATTCAGTGCGTCAAATGCAAAACCTCTTACACTTATGAAGAATACAAGATACTTGCCGGGAATTTCAAGCTTCTTTTCGTCGAAGCTAGACCTGATTTCCCAGTCTGTAATTTATGTTTCTTGGATTTTGTCAGAGGTTTTTTGAAAAAGACAGGACAGAAAGAATTAAAAGTCTCTTTCAGCGGAGAAAAAGATCTCGATTTTCTGTTTAAGGCAACAGAACTATAATGCAACAAGAACGCATTCAGCGACAAAACCCAACCAATAATAAAAATGAGTGATTCAAGCATTTCAGAATTCGACAGGAACAAGCCAAGGGTGACCCGCAAGAAGATCACCGATCTCATCGATGAGCTTGAAACGGTTAGAGAGTACAGAACCGTAGTAGACGTAAGTTATCTCATAGAGAAGATTAAGAGCATTAAATCTAGCTTTCTAGACGGAGAATGAAAAACGGCAGGAAAAGAAAATCTTGGCCTGTGACCGCTCTAAACTTAGCGTTCAGCATCGCTGATTCTAGGAGTGAAGATCCTTACCGTCAGGTCGGAGCTGTTGCAATTAAGAAAGACGGCAGTATTGTTGCTGGCTACAACGGCGCCCCTTCTGGAATCGACATAGACTGGTCAGATAGGGACGCCCGACAGTTTAGAGCTATCCATGCTGAAGAAAACGTTTTAAACTTTTGCAAGCCGGGGGAGGTTGATTTTTTAGCAGTAACATGCACCCCTTGTTACTCGTGTATCAAAACCATCGCCGCAAAAAGAATATCGAAAGTTTACTATTGTTTGGACTATCAGTCAGAAAAGTCCCAACTCGTTATTGATTTAGCTAAGGAATTTAAAATAGAGCTAATTCAAATCCAACCCGACTGAACCCAAAATGCTAACGCTATTTTGCCAAATAAGGCAATGACTTGTGACTACCAAGCTTACGTTGGACCTAAGGATAAGTATTACACCCTTGGAGCTAAAACGTTTTTAAGGCTTGTCGAGTACGGGGTCCTTCCAAGTCATAAGGTTCTAGATGTTGGTTGCGGTTCATTAAGGACAGGGAGAACTCTAATCCCCTACTTAGATCCCAATAATTATTTTGGGATAGAGCCTGAGAAGGACCAGCTCTCTCTAGGTCTCTCTACCGAGCTATCTGATATCATGGTAGAGAGTAAAAAACCCAGCTTCACCCACAGCCCGATCTTTGACATCTCCAGTTTCCCACCGTTTGACTGGGTCTTAGCTATTCAGGTCTTCATCCACTGCGGAGAGGAACAGCTTCGAGACTTCTTGTTAAAAATGTCAGGACGAACGAGGAGGATAGTCCTAACCCTAAGTATCAGCGAGAACTCTTCTCAAGTTAACCATAAACAACCTGAACGCAACCGCCGCTATAAACATGCCTCTCACCAGAGGACGACCTACTCACTTCCCCACTCTCGCAAAGTGATAGCAGAGACAGGGTGGAAAGTATTAGAGGACTCTCTTTTCGTAGACTCTGAAAAACACCACTCTCTCTTATTAAGGGGTAGCGAAACAGAAATTAGGAAAAAGTCAAATTGCTAACGCGATTTTTGCAAATAAGTAGACATCGCCAGAACCTCAGACCTTCTCGTTTGCTCGCAAGACGGCAAGTCTCGCGGAGCCAAACATAGAATGGGCCTAGCCGCCGAACAGAAGAAAAACACCATCGCCATCTACTTGAAAGACGATGGAGATTTTATCTAAAAATAAAAAGAAAAGGCAAACGGATATACGAGGCGCACGTAAACCGTTGAAAACAGAGGGCTTACGACTTTCGGCGCTGCGGGTTTTTTCCTCCTTGACAAAACTTGAAGAATCTGCAATAGTAATAGCATGAACATATTTCTTCTTGATAAAGACCCCGAGACTGCCGCTCAAATGCAATGCGATAAGCATGTAGTAAAAATGACCCTTGAATCAGCACAGCTATTGTGTTCTCCGTTCAATCAGGGCGATGCTCCGTATCGACGAACACATTACAACCACCCTTGCTCGAAATGGTGCAGGGAGTCAGGAGAGAACTACAGGTGGCTTTTAAAGCACAGCAACGGTCTTGCTAACGAATACACTCACAGATACGGTAAAGTCCATAAATCACAATCCGTTATTCAGTGGTGTGATGAAAATTATCAATTTCTAAATTTACCAGAGATTCATAAGACATCGTTCGCATTGGCAATGCCAGAACAATACAAATGCATTGATCCAGTTCGCTCTTACCGGAATTACTACAATGGCGAAAAATCTGGTTTCGCCAAGTGGACTAATCGAGAAATTCCAAAATGGTTCGAAACTAACGAGTTGACAGATTTCAAAGGGTCATCCACATTAGCTGAATGAAAGAATTTAAGATTAAGGACTGTAAAGTTGATGTAGGTCACCGTGGACTCAATCCGGGTGGGCAACACGTTGGAGTGTCTATGACCGTGAGAATTAAACACCTCCCATCTGGGTTAATGGCTGAATGTGATCAATGTAAGTCCCAATTCCAAAACCGTCAGATTTGTCTTGCTATGATTAAGCATGGGCTAAGTAACCTTTACGAGTTTTGAATTATGTTAAATTTGCGTCAAGAACTTCGAGACAAAATGGTTGCTGGAGCTTGGGAAAGCATCCAAGGGTTCTTCCCCCTTCCAGAGGAGGGCCAGTGGTGGACAGTCGAAGCACAGGTCTGGAACCAAACTGTAGATCGGACGCTTGGGAGCAACGGAAGAGCGTATTTAAAAGTGAAAGAACTGGATAGAGATATAGTTTAACGAAAAAACCCGTTGACAAAAGACAAATAGTCCACCAATATAAGATATCGCGGGTTAGCGCAGAGGCAGCGCGTCTGGCTCATAACCAGAAGGTCGCAGGTTCGAATCCTGCACCCGCAACCAATTTTGCCTGATAATCATTAGCCAGCGAGTCTACGCTAAAGCTGGTTAATAAGTTGACTCTTAATGAGTAGTTCCTCCCCCAAGATAGCGAAGACAGGGGCGGGTCAGGCATTATTTTTTTAAAAAAAAAAAACATGAAACAATCAGTGGTCAATATTAAAGGCGAGTGGGTATGCACCGAGAGCAAAGAGATAGAATTTCTAGGGATCGAGGAAGGCCCACAGGGCGAAGATGTCTTGGAGTTTAACTACAAAGG
>TARA_R110000824_G_scaffold16213_6_pt1 | contig 17727 bp, 25 predicted proteins | sample TARA_R110000824 | Tara Oceans TARA_R110000824 (sample SAMEA4397747) | marine metagenome | biome: Polar Biome; feature: [MES] marine water layer (ENVO:01000295) within the mesopelagic zone...; material: water (ENVO:00002006), including particulate matter (ENVO:01000060) such as......
GTGGAGAAGAGTCCTCAACCTGACTCAACTGCAGTTGGCTAAGGCCGCGATGATAGAGAAAACTAAAATACCATTTTAAACAAGGAGAATATGATGAGTAAAATCACCCCATGCATCATGAGCAGAATAGCTGAGTGTGATGTATATGCACTAAAATTAAACGGCAGAGGACCGTGGTCGGACAACATTCGGATTGAGTTCGTTCCTCTTCACCCAAATGGAGACGAGCCCACTCCATTTTGGATGATACCTCTGGTTGAGCATGAGGAGGTTCCAGCGTGTAGGAGCATCCTCATGGATCTCAAGGCTCAGGATGCAGCTACTCTAGCTGAGATGCTTCTGAGTTTCCCAGAGGTCAAGAAACTGGTTCAGGCTCAGGCTGTGCGAGAGTACATGAATACCCCGGCAGAGCTTACACCTGAGCCTAAGCCTTCCCGCATCTTCAGAATTGTAGCCATCAACTGGAGCCTGCTGCCGCAATCTCTGCTGGAAGATTATGACCAGTTGCCAGACTGCAAGGACAATGATGCTGACTACTACATGCTCTGGGATAATGTCTCTGGGGAATTTGTCTCAGTGTTCTATGCCACTGAAATTGATATTGGATTCTTGGGTTTGAAGAACTACCCCACCCCACTCTATGTAGACGAAGACGAGGCAAGGGCAGCAGCTAGGCATGGAGGGCTCGTTGAGCCTGATGTATACCGCTGGGACGGCAATGATTTTGCGGGCCGGATTCCTCCTCTGTATTCTGGCAGGACGGTGGAGGTGAGTGATGACTAAACAGCAGAAGATAAATGATTGGCTGGATCAGACTCCAATCAAGAATGACCTGTTCGGAACTCAGGCAATGGAGAGGAGAGTTATAGAGCTGGAGTTTGCTCTGGCAGTATGTCTGGCTGAACTCAATGAGTCCCTGGCCCATACTCATGGACATCTTACTGAAGATGAGAAGTGGGACGAGGAGGCTATGATCGAACAGGCTCGTCACAACCTTCGTTACAGAAGAGACCATGGACCGGAGGAGAGTGAAGAGGAGAGTGAAGAGGAGGTGAGCAATGACTAAAGAAGAGATGACACAGTGGCTGGACCGCTGCTCAGACCATGTCATGGAGGCAATGAAGGCTTTCCCGCAGCCGTGGGACATGGACGGCTTCCATGACCTGCCAGAGGGCCAGAAGGCTCTACTCCGCGCAAGGAGGCTGGAGGTACTGGCCAGCCTGTACACAGCCTGGGAGACTCTCTACGGATACCAGCTCCAGCTCTCTGACGACCAGCCTCAGACATGGGGAGTATTTTACAGTATGTTGAAGAAGCTGGAGGGGATTGATGAGTGTCCGGAGAGCGGTGAGGAGGATGAGGATGAATGAGGAGTGGTTCCAGCTCTGCAGGAGGATGAGGACCACTCCCTCTTCACAGGTCAGCCGCGACGAACTGGCAAAGGTCAGAGATGGACTGGCTGCGCTGGAGGCTTGGGCTGATGAGGTAGAAGAGTCTCAGCTGCGAAGCAAGCTGCTGTCGATGGACCGCTGGCAATTTCGCAAGTGGATTCACGGCATGGGCATCCCCATCCATGAGGGAGAGAGTCAGTCTGATACAGTGGACCGGATCATGAACATTCGTCGCGGCATCGTGGTGAACTTATGACTTGGGTCCACTGGTCTCACATCAATCCCAACAAATGCAATTGCGAAGGCTGGGGTTGGACGGAGGACGAAGAGCACTGTGCTATGCATGGCTTTGTCGTCGAAGATGGTGTTCTCGTCCCGGTAGACAAGGGCAATGAAGAGCATCGAAAAAAACAATACAGGTATGCATGGATGGCATACCAAAAGAGCTCTGGCCTGAGCCCGGCTGTATTTTGCAGTCGGGTTGAGGACAGGGCAACAAACCAAACAATGCAGGCTCTGCTTGATGCCTGCGAGGAGATATCAAATGGGACTGTTTAGTTTTTGGCATCCTGAATTAAAGAATCAACAATGCTTCGCGGAGAACTACGCGGAGCTGGACGACATGCTGCTGGCCTATACCTTGGACCAGGACCAGGTAGAGAATCTGACTGGACTGCCGGTGGAGCAGGCTGTGAGCTTGTGGAAGGAGGTCTTGGAAGGGAGGTTCGGTCCGGAGGCTCAGAAGGCTTTCCAGCTTGAAGAGAAAGTGAAGGACATCTTTGTCCGTGCAGAGGAGCATTTCCGCAACCATCGAACAGAGCAATGGGCATGAACTTCTATAATGAACATGACCCCCGCGCAGCTGCCTGGCTGCGAGAACTGATCAAACAGGGACACATCCCGAATGGAGTAGTAGATGAAAGAGACATTAGGGACATCAAGCCCGAAGAGCTCAATGGATACACGCAGTGCCACTTTTTCGCAGGCATCGGAGGCTGGAGTCACGCACTCCGGCTGGCTGGATGGTCGCCCGATACCCCGGTCTGGACCGGCTCCTGCCCCTGTCAGCCCTTCAGTCAAGCTGGACATAGGAGAGCAACTGATGATCCCCGGCATCTCTGGCCTGCTTTCCGCTGGCTCATCGCACAGTGCCGACCTCCAACGGTTTTTGGAGAGCAGGTTGCGAGCAAGTCTGGAAGGGCTTGGCTCTCCGGAGTACGCGCTGACCTGGAAACACTGGGATATGGAGTCGGGGGAGCCGATATTTGCGCTGCGGGGATCGGTGCGCCGCACCTCCGGCAAAGGTTGTGGTGGATGGCCCACTCCGACCACCAGAGACCACAAGGACGGGACGAAGAAGTCCTGCGAGAATGTCCCGGTCAATGCGCTGCTGGGGAGGGCTGTTCATCTGGCAGGCTGGCAGACCCCAACAGCTCAGAACGCAAAGCATGCAACGCTGTCTCCATCGGAGAAGGACCGGCTGTCGCGAGGGATAGCGGGGCTGCACACCCAAGCCTTTTTGGCAGGCTGGCCGACTCCTACCTCATCGATGATGACATGGCAGGATCTGGAGCAGGCTCTGACTGCAGGCAACAGCAGCCAGAGGAAGAGGTACGAGGAGTCAACCGGGCTGCTTCTGGCAGGCTGGCCGACACCAAGAGCCAGCGAAAATGTGCAGACCAATCTGAAGGAGATAGCGGAGAAGGGCAGCTCCTGGCTGGGGCAGGGCAGGGGAGCGACAGTGAGCACTATGGCCATGCTGGTGCATGGGCGGGATTCCTCTGGTGGCCCTGTAAAGATGGCAAGCACAGAAAAATCCCGTCTGAACCCTCGCTTTTCCCTCTGGTTGATGGGATACCCGGCAGAGTGGGCATCCTGCGCGGAGCAGGCAATGCAATCGTGCCGCAAGTCGCGGCGGTCTTCATCAAAGCATCACAACAAGGATAAAAAATGACCAATCAAAAAAGAACAGAATTGCCTTCACCGGCAGAACAAAATTTAATCGCTTTCAGGTCCATCGGGTACATACCTGATGGGACCAGCATCAGCTACCAGTCAGGCAGCAAGGAGATCAACGATATCTCTTGGGGGCTTCCCTACCAGCATGAGACTGGCGGCTGGGTTGTCAGGGTGAAGAGCAACAAGCTCATCGCTGTCAACCTGCATGATGTCTGTGTGCCGGGGAAATACACTCCACCTCGCTTGCGGGGAGTCATGCTCCTTCCAGACAGTGGAGGAGACTTTGGCTGTTGGAAGATCGGAAAGAGGGTGTGGGCTGTGACGACATGGGAGAGGCAGCAGGGGAGCAGGTTCTGGACCCGGAGGTGGAGGTCAAAGCGCTGGAATCGCAATGCAGCCATCAATCTGGGCTGGGATCTAGAGAACTCAGGTTACTGGTGGCAGATCATGAACTTTGAGGGTCAGATCCTTGATGAGGGATTTGAAGTGACCAGTCGCAAGGCAGCTACAATCAGCTGTAAGAAACTGCGGAACTGGCTCAAAATCAAGCGCCAGATGGAAGGTGGAGGAGGAGCATAATCCCCTAACTCCTCCTCCGGGTTCCAACCCCATATTGCCTGTTCTCTTGGAGTGCAGGCATTTTTTTTGTATCTGATTCAGGAGGAACAAGCAATAAAAAAGCCCCTCTCTCAACACCCCGATGAGAGAAGGGCAAGGTTGACCAAACAAGGAGTCAGTCCGTAGTATATCTCAGCCGTAGGGAGTGTGCCATTCGCAGACTCTTTTCCGGCCATGCAATTTGATCTCGCCGCGGAAGCAGCCCATGCCGATCAGGATATTAGCGCAGCGATTGACATCAGTCTGCTTCTGGAATCGGGGAGCAATGCCAAGAAAATCGAGGGCATCTGACAGCCAGAAGGGCTTGCTTTTCTGTTTAACGCAGAACCCGTTTAGCGCCTCTTCCCAGGAGTCCACCTGGCGGTATGTGTCTACCAGATTGTATCGGGCCTTTTCTTCTTCTGGGGTCAGCCAGTGGTTGACATCTATGGAGTAGTAATACAAAGCCTCTGCCCAAAGTTGCTCAATGTCATCCTCCAGCTTGTTGAAACGAATAGCCTCTATCTCAGCTAAGTAGTGCCGTCTGTGTCCAGCCGGGTCGTTCAGAAATCCAAGCCTCCTCTCATTGGTAGTCGCCCAGAACATACAGCCTCTGGGGTAGTCCTCTGAGTGGCGACCATAGGTGAACCGGAACCGATCTGTGCGGTTGGTGATGAAAGCCTTAGCTGCATTGTATCCGCTCTGGTGGAGAGTCTGGGCTTCCTGGAGTTCTATGATCCATTTGCCTTGTATGTCGTGGAAGGAGTCTTTTTTCCCGATGGTGAAATTAGTCCCTGAATACCACTTTGTATCCACAGCCAAGATTTGCAGAGCTGAGGTTTTTTTGACTCCTTCATCGCTGATGATGGTGAAGAGGACATCTTGCTGACAGCCCATCACTTTTGCTCTGGCCACATGAGCCACCATAAACCGGATGCCGCATATCTGCGTAATGTGAGCATATCGGTTGCAGTTTGTTTCAGGGAGTATTCCAAAATCCGGATACCATATTGGCTGTTCTTCACCGGTCAGGATGTATTCTGGAGTTGCGGTTTTGCTGATGCAGAAATAAGCATTGTCGTTGTCCTGGTAGTCGAAGAGGTTTTTGAGTCGCGGTATTCCGTCCCAGTCCTCAAGATCGTCCAGGTATTCCACAACCGGGTGGTATGGAGTATCTCTGGCCACAAGGTCCATGACCTTCCCGATAATTTTGTCGTCCAGCTCTATGCCGTAGGTCTCAGAGATCCAGTGCTGGACTATACGCTCATAGTAGTCCGTGACCGGAACGAACTCACCCTTGGTTCTGGCAAGGGAGATGTGTGCCCTCCCGTCGAACTCGCAGAACTTCAGGTTGTCCTTCCACCTGGTGTCGTACCGCAGAATCCTTTCTACGTTGATCCTGGAAGGTTCCGGAGACCCAAACCCGATTACCTCCCCTTGGCTGGTGATAGGCTTTAGGATGAGCAGGTTGAGCACTTCTGGCTCAGGTTTCGGACCCATCCTGTGAGCCTGATTCACAGCTGCATTTTTCTTCTGCTTCAGAGACTTCTGCTCTTTTTTCGCCGCTCTCCTCAGTGTCCGCTGAAGATCGGTGACAATTCCACCCATGCCTCTGTTGGAGCGAATCTGGTAGAGGAGGATGTCCAGGTCGCTCCTTCTGTGCATGTAGGCATATACAAGAGTGTTGAGGTCATCCTGTAGGCTGGTGACGATGCGAATTTTGTCAAGCTGTGTGGTGGCATGCTCCATGCCATCGACTGCAGAATTTAGCAGATCTATTCCACAGTCTGCCATCTGCCGGTTTTCAAGGTCTTTCTGATCGGGATCGTAGGTAGGTGTTGCGGTGGACCTGATCTGGTCCAGACTGATGCCACCTAATATGGCATCATTAATGTCTTTCATGGGGTGCTCCGTGTGTGGGATTAAATGGACCCGAGGTTGGTCCGGAAGGTCTTAGCTGGTCGCACCAGCTTCTGTATTTTGGCAGCATATCTGTTGCCGGTCTCATCGTTGTCTGTAGCAATTATCACCTGCTGCCAGGGTCTCCAAGGCATAAGCTGTAGATGGGAGACAGCACTGTTGCGGATACCAATCACGGTTTCTCCCTGATGCTGAGCAAGGACCAGAAAATCCATCTCCCCTTCAACGATCCAGATTGTAGCCGGTGTGAGGGTTTTTTGCAGGAATTGTCGGGCGGTCTGGCTGAGGAAAAAGGTGTTGGCAGTGTCGAATCCAACAGGGCAGGAACTCTTCCTGACATCAGGAGAAACGGATCGTCCCTGAAAGCTCACAAGGTTCGCCTGACAATTGAAGGCAGGGACCAGAATGGGAAAGTTCAGGGCATAATAAGCTGACCACCACGGAGACTTTCTGCCAGTGCCACGTTCAATTTTGGTGAGCGATTTGTATGGGAATCTTGGGCAGGCGACTCCAGCCAGAGTTTTGGAGGCATCGAGTCCTCTCTTCTTGAGGAAGGCGAGGACTTCTTTGTCCTTGCAATGCGGCATAGGAACAGCTGCCTTGATGATGTCGTATACCTCATTTTGGGGAGGGTATTTTGGTTCTCTGGGAGCTTGTGTTTTGGGAGTATAGACTATTTTCTCACCTTCAAGCCAAGTCTGTAACTCTGTAAATTTTGGGCCCAACTCTGAAGCAGAGACGTTGAAGAGGGCATAGCTGACGAAGTCCAGCCCGTCTCCTCTGGCAGCGCAGGCATAGCATGTCCATCTGTGTCCGTGGGTATTATTGTAGAACCCGACTGGTCCTCTCCTGTCCTTTTTGGTTCGGAGTAGTCCGCATGCCGGACATGGCTTGATTCGCTTACCTGCCACCTTCATGCCCATGATTTCAGCAAGATGAGAGATAGGTATTGCTTTGAATTTTTCCGTCCAGTTTTCCATGGTTCTCCTTCTATCGAATGACGAACCTATATACTACGGGTTGACAATGGTCAAACAAGTGATTATTCATCTGGTGAACTTTAAGGAGGTCAATATGATCAAGAAAAGTGGTGCTTACCGCTTCTATGAGTCAACCATTAGCGCACTGGCTGCAATAGCGGAAAAAAATGATATCAACCGGAGCCAAGTCATTCTTCTAATGATCCGTAAGGGGGAGCACTGTAAAAAAATGCGCCACCCAGCTCCGATAGGAAAGAAAAGGATGGTCAGTTTCAAACTGACTGAGGAGGATTGCGCTCTGCTGAAGAAGAAGGCAAGAGCACAGTCCCTCTCAGATACAGCCCTTCTGGAACTGTTCGTCCACAACTTGAAAATCAAGATTTCTCTGGAGGCAGTGTGATGTGGAAGGGTTCCAAATTCCCCCCAAGAAAGTGGCAGAAAGAAGCCCTTCCTCTCATCATCGACTCCCTGAGAGCAGGGAAGAAACCGATAGTGTCTGCCATCATGGGCAGCGGCAAGAGCATCCTGCTTGCAGAGCTGTGCTATATCGCTCTCCGGAAACTGAAGCAGCAATGCTGTGTTGTGGTTTCAGCACCCCGACAGAGTCTGGTCGAACAGCTGACCAGAACCATTGGGGAGAGGTGCGGTCTGGCAAATGTTGGGTCGTACTTCACCCACCAGAAAAAAGCTGGTAGCAACATTATAGTCTGTTGCAATGCCTCTGCTGGAGCCCTCTCCCTCAAACTAAAGGAGTTGGGCCGGGAGGTGGCAATGCTCATCTTCGATGAGGTCCATTCATCGGAGTCTACAAATTTCAAGTTGGCATGGGGAGTACTGAAACCTGCCTGTGCCGTAGGTTTCACAGCTACCCCCTTCCGCAGCAGCGACAGAGAGTCCCTCTCCCTCTGGGATGAAGTGGTTTATCGGTACACTGCCGGGGATGCTCTTGCTGACAAGGTCATTGTGCCTTGGAATTTGGTCCATTGGAATGGGACCGGAGCTGATGCTGCAGAAGTGAACAAGATCTGCCTCCGGATGATGATGCCGATGGAGGGACCGGGCATTGCCTCTGCTCTCTCTATTGAGGATGCTGAGGAGTTTGCCGAATTTCTCAATAGTCAGGGCTTTCCATCTATGGCCATTCACAGCAAGATGCACAGGTCCAAGAGAGAATCAATTATCAGGAAGTTGGAAGCAGAAGAGATACGATGTGTGGTCCACGTCAGCCTCCTCTCTGAAGGGGTGGACATGCCTTGGCTCAGGTGGCTCTGTCTTCGTCGTCCTGTCCAGGCAAGGGTAAGGTTCGTTCAGGAGGTTGGAAGAGCTCTGAGGTCGCATCCGGGCAAGACAGAAGCCTTCATCCTGGACCCCCACGACCTCTTCTCTGTGCATGGTCTGACATACCCTGAAGCTCTTGGGGAGATGCTGGTTCAGAAGACCGAAGAGGAGGAAGAGCTGGCCAGCCTTGAGCTGGATGAGGAGCAGGAGAAGCAGGTTCGCGAGATGAGACCGGCACAGGCTGTGACAGCTGTCGGTAGCTGGCTGCGAGGCATACAGTCTGTGATGCGCTCAGCCGGTCTGATGAGACCTGCCTCTGATGAGTATGACGGCTGGCGGGACGGAGAGCCTTCGATGCGGCAGATAGAAGCCCTTGACAGGCTGTCCTGGGCAAGCCGGTACATACCACAGCCAGCCAGAGACCAGTTCAAGATGCTGGTGGTCCCAGAGAGGGCTCTGTGTCTGAAGAGGGGAGACATCTCTGACATGCTGGACATTCTGGTAGCAGTAGCAGAGGCTTCAAAAGATCTGAGGAAGAACCACAAATACTGGCACTGGCCAGCAAGCGCTCCCATTCCGGAGACAGTCCTCCCGATGCAAGGTCTTGTCTTTGCTATGGAGAGAGCATGAGAGCAAGCAGAGAAGCGCTGGCCAAGGAGGCATACGACCTCCGGAAGAAGTACGGATATAGCTGGTTGGTCATTGCCAAGAGGTCCAAGACCAGGCAGCACAATGTCCGGAAGGCAGCTGAGGAATATGCTGCACAGCACAGCTTGGAATGGCCCTTGGAAATGTACAGCAGGGGCAGGATGATCTATGAGATGATTGAAGAAGGAATGAGCCTGAAGTCAATCCGAAATGAAATTGGCATGGAGACCTACATGGCTCGTAAATATGCCAGAGACTACGCAAAAAGGAAGGGGAAGACTTGGCCAATAGAACAATAAAAACCAAGACTTACATTCCATCATTGATGGTCTTAGGTATATTCTCCGCGACTATGTACATGTTTGGACTTTCACTGGACCAACCTTGGGTTGGCTTTGTATTTGCATGTTTGCTGTGTCAATGTTTCGCAGCAAGTGTCTTAGAACTACTTGTTAGGACTTTCGGCTAACGAGTCAAATAGAGTCAGTGGTTGTATTGCTTCCAAATACGCTTCCGATAAATTGCCTTCTCCATAGCTGAGCCCAAACAACTTTTTAAGTGCCTTTTGATTTATTTCTTCACCAAACATAGTCAGAACATCATCATAAATGTCTGAACTCATAGTCAGAATTTCACCTGGCATGTCTGATTTTCCTTGTATGTACACCTCGTACATATCCATCTTTTTTAATTCTTCTTCGCTCAAATCTGAAGCATATTGGTCTTTGTAGTCAGCAATAATACCAGCGGTTCTTCCAGCGGCTTTAGTAGCATCACCCACAGGCATAAATCCGAATGAAGCTTCACCTAAAAGTTTGTCGTCTCCGGTTACAATTGCCATCTGCAATTCCATAGTATCGAAGATTTTATCGGCTGGAGTCAACGCTCCTCCAGCTATTGCTGCGGTGTATGCTGTTTTAGCAAGGAGCCCTCTGTTCTCTTTGATTTCATACAATTCTTTCAGCAAATCTGGATGAAAGAAAATAGGTGATGTTAATTTCGCCATTGGAGCAGCGATACGTGTTCGTTCTAATATTGATTGTTGCTCCGCTGCAGAAACATCAGTGAACTCCTCCTTCGGCACTCCGGTCTTAGCCTCAATCTGTTCAGCTACCACTTCATTGCTGGGCCGATGCATCTCCCAATCGATTGGAGTTCCATGGTTAATCCACGCGTTCTCTTCTCTGCGGCTGAGTTCTGAACCAAGGTTTGAAGCCTGTTCCTTAAATTGCTGAAGCCTTGCCATTCGTCTCTTAAAAACATCCTTCTCTCGTCTTTGAGACGGGCTGAGTTGAGAGAATCCCATGATGTCACGGTCGTCTTGGTCATAAGGGTCTGCCATGTCTGCTCCTATTAGGGGAAATAGAGATTCTGCACTGGAGGATAAGGAATATCTTCAGATTTTCGCAGTTCTTCCTCTGTCTTTTCCTTGCGCCACCTGTCGATCTCTGCTCTCTCCGCAGCTGAGGCAGACTTATACATCTCCTCCATCTGCTGCTCCATCTGAGCTTGCTGTTCGTGTGCGGTATAACCCTCATATACAGCTCCAAAAAAAGGAGCCCAAGGAAGCCTGGCCTTAAAGCTGGTCTCTGCGTAGGCTTTGGCCATATCTGCTGCCTCAGCCGCTGTAGGTGGAACCCGAGCAGATGCCTTAGCCCTGCGCTTTGCGGCAGCCTCTGCTGCCTCTCCAGCCTCTTTAGCAGCCCTCAGACGACCTTTGCCTTGTTGGTAGGCTACAGCTGTAGTGAGGTCTTGAAATTGATCGGTAATAAATACCCCGAAGGCAGGCATCTTTCCGTAGAATGGGTCTGCCATAGTCATGCTTTTTCTAGCATACGGATTTATTAGTGTCTTCGTTGGTGGCAATTTTCCTTCTGCCTCTCTCAACGCGAAAAAACGATGCCTAGCAAGGTCATCTTCATACATTAGTGGATCTGTAGGAAAAAGTTCACCCTCTCGAATTTCCATCTGAATTTTTTTCCCTGTGGCTTCTTTTCGTGCATATTCGGAAGTGCCTAATTTCAATTTCGATAAATCTTCTATATTTCTTGCAAGTTCCTCGTTTAGATAGGCTTTATGCTCCCGAATAACACCGGGCATTGCTTCAAGTGGTATTGACCGCGCTCGAATAGTTCGCGAACTTCCTTCCACTATTTTGGATGGTTGTGCGGCAGAATTATACATGATATCTGGCATCCAATATTCCATGCGCTCATTCATTTTGTCTTCGACTCTCTGTCGAGCAATCTCCTCTACTCCTTGTTCAGTAATTTTGACCCTGTCTGGAGACCCCAAAGATTGTAGTTTCGCTTCTTGTTCCTGTGCAAGTGGTTTCAGTCTTGCTTGTTGTCTCTCCATACTCTCCATAAGAGGAGTATATTCGGGGTCTCCAGGTTTAAGTTGGTACCGAGGTTGAAAATATTGTTTGGCACTCGCACCCTGGAATTCCACATGGGGTTTATATTCTGTAGGATCTGTTAGTAGCAGTTTGCTATTTTCTATGTCCACCTCTAATGCGCGGATTTTTCGGTCTACAACATCAAGAGAATCAAGCATGAATTCACGCTCATTTACAGTGGTTGGCAAATTTCGTGCATACAAAAGTCCTTCTGCCAATTCGTCCTTCACTTTATTGAGGTTTTCAATGGAAACTGCGTGTTTCTCATCAACTTTGCTTGCTTTTCGGGCTTCGCTCATAAGCATGAAGTTTCCGTCTGCATCTTTGAGGTTTTCAAAATCAAATCCGGCATTTTCTAAGTGCGACCAGTATGCGTGTTCGCCTTTTCTATGTGATTGCATGCGCAACAAATTTGGGTCCATCCCGTGCCCAGCAATATATTCTGCCACCTGCTCATCACTCATATATGCCGATTCTTTTAGCAACTTGGGAAAAGATTCTTCAGCATAATCGAAGCCTAAAGTTTGCGTAGCAGTATCTTGAAAAGCTTCAATGGCTGATACTGCTTTATTTTCAAGATGTTTTAGAGGTCTTGGCATAGCAACAATTTGACCAGAAGGAGTCTTTCTTCTAACATCTGTTGGCCAATGATCTTCTGGTAAATACCACTGGCTGCCCAAGGCTTCCTCACTTCCAAATAAAGCAGGAAGGCCTTGCCCGCCTCTTCTTTGGTCCCGAATAGAAGCTGCTTCTTTCCTTTGATCCCCCGTCATCTGTTCCCAAGGCTGCCGTTCCCAAGGTTTTTCCACAAACAGTGCTTCTTCAGACCTTTCTTTAGCCCTTCTGGCTTCTTCAAGTCCAGAGACAGCCTGCTGCTCAGCAGCACGAGCAGATTGATAAACTGCTTCTGACTTTTTAGCAGCGCTCCCGGCTTTCAGTGCATCAACGCTCCAGCTTACCGCAGGGACCAGGTCCACCATTCCAAACAGAACAGCTATGTCTTTGTCAGACTGCAATGCTTTTGTTTGCTGAGCAAGCCTCTGGTACTGCTCTACCAGAGAGGGGTTCTGTACACCCATAATTGCCTTGTCGTCATCATCGAAGGGATATGCCATGTCTGCTCCTATGTGCCTGGATTAACGATATCGACCACAAACATCTCTGAGTTGACTTGGTTGTCTGCGCTTGCAACAGACCAGTCTGCGGTGATGTCTATGTATAATTTAGAGCCAGTATCAACGGTGAACGGAGACTTGTAATTCCACCTTGGCGCTGTGCTTGTCGCATCTGGGTCTTGGTAAGACATCATAGCAACAGCTGTGCCTCGAGTTCCAGTGGTACGAATTTGGATGAAACACTGCAAACAATAGATGTCACCAACCACAGCATCAACCGCAACAGTAGAAAATATTGCAGTGTTGCTGGTGACGGTGGTGCTTGTTCCCATCCGTATAGCAATGGTAAGAGTGTCTGTGCTGTTTTGAGCCGCTACAATCCCAGCTGCGTGCAATCGAATAGTTGACCCAGATACCAAAGCATTAGCTGGGATTGCATACTGACTGAGAGAACCTTCTGTTGTGGTGTTTGTGTGGGAAACACCAGCCGCGACCTGTGCTGTAGCCTGACCACCAACAGACATTTTTGCCGTGTCTGTTCCAGCGTGATCGACAAACAGAGCAACACCATGCTCGAGGGCTTGTTCATCTTGCAATTCTGAAATACTACTCATCTACGACCTCTTGCTTTTTTTGCCCGCACACTTCCATTTTTTTCTTGACAAGTTGTTTGGTGTGTTGGGATTGTTTCGTTTCTTTTTTGAGAGTTGTTTTTTAATACCATAGGACCGGGCGCAATACGAATCACCTTTGCTTGTGCCTGGCTGTATTCGATCTTTGCCCTTCTTTGACTTTCCAGCTTGTCCATATGAAACTTTTTTCTTACGACCTGTTTTTTTGTTTTTTACAACTTTCACAAACCGTTTTCCTCGTCTTGGTTTTGCTCTACTCATCTTTTTTATCTCCCATAATCCGTGAAATCTGTGCTGCTTTAGCAAGGTCTCTCATCTTGTTTTCGTTGGCAATGTCCTTAATAGCAGACAGAATATTCTCTGAGTTGATCATGACACCTTTGACTTCATTCTCTAGATTTTCAATCTTCTGCCCTACATCTTTGACCCGCGAGCTAATGTTTTGTCGGACCTGTGTTTTCTCGTCGGCATAACTCTGTAGGACGACATCGTATCTGCCTCGGATGTTGTCTACCTCTTCCTTGCTGCTCAGACGAATCTCCTTGATGTCAGCTTTGTAATCAGAAAGGTATCGGTCTAGTTGTTCTTGGAAGGAGGTCACCCTCTCCGCTTCTGTTTTTGATGCTTTCTGGGAGGACCAGACCAGATAGATCACAAACAGACCCATGCTCCCGTACTCTGCCAGCATCCCGATGAGGTCTATCTCCATGATCTAATCTCCATTTTAGCAAGGGGGTTAGCCAGTCATAAGCTGGCTCATCTTCTGATCTAATTTGCCACCGGAACGCGCCAACTTCAATGAGTTGACTCATGGTAACAGATTTTTTCTCCACCCATAACGGTCTCAATATGGTCCAAGGCAGTACCCACCTGGACCTGTCTGCCATCCGTAACAGGACTACGCTTGTGCCACCGTGAGCCTCAAACTGATCGAAAGCTTTGGCTTGATGGTCCTTGACATTCCTGGTAGACCATCGAGCAGACTTGCAGTCCTTGTCATCTCCCAAAATAGTTAGTCCATCTGACACACCAATCCAGTCTGGTGGTCCCTTGCCGGTGCGGACAGCCAAAAATGAGCCTCGCTTAGACCTGCTGCCTTTGCCAACCTTGAGGACAGGGGGATGCATCCTCAGCCAGGCCAAATCTCCGTCTTGGCGAAGCCGGTCTCTGGAGTTAGCACACACCTTCTCCCATAATATTCCCCTGCCAGCCATCTCATCACGTATGGGTCAGAAGGACGATGGTGACATCGTTACTGGCTACTGTGGTTCCAGCAGTCCCTTTATCAGTCAAACATGTGGCTTGAATACCAGCCAAGAATTTAAAGCCAGGGTCAAGCGTAAAATCAGCTGTAGAAGAAGCTGCACAAGGGAAAACCCACATTGGATTGGTTGTTCCCACTGTAGAGGCTGAACCTGCATCTGAGTTGTACAGCTTGAGATAAACAGCACTGGTGTTAAGAGTGTTGTCAATTGTCACCTGATCTAAGATGGTGTTGTTTGTAGCCGTCACGCTGATAATTGTATTGGAATCAACAGTCAGAACATGCCGGTCTGCTGATACCTGTGTCATCAACGGTGATGTATTTATAGTGTTTGCCATGTGTCACCTATGAGCCAAAAATGGTGTAGCGAAAAGTACCTGCCGGGTTGCTTCCAGAAGCACCTTTTGCCGGGGTATCTGATGCAGCGACAGAGAGAGCTGTGCCTATTGAAATTCCTGACCGACTATACACAGATATTACTGTGGATGTAGGTGCTCCACCAGCAAATATAGGTTCGGTTGTACCATGCACTGGGGTCTCTGCATCGTACAGTTTCAGGTAGTTTTCACCAGAACCATTCGTGTTGTTTATGCGAATCACATATACAGTTCCAGTCGTCCCAGTAAGAAGGTTTTTGTCTGGGGTTGTTGATGCTGCTGTACTACCAGTTGTAGCATCTTGGGAGATAAAACTGTTGAAGTCTGATTGCGAATCATTGCTCTTAATCGCCATATGTCACCCCTGTGCTGTTCTCAGCATCGTATTTTCTTTTTCCAGAAATTCCACCCTGACCACCATCTCAGCTAACGACTTGGTCAGGTTTGTAATTTTCTCATTCAATTCCTTCAGTTCTTTCTCTCTGCGCTCATGGGCATCAGAAAGCTTCTGCCGGAGTTCGCCTACCTGATTCCTTAGATCATCTCGGTACAGTGTTGACTCCTTCTGCTCTTCCTGCAATTGCTCAGCCTTAATGGTAGTCCTGTGCTTCCAGTAATCCCATGCTCTCTGAGAGGACAAAGCGGCTACTACGGATGCCAAGATTGTGAAGATGGTCTCAGTAGAATCCATGTCAGTCTCCCTTGCTGACGGCAAGTATAGTATAGCCGCCACCAACAACTGCTGCACCCCCAATAATGATGCCTACCCCTGTCCAGAAAGGCTTCTGCTCATAAAACGGAACAGGCTTGTGAGCCTGCTCGAGCAGCCTCTGGGTGGCATACAATTCTTTCTCTAAGGCTGTTGTATCCACCCTGTACCGGGCTTCAATCTTAGACGAATATGCCATCATAAGCTCATAATCAGCTACCCATGATGTTGGGAGCAACACCCCTTTGCAGACCGCTGTATCTCCCTCTCTGAAAGGTATCGCTTCCGGACACTGGTCTTTTACCGGCTCAGTGTGTTCTGGCCTTTCAGGAGGCTCCATTGCCAGAGCAGCAGACATCAACAACCAAATCATCGTCTTCGTCTCTGGTTGACAAGGCTGGCGATGTCTTCTTCGGGTTCATCGCTTTTCGCAGCTGCCTTAATGGTGTCTGCCTTTTCCTTAAACTGCTCATCAATGATAGTCCTTGCGACTTCAAAACCCTCATCAGGCATGATGTCCACATCGTCATCGACAGCTCTCCTGATGCGCTTCGCGACATAAAGGAGGAGACAGCCAAGGACTCCAAGCCCGATCATGCTGATGGTGACCCAATCCATTACTGCTCTTCCTTTTGGTGTTTGAACGAGCTACCCTCTTTGGCTCCCCAATGACGACCTCCAAGAGCAACAGTACCACCTGTGCCGACAACTGATATGGCCAGCGATAGTGTGCCGATGACCTCTGCCATAGGCTCGATGGAGTCAGGGGCAATAATCAGAGTCAGGAGAAGCTCGCCTGACAGCACCAGTAGTGCAATCATAGCCAGCTTGGCTGATTCAAGAGTCCTACTCGGTTTTGCTTTCATCTTTCATCTCCTGCAACATCTTGTGTATATCCAGTCCTGCATCGATTTTACGAGCAGTGAGGTGAGAGTGATTGACTAATCCCCGGAACCTGCCCAGCTTTACTTGCTGGTTGGTGTTGGTATCCATCTCGTCGCCCAGCATGGGGCAGTCAAGGGGTACACCCGTTGCCTCGCTTACAGCTGACCACAGAGCCTTCAGAGCCTGTAGTTGGACATCGTAAAATCCCATGTGAGGCTCAAGGGTTCGGGTGTTGACTACGGTATCAAAATGCACAGGTCTTATGCCAAGTCCGCGTTTGGTATAGTTTTTCTGGTATTTGGGGTAGAAAGCATTGTTAATTTCGACTCCAACCGACCACATGTTCGCCATTCGACTACCAGCATGCCAAGCTTCATGCTGCATATCCATCGTTTGGTATATACAGCCATCTGCATCGAGCAAAAAGTGGACACTGATGCCTCTTTTGTCCAAAACTCTCTGACAAGATTTAGAACTAACACAAACGTCCCAGTGGTTTACGAACTGGCTTATATCTCTTGCCTGCTTGCCTGCCCAAGAGCGGTAATGGCCTTCCTGTGCTTTTAAGCCATTTGGCTCAGACCACAAAACGACTTTATGCCACTTTATCGGAGTAAAACTGCCGTTATAAACGATATGATTGCCCTCAGTGGGCTGGATTTCCTCATATTCGTCGATTTCAGCCTCTCTCTGGAGGAATAGCCGCCGGAAAGTAGCTGGTCCGCACATTCCATCGGCATTTAGACCGTGTTCAGCCTGAAATTCCATGATCATGGTGACCAACCGGAGATCAAAGTACTCGCAGTCACCAAACCAGGAGGGATGCCAGCCCAGCTTGGCAGCAGAGCTCTCGTTGTACCAATTTTTATCGGTCATTAGAAGCTGGCTCCTTTGAATTTGATTACGAATTTACCAGCGTTGTAGGCTCCTGTTCCTCCACCTGAAGCTCCAGCCACCAGATAGACATAATAGTTTACCAGCCCGTTTGTCAGGTCGTTAGTTTGCGATGGAGCATTTTGTGTACTGTGCCACTCTCCAAGCACCCAATCGCCACCAGATGTCAGGATGGATATATCAGAGGCATTGTCCGCTATGTTGTATCCAGCAGCCCTTACACCCGTGTCAACCACCAAGTCGATGTCTGTTTCTCCATTACCGGGAGTCTCAATACAACCCATTTCAACTGCATAAATAATGCCATTTACCGCAGATGTAAGCTTAGTCAGGGAAGCATCAGCCTCTGTCCCATCACCCAGCACAAATCCGTCAGAGTTTTTGCTGTTGATGCCGTGTATATCTACAAGAATTGTAGTCTCAATAATCCCATTCACTTTGCTGACACTAACATCACAGAGCGCAGCATTGGAGAACCCGGCTCCTGTTGCAGTCGCAGATGCAAATTTGATATCAACACTACCATCAGCTCTAATAGCCATCCTCTGGGTGGGCGAGATTGCCCCATCAGCAGTGGTTGAGAACACCAGTTCTCCTGGCATATCACCATCACCGGGAGTCCCATCGACTCTGGCTTCAATTTTTGCAGCAGCTTCCAGTGAGTCTCCATCGGAGCCTTG
>TARA_R110000824_G_scaffold9309_1_pt1 | contig 17687 bp, 16 predicted proteins | sample TARA_R110000824 | Tara Oceans TARA_R110000824 (sample SAMEA4397747) | marine metagenome | biome: Polar Biome; feature: [MES] marine water layer (ENVO:01000295) within the mesopelagic zone...; material: water (ENVO:00002006), including particulate matter (ENVO:01000060) such as......
CTCGCAACCAACGAGCGCATTCTAGCGCAAACGTTTGACTTGGCGATTAAGCTTCACGCAGACCACGCACTTAAGCGCATTCTGGTACTGTCCAGCAGCATGGTCTTTGAAAGCACCGAGGTATACCCCACTCCCGAAACGGAAGTAAAGAAGTGCCCTCCACCACTGAGTACCTACGGATTTCAAAAACTAGCAGTGGAATACTTTTGTAAGGGCGCCAACGAACAATATGAATTGCCTTACACCATTATTCGCCCATTTAACTGCGTAGGAATCGGAGAAGAGAAGTCAATCTGCGAGTCAGAGGTTAAGAGTGGCAACATTGAACTTATGATGAGTCACGTTCTTCCCGATATTATTAATAAGATTCTTAAGGGTCAGAACCCCCTTCGCATTCTTGGTTCTGGGAATCAAGTGCGTTGCTATACAAATGGTGTTGATATAGCCCGCGGGATTCGAATGGCTGTTGAAAATGAAGCGGCGATCAACGAAGACTTTAATATCTCTACGCCAATTGCTACGACAGTGATAGAATTGGCAGGGCTCGTCTGGGATATCTTGAGACCTAACGAAGAGTTTGATTACAGGTCCGACGACCCGTATGAATATGATGTTCAGAAAAGAATTCCAGATACCACGAAGGCGAAAGAGGTGTTGGGGTTTGAAGCGACAGTTGGTTTGGAAGAATCAGTGAGAGAAGTTATCAGTTATATGGAGCCGTTTTAATGAAACCCGAATTATCAATTATTTTACCGAGTATTCGTACAGAGCGTCTTGAACCTCTTTACGAAACCTTGGTTAAGTCTACGACATGCGATTTTGAATTGGTTATATGTGGACCTTATGCGCTACCTCAATCACTACAAGAGCGCACAAATGTAAAATATGCTAAGGATTATGGTTCGCCAGTCCGCGCCTCCAATATCGCAGCTAGCTTATGTGAGGGAACTGTTTATACATGGATGGCAGACGACTGCTTATTATTCGATGGCGCATTAGATAAGTGTTTAGAAGAACACCGCGCCATGGGAACAGACAAGAAAAACGTTTTGGTGGCAAAATATTACGAAGGGCAAGAGGGAAGCGCAGAGCGTCAAACATTGCAACCCGATAGTTATTTCAAACTAAGCGGTACCCCCGCTGCTTCGTCCTTTGTTCCTCCCGATTGGTGGCTCTTCAATATAGCATTTTTACATCAAGAGTTCTTTAATTTTCTTGGTGGCTGGGACTGTGAGTACGAGGCAACGTGGGCATCACATGCCGACATGGCTATACGCGCACAACAATTTGGTGCCAATGTAAAGATGGCTCAGGTACCCCTCTTTACATGTGACCATATGCCGGGAGGCACCGGAGACCACATGCCCATTTTTGAATGTCAACACCAACATGATGAACCGCTGTTACAGGCGACGTACCGCAATCCGAACTGGACTGAACGCTCCGTACGGCTACAATTAGACAACTGGAAAAGCGCACCGGCTGTCTGGAAAAGGAGATTTAAAGATGAGGTATGATGTTTCAATATGCCTTCCCGCGCATCGCACGCACATGTGGCAACGGCTTTATGAGTCAGCGGCGGAAGCAGTTGGTCCCTACAGTTGGGAGTTGATTTTGGTGGGTCCCAACGAGCCGCCTGAGTATTTTGCGGATAAGAAAAACTTTAAGTTTGTAAAGGACTTTGGTTCGCCCTCACGTTGTGCGCAAATTGCGACGATGCTAGCTGAAGGAGAATTTATGATGTGGGGGTCAGATGACGGCTATTTCCTTCCGAATTCAATTCGAGAATGTATTTCTCTCAAGAAAAATTTGGAACGCAAAGATGTGGTCATCATTAAATATGCCGAAGGCAGAGACTATAGCGGAGAAACACCACCCGATGAATACTGGAAAGCCTGGACTCATCCCGATTTGCGCCTACCCGGCGTCCCGGAGGATTATATGATCACTCTATTGAGTATGTTTAGCCTAGACTATTTTAGGGAACTAGGCGGATGGGATTGCCGCTTTGAGCATTTAAATATGAATTGTCACGATTTATCATTCCGAGTACAGCGAGACGGTGGAACGATTCACTTTTCTCCCAATTTGGTGCTCACATGTGATTGGAACCCCAACGAGGGAGATCATATAGCAGTTCAGCAGGCTTATGAAAGGAATGATAAGTTTCTCTTTCAGCAGATGTATACAGAAGACCAGTCGGATAGAATTCAAATAGATTATTTCAACTGGATGCAGAGCCCATCAGTCTGGGCACGGAGGTTTGGGAATGGATAGAGTGCTTGTAACAGGCGGACGAGGACTGGTTGGCAGTGCAATCCGGTCACTGGAGAAAGAATATCCTCAATTTGAGTTTATTTACACCGGTCATCGCGACCACGACCTTACCAAGGAGCGTGAAGTAAAGCGTTTATTCGATCAACATAAGCCCGATTATGTTATTCACACCGCTGCCCGAGTCGGCGGCATCGGAAGGAATCTTTCTACGCCAGCAGAACAGTATTATTGCAACATATTGATGAACAGTTATGTTATTCATTATGCGCACCTACACCGCGTTAAGAAGCTTTTAGCGTTCTCATCCGTATGCGCCTTCCCATCTGGCGCCGAAAGCCTCTCAGAGGAGATCCTGCACGACGGAGAGCCCTATCCTGCACACTATTCCTACGCTTATTCTAAGCGCATGGTCGATGTACAGATCGGTGCCTACAAACAACAGCATGGAGTAAATTTCTGTTCTGTGATTCCTGGCAACATTTTTGGTGAGAACGACAATTTTAACCTCGAAGACGGGCACGTTGTTCCTTCGCTGGTTCATAAGTGTCTGCTTGCAAAGCGCAATAACACACCCCTGGATGTTTGGGGCGATGGAAGTCCCTACCGTGAGTTCCTATATGCTAAGGATGTTGCGCGTGTATGCGTGGAACTATTATTAACAAGTGGCGAGCTCCCACAAAAGATTATTGTTTCTGGAGAAAAGGAAACTCAAATTAAAGAATTGGTAGAACTAATCTGTGATACATTTGATTATCACAATGTGAACTGGCTCACGGACAAACCCAACGGACAGCTACGGCGCCCGACCAACAAGAGTGTCCTTCAAACGACTCTCCCGGGGTTTCAATACACCCCGCTCCCCGAAGCTATGAAGAATACAGTGGAATGGTTTGAAAGAGCCTATCCCCGTGTGAGGAAATAATGAAGAAGGCGTTGATAACTGGAATTAATGGACAGGACGGTTCGTACCTATCGGAGTTTTTGCTGGACAAGGGTTATGAGGTTCACGGCACTCTCAAAAGGAATTCTATCGCAGAAAATCAAACCGCGCGGATCGCTCATATATATCCTATAATCAAGAATAATCTATATCACGCAGATCTATGTGATATGGCTTCGTTATTGAGCGTAATTCAGAAAGTCGAGCCTGATGAGATTTACAACCTGGGGGCACAGAGCCACGTTAAGGTTAGTTTCGATCAGCCGATTTATACTTCGAATACTATTGCCGGCGGCGTTTTGAATCTGCTGGAGATCATCAGGACCCTACACCCAGGTATCAAGCTATATCAAGCAAGCAGTTCAGAGATGTTTGGGAACTCAGTAGACGACGATGGGTTCCAGCGTGAGTCCACGCCGATGCATCCCGTGAGTCCGTACGCTTGTGCCAAGCTCTTTGCTTATAACTTAATTAAATGTTACCGTGAGTCATATGATCTCTACGCAAGTAACGGCATTTTATTTAATCACGAATCTCCACGACGAGGTGTAAACTTTGTGACTAACAAAGTTGTCATCGGTGCAGTGAAAATTAAGAAAGGGCTTCAAGAGAGACTAGCTCTCGGGAATCTCGACAGTACACGCGACTGGGGTCACGCCAAAGATTATGTCAAGATTATGTGGCAGATCCTTCAACTCGAAAACCCAGACGACTTTGTCTGCGCCACAGGGACATCTCACACGGTGAGGCACTTGTGCGATTACACCTTCAGTCAGCTTGGAATGAACTACGAGGACCATGTTGTCCAAGATCCTCGCTTTTTCCGACCGCTTGAGTTACAAGACTTACGCGGCGACACAACGAAGCTCCAGAACACTGTTGACTTAAATTTAGAATATACTTTTGAAAAAATGCTCGATGAGATGATATCATATTGGGACGAGAGGCTATAAAATGGAAATCAAATACCCCCTAGCTAAAGAGACGATTAACGAAGAAGACATTGATGCGTTGTGTGAGTGGCTTAAAACCTACCCGCGACTCACGAAAGGCGCCCTGACTCCACAGGTGGAGAAAAAATGGGCTGAGTATATTGGCACCAACTTCGCGGTGTTTAATAATTCGGGATCCTCAGCCAATCTGCTAATGGTTTATGCAGCCATCGCAGCAGGAAAAATTCCCAATAAGAAGATTGTGGTACCTTCTGTCGGCTGGGTCACCACCATCGCCCCAGCTCTCCAGTTCGGTTTGGAACCAATTATGGTCGAGGCAGATGAAAAAACATTTGGCATCGATCTCGATGAACTAGAGAGGGTTTGTGAGGAACATCGCCCCGACGCTGTGATCTTTGTGCAGGTATTGGGCGTTCCCCACCACCGAGAGCGACTTCTCCAACTTAAAGAGAAGTATGGTTTCTTTCTTATGGAGGACGCATGCGCAGCACTAGGAGCCTCTTATGAAGACGCGATGGTGGGTACCGTCGGTGACATGTCTTCGTTCTCCTTCTATTTTGGACATCAGCTGTCCACTATTGAAGGAGGAATGGTAAATACTGATGATTGCGATCTGTATAATCTGCTCCTGATGCTTCGAAGTCACGGCTGGGCAAAGGACTTAGATCCCGCTTCTTATAGTCAACTCATTAGTGATAATGACATCGATGACTTTCACAAGCCCTTTACATTCTTTGTTCCAGGGTTCAACTTGCGCTCCACCGACTTGCAAGCGTTTATCGGATTGCGACAGATGGAGAAAGCAGCCTGGGTTGCTGAGAGACGAAACCGGAATCATTTGCGGTACGCTGAAAATCTCCAGGGCTACGTGGAGTTTCAAGACTGGGGGGATACAACCCCAGTCTCTATCTCCTTTGGCGCCCTGGCGCGCGACACCGCTCACCGACGCGAAATAGTTAATCGTCTTGTGGCTGCAGGAATTGAAACCAGAATTTTCAGTGCCGGCAACCTAGGTCGTCACCCCTTCTGGACTGACGTACAAGAAGAATTTCGCGCGCCAATGAGCGATAAGATTCATGCATGCGGATTTTTTGTACCAAACTATCCAGAACTCACTGACGAAGAGGTAGATTATATTTCGCGAGTAATCAAAGGCGAAGAATGAAAATCTTAGTTATTGGGGAAAGCTGTGTTGATATCTATCAATACGGGGACAGCGTACGCCTTTGTCCGGAAGCACCAGTCCCGGTATTTAATTCGAACGGCGTGAGAAACACAAATGGCGGAATGGCTATGAATGTTTATAACAACATCAAATCGCTAATCGATGAAGACGGCATAACAGTGGACATCCATACCAACCTCGATTGGGAAAAAATTACCAAAAAAAGATATGTTGACTTTCGCACAAATTATATTGTGGTGAGGGTCGATGAGAATGAGAATCTCTATGGTAGTTGCTTGACACGTACCATCGATTTTGATCAGTACGATGTTGTAGTAATATCAGATTATAATAAGGGATTCTTATCCCCCGCAGATATCCAATATATTTCTAAACAGCCGCCTATTACTTTTCTTGACACAAAGAAGATTTTAGGAGAGTGGTGTGACTCCGTGAATTACATCAAGATTAATGATGTAGAATACGGAAAAACTGCTCACAGTGTGACGGAGAAGCTCAAAAACAAGATGATCATAACGATGGGACCCGATGGATGTGAGTTTCTAGGAGAGAGATATCCAGTACCCAAGGTAGAAATAAAAGACGCAGCCGGCGCCGGCGATACTTTTATTGCAGCGTTGGCTGTAGAATATGTTCGTTCCAGGAGTCTTAATAAGGCTATTGTCTATGCTAATGAGTGTGCCACCAGAGTAGTACAACTTAAGGGAGTAGGGACAGCATGATAATATGGACAAACGGCTGTTTTGATATTCTTCATCGAGGGCATCTTGAACTATTTAAATATGCTAGATCTCTGGGGCATAATTTGGTAGTGGGCATTGACTCCGATCGCCGCGTTAAAGCATCTAAAGGAGATCCGCGTCCTATCAACTCCCAAGAAGATCGCAAGAGAATGCTAGAAGCAATTCGCTATATTGACAAAGTAGTGATATTCGATGACGATGAGGGGCTTAAAAAAGCCATAGAAGAGAGTACAATACATACTATGGTGGTTGGGTCTGATTGGGAAGGCAAGAAGGTGATCGGAGCAAATCTGGTTACTTGTGTGGTCTTTTTTAATCGTATGAGCGGATATTCCACCACTCACCTAATAGAGAAGATAAATGATGGTATATGTGTTTGACATAGACGGGACGATCTGCACTTCTACGAATAGTGATTATGAGAGCGCGCTTCCTTTAGAGACTCGTATTGAGAAAGTAAATCAAATTTATGACGCCGGACATACGGTTATCTTTTTAACTGCGCGCGGCATGGGACGTAGTGATAACTCGATCGCTTATGCCAATAAAGCGTTTTATAATCTGACCAAAAAACAATTGGACTCTTGGGGAGTTAAATATCACGCCTTATTTTTAGGCAAACCAGCAGGAGATTTTTACATTGACGACAAAGGTACCAATGCAGACAACTTTTTTACCGATTAAGTTTGTCCCCAAGGGATGGGGCTTTGAGAAGTGGATTGTGAATTGCGAAGAATATTGCGGCAAAGTGCTTTATTTTGTTAAGGATAAGAGATGTTCGTGGCACTATCACAAACTAAAAGATGAGGTTTTTTACATTCAGTCAGGCAGGCTATTAGTCAAGTATTCTGACGAAGATAATTTGAGCAAAGCGAAAGAAATGGTTTTAGGACCGGGCGACAACTTTCATGTCTACCGCGGTCTTAGGCACCAGATGCTGGCTCTAGAAGATACAGAAATGTTTGAGTTCTCAACTCAACATTTTGATGAAGACAGCCATAGGCTGCAGAAAGGAGATTAAAATGCAGTTAAGTGAACAAGCAATGGGGGCTATTATGATGGCTCTACAAAAGTGTTTATTAGAACAAACTGATATTGTTCCGATGTTAAAGGAAATGGATTTCCATCCTAACACAACGGACGATACTCTGACTGTTCTAAACCCCCCCGTGGTCAATTTAGGCGGCACTGAATTGGGAGAAGAGATTCAGGCGCTTATGACAGAGGAAGAGTAATGCCGCGGTACCTCTATAAATGTGATCAATGTAAAGAATTGACCCCTGCCATGCACTCTTATAAAGAGAGGCTGGCTGATTGCACTAAGTGTGGTAGGGACAATTCTTTGCGAAAGCTGTTATCGAAACCAACTTTTTCAAAGAAACATAAGACGACGAAAAAGATAGGCGCCGTAACGGAAAGCTTTATAGAGGAAGCACGCGAGGAATTAATAATCCAGAAAGAAGATATGGACAGAGAAAGATGAGTGGTACTATGATTTTAGGCGCCATAGCACTCGTATCAGTAGCACTGAATGCGTTGTTGTTGTGGTATGGGTTAGAATTACTTGCTAAATTATTATATACATCTGATAATTTGGGAGATTTATTTATCTCGTGCCGCTCATATGAAGAGTTTTTAAAGAAAATTTATGAGATGGAAATGTTTTATGGAGAGCCAATTCTAGAGGACTTAATTAAGAGAACTAAATTGATACGTGAAGAAATAGAACAGTTTGAGCAGATTTATGAACTTACGACTGATATTGAAATAATCAACGAGGAGGAGACTGATGACTATCAAGAAAAAACGGTCGAAGAGACGTAAGAATCATTATTTTACCAAGGTTCACGAAGAAGCTATAGTAGAATATGCTAAGCTGACATCGGATAGCCAGGAGCGCAGAACGCTCCTTTATGTAGAATTTATTCAACCTGCGTTTGACGAGATGGTGAATAAAATCATTTTTACTTATCGGTTTACTTCATTACCTAATATTGACTCTTTGCGCGACGAATGCAAGGTGTGGCTTACCACTATCTTGGATAAGTATGACCCCTCTAAGGGGTCTAAAGCTTTTTCCTATTTTTCTGTGGTTACTAAAAATTGGTTTATCCACAAGGTTAAACGAAATGCTATTCGTGCTAAAAGAGAAATCTTTTTAGAAGACATGATAAATGAGCTAGCTGAGGAGGTAATATCCAAAGAAAAGCAATATGTCGATGTTCGAGAAGAGGCGGAGTTTTGGCAGAACTTTTTTGAAGAGCTAGCTGGCTGGGACTCAGATATGTTAAAAGAGAATGAAAAAAAGGTGCTCGGCGCCGTAAAAATCATATTTGAATCAAGTAACGATATCGAAATATTTAACAAAAAAGCTATTTACTTATATCTGAGGGAGATCACCGGTCTTAATACAAAGCAGGTTGTTAACAATCTTAACAAGCTTCGTAAAAAATACCGGGTATTTAAAGGACGATGGGAAAGCGGCGAAATTTAGAACAATACATCGATGAGGCTACGAGGAATGTCCGCGAGGATAGGGCTCTTGCCAAAACGTTGTTGATGGACGCGATGAAAGATATGAAGATGTCGGATTCCGCGCGCCGAGAATTGGGTTCTATCGCCGCCAAGTATGTTGAAAATCTCCAGCGTTCCAACGAACAGATGGTAAAACTAAGTTCTCTTATGCAACGACAACAGGGCGCCTCCACTGGCTTGTCTGACGAAGACAAGCAGGATCTTTATGATATGCTCAACGAAGAGGAAATAGTATAGTGACAACCAACAAAAGCATATTTGATGCCTTCCTCGATAAATATCCCCAAACATCATATGGAGACGTGTCGGCTAATCGCGAAATGTCATGGGATCAGAGATCAGAGAACGCCCTTAAGGTTATTAAGCGCGGCGCAATGCAATCGTATATACCGGATTTATTATCGGACGGCGCCGAGTGTGACGCCTTAGTCTTCGAAGTCATCAAAGGTGAAGCATGTGGATCCTTTGTGGGTGCGTATTCTACGAATATGGGGTTACTCCCAGAAACCAATAAAATACAAGAAGAGCGGTTTGCGTGCAAATGCTATATTCTGTCTGCTCCAACTACCATAATGATCAGTTTAAAAAAGTGCCGCCAGAGAGATCCTCTGACGATAATGACGTTGCCGATGTTTTATGGCTCCAATAGTGAGATGAAGACACCGGCGGTTGGGGATGTTCTTCGAGTAAAATATTATGAACGTTCATGGACCGCGGGCACCGTTTTAAACACCAAGAAAGCTGGAGGTAAAGTTTTAAACTTAAATGATAATATGTGGCTCAGTCCCGATAACAACGCGGCAAGAAACTTTAATTCGCAGAGAAGCATCCCACTTAGCGCTTATGATAGCACTTATGATTTTAATGAGGAATGTTCTATCGTCGGACAACCAACATTTCAGGCTTCGGGATTACGCCCCTCGCATTCAATAATAAGAAAGGTTTTAGGGTGGGAGGGATACCGACCTTATGTATACGATATGAGCCGCCAAGGAAGAGGGCTGTGGGCGCCCCCCACTTCTGGGGAGTGGGACACCAATTCGCATAAAAATCATTCCGGGTTTATCAGCAGTTTCGCGGAGGCTCAGGGCGCCACAGCCATAGGAGTTGGGCATATTATACCCGAAGACCAAAGAACTTCCTTTGAAGCATATTTAAAGGGAAATACCTCTGTGCCGCAATACGTTCCTGGAGCAGACAAATCTGGACTGAGTGGGGGTCAAGCTTATGATCTCTTAAAAGAAGATATGTACGCTGTGGCGGACGACATAAAGGCTAACATCACGGTACCTCTTACACAACACCAATTTGATGCACTGTGTAGTTTGGCATTTAATATCGGCGCGCCAAAGTTCAACAGCAGCTTCGTATTAACTTACTTGAATGAGGGCGCCTGCGCCCGGGCAGCGCGAGCCTTTCTTCAATATAGTCACACCACTGACCCTCGACTCGACCGTATCGTCCTGCGGCGCCGCAAGGCAGAGGCGCGCCTGTTTGCCGGGACCACTAGCGTAAACCTGTCGACGGGTGCCGATCTCTCCTCGTTCGAATCTGGCGATCAGGCAGTAGTTTAAGGACGGACTATATGGGCGAAGAAGCAAAATATGTAAATAAGAATCCAAACCCCGGCGGCGGGATTGTCAACCTTACGAACGTTAACAAAAGAACAAAGAAGCTTTATGAAGCGGCAGGTCAAGAAGCTAAATTCCAAATGTCCGGTGTTGGATGTGGATCATCGGTGCTGGACATTAAGCCACTTTATAAACAAGCGCCGGCAGAAGAAGTAATATCTAATAATAGAAATGCATGGATTGTATTGGGGGTAGACCGCCCCTCTGCGCTAACGAGTGGCTATGGTGGTCGCGGCGCCACCCAATGCGCCGCAATAGATATTGTAGCGGGTCGTATGGGAGGATATGTGCGGGATACTGACGAGAACGGCGCACTTATTAAGGTTAACCCCGACTTTATTGTGGACGCGTCTCGCATTTATATTACGCAAAAAGGCAATATAGACGAGTATTTCTATTTGCCTGAAGGCGAAGTGGGTAATCCTCCCGACCGAGCAGCGATTGCTCTGAAGTCTGACGAAATTAGACTCGTTGCGCGCGGCGGAATCAAGTTATGCACGGCGTCGGACGTCCGGTGGGCATCCGGACAACGCCGCACATTTACTTCTGGGATCGATCTTATTGCTGATATTCAGAATATTCCAGATTTACAACCTCTCGTAAAAGGAAAGAATCTAATAGATGCTCTCGGAACTCCTGGCTCAAGCGGCGGCTGGCAATCCGAAGGCGCCCCCCCCGGACTAGCAGAACATATCGCAGACCTGCGAGAGATTTTCTTATCGTATGTAAAATATCAGGGAGGAATTAACCAGGCGCTTCTCACTCATACTCATCAGTCTCCGTTTTTTGGAGTTAGCTCATCTCCAGCTTTTACCATCATGGGAGATATGGTAAAGGGTATCATTCAGCAGCTTGCACAAACGGAAGCCTCAATTATAATGCATGGAGTTAATCTTGCCTCCTGGGAGAATAATTATTTAAATCCACATGTCGAGGGGCATATTAATAGTGTCTGGAACAACACCAACTAGGCTATAACATTGACAACCACAAAGCGCCCATCCCCAAAAGAAGATATTCTAGGACTCCCTCGCCGGTGGTGGTCACGTGAGGTTAATAAGCCGTGGATTGAAGACGATAAGGTTTTAATTGCGGTCCGCGCCCCAACGGATACGCCTGATCTTTCCAATAGTGAATATTATACTCCTCAAGTACTGCAGGGTTCCCTTGAAAAAATATATGATTTTTATGGCAAAAGCCTAGACCCTCAACAGGTAACAACCGGCAATCTGATAGAGGAAGAAATACACTTTTATTCTCGCCCGAACCTACGTCCACTTCTTTTGGTGGGGATTTTGAAGGTTACGGTGGAAGCCGCACTTCGCCTCCAAGCTGCCGAATATGACCACGGTTCTCTTACGGCAGATTATCATACCCCCACGTTTTTAAAAAAGATCAGAGCTCTTCGAACAAAGTTCGAGAAGTATCAAAAACAGTATCAATATTTTGATGGTAGAACAAGCCCACAGATTAATTTTATTCAAGAATATAATAGACTAGAAGAAGCTCATCGACGGATCGTAGAGTTCGTCCAATTCAATGGACTGCAATATCGCGAAGCCGAGGATGATCGAATACGTATCTACTTTGACAACAACTATTATATTCTAGATGTCGTGTTGATACAAGATGGAATGTGTAAAAGACTTACCAAAGGAAAGATTTATTTTCTAGATGATACCGAAGGACTTAAGGACCTGGATACAAATCAAATCTTATATAACCTATCAACCATCTATGCCAATCGGAATAACAGAAAAGAAGATAATTGGTCGGACTTCGTTGAGAATTACTTAGTACGGGTAGAAGTCGACTTTTTTGGGCGCCCCTGTACCAATAAAGCGTCCGAGATGCTCAAGCAGGAGGTGGAAGAAACCAACCGTCTATTCGAAAGTGAGGGCACACTTGATAGGCAATCCTTCCTTCTTCAAACTCCCGAGATCCAGAGGGACTTAATGAATAGTGCCCTGCAGGAGAAAAGTGAAGATCTAAGTAAAAAATTGAGCAAAGCCGCCGAAAAGGTTCGTGATTTTAACAATAAGACAGATCTTATTAACACTTTCTTGAATAAATGGGGGATTACCAATCTAATAGAAGCCGCTTTGGAGTGTCTGACCATCAAGACGGGCGCCGAAACCGGCATGATCCCCACGAATATTCCGAATGTCCCCACGCTGCCGGGTCTAAATCCTTACGATATAGCTAAAGCCGGGCTCTCCTTTGGTGATCTCCGGTCCAAGGCGAAGCCATTTAAGCTTCCTCCTATGGCAATGAAGCTCCCTACAGTAAATATTAATAAAAGTATTACCGATGGAATTAAGGGAGCACTGAAACAAGCAGGTATCGATGCACTGATCAGCTTAATGGAAACTATAGCGGATATGATTGTCGAGATCTGTCAACTAGGAGACGAAGAGCCCGGTTCAGGACTGCCGATCCCAAGTATATTAGGTCAATTTCCGAGTGCTGTTAAATTAGGAGACGGTGAAACCCCCCTAACGGGTCTTGAGGCGTGCTACGAAGAATATGATATAGACGCGCCCGTGGGAAACTCTTTTTTGATGCACGTATCGGAAAATCTAACCCCCCGCGAAGTGTGTGATTTGTTGAATGGTGCTCCCTCGACCTATGTGATTCAAATAATTGAAAACTTAATTTCGACAAAACCAGATCTCGCCTCATTACAAACAATCTTTACTAATAGCCGGCAGATTATAAGCTTTTTTGCATGTATAGCTAACTTAGTTTCACCAGCTTATTGTGCTAATGTATATGATGCACCACGCGTGAACGTCAATAACCTTGATCCCTGTACGATTGAGGACCTGTTGATGGAAGATGATTCATTGCTTGAAGACTTGATTGATGCTTATAACAACATAGATGATAAGATTGACGATCTCCTCAACAAGCGCCCAGACTTGTCTTGTGGGGGCGGCATCGTACCGTCCTTGGCGGATATGCCAGCCTTTGCCCATTCTATGGGTACCACAATGAATAGTATATTTGAACTTCCAAAGACCACCTTCACAACTGATATTGCTGGTCTTAAGACTCTTATGGTAGTGCCAGCTGTAAGCGCGGATGGATCCGGCGCTAACGCCAGAAATGCCGCGATCCTTGAAGAGTTAGAAGCAAATCGATCTGATGCATCAAAAGCCCCCGACAACGAGCCGCGCGGACTATCCAACGCCGACAAAGACTTCTTGAATAATCTGCTGCCCTCGTCTCTAAGAAACCAACCAATGGTTAAAAGTATCACAGCAGCTGCAGACATAGCGATAGAGCAGGAAATTGCGCGCTTGCAAGGCATGGTGACATATGAGGTAGCCCCCGCATACGCCGCCGGTATGGCTAACCTTGATAAGAAGTTACTCACCCCCTTCTTTGGCGGTGGCGCTTATGTTCTTTCATCCCAATATGATTTACAAGATCTAGCGAACATGTATTTCACCTTGACGGACGATTCAGAGACTCCCACTAAAACCGTTTACTTCGCTCCTGGTGCTTTAGCTGGTAGCAATGGGTCACTCCCACGTACATTAGTTTCTGTGGTTGTTGGGACGGACGTTCCTCATGCTGAAATACAGGGATTTCAAACGAACCGAGAAGCACTCGAACAACACTTTGGTACTGCTGTTTTTGGGAACTACCAGTCCGTCATGGCTTCTCCTATTTATTCTCTCATGTCAAACGCCACCGCCGACCCGCTCGCCCCATTGAGAGAGCAATTATATGTTCCGGGCTATCTGGCGCTCTTTAATTCCTTATCTTATAATATTAGGAAGTCTGAGCTATTTGACGTTTCTAAATTTAATAATTTAATTTTGACCCCTGTTTCTTGTCCGGACCTTCCGGGAAGCGCCGTCGGTAAAGACTTATTGGATATACAAAATATTATTGACGAGGCGCTTAGAGAGTTTGCTGATAATGCATGCTCTGAAAGAACGTGTATTATAGGTCCCGTAGAAGACGCTATTATGTTTGCTTCGTTGAATGCATATATTCAAGTGTTGTTGGTAGAACAGCTGTTGAAGAACATCTTCTTGATGGATGCGTATGGTATGAGCGATTTTATGACAACGCCGCTTGTGACAGATCGGATTATTCAAGAGATATATCAAAGCATAGGAAGTGTACAGGACCCCGGCATTCAGGGGACGGGGTCTGCTATATTTCAAGCCGCGCTAACCTTCGACATGATGAAAGATGTATCAGTCTTTTACGTTGAAAAGCATCGCAATCGAATTGACCAAGCGTCTCCCCTACTCGATCCCTCTGGAACACCGAGTCGCCGACTGCCCGATCCAATGTCCACAGATCCAACCGCTCCCTATATTACAATCCCAGACACCATTGTAATTGGGGACCAAGTAGTGAATCTAACGATTCCAACTCAAGAAGAACTAGACCAAGCCGCGCGCGCCTTTAATAAAGATACCACAGAGATGGATCTTCCCGGCTTTAACTCGACCGAGCAAGGCGTTCCACAATCAGTCACCGCCTATAGACACTATGCACTTCAGTACATGATTAAGCGCCGGATTGTTAATGCAATCCCGGCTGTCAAGAGCGTGTTCGCGAAGTCAGAACCGAATTTTAATACCTCTCTCCTATTGAACGGGCTTCCCCTAGTTGATGTTCTCTCAGTGGGAAATTATGCCATTGTTGACGGAGCTACAGAGTCTGATATAGTCGCCACCGACTTCGGCGCCGGCTTTGAAAACGTGCGCGCATATGAACTATATAATGGTCGACAAAATATTGACACCGAACAACCCGTACCTTACGATTATGGATACCGAGCGCTCACAGATGACCGCGCGCAGAATGGACCATCCAGCGATGAGGGTATCCATGCACTTACTCACGGCTTGTTTTCTCGGGAGAAATATGTAAAGTTTGCGCTAGACTATGGGGCTCTAGCTTCTCTTCGCGATGAAGGCGAGGTTGAATCCGCGGTATATGATTTTATAAGAGGACCCCTTCGTAATCTTATACCAAGTCGCAGGACCAATCAAGAGGTCGAGGAGACCAGGGTGCCTGCATGGGCTCCACCTGAAGTCGACCAGCCGGCAACCATGATTACTTCTGTCCAGCAATTCAATCAGTTTATTAACGACTTGAGGGGCGGCAACCGCGCCGATATAACAAATGCGCTCGCTATGGAGCTGGGAGACTGGTCTACTGCTGCAGCTTCTGGAATTGCCGCGCTGAACATCGAGGTAACTTATCTGATAGCTAGAAACGTTGATGGAACTCGACAAGATATGGACGACGACGGCGCGTTATTAACAGGAATCCACAGTGCGCGCCTGATGAGGGGACCCCTAACCTCCAACAACTATGACGCAATCCGATTTTGGATCAATGAAGTCCAGAAACTCACAACCGGGACCTCTGAGATTAAAGGGCTTTATTATCCAGCCCCGGGTCACGACCCGTTCTATTATCCCACGCCCGGTCACCCTCGCAACTGGGGCGAAGTTGTAGAACAAGCTCGGCAGAAACAACCTAATGCCCTGTACAACGAGGGCGACGTCGCCGGCGTTCCGGAGTCCTTCGAGAAAGAACATATCAATTACCCGTTATGGGATAAGGTCAGCCACGGGTTGGCATCTGGTAACCGCATGGGCGTCGATAAGACCTTCGCCGATGGCAACATCGGGATGAAGGGTGATGATTGGGCGGACCTTGAGGCGAATCGAAAGCGCTATGACCATTTTGGAGGTCGTATTAAGGCGCGCCAATATGGCGACGACCCATGGGACTGGGGTAAAACTCAACTTTATTATGTCCCGCGCCGCAAGGACCTTTATAATAACCTCTGGAATATGTCTCATTATTGGGGATTTAACGACCATGACCATCTCGAACGAGCGATGGAACTGGGCACCTACGAGAGAAACGACATCTCTTTTCAACTCAGGGGAGAATGGGATCTCGGCAGCGGCTTTGTCATCCCCACCCAGATGACAGACGACCTCCTCGCCGCCGGCGCATACGAGGATCCCGGAGAACACGGACTCAATCAGTTGTACCCCGGTACATACCTTTTCGACGTCAACGGTAAGCCGATATGGGTCAGCGACAGTGTTGCATGGGACCAATTTGAGGACACGCAGTTCGAATACGTCGACGAGCCATCCTATCCCGAGGGGGTTCGTTGGGCTAATGATCAGGTCTACGCTATCTACTTGTCGGCTCCCGGCTTCGCCGCGGAATACATAGATACCCCCTCTAGTGAGTTTGGAGTCCCCCCAGAAGCCAATGGAGACGGAGAAGTCCCCCAAGTCGGCGACGATTCCTCCGGCGCCGGTTACGAAGAACAAAGTGATGTCCTCATGCACACAATGTATGAACCCGCCCCTGCCGTTGAATACAGTCTAGCTATTGATAAACAATATGCATCGAAAATGAAGTACATCGATCAGATATTGGATACTATTATCTCTAACGTTAAAGTGGGGAATCGAGTCATTTATAGCACCCCCGAGATGACCCCAACTGCCCAATCCGGCGAGATACTGGACACAGATCCCATCTCGTCGCAGGGGCTTCTCCAATATCTGAAGGGGTCCGACCCACCGAATTCGCTTAGTTCTCAAGATCAGCAGTTCTATGAGAATAAATCTAATTTCTTAGTGAAGAACAGAGATGATAAATATATTTTAACAGTTGACACCGGAATTGCCGGCGAAGTAAAAGTAGCCGACTCTTTGACGGAGCTAGATTATGGCGGTCGCCGCATGATCCGCGGAAATTATGATGTTTTTAAACACCTCTTCGATAGATACGAGACACTTGACGATCCTGCTTGGTTTAACTCGCCGGGGCAGGAGATTAATAGCGACGATACATTTGGTGAAGAGTGGCTAGCTGCCGGCAATAAGAGCATTGCAGATCAAATAACAACCGATCCTAAGTTTGTGAAAATATTTAATGAGATATACGATTCTAAAAACATGGTATCCCTTTTGCTCCTTTACGGTCTTATGATGAATGAGGGGAATTCTACACAACTGAATCAACTGTTCAATGATACTAAAATTGCTATTCGGACCATTCTTCGTGCAGCATTGGCTGGCGGGGACTATACCTTTGAAGATCCCGAGAAGAGAACCGCCTCTGACGTAGCCCGAGATAATTTGTTAAACTTAGCAGAGTCTTTAGGAAGTGAGTTTGCTGCTATGGGAGCCTCATTTATATTGAAAATGCTTATCGAGACGCCCATCAGGATACTCAAGGCTCTTGCTGAGATGCTAGATCCGCATGTCGCAATAGGTAAAATTGTTAAAGATACTAGCGCCCAGGTAATTCAAATCGCCGAACAGGTCTGGGATGTGGCTTCTCCGGTTGCTCAAACGGGAGTCAGCTTGGGAGCCGAAGCTGCAGGTTCTGAAGTGCCCGATGATCTTGGTG
>TARA_R110000824_G_scaffold66299_2_pt1 | contig 17652 bp, 27 predicted proteins | sample TARA_R110000824 | Tara Oceans TARA_R110000824 (sample SAMEA4397747) | marine metagenome | biome: Polar Biome; feature: [MES] marine water layer (ENVO:01000295) within the mesopelagic zone...; material: water (ENVO:00002006), including particulate matter (ENVO:01000060) such as......
CAAGCTCACCGATGCTTCGCCCTGGCTGTTCATCTACCGGACCAACTAGCTTTCAAGCTTCTAGGGCCTCCCAGCCACGCTGGGGGGCCTCATGAAGCCTGCAAGCTTCGAAACCACAGGAGACTTACAATGATTGACGTTCAACCACACCTGCCCGGAATGGGTCCCGTACTCACCGTCGACCTGGAAGGTGGCCAGCTGCTAGCCTGGGGTGCTCTACTTGTGCACCACATGGGAAAGCGTGCCAATTGCAGCTGGTGCCAATCGTGCGCTGAGGGCCGCAAGGGTGGGCTGATTGTCTTCGAGTGGGACCCAAACGACTACAGGCCCGGCCTAGGGTCTACCAGCGACCTAGCAGAAGCGGCCGACGTTATCGGCTTTGCCACCGCATACGCCGAACGGGGCGAGGAATTCAACCGCGCCCCGAGCGAAGCTGAACAGCGCTACCGGTCATGGTGGGCAAAGTACGGGGAAACCTTCCAGCTGGAAGCAGACTACATGAGCGAGGAGAACTAGAGTGGAAGGAATCTATATCACGGACGGGCCGGACCATCGCCCTCTTGGCGGGAATGTGGTCTGGGAGCTTCGTAGGGGCTGCCCTAGTTGGAGCGCCACGTACTACGGTTTCATCGTGACCCACACGAGCGAGGGGTACACCGCGTATGCCTTCAATTGCTGCACTCGGCTATTCATTCTCGACCTAGCCAAAAAGCTAGGCCTTACAAACGAGCAGGCTCAGCCCATTACCTGCAAAAAGGGGAGCTAAACCATGAAAGACATCAACACCCTAGTAGCTGACTACCGAACTGCAATTCAGAACGGCCAATGCATTCGCATGAATCGCAACAAGCGCCGCGTTGACCCAGTGGGCACTATCTACCAGATAGACCTACCAGCCCGGCATGCAGCCGCAGCCCAGTGTGCCCTCCTGCTCTCATCACGGCGCCCCTGGCTCTCATCCGGTAACCCCAAACTCAGAAAAGCGAATGGCGCACTGTGGCTGAATACTGGCTTTACCCTGTCCCCCGCAAGGGAAGCTCGGCCCGTGCTCCTGGGTACCAGGTTTGCGAACCATACCAGCTGCTCGCACGCCGTCATGGCCTGTGTTCTGGCTTGTGTCGGCTCTGTAACGGGTCAAGGTCGCCTCAAATCCAGTAGAATAGCGCGCATTGGCAAGCTGCTATGCCTCCTGCTCTACCGCAAGCAAGCCCTTGACCTAATGACGGCCGAAATCTTGAAGGCCCAGCGCAAAGCAGAGCGCAAAGGGGCCAAGCTCGCAATCCGGGCAAACGTGGCAACCGACCTACCATGGCTGGCCGCTACACTCGCAAAACGCTGTCCTGGCGTCTCGTGCTACGATTACACTGCCATTCCAAAGGCTCTTAAAAGGGATGACGGTGTCCGCCGCATTCTCTCGCTCAAAGGCGCTTCAAACATGCCGGCCGTCCGCGCCGCCCTCGCATCGGGTCACGGTGTGGCTGTTGTGTTCGATATCGGCCGAGATGACCCCAAACCGGCTACGTGGGGAGGCGCCCCCGTTATCGATGGCGACCTAGACGATATCTGGTTCGACAGGGCCCCAGAAGGTGCCTTTGTGGTTGGGCTGTCCCTGAAGGGCAATAACGACCAACAAGCCCAAGCCCGAACGGCCGGCTTCGCAGTGGCTTGCTAAGTCTGCTAGGGCCCCCTAGTCACTCGATTAGGGGGCCTTGTGGAGCCTTAGAAAGCTTCGCAACCATTGGAGGATTAGAATGGCCAAAGCGATTGAACTGAAAGCCCACATCCACTGCGAGTTCCACCTGTCAGAAGCTCGCGACGTCTGGCGGGAATGGAACGAGGACCAGGACCGGGAAGACCAGGTCAAATGGGGTGAGGTTAAAGGCCTGTTGACGGGTGAGAGCCTGGCTGAGTGGGTCACAGGGGGCCCATGCATTGATAACGACGGGGACTATATCAACGTGGATGTGGAGGAATTCGTACAGCACTTGTGCGAACAGGTCCAAATGTACTGCTAGGTAGAAAGCTTCGAAACCATTGGAGGATTAGAGGATGAAATTGACACCAGAGCAGAGCGCTGCGCTTAGCGAATTTCTGGAGGCCTGCGAGCGGGATAGCCTTAAGCCCCTGTCGGCCTTGATGGACGGGTGGCTTGGGGGGCGGTGGCCCTTGAAGCTCGGCCGGCACCATCACGCGACGCTCCAGCAGCTGAGAAACGGAAAGCAGCACCGCGCCTTCGTTGCCATGGTTCGGGGGCTGTAATGGAGTACGGAGAGTGGAGCCTATCGAGCAGCTCCGACCCGAGAGCGCTGGCAATTGTCGATGGTCTGGGCAGGTTTGCCGGGCACGGTCCGCACTACTCCCGGCGGACTCCCGGGTCTAAGACATTCACGGGTGTGGGCCGAGAGGTGGTGCTACTGCACGAGAGTGGCGCGGCCGTGTGGGCAGTAGTACTCCAGAAGACCCCCGCAAGGCCCGGAACCGGTGCGAGTCGAGGCCGGCTAGGTACTCCAGACCGCGCGGTCCGTTGGGTCTGGCGGAACATGCTATTCCGGCGCATGCCAGAATGCCCAGTGCGCGCAAGCGGCCTGGTACGAACGGCTACAGCTGCCACCTATCAGGCCTGGCTCGACCGGTACGGCTCGCTTCCTGATGCGCGGCTTCGAACCGAGGTTAGCGTGCGGGTTAAAAGCCCTAACCCAGGCTACTGCTACAAGCTCGCAGGCTACAAGCTCGACCGGAAGGTGAGGGGTAAAGTCTACCTGCTCGCTCCACTACCACCACTGGAGGATTAGAATGAAACGAGAAACAATAGACGGCGTCAGCTTCAGCTGGCAATGGACGGAGACCGGGCTACTGGTCTGCTTTACGGACGTCCCAGCATGGCACGGTGACGGGGTATCCTCGGGTACGTTCGTCCTCCTGCCCAGGGGCTCGGAGGGCATCGGGGCCGACTACCTGGAGTCCCGCAGGGCAAAGAGGTCGTATCCGCCCACGCGCTCGGCTCGGGGATGGGCTGACACGCGCGGAACACGCCGGAATGGTGCAGTGGCTGACTTCCTGAACGGGCTGCTAAGCCCTGTCGTCATTCGCGGTACGGATGGCGAGCTTCAAGGTCATGAAGCGCAAGGGGCTCGCGAACCCTGGCCCAGTCAAGGCACTGTCATGGCCTGGCTACAGGACCACTGGGAGCAGGAGCCTATCGAGGGCTGCGACCGGCATGCTGCCTTCTGGAGGCTCTGGAGCCACATGCAGGACCCCGCGACCCTGGACCGATGGGCGGCGCCATGGGTTGCAGAGGTTGTCGGTAGCATGGAAGACCTTACCGCCCTCCGCGGCGACCCGCAGCACTACATCGAATGGGCCTATGCTCAGCTGTCCGCTGAGCCCGTAGCAGAGGAGGCCTAGCATGTGGGCATTCTGCTTAACGTTCGGCTCAGTGTTCATTGCATCGGCCTACGATGAATGGGGCGTCAAGGGAGCGGTCGTGTGCTTCCTGGTGCTCTTGGCTATCAGTTCGGTTTCAGTCGGTGACATGTAACCCGCTTTCAAGCTTCCAGGGTCTCCCAGTTAGCGCTGGGCGACCCCATGAAGCCTGCAAGCTTCGAAACCATAACCGCTAGACAAGGATATTTCACCATGGCACTTCGCAAGAACATACAGACCGCTCTGGCCAACGGGCTCAAGTACATGACAGCCGATGAGGTGGCTGAATGCATCGAGTACCAGAAGCATCTCCCCGCCGAGTACGGAGACTGGAACAAGCTATACGGCCGGCTGTGGGCCATCCTCTCGGAGGCTCAGAACCCCACGCCTCTCGGTGGCGACGGCTCCAACGGCACCGTCGAGACCCCCAGTGGCCGGCTTGACCTCGACAACGACGATAAGGCCGGACACTGGATTGGCAAGCTGAACGAGACCGAGCAGGATGCCATCGCCGCCGCCTTTATGGCCGATTGATACGGACCACCGAGAGGGAGGATTAAAAGATGAATGACTACGGCTACAACTGCCTGCGACGAGAGAACGTCGGCTGGACACGTGCCTTCTTGGCTGGCAGGTACAAGACCGGCGCGGCTCTTGGGACGGGGCGAGAGCTTGGCGAGGATGAGGTCGAGGTCCAGGTCACGGACGTCGATAGCGACCGGTACATCTACGGCATCCGTCCTGACGAACTCACGGCGTTCATGGAGTGGGTGGAGGAGACATTCGGGTCGTACTGGGTCCGGGACGAGTACGACTATATGATTGCGGAGGATTAAAAGATGAAAGTATACGGATACATACGGGTCTCGACCGAGGAGCAGGAGCTATCACTGGAGGCCCAGCGGTCTAAAATCGATGCGTACTGCGCCTTAAAAGGCCTCCACCTGGTGGATGTGTACGTGGATGTCGGGGTATCAGCGCGCAAAGTTCCCATGGCTGACCGTCCATCCGGTGGAGCTCTACTAAAGCTCCTGGGCCGAGGGCAGGGCATCGTGGTGGTCAAGTTCGACCGGCTCTTTCGCAGCCTGGTGGATGGGCTGGCCACCATCGAGTCCTGGAATCGCAAAGACATCGCAGTACACCTGGCAGACCAGGACGGGGTGAGCCTGGACACGAGCACTGCAATGGGCTGGGCCTTCGTCGTCTCCATGCTCACCTGGGGTGAACTGGAGGCTAAGCTGACGGGTGAGCGCACTGCGCGTGTGCTGCGGCACAAACGGGAGCAGGGGCAGCGCTTCTGCGGCATCGCCCCCTACGGCTACAGCTGGGGTGAGGGTGGCTCCATGGAGGAGTGCCACGAGGAGCAGGAGACCATCCGCGTCGTGTGTGACCAGCAGGAGGCGGGTGAGCGCTGGATTGACATTGCCAAGACGCTGAATGGCATGGGCCGGCGCACCAGGAAGGGCAAGGTGTGGACGGGTAACGCCGTGCTTAAGCTCCATGGCAGGCTGAGGAAGGGGGACTGATTATGAGGTACATGACAGTGAGCCCTCGGTTCGATAGCGGAGCGGAGGAGACCACCGTGGAGGAGTGGCTGGGGATGTGTGAGGAGTGCTTTGGTTACCGACCAGAGCTGCACAGCCTGGGCACGCCTAACCTGTTTGTGGTCGAGTGGAACGATGCCGGGGAGCTCGTGGAGAGCGAACTGGTACTGGAGCTGATAGGCGATGAGTAGGATACCCTGGTTAAAAGTTGAGGCGGATGGTCACCACACCCTTTCACTGATTCGGGACATGGCAGAGGTGGGCGCATTTTACAACGGTCAGGGCTGGTATCGCATCTCTCGGGGTGACATCCCCGTGCGCGAGCTGCTCGACAAGCTGGGCCTCGCGTTTGAGCCTGGCCTGCCGCCGGCTGACTTACTGGCGATAGGAATGGACCTAAGAATGGTTAGAGGAGGATGACATGGGTGCGATTGCATACAGGAATAGATGGGCAGTAGAGGTCGACGGAGAGGACCTGGTCACGTCTGGGGTCAAGCCGCTTGCCAGGCTGGCAGAACTGGAGTCGCAGGGGCTAGAGCCCACCCTCTACCGGGTGAAGCTCCAGCTCGTGGGTGGTGACTGGGTGATGGTCAGCCGCCATAAGTCCGAGCCCATCAGGGCCTCATGGGTGGCTGAGTGGCAGGACAGACAGCGGCGGAATCAGGTCTTCACCGAGCGGCTCTCGCGAGCCTGGCAATTCAAGCGGATGGGGGGCTAGCTGACCAGGACGGGTCGCTGCCTGGCTCTTACCTGCACCAGTACGGTGGCAATGGCTGAGACCGGGCAGTATCCTATCCCCGTCAATGGAATGCGCGGCTCCTCCAGTCGCTTAAGTGCCGTCACCCTCCACCTGGCCCCCTCGATGGGCCCATCCTCCACCATGTCATAGCCGTGCTCATCCAGCTCACTAAGCAGGCCCACCATACTGGCGATGCGCCCGTGCGGCATGAGCGGGTGCTCCTTGGTTCCTACCATCGGCCAGGTTGCGCCGTGCTCCTGCACCAGAGCGGCCCAGAGCCCGTTCTCGACCGAGTCAGCGAGGGACATTAAAAAGGCTAGGGCATCCTCCATGGGTGCGCGGGCCAGGTTGGTAGGGCACTCGAGCTCGGGGGAGAGCACGTTAGGTGAGTCGTCCAAGAATCTCCTCCTCTTGCAGAATGAACTGCGTCTCAGTGTCAGAAAGCCGAGGGTTTACCCCCTCCGCGTACTTCCGGTAGACCACCATGTCACCGACCTGGGCCGAGCTAACCGCCGGTCCTACAGCCAGCACTCTGGCCACACACCGGGTGTTTTTCGCCTGGTAGGCCTCGGGCTTAAAAAGTTTCACCTCGCCACCCAGGTCCCACGTGTCCTCCTGGGCTTCCTCGTCATCCCGCTCAACAAATACGTTCGCTCCAAAGGGCTCAAAAGTCATCGGGTCACCTCCTCTATCTTGTACTTGTCACGGTCCCACTCGCGGATGGCAGACTGGATGGCAGAGGGCATTTGGAATCGGGTGAGCTTACGCATGCCCCCGTCCGTTCGGGTTGGCAAAGCTCGAGAGATATACTCATCGGCCGCATGCCTAAACAGCATCGGGGCAGGCCTCCGCAGGCACTTCGCCCACTCCTGAACCTGCTCGTAGGCGTACTGGCTGACGTTGATGCCGGTGTGGACAACCGTGGCCTTGGGTGAGCGCACTCTCGGCTCGAGCCGGCCCAGGTTGAACTGCTTGCGGGGAATGATGTCTCCCAGAGAGGCAGTTATGGTATGGCAGATGATATCGTTGAGCGTGATGAGTGGTAGGCCGAGGGCATTGGCAGCCGTGCTAAGTCGGGCTGCGAGCCGGTCGGGCACCCGGATTGTGGTAGGCTTACGTGACACGGTTCCTCCTTGGGTGGTGAACTCGAAACATATACTTGAAGTAGTAGGTAGTCAACCAAGGGGTTGAAACTATATGGTTATTGGATAGGCTGGGAGTGAATGTCTGACCTGACGACAGTGGACGCACCGGGAGCTACGACTCTGACAGCCCTGGCTAAGATCGAACTGGAGTCAGGTGACATCGCGGGCATGTCGGCTCTCGGTGCGGCGTACACCCTCCTCCAGTTGGGTTGGGCCGATGGACATGCGGACCCTGACGAGCAGCTCAAGGCATTGAGGATTGCTCACGCCAAGGTGGACCTCTACGAGAAAGCCGTGAAGAGTGCAGAGCGAGCGCGCAAGACCTCCATGCGAGCCCACCGGGACGAGTCCGACCGGCGCAAGGCCCGAGAGGAGGCTATCGCTGAGTGGAAGAGCCCTCTCGATGAATGACGACGAGTACCGCAAGCGGTGTCGCGAGGACGTTGCTTTTGCGTTCCGGCACGAGTGGAACATCGAGGCATTTGACTATGCTAAGGGCCAGCGCGGGCTAATACCGCTCGACATCACGACCCGGCAAAGCCAGGTGCTACTGGCCAAGGAGAGGCAGCGGCAACTCAAGGAGCGGGGCTTCGTTCGCATCATCATACTGAAGAGCCGGAAGGAGGGCATCAGTACGGAGATTCAAGCCATCAAGCTCCACCGATGCCAGACGACCAGCCATACCCTAGCTCTCACTGTGGCCCACGAGGAGGATGCTACTCGGGAACTCTTCCACATTGGCAAGACGGTGGTAGAGCACATGACGACCCCCCACTTGTGGCCAGGCCTGAAGGGCAAGCCCAAGTCCAACCGCATCGAATGGACAAACGGCTCGCGAGCCATCTGCGGCACCCAGGGTGGTAGCGCTGACTCCTTCCGGGGGTGGACTCCGACCTTCTTGCACATCTCGGAGCTCCCCTCGTGGGAGACCCGTCGAAGCCAGACCAGTGCGGCAGACGTAGCTCAAGCGCTGCTCAATTCTGTGCCTGATACAGCAGGCACTGAGATCTACATAGAGAGCACTGCAAAGGGAGCTCATGGCCTGTTCTTCCAAATGTGGAACCGAGCCGTGTCGGATGTGCCTGGCAACCTGTACGTGCCCATGTTTTTCGCCTGGACGAACAACGACATCTACGACCGGCCCAGTGGGGATGCAGCCATCCGCCTGTCCGAGCGGAAGCAGCACGAGAACCTGGTCGACTGCTTCAAGGCCGAGGACTGGGGTGGCTTCCACGCAGCAGCAAACGAACTCGGGTACTCGGACATTCAACGTGAGCGTGCGGCAAAATATGGCCTACGTCCCAGCCAGATACGGTATTGGCAGGAGACCCTGGTCAACAAGTGCAATCACGACCAAGACCGCTTCGACGAAGAGTGGCCCGTCTCCCCTGGACTAGCCTTTGTCTCTTCCGGTCGTTCAGTGTTCGCTCTCTCCCTCCTAAGCAAGCTGAGTGACAAGGTGTCTGAGCCTCCTCGTCGGGGCACCCTCCATCGTGATGGGGCCAGCAAGGTCCGCATCCGAGATGACGGGGGAGGCTGGGCATTCTGGAAGTCGCCTATTCCGGGGCACCAGTACCTCGTGACGGCCGATGCAGCTGGGGGTGGGCACCGCAAGGAGGACGACTTCTCCTGCATCCAGGTGTTCGACCGCGCCGAAAGCGAGCAGGTGGCTGAATTCTACGCGAAGGTCTTCCCCGACACTCTCGCCACCCAGATTGCAATGGCATGCGAACTCTACGGCTACCAGGCCTGCGTCTGCGCCCCGGAGTGCAACGGTCCAGGCATGCTCGTCATCGCCAGCCTGGCTCAGAACTATCCAGAGGTCCAGGTGTGGCGCCGGTTCAGCGAGGCCGGCAAGGTCATCACCAGCAACCAGCGCGGACCCACCCGCACACTGGGGTACTGCACCACTGAGCGCACCCGCCCCTACATGTTTGGGCTGCTCGAGTCCGCTATCCGCAACAACAAGGTCGTCATCCACAGTGCTCGCCTGGTCGGTGAACTCCGCACCCTAATAAGAGCTAAGGGGTCTGGCCGTATCGAGGCTGCTGTCGGGTGTCACGATGATGCCTCCGTGGCTCTCGCTATCGCGCTCGATGTTCATGCGCAGCAGGCCGAGCAGGGCTATCAGGTACGTGAAGAGCCCAAGAAGGATGGTCGGAGCCGGCGAGTCCTAGAGGAGATGGGTATTTTCCCTTGTTTCCAGGGCAATACTGACCCAGAGCTAGAGGCCGACCATGACGAGGGGGGCGAGGAAGCGGTATGGTACTAGAGGTGTTCATTGCAAGTGTAGCCGCATCATTTATCGGACTGCTTTGGTTTATCGATTCCACGATTAAGAGGCTCGTCGTGCCCCTACTGCGCCAACCCGTCACACCTGGATGGGTGCTCCCTCGCTCTGGCGATACCGCTGAGGGGCCCCTCGGAGAGCAACATCGTGTTGACATTCCCGTGGATGTAACCCAAATGTTACAGTCAGTTCCTGTGCCTGCGGGCGAGCGTGAAGAGGACTATCGGGAGTGGCTATGGGAGCAGGCTGCCCTCCGGGTGCAGTACCCAGACGGTCACCCCCGGCAGGACTCGGACTATGAGGCAATCGAGCAGCGGGTGCTGGAGATGGAGCTCTAATGCAGGTAGGCCAGCCGATGAAGCGGGACAAGAAGATGACCAAGGTCGTCTATGACCGCTACCAGTCCGCACGTAACCGCAAGAGCGAACTCCACGACGACTGGTACACCCAGCATGCCTTCTATGACGGGCGGCAGTACGTGCGCTACAGGGGCGGCAAGCCCAGCAAGCGCAAGGCACCCACCTACAGGGTCAGGCTGACGAAGAACCTCATCCGTCCCATCGTGGACACGGCGGTGGCCAAGCTGAACCAGCAGAAGCCCGGCTGGATGGTGCGCCCAACAGGCCCCGAAGAGGACCGCATCCACAAGGCGCGAGCAGCGGAGAGGCTCCTCGAGTTCCTCTACCGCAAGCTGAAGCTCCGTAACATCACGCAGGGCACCCTCTTCTGGGCAGCCGTCACAGGCACCGGCTTCGCCCATGTGAATTGGGACAAGAGCAAGACTTTGACCAAGGGTAAGGTGACTGGGGCCCCCCTCGTGAAGGTGGTCACCCCATTCGATGTCTACCCCGACCCGGCTGCCACGAGTATGGATGACGCCCGGTGGTGCATCGTAAAGCACTCGCTGTCTGCGGCAGACATGGAGGCAAATTGGAAGGGCAGCATCACGCGCATCCAGGCAGCTGCTGAGTCTGCCAATGAGGACGCATGGTTCGATGCCGACATCAAGGGCTACATCTCTGGCGGGACAGTCAGCGAGGGAGAGGAGACCTACGAGGTCCTCGAGTATGAGGAGGCCCCCTGCGCCGAGTACCCCAAGGGCAGGAAAATCTACCAATGCGGGCTCATCACCCTGGCCAGCGGCGAGCTGCCCAACGGGCGCTACAGTCTGCATATGGTGCGGGTCGGCGTGGCGGGAGGTCGGTTCTGGGGCTTGGGTATCGTGCGGGATGTCATGGATGCCCAGCGCGAGTACAATCGGACGTTCTCTCACATCATTGAGCTGAGGAACCTCGCGGTCAACCCTCCTTGGATAGCCCCAAACGGCTCACTGAAGACAGGCCGGGTGAGTAACCGCCCCGACAGCATCAACTTCTACAACCAGAACTACAACAAGCCCGAGAGGCTCCCACCCGTCCCCATTCCATCGGGCCTGTATGAGCTGGCACAATCCCTTCGCCAGTCCATCGCGGACATCTCCGGGGTGCATGACGTGAGCCAGGGGAGGCAGCCCTCTGGGGTAGTGTCTGGTCGGGCTATGGGCATCCTGTCGGACCAGGACGCGACCAAGCTGGGTCCTGCCGTGTCTCAACTGGAGCTCTGGATCGAGAGCCTCGGTCAGTGCATCCTCGAGATGTGCCAGGAGCACCTCGACCCGGATGTCACCCTCTCAATTGTCGGGGAGGCGCGGTCTGCTGAGGTCACCAAGTTCCACCGTGGCATGCTGGACTCAGAGCTGGATGTGGAGGTCCAACCAGGGTCTATGCTCCCGAAATCGTTGAGTTTTGAACGCGAAATGGCTCAGAGAGAATTCCAAATCGGGGCGCTAGGCCCACCCGATGACCCGCAGACCCTCATCAAGTACCGCAGGGCACTGGGCCTCGGTCTCACCGACCATAACGCGGATGAGGAAGTCGGACGTTTATACGCCCGCCGAGAGAACGTGCTTCTCGAGGACGAGGATGAGGCCAACCGGGAGAAGGTGCGGGTGTCGTGGCTCGACCAGCATATCGTGCATATCGATGAGCACTTGCGGGCATGTCGGGACCCAGCATTCTCCGAGCTCGACCCCGAGGTGCAGATAGCTCATGAGCAGCACATCGCAGAGCACTACCGGCAGCTCCACATGCAGGCCCAGGGCTTGCCCACATACGTTGCGGCTTTTGGTGAGGACCCGTCAGCGCAGCAGCAGCCAGAGCAGCCCCAGCAGCCCATGCCAGAGGCAATGCCCCCTGAGCAGCCCATGCCAGAAGATGCAATGGGGGGTGGGCTCGTGGGGGGTGGCACGCCGGAAATGAACGAAGCCCTCGTGGAAGGGGGCCCAGGTGTCAGTCCATACGGAGAGGAGATGAGTGCATATGGATGATGAGACTACAGTAGAGGACTCCGGGGAAGATCTATTCGACTTGCCTGCTGAGTTTACGGAGGCAGCTCCTGAGCCTGCCCCTGAGCCAACCCCTGCTCCCGTTGAGGCAGCACCCCCGGCAGAGGCACCCCCAGAGGTGGACTGGAAGGGGCGCTACGAGGAATACCATCAGAAGGTGAAGCCCCAGCTGGATGAGTACGGGCAATTCAACAACTGGTGGAACAGCGGTGGCTCCAGCGAGTGGGACAACTACCAGCAATGGAAGACAGCCCAGCAGACGGAGGCTGAGCAGGCCCAGCAGGTAGATGCGGACGACTGGTTTGCCCGCCTAGAGGCCCAGGAGCAGCGCTACCAAGACCTGGCCCAACGGCTAGAGCAGTATGAGGGCAAGGGGCAGGACCCGGTCATCGAGAAGCTCAAGCTTCAGCACACGCAGAACGAGCTGAAGAAGAGCCTGGACCGGGCGCTTACAGGGAGGCCTGACATCCCCCAGAATGACGTGCTCAAGACCTTCATTGAGGCGAATGGAAGCTTGTCTATCGAGCAATGTGCAGCCTTCTACACGAGGGCACCGGCACCGGCACCAGCCCCTCCAGCAGAGGCTGCACCCAAGACACAGACACTGCCGCCGATTAGCGGAGGGGCTACCCCAGCAGGGACCCCGCCTAAGCCGAGTGGTGGCGACGAATTTAAGTACTCGGGGACCCTGGATGACTTCGATCGCATCTGGGACTTTGAGTCACAACGGTTTCAATAATTTTCTAAGGAGTTTCCAAAGTGGCAATCACCGATACCGCACAAGACCTCACCAATTTCGATGAGGCTCTTAAAATCCGCTATGCCAAGGCAATTACACAGTATATTGAACGTACTGTGGCCCTCTACGGCATGCTTGAAAAGAAGAAGCAGGGATGGACGGGCAAGCACTTCCTGGTGCCAGTCAACATCCGCACCCCCAACACGGTCGGAGCTCGAGCCCACTCGGGTAACCTGCCTTCTGGTGGCGCTGACGTGTACGTCGATGCGAAAATCGTGGCCAAGTACAACTACTGTAAGGTCAAGGCTTTCAACACGGCCGAGGCGCACTCGTCGGGCAAGGCGGGCGCATGGGCTACGGTTCGCAAGCAGGTCCTGAAGAACGCTGCGGCTGACCTCCGAGACTCGCTGAACCGGCAGCTCAACTGGGGCTCTGATGGCATCCTCTGTGAAGCCAACTCGTCTGGTCTCACCGTGACCATCAAGACCTATGGTGACTCAATCGCCAATACAACCGGGGATGCCCCCGACACGACCAAGCTCCTTCGAGTGGGCATGCGGGTCTGCTGGGGTTCATATCTTACCGCTGGAGTGCTCGAGTTTGCCGCTGTCTCTCCTGTGGCTAAGAGTTTCGGTCAGGTCAGCTCCATCACCTCGAAGACGGTCTTCGTTGTAACCAATACGGGCGGTGGCGCAGCCCCTGTCGCTGGTGACGTGTTCGTTATCGGTGAGGGGCTGGGTATAGAAGATCACTCTCTCACCCACGAGCTTACCGGTGTCTCCGAAATGATTGACGACTCGGGCACGTTCGAGAACATCGCCTCGGCCACCTACCCCGAGTGGAAGAGCCAGATGTTCGCCAATCCTGACGGGGCGGGCACCGAGCGGGAGCTGCAAGAGGACGACATCACCCAAATGCTCGACGCGATTAGCACCGAGTCCACGGGCTCTGCCTCTGACCTCCTTCTTTTCGGTCACCACAGCACTCGACGTGCCTATGCCAACAGCCTGAAGAGCCGGAATGCCGAGCGCTTCAAGCCCACCAAGGTCAAGGGTGGTTACTCCCGCGAGTACCTCACCTTCCACTACGACGGCAGTGACGTGCCCCTGGTGGACGACAAGATGGCAAAGCACCGCACCCTCTTCGCCATGAGCAAGGCGCACACCTCCATCTATGAGGTCAAGCCCTTCTCCTGGGACTCCTCCTCGGGGGGCACCTGGAAGTGGGATGGTTCGCAGGATGCGGTGGTTGCCTTTGGTAAAATCTACTGTGACCTGGGCACGGACAACCGAGCCGCCATGGGCGCAATCGAAGACATCGCTGTGACGGGGATCACCAAATGAGCCTGACAAATAAACAACGCAAGGCCCTTGAGGGTCTGGGAGGTCTGGCATCAGGTCAGGTCTTCCTCGTGGGCGACACATCGAAGTCGTGGTACAGCCAGCTCGTGCAGGAGCTCCCGGCTGGGATGGTTCGTCCGAGCCTGGCCCAAGCCGTGGCTGCTGCTCGGGATGGCGGTGGCGATGTCATCGTGGTCCTGCCTGGAGAGCATACGCTTTCTGCGGCGGTGGCTGTAACCAAGCAAGTCCGCATCACGGGGCTCCCTGGGTACAAGAAAAGTACCCTGGTTCAGGGTCCCACCACTGCATCTGAAAACGTGTTCACCGTGACCGGAGAGGGTGTCACCATCGAGGGGCTGACCATCGCGTCGGATGCCAGCAACAACTCGGGCATCGCGATCCAGGTGGCAGCTAGTGATGTGACGGTTCGCGACTGCGCTTTTGTTGAGGGGGACAACGACTCCAACCATGGCATCAACGTGGCGGTGGGCAAGGAGAGCGTGAGCATCCTTGACTGCTCCTTCAGCGGGCTTCAGACTGCTGTGGAATTCAACAACCCGCAGACGGACCTGCGTATCCAGGGGTGTGTTTTCGGGCAAAGCACAAACGACAAGAACCTGATCGACACCGTGGCAGCGGCAACTGCTGGGCTCTTGGTCAAGGACTGCGTCTTCTTCGCGGCTACAACCAAAAACCTGGGTGTAGACACCGGCACCACCACAGGGGGTCTCGTGTGTGACTGCTACTTTGCTGCACAGTCCTGGACTGCGGCATCGCCAGGCTTCATTGGCGACGTGGACAGCGCGCTGGAACTCTGCGGCAACTACACCCGGGCGGGACTCGCGACAGGCTACCCTGCGTGATAACGCCCAACCAGTACGAGCGAGCTCAGGCACTGCAACCCAGCACGTACTGGACTCGATATGTTCATCAAGGCTACCCACCAGCTGCCCAATCAAAGGTGGTTGTCGCCTGGGACCCCGTTGGGGGCTGTTGGGTGCTGGCCTATGACACTGTCGAGACGATGCCTAACGGAGCGCACGGTCTCACGACTGCGCGATTCCTGAAGACGTTTTACTGTTGGCGGGGGGTGGGCTCCATCCCCTTGCCACCAGGCCCACTCATGGTTCAGTGGCTCAGAGAGCATGACTGCTTCGCTGAGTCCTACGTCGGTGAGTGGAGCGACAAGTTCTTTGCTAGGGTCGACCGGGCCAGGGCAGAGGAGGATGAGAAGAAGTGGCAGGAGGAGGAGTATCGCCTCAAGCAGCTCTACCACCGCCATAAGGACGAGATACAGGGCAAGTTTGGGTATGTGCCCAAAGAGGGTCCTGCCGGTGAGCGCAAATTCTTCTACGAGGGGTGCCTCGGATGACGAGAGACGAGCTGATCACACTGGCGAAGTTCTGGCTGGATGAGAGGGGAAACTTCTACTCGACGGCTCAGCTGAATACGGCAGCCAACTTTGCGAACCGCATGGTGTACCGGGCGGTGGCCAACCAGTCTCCGTCGCACTTCGCTCAGATAAGCACGTTCGCATATCCCGCTGACACGGAGAAGGTGGACCTCTCAGGCGGCTCCTACCTCAACGAGCGACCGTACCGCATGCTAGCGGTGCAACAGCTGCCCAGCGGGTCGACGGTCTCAGCAACCAACCGACCTCAGACCATCGAGTACATCTCCCCGAACACTAATCATGCGGATGACCTCGCCACCGAGGACCCGAACGTGTGGCAGTCGGCTGGGCTGTATTGGACGATGGACACGGATGTAGACCTCTACCTCCTCCCCATGCCCGCCTCAGCAATCGACTTGCGGGTACGATGGATCGGCCACCTGGCCAACCTGGCAGCGGGGAGCACATCCCTTCTGGGGGGCAAGGCCACTGAGTTCCATGACCTGGTGGCGGCAGTGATGACGAAGACCCTCCAGCAGAAGGAGCGCAACTCAGACCAGGGAGTGACAGAGCTGTTGATCTGGATTGGCAGCCAGGTCGAAATGGCTGAGGCTAGCCGAGAGGTCGCCCCCCGCGTCATCTTTGAGAGCCCCTACTAGTGGGCATCCAGGCGCGAGGTCAGTGGCTAGGTCTCGAGTACCGCAGCTCGCTCCAGACCCCGATGCATGACGAGATTTCCATCAACATGGACTACTCGAGGGGGACCAAAGCGGCCAGGCCAGGCATCAAGACCTACAGCTCATATGACTCTCGCGTCTTTGGGGCTCAAATCGCAGTGGTGGAGGACTCGAGCGGCTATCCCTACGTCCTGCGGGTGGGCAACTATCTCACGACCAATGCAATCTCAGCATCCGTGTACAGCTATCACGATGGCACCGAGATAACCCCGCTGATTTCCCTCCCCGCCTGCCCTCCAGACCCCGATTTCCGCTGCACCCTGCTGCGAGGCAACTTCGATGGAGCTCCGGTGGTGTTCGTGTATACCAATCACGCCACCTACTACTTCAACCCATCGGCCTCCCTGTCCACGATCACAAAGCTCGTCCCCGCAACCCATGCCATCAAGCTCAAGAGCATAAACGCCAGGTACTGGACGAACAGCCCCATCGGGAAGGCCGCAGCGTGGCAGAGGGGGCGCTACTGGTCATGTGGATGGGAGACCCCGCAAACCATCACGCTCGACGGTGAGATGCCAGCCAACCAGGAGGACATCCCCAAGGAGTGGATGATTGCCGGAAACACGCAGTTCGTCCTGCCAGCCGGCGCCTATGCGTACTCAGACGGCAACGACGCTGCCGGTATCTGGGCCCCGAGCGTTGGCCTCATAGACTCCCAGGCTAAGATAGTCGCCCCGTATGCCTTCCGCGAAGCGCTGTACTTCTTCACGACCCGAGGCATCTGGTCTGTGTACGGTGACTTCGACACCGACAACCTGCAAGCCGTCGAGTCGGTGAGCAGTGTCGCCTGCGCCGCACCGCACGCTATCGTGGATGACGGGCGCGGCTTCTATTTCCTGTCGCAGGACGGGGTGTGGGTCTACGATGGCGAGACCATGGTGCAGAAAATCTCTAAGCCCATCGACTGGCTGTTCAGCGGCATCGGTCCCCACTGCAAAATCCCCGAGCCCGCAAAGACGCTCTGCGCTACCCTGGGCTACCCCTGGCGCATCGACGCATCGAAGCTGCACCTGGCCAGTGCCGTTCACGTAGCCAAGAAGAGCCAGATTTGGTTTGCCGTCCCCGTCGAGGGCAACTCCAACGGCAACACGGTGTGCCTTGTATGGGACTACGTCCAAACCGCATGGTCTCTCCATTGCCGGCGCGACATGGGCGAGTATTTCAGCGGCGCAATTGAGTACAAGGGGGAGGTGCTGCTCTCCCGAGACGGGTATCACGCCAAGGTGGGGGCTACCTACGATGACAGCGGAGCTGGCATCCCGGTTGTTTGCTGCACCACCAAGTTGCCAGGCCAGCTCAACCAGCAGCGGCTCCTCCCCCGGAAGGTGCGCCTGCGGATGATGGCACACGGGAAAAAGCCGGCAACCAACCCACCGCAGTATTTCCTCGAGGCCGAGGACGCTACGTGGGACCATGAGGTCAACGGCTCTACCAACACAGACCGAGCGCTCAGCTCAGGCGACATCTACACGACCCCTGACTGGCGGGAGGAGAACTCGAGCTACCTCACGACGAACTTTCGGCTGGGCAGCAGCCCACTAGGGACGCGTGATTGGTTTACCAGCCGCATTGACCCGTCCAGCTGTAGGGGTCGTTGGTTCCGGTTGGGCTGGGTGGATGACGCCAACACCGAGGACAGAGCCCCCGTCATTGAGGTGGAGTCCTTCGACCTGGAGGTGGCCAGCGCCAGTGGACCGGGCTAACCCAAGAATGATCGCCGGCTCCATGCCGCCCAGAGGGGGTGGTACGCTGCGCGGAAGCCGCCTGAACGGGCTCAGCCTCATCGAGCTGACTAGACGGGCTCTGAAGCCCCTCTCCGTGACCCAGGGTGTGCCCCTTACCTCTGCCATTGCCCTACTCGGGGACACGGGCGGGGTCATCATGTTGCAGCCGGGGGAGACCTGGGACATCTACGAGGC
>TARA_R110000824_G_scaffold128248_2_pt1 | contig 17599 bp, 18 predicted proteins | sample TARA_R110000824 | Tara Oceans TARA_R110000824 (sample SAMEA4397747) | marine metagenome | biome: Polar Biome; feature: [MES] marine water layer (ENVO:01000295) within the mesopelagic zone...; material: water (ENVO:00002006), including particulate matter (ENVO:01000060) such...
ATATAAAAAAATTAAAACTATTAAACCCTAAAAGGTAACGTTCCTTAAAAGTATCATTCTTTTTGCGATGGGTAATATTGTTTCCTCCACAGGAAAAGAACTACTGGTTTTAAATATATACATAGGTGGGTTAGGATTGTCTAATGTTTGACTCATAACCTTCAACACTTCTTGTCTGATAAGTTCATAAGTATTTTCCATCATCTTCTCATAATCTTTAATATATTCAACTTTAACCGACTTAAATGATTCATCCAGAACCAACTCACCAACTTCATATCTGTAAAGTGCTAACTTCGTACTATCAATAATGAAATAACCCATTTTATTATAGGTGGCAATCAAACCAACAGATAACATTTTCATTTGGGACTCTACTTTGTCATATAAGTCTGCCCCAATCTGAATGTATTTGTTAATCTGAGGTATGGCATAATTTAATATTCTATCCAATTCCTCCATATGTTCTGATTGTTTAACCAGATCTTTATATTCCATATTAAATTGTAGGATATCTATATTAGTAAGTTCTTTGGGGAAGTTATTTCTGATCATTAACTTTTTCTCCTTCAAGATCTCCAATGTTGATAAATGACTTATTAAATCTGACAGGTATGGATATAACTTTTTCTCATCGAATTGTACCTTAACAAAAGTCAGGTAATCCAATAGTTTATATTTCTTTAATTCAAAGTCAATATAATCGTCTGTAATCCAAGTTGCAGATAACTGTTTCATTCACTAATAAATATATAAACAATGGTGTGTCGTCCACATGGTTTAATTGCTAGTTGACGGGAAAGCTGGTGGTAATCCGCCAACTGGATAAGTTACCCCCACTCCAGGAGTGTGTGTTTTCTTTTCATGTGTACCACAACAACTAATAATATGCCACTTACCCTGTGAACCCTCTGCTTGTAACGTTATTGCACTACCTACCCCTGTTAGGTTAATAAAAGTATAAGAAGTATCTATGACTTGTCCATTTACCCCTGTGGGGTTCGCTACACACACAGAGACAGTACCTGAACCATTCATCTTAACTACAATAACCCTACCTCTATTATTGTCAGGGTTAGGTAAGGTAACATTATAAGTCGCCTGGGCGATAATAGTATAATCATCATCAGTTATAGTGTAATTTTGGACACCACCCCATTGGATTGCTTTCGCTACTGAACCATCGACATGTAGATGTGAAGTTGGGGTAGACGTATTGACTCCTACGTTGCCACTATTCGCATTATAAAGATTATTACCGTTTTGTGTCCAGTTAAGATTAACGCTAACATTAGAAGTTCCATTCACCCCTAAAGTTAATGTATTACCTGCAATACTTGCACTGTTTAAGTAATAGTTTGTATTTGTATCATTAAAAACTGAGGATGGAGGAGTCCAAGTCATCACTCCACTACTATCGGCAACAGGAATATATCCATTAACCGCACCTGTTCTCATCCTTATTTTACCATTGACATCTAATCGTTCTGTTGGGTCGTCTGTATTTAAACCTACATTACCAACACCTCCTTTAATATAAAAGTCATCGGTATTAGTCTCTGCTCGTATTTTAAAGTCATAACCTGTGGTAGTATGAGTAGAAGATAACTCAACATACTTTGAATTATCAGTTGACTTGAATATTATTCTTCCAATTGTATCTCCTACATTACATGCAGTGCTAGAGTTAAACGTCCCTCTTTGTCTTTGTAATATGATTTGTGTACCAAACGCCGCAATGTCATTAGCACTACCAACCCTTAAACTACTTACATCCTCATTCCATATTTCCACAATATTGGCGCTATTGTTGAACTGCCCAATAATAAGATTATTCTTAACCCATGCTTGAGTATCCACTATGGTACTACCACCAACATGTAAATCGGTTAACGGAGTTGCTGTGCCTATGCCGACATTACTATTTCTATATATGTTAGCTCCATTTTCTGACCATAAGTTTGTATCATCCAAAAACTGATCTAAGTCTACAGTTAAATCCGATAAACCACCATTCCTCCCTAACTCTAAAGTGTTACCGTTCATAGTTGCACTATCTAAGTAATAGTTTGTATCAGTGGCTGGACCAGCTGGGCCTGCATTTCCAGTATCACCTTTGTCACCCTTAATGCCTTGTCCTCCGTCAGTACCGTCAGCCCCAGCAGATCCGTCAGCACCTGTTGCACCAACCAAACCAACAGCATTGACAGTTTCCCATGTTGCCAATCCGGTAGCATCTGAAGTTAATATTTTATTTGTTCCTGGTACTCCACCAGTAATTTTTATTTGTCCCTCAACGTGTAGTTTAGTATCGGGGGCATCTGTACCAATACCTACATTACCCGAAATTGACTTAATATTTATTCTACTTTCCCATGAGGAAGAATGTAACTCATCAATCCTATACTCACCACTATTACCCCATTGGTTATCACTGATAGTACCCGTTCTCCATTTATATGATTCAGTATTATTTCTTCCAGTCATTAAAAAAGAACTACGATTAATGCCATTTGAACTATACGCATATGTCAAATCAATAGTGTTTGATGTTGAATAGGTCCCAGTGGCATTTCTCATATCCAAAAGGGTATTCGTAGTTTTTTGTATTTTTAAGTTACCTAATACCTCCATTATCCTAATATTATTACTCTATATGTACCACTTATCGATACTGTTATATCTATTGTGTTTAATTGGTAATTATTTACCGACTCAGGGATTACTAAGTTCCCTGCGTTATCTTTTAATTGGACAATAACGTCTTTATCATTTAAAGAGTGTGTTATTATTTTTGTTGTGTCCGCAACGAAACTAATATCCGCCGCATATTTTTTATTTGATCCACTATTGCCGGGAACTCCTGCGGGACCTTGAATCCCATCAGATCCATCAGCTCCGTCTGTGCCATCAGCACCTGCGGCTCCTTGAATTCCTTGTGCACCATCAGCACCATCAGCCCCTGCCGCTCCGGTTGCTCCAGTATTTCCAGTATCCCCTTTAACTCCTGGTGATCCATCTACTCCGTCAGTACCATTTGTGCCATCATTACCATCAGCACCTGCCGCTCCCGTTGCTCCAGTATTTCCAGTATCACCTTTATCACCTTTTAATCCATCTATGGGAATGATGATATCAGGTAAACCATGTCGGGTTAATGTTAATACATTATTAACTGAAGTGCCCGTAATAACGTAATTATTGGTATTGTCCAATAAAGAACTAACCGGAAATCTAACTACATCATTATTATTTAATGTTAATATTATTTCTTCTGTACTAGCATCGTATCTACCTTCTTGTAGGAACTTTTCTAATGCACCTGAAACACTACTATCTATATTATCAACATTACCACTTAGCTCTTTTAAGGCTTCAACCAGCCAAGGAATCATATCAATATAGTTAACTCCTTCTACTTGTTGAGGAACAGTCTGACTATCGCGATGTCTAAATTTAGTACTCGTTTCATAAACCATATTGTTACCAACACCGACTCTATTGGTGTATGATGCATTACCACCAGTAACATTACTGTCTTTTTCCATATAATGTTGATGATCAATATTTGTGGCGGCATTAACTTGTATTCCTTTAACTTGGTTCGCTAAAAACCCATAGTGTTTTCTCCCCGGCACCCAATCCATATTACTTTCTACTCTCCACTCGAACTCATAACCTTTTAATGCTTTAATAAACTCCAAAGGATTTAAGTGTTGTAGATTAAGAATATTCTTTTTAAGTCTTATATCCGATGCGGGATCTACAATTTTACCATCGGCATTTGTAGCCAATGTGGCGGCCGAAGGTACTTGGGTGATATAAAAATCACTCAGTAGAACTTTTGTCGCCCCATCGTCGGTGATAGTAAATAAACTATCATCATCACTATTTTTAACCAATAATGATGTTGTACCAACAAGATTTCCTTGTCCTTTAACGTGAAGTGTTGCGGTGGGAACTTCGGGGCCATCTGCATTAATTATTAGTTTACATTGATTGGTGGTGGAATAATCTCCACGCATCAAAATGGCTTCACTGGCTATGGCGGCAGAATAACCAATAGTCAACTCCCTATTAACTGTATTAGAAGAGGATAGATATTGACCATAACCCATCGCAATGTTGGCATTTCCCGTAGTGTGATTGAACCCTACTTGTTTTCCTATAAATATATTACCCCATGATCCATCTAAATTATAACCTGTTTGTTGTCCCAGACAAATATTTTCACTAGGAGTGTTAAGAGCACCAAACATTGAACTTAGTCCAATCGCTATATTATCATTACCAAGAACGCCCCGTCCTGCTTGTTTACCAATAGCCACATTGGAATTACCTGTGGCCAAATAACCACACTGATAACCTAGGAAAGTATTAAATCCAGTAGTCGTCGTTATGGCTTGACCTGCCCATGGACCTAAACAGGTATTGCCGTCACTTGTTGTTATACTATCACCAGCCCGATGACCTATGAGGGTGTTATATTGTGCACCAGCAGCTAAAACTTTACCTGCATCGGCACCAATGGCAATATTTGCAATAGCGGTAGCTCCCAGTGTTCCTGATTGTGTAACCCCACCTGCAGTTGCCCCATTAGAGATGAGTATATTATAGTCTATTCCTGAACCATCACCTACAAAACAATCAGTTAAACAATCTAAATCGGTACATCCTCCGCCACCTCCGGCAGCTGCCCATCTTCCATTACCACTTGCATCTGAAGTTAAAACATAATCAGCAGTTGCACCTGATAACATTTGGAAGTTATGAACAGTTAGACCTCCAACTCTACTTAATTCCATTACAGTATCCGAATTAAATGTTGTACCTGTTGCCCATTTAAAATGGTCATCACTTTGGTGATTGCCAACAATCCATTTTCGAGAGGCATCTTCTTTAAATTCTACAAAGGAATTTTCTGCCCCATCTATTATTAGTCCCGCATTTAAACCTCCAGTTATTTTTATTTGTGTGGAGGTATTTCCACTGACGTGTAATTTTTCATCAGGATTTGCCGTACCAATACCCACATTATCCGAAGTATCAATAACGAGTGCCGTAGTATAACCACCAACAGTTATGTCACCTCTAGTGAACTTCATATAATCATCTGTACCATCAACAGCTATTTGCCATCTACGTGTACCTGCCTCATTAAATTGTAATATAGAATCATTAGTATCGTGAGAATCTATAATCCAACGAGCATAACTATTATCACTCTCTATTTTTCCTTGTGCGTGTGTTGTCGCCTCTTTAATCCATAGTTTATAATTTGTACTACCAGCAGTCCCAATACCAACCCTTTCATCAGCCACATTGATTGTGACTCCACTTGAAGAGCCAAAATAAACACTACCTTCATCTCCTGGATTTATATTTAATGGTGAACAAGAATGTATATTACTTACCCATATGTCTGTTATACATGTTCCTGATGTATTTCCGGTGAAAGATCCTCCACCGCCACTCGAAGCCGCCCAACTCGCATTTCCTCCTGCATCCGAAGTAAGTACATAGCTATTAACAGCACCAGTTGTCATCGTAAAGTTCTCAGTAGTTGTTCTACCCGTTACATGTAAATTACCTACATTATCAACAGAGACTAATGTATTATCAGAACCATCTTGGATTAGTACTGTAGTGGTATCACTTGCGTGACCTTTAACTTGTAAGTTTGCTGTGGGAATATCATTAGAGATGTTAACCCCTAACTTTGCTCTATCTGTAGTATTGAAATCACCAGATAATAAGTACCTATCTAAACCTCCCACCACAAGTTGTCTTGTAGTACCTGAGGCGTTTAATGTAACACCGTTACCTAATAGGATATTGTGTGACCCAATATATTGAGTCACTACACTGCCGTTATAACCAGCCTCATAACCAATGGCAATGTTAGCTGTACCCACCACATTATGACCCGCATGTGACCCTAAAAGAGTACAACTGCTGGTAAATCCAGCAAACCCTGTGTCATCCTGACCTGCTCTATACCCTATAATTGTTTGATGATCACCATATTGGTATAATCCTGCATATGACCCAACAATTGTACTATAGTCATTAGCAGTAGTAGAGTCTCCAGCTTGGTAACCAATCATTATATTTTCTGTATTGTCATATAGGTTAAAACCTGTCCTATACCCTATCATTATATTTTTGGTTGGTGATGATGAACTAGAACTACCTAGTGCGCTAAGACCCATTACGATATTATCCGCTGCGCCTATTTTATTTGTTGCCGCATTCCTACCTATGACAATGTTATCATTACCTGTTGTCCCACTTAGGGCGCCGCTAATGGCAACAAAGTTACCAACACCTGTCCCTGCAGTAGCTTGAATGCCAGCTCCTCGATTCGCCAATACCACTGATGAATTGGCCGTGTTGGCATCTATTAAATCATTTAACTCATCTGTAACTAAAGGTGACAAATCAATGGCAGGTACGTCACCTAGTATAGTTCTCCCCAGTGTTAACTCATAAGAACCATTAAGTGTACCACCAGTAACATAAGTGTCTGTCATTCCAGTCACAAAACCACAAATATCAAAAGTAGTTCCACTATTTGTCCCAAAGGTTACACACCCTGTATATTGGTTATATGTACCTCCCGTTACATTTATATCATTATCTGAAAATAAGGCAGCAGAGTTGGTGACATTAAATGTACCTCCTGTAGAATTGGTGAAAGTTAAAGTGGAACTTGCAACATCTGCAGTTCCTCCTGTGACAAATATGTCCTGCCCAGCACCACCACTTGGTATTGTAGTGGTTAATGTACCTCCATTATTTCTTGTGAGAGTTAAAAGTTGCGACCCTATATTATATGTTACCCCCGAAAGGTCTAACCCCTCCAGGTATGTAAAGTTACCATCTAATTCTGTAAAAGTTAATCTAGAACCTTTAACATTCCTTAAAACTAATGCCATTATCTATACTTTTTATATAAATATAAATATTAGGCATAATTAGAAAATTTAAAGGATTTTTTACCCTAATAAAAGGTTTTGGTGTACTTCGGTGTTATAATCACTCACCTCTTCATAATAATAATGATCACTACCTAAAGCATCCACCAACCTACAGGCTATCTCTTCAGAGGTTTCAATGGTCTCCAAGATGACATATTCACTGTTGGTATGGTAGTTATAATACCCGGCAGGTAAGTTATAACAACAGAAGTCAAACTGTTTTTTAAGTTCTAAAACATCCGTATATGGATCGTGCATATATTTCCATTGTCCATCATAATAATCTCTTAGGATGTCTTCAGCTATGAGTTGAAACTCTTTTGAATATAATCTAACTCCCATTAATGTGTGAGATATTCTATTATCTGTTGGAGAATCAAACTGAATGGCATAACCCACATTTGAGAAGAACGCATCGTCGGCATGTTTAGAACCATTACATCCATTCTCCTCACTAACAAAGAAAGCACCTTTGGCATCTTCATAGTTATCCATCATCCGTAGTGCCAAATAAACACCCGCAAGGTCATCACCACCAATACCTATCTGTTCTCCATTATCAGGATGGGTGGCGTATAATATATTTTGCCCTTCCTCATCTATGTGGTGATTTATTATTTTTCTTCTATCTTCTTTAATAAGCTCACTTTGATCCATATGAACTGTATCCGTATGTGCCACAAAGCAAGGAAAGTATTCGTATTCACTAACACTTCCTTTGGTGAAATATACATTATTTACGGTATCAACAAAGACCTTATATCCTTTTCGTACCCCATAACTGATGAGGAAATCAACCACCCTATCTTCTTTACCTGTATATGAAGGCAAAGATAAGATTTCCTTCAACAGCATTAAATTTTCATCACTCATAATATTACTTATTTGTTACATAGTAAATATACGACAATTATCTGACAATTCCAAACTTTTAGAGGTTTAAATTTATCAGTTTAGATATATCCGGTATATTTATATTATGATGTCAATTATTAGTTTTTTCAATAAGTTACTATGTCACACCAAATGTCCACCACCAGAAGAAGGAATGGGAGTTACCATTATGAAATACGGTGTACCTAAAGCTGGAACTATACATCAAGTCAATGACAATGGAAAAACAATATACATTTCAACAGACGACATAAAAAAAGATAATAATAAAAATCTTATTTTTGAAAATGTCCACACCTCAGATGATAATAGTTGGGTATGTTACACGAGAAGAAAAAATGGAAAATATCATCAAAAAGGTAAATCTTTAAATACTAACCCCCTAGTTGTAGGTCTTCGGTATGTGGATCATCACAAAGTTACAATCGCCGAAGGATAAGTTTTACAAATATTACATATAGATTTTCCCCTTGAATAAAATAGTTATAGGTAGGGTACTATCATTTAACTTTTTCAAAAGAAACGGTATCTGTTGGGTTAAAAACTATGAAGTGAAAAGTATCCATAATAGACCCACCCATAACAATAGACCTTTAATATAGTGTATCTTTATTATATGTCAACATTTTAATACAAAAAATGAGGAAAAATATACTTTTTATTGATAATGGTACTCATTTCCGACGAGATATTATTGATATTTTACTAGAAGAGGATGTTGATTTTTGTGTTAGACCCTGGGGTGGTGTATTCCCCGAGGTAGATTACAAATTTTTTATGTATGATGGTATTATTATGTCAGGATCCAAAAGTGATGTCTTTGAAGATCACCACCCAACAGCTTTGTGGGAGTCTTATGGAGAAACCCCGTTACTCTTAATATGTTATGCGCAACAGTTATATTTGTACGATAACTATAATATACCAGTTATTAAGTGTAATGGTGAAGAAGGTGAAATGGGAGAAAGTGATATTATTATCTTACAAGATTCTAAAATATTCACGGGAATAGATTTTAAAGAAAATCCACAGATATATCATTATCATTGGTACATACCTAAAACCTTACCATCTCACTATAAAATCACAAGTAGTACAGAGTTTAGTCCCTTTGCAAGTTGGGAGAATGAAGAAAAAGGGGTTTATGGGCTCCAATGGCATCCTGAAGTTTTACCACACACTAAGAAAGTATTATCCAATTTTATCAATTTGATCTGCCAATAAGATTCCTTACATATTTCATCACAGTAACAACAATACCCACAAAATCTTTAGGTCTATTTAAAGTTTTAACGATAAGTCTTAATAATTCCCCCAACAATATCAACTCTCTGTCACCACTGAGAAGTAAGTCTTTGATGACATTGTCGACCCTTTTCAGTATTACACTTCTTTTGTCCATCTATAGATAAATATCAAAATAATGCCATATTTATAATAAAATGATATTATGCCTTCAGTAAGTAAGTCACAACAAAGGTTTTTCAATATGGTAAAAAAGTGTAAGGAAACTGGAGACTGCGCTAGTGATAAAGTAGGGAAAGCGGCTCAAACAATGTCAAAAAAGGATATTACCGATTTTGCCAAAACCAACACAAAAGGTCTTCCTGAGAAAGTAGAAAAAAATGAGGAAGAAATTAAAGAAATAATACGAAGGGTTGTTTCTGAGGGTAAAACACCTGATGCTCCCAACCATGCTCATTATGCAACTGTGATGTCTCATATTGGGGAGTTAGAACATGATTTCCATAGTGCATGGCAAGTATTTCAAAATCCACAAGCACGCAAAGAAGGAGAAGCTTTAGAAGAGGATATTGACGCTCTGGGTAAACGTATAGATAAGTATTTTGAAAAATATATGGACGAGATAGATTTAAATTAAACCCACCCTATTCTATCTCTAAAGACCTCATTGAATCCTGCATTTTCAATATCATCATCATCTATATACATGTTCTCGAAATCCATATCTAATAGTTCATTGGTCTCTTGTAAGACAGCAGCTAACATACTGGCGAAATAATAATCCGGAAATTCATCTTCATGTCCTACATTATCATGTGCGTAAGATGAGAGGGTCTCCCAAAACATATGAGTAATGTCAAAATGAAACTTACTATCCTTGTTATTATACCAATATTGTTTCTCCGGGGCATTAAAGAGATCTTGTAATAGTTGATAATGACCATCAACAGACTGTTGCACTACGGCATCATCGTAGGCAATACGATAGGCATTCCCCAACTCACCGTCAACAGAAGGGGCATTATCTTCAGTAAACTCCAGTAGGTCTTCACTTTCCATTTTCATGAAGTCAGTTTCGGGAAACTCCCCCTTATATTCATCTCTATAATATTCTCTAAGATCCTGAATAGAGTCATCATCCAACAGATCCCACATCTCATCAAGTCCGGGATTCCAATCACTATGGTAACCTATATCTGGCCAATCTTCACCCATATACGATTCAGCAGTTGAACTAGACTCAAATAAGTCTGCCGCCTCTTTCATAGTCATATGTAAAACAACCTTATCTCCTTCTTCGAATGTTATATCTTTGAGTGCTAGACCGTCCAAAAACTTTCTTTCTAATCGTTGTAGGTCTTTCTTAGGGTAAGTCTTATCTCCTCGGAGTTCAAATAACCCCATAGCCGTTATCAATGGTGCTAGATATTCCCCCGTTGCATCTGTAATAAGAAGAGCATCAGTAGGAAAGGCACTAGCCCAACTATCAAAGTTATCTTCTAAATAGTCTAAAGAAAGATCACCTTTTTTGGCTTTTTGTCTTAGCCATTTTTGAGCTTTGGCATGTCCCATAATTTCCCCAATTTGATGCATACCTAAAGCACCAACTAAAAGGTTAGGGTTATTCTTGTATCTATCCCATAACATTTTTTTAATCCCCAGTGCATTCCCATCCTCAGTAACCTCTCTAATAAACTTACCCATAGCATAATCCTTACCTAAACCATCGCTAATAATTTCCATTAGTGCTTTGTCAGGTATATGTAATTTGTCCACCGGGATCTGATCATCGGGGGCGTTATATAATGTAGCCGCTGTTGGAGTTACCAATAATGCCATCTTTTGCAGGGGATCACCTTTCTTATGTTTTTTATCTATAATATAATAAAGTTCCCCTCTACGTTTGTAATCATCAAAATATGTACTACTATCTTTTTGTGTGGTACACCATTTGGTACCAGCACCATAATAACAAGAGGATTTATGTGTTAAAGGAATAATCACCAACCATTTATCGTCTTCATAAATCTTCTTACCTTGTTTTTCAAGTTTCTTTCTTTGGGCACCCGATAAATGATTTTCGGCAGCAATACTATCTACGATGAAATCTGTTTGCCATATTCCTTTCCTCCCATTTTTAATATAATCATATATGTTTTTATAACGATATAGATCTCCTATTTGGGATTTCTCCGCAAATATTTCCACATTCTTTTTAATGGCATTAACATATGGTTCTGAATATTGGTGGGTTAAATAACTAACAGGGTTTTCTAATGCCAACTTCTGTAACTCTAAGGCTCTTTCTTTATTGCCAATTCCTAAATTACCAGCTTGTATTGTTGAGGTGTATAGGTAGTTTAACATAAACTCTAAGAACTTATGATTACCCGATGGATCTCGTTTAGCCATATACTCCACCACCTTTGGGTGAAAGGCCTTTTTCCATTTTTCTTTAGCGTCGGATTCTCGACTTTCTAGGATTAAAACTCCTTCAGCGAGGAGAAGTTCACTTAACGTGCTTTTTTTTTACCTTCTTCGAATCTACTTCCAAGATTTCTTTTTCTCTTTTCCATCCACTCTTCTTCAGTGTCAGAGATGCCTTTAGATAATGAGCCCTGATCGTCATGGTATTTTTGTACCATACCTTTGGTGTCGGCAGGAGATTCATCGGTGGATATAACTTCGTATTCAATAAAGTCGGGACCCTCATCAATAATAACCAATGGGAGATCACCAATCCTATTAAAGAAATCTGTCTTCCATGTTTTAAGTTGACCACCTTCCATTTCTTCTACAAAGTCCTCAATCTCTTCAATGGTTTTCCTTCTAATAGGTGCCTGACCCACTTTCATCCATTCACCAGTTTCTGCGTTAAACAACCCAACCTTGCCGGCATATCTTCTATCGTCCATTTCTTTGGGCTCAAACCCACTTAGATCCATCCCTAGTTGGTCCCTAGAAATAACTCTTCTGGATATCATATCCGCCCCTGGTAGTTTAATTTTATCTTTACCATCAGGGAACGATAGATCCATAACATAGACATACTCACCAGGGTTTCTGGTGGCTTCTGATATCATAGATAATAAATCTGAAACTTTTATCTTCATATTAATAAATATCCTATTTTTCCGTAATTGGCATCAATTTTGCCACTTTTCCTTTTAAAATTGGAGATCCATTAACTGTAGGTTGACCTTTATCATCGACACCTATTTCCTTAACAACTATTTTTTTGTTTTTAAACCTACCAATATATAAAATATCCCCCAGTTCTATCACTATTGTTAGTTTTTTCTTCTTACTCATATAAGCTTGGGTTCTCTCTCCCAAATTCTCTAATCATGACCCCCGCAACTGCATTGGCTTCATTTTCAATTTCTGTACCATCTTCACCCGCACCACTATAAAGTCTATCTTCTTCCTTTTGTTTATGGTGTACTAACTCATGTGCAATGGAACGACATATATCGACGGGGTGTCTTCCATTTGAGTATATATCTATTTCATTGGTGTCAGTATTAAATTGGGCGGTGGTAGTTAATCCATCTCTTACTTGTTGGAGATTCACATCAACATCGCCACCAATCTTTAATCTTTCACAAACATAATCAACGAACTCTTGTATCAATTCTAACCTATCAATGTTCTCATCACTATTTAGTGATACTTGTTCATTAACGTATTCTTTTAATATTTTACGGATCTCCTTTCTCATCTATCTTTAAGTTGTTTGAATCCTTTAACTTCAGGTGCAATATTCTTATCGTCTAACTCTTCGAGGTAGGTATTAAGTTCTATCATCTTATCTCTAAGATTTTCTACCGCATTTGTTCCCTCATTATCCATTAATAATTCTGCAACCTTATAATTGATAGCATCATCGTTAAAATTCTTTTTATCTCTGAGTTCGGCAAAGTAATCAAAGGTATCTACTAATTGATCAAAAAGTTTTATAGCCTCATGTCTGTAATCTGGTTTGCCAAAACCTCGAATCACTGTTCTTTCAGCGATTCCATTTTTTGTGTGGAAAGTCTTTAATGCTTTCTTTATTTTATCCTTCATAAAAATCTTTTTACTATATTAAATAAATATTCACAAAAATCAATAATATTTATAATTGGATTATGAGTAGAATTCTAGTTTTAAATGCGGATTACCAACCATTGTCTGTCACACATATAGAACGTGGCTTCGGATTGGTGTATTTGGGTAAAGCTGAGGTATTAGAGTATGATAGTCAGCGCCCAATCCAAACTGCCACAATTCAATATAAAAGACCCACCGTTATTAGATTATTAAGATATATTTCCCTTCCATTTAAAAAAGTACCACTTTCGAGAATTAACATTTACCGTAGAGATGGACATCAATGTGTTTATTGTGGTAGGAAAAGGGATTTAACTTTGGATCATGTCAAACCTAGATGTTTAGGGGGTAAAAATACATGGAAGAACTTGGTAACGTGTTGTGTGGAGTGTAATATTAAAAAGGGTCACGCTACACCCCTTTCTAAAGGTATGGTAATGAGTCATAAACCTTACACCCCTACCATATTAAACTTCATACGGAATTATCGTGGGATTCCTCACGAGAACTGGAAGAACTGGCTTTATTAACTTTTTCTGATTCCTTTTCAAATTCTTCTATGGTGCGGTTCAATAACTCTTCGTTTTGTTCCACAATAGTTTGCAGGGCCTTCTTAAGCTGCATCTCAGTCAAAAGAATACGTGTAGGCATCTTAATTATTCGTTAGCAGAATATTGCGTTATATCAAAATCCTCTGGATCCCTAAAGTCTGCATCGCCTGTCTCCTTTTGGAAGGTTTCCATCGCTTGGGCAATAGGTCGTAAGTGTTTCTCTATCATAAAGAGTCTTTTCTTCAATTCATCATGTAGAGGTTTCTCTATTTCTAACTTTCCTATCTGTTCTGCCATCTTAGATAGACCTTTAACGGTCATATCAAAGCCTTCAGCCATTTCATCATCTACTTCTGAGCGGAATTTAGCTTTCCTATCGGGAGAATCATAACCACCACCAGCTAAGGTATCTTCTTTGATCATTTTCTCTACCATCTTATTGAGATGTCCCTTTGTTAATATTATTTTTTTCATTTAATCACTATTTTAAGTATAGGTTATATAAAATAAATATTTCCTTATTTGAATTTGTCTTTTTGATATTAATTTACTATATTTGTATAGAGATTGGCGTATCTACAGTCAATAAGTACTTCACCTAAGTTTAAATTATGAAAAAAACTACAATTAGATCAGTTTTAAAGTCTTTAACGTATAAATCGTTATCCACAATATCCACTTTCCTTGCAGCTTGGTTAATTACAGGTAATTTGGCTATTGGAATGACTTTGGGGTTATTTGAGGTTACTTTTAAGTTACTTTTATACTTTTTTCATGAAAGAATATGGTATAAAGTCAATTATGGGATGAAATACTCTAAACATAAGAAGGATGATAAGGTAATAACCACTTCTTTTCTTAAAGATAATGGATTTCAGACTTTAGATGATGAAAAAACCTTAATATTACCCTTAGATCTTAACTTTGACTTAGTTGCTAGTCGCAGAAGGAGTTCACATAAGGGAAAAACATGTTATAAAGTAAGAATAAGGGGTACGGATCTGGGAGTTTGCAAAAAAAGAGGTGAGGTAATACAATTGTTAGGTTCACTTAACAGATAATACTCTCATTTTCAGATATTTATAGATGGAAACGGAAGGCAAGACCTTTCAACACCCTAAAATAAGGACTGAAAACAAATGTGGGACGATTTTCCGAAGGTTTTTCGGAGATTTTCTCATACGGAGGATTTTTTATGGAATTTACCTACCAAACAATCAAAACCAACTCAGATGCTTCACTTACTGTCAACGGAAGTAAATTTTTTGCACTATCATACAGAGTGGAATCACTAGAAGACATCAAAGACAGACTAAAAGACATTAAAATACACCATCCAAAGTGTTCTCACATCTGTTATGGATTCCGACTGTTAGACGGAACGGAAAAATCCAGTGACGATGGTGAGCCATCAGGTTCAGCAGGGCATCCCATACTTAATAAGATCAAGAGTGCAGCACTTCTAAACACATTAGTAGTTGTGATCCGTTATTTCGGTGGCATCAAGCTAGGAAAATCTGGGCTCATCTACACCTATGGATTTATGGCTAAGGATCTGTTAGAGGAATCTAATGAAACCACTGTTACCATTATGGAAGAGGTAACACTAAACATCCCTTATAAGAACATCAACAAGTTAATGAAGTTACTACACAGATTTCAACTAACCACCGAAACCACCGACTCTACAACTACCCACATCACTATATGTTTAACTTACCCATTGAGTATTAAGGAAGAGTTACAATGTGAATTGTTTAAACTTGGTGATATACTATAGTATATTGTTTGGTTTGATATCTTTACAAACCATTGAAGTAATATACCTACGTTTATTTATCACACATTTCTCTCATTGTCTGCATCATCTTAATAAGGGATAATCACAATCCACTTTATCCGTTGAAAAAGGTTTATGTCCAAACACACTATATGTATACACATCGAATTACTGTTTGTTACTCCGCAACCTACCATAAAGAGAATAAAATATAGTCGGTGATCATGAAAAGTAGTCGGAGACACACCACCTTAGAAAATAGTAGTCGGTAATATAGTGAGTCTCAGTTCATACTCTAATTTTCCTGGAAATTTTATTTCACCAATTCCATTAATTAATAGTTGAAGATGCTTTTTACCCTACACCATTAACGTATCGCCACAGTCCTTTACATTACTACCAGCAACATAAGTCCTTCATTACTACATACTTACCCACATCGGCACTATAGTCTCTAATACGTCATATTAACAAATCGTTTATATGTCTTTAGATATAGCTAAAATTTCCTGGAAAATTTGATCACAGCTTTTTACATAAAATTGGAATGGATCATCGAACCCCCTTTTTCGTCGGTTACGGATGCCTATAGTATAGGGGGATACGGAGGGCATGAGGGGGGAGGGGGGTGTATATATGGTGTATATAGGGGAGGGGGTATCTGTAACGTATCTATATATTATCTATATAGGGGGGAGGTACATATGCAATAATAACATATACATAAGTTCGTAGGCATAAAAAAAGGGTATCGTTATGACACCCTCTTTCCTTTGCTTGATTAAAGTCCTAAGCCAATACTAACTCATCCACAACGGAGAATAGTTTTTGGTTATACTCATTAATCATTCTCAATGACTTAACTTCCTGAGCCTGTCTCTCAAAGGTTACTTTTTTATCATCAGTAAACTGAGTGATGAAACCCCCTCTGATTAGAGACTCTTGAATTCTGTTAGTGATTATCCATCCGTTGTTACCAACATCCCCCTGTCTTCTTACTTTAAGAACATCTTTAATAAGAGGTTGGAACTTTGAACCACTGAAACGAATATCCATCGCCTTTTCAGCCAACTCTTTCTGAACATCTTTACCTAACTCAATATTTTGTAGTTGGATAATTCTGTCCATATTATTACGAGTAGTATTAACGAACTGTTCAATATGAGGAACAATGTCAAACTCACCCATGTGAACTTGTCTGATTGAACCCATATCAGAGTCTTTAACAATCATACCATTGGAACATACTAAACGGAAGATACCCGCCTCAAATCTGAATGCCCTAGCACCATTGTTACTATTGATAAGAACCATTTCAGGAACACTATCCCCTACTTTTTGTAACATTTCTTGAGAAAGTGTTTCGTGTGAGAAATGTACCATATGGAAGTTGTAATGTTTTTTCGCCTTACCATTAGAACCATTATCTTTGGTTCCAGTTTCGATCGCCTTGGTAGGATTCCAGCCTCTACTTCTCATCTCATCTACAATATTTTCAGTAGAAATCGCTTGGTATTTATTAGTTAACCAAGGAGCAGTACCGGAATACGCTGAAGGAATAACTTGTCTAAGATCGTCGTTTGTTAGGATTTTGTTGTTCATAGTTAAAAAATTTAGTTTAAGTGAATAATGTGTTTTTCTTTATAATATAAAGATACGAAATAATATCGGCATTTCCTAATTTTTAGGTATCTTTTTTTATTTATTTTCATTTTATTTTAAAGAACGATTGTAAAGATATTTCCTTTACATAGTAAAGATACAATTAAATGCCGACAATTCCTAATTTAATAACAACTATCTTCACATTTAGTTTAATGTATATGTTATTTGTATATATGTAGTATTGCTGGTTCTTCCCCCATTTCCGTTCTAGGATTAACTTAATATAAAGATACAACTTTTTATCGGCATTTCCTAATTTATTAACACTTATTTTTATTTATTTATTTTATACATATGAGTATGTATTAGAGATTAAAAGTATACAAATATGTATAGATTGCCGACTGGGCATAAAAAAAGGTAATCATAAAGACTACCTCTTCCATTCATTC
>TARA_R110000824_G_scaffold2889_7_pt1 | contig 17594 bp, 10 predicted proteins | sample TARA_R110000824 | Tara Oceans TARA_R110000824 (sample SAMEA4397747) | marine metagenome | biome: Polar Biome; feature: [MES] marine water layer (ENVO:01000295) within the mesopelagic zone...; material: water (ENVO:00002006), including particulate matter (ENVO:01000060) such as......
CTGTTGTTGTTGTTTCACGAAGTCAGCCTCCTGTTGATTAACAGTTAGATCTTCCATTTTATTTTCTAAATTGGCAAAAGGATTACTTGTATCTAACTGAGCAAATTGCTGTTTTCTTTTTTCCATTTCAGCTTTAGCTTTCTTTCTCTCTTTTTCAGCAGCTCTTTTTTGCTTGCCAGCAGATATAGCTTTAGCCACCTGCCCACCAACCATTACAGCCGCAGCGCCTACTAGTAAAAAACTCATATCTTATTTATTTTTATTAATATATTCTTCATATTCCTTAAAGTCTTTAGCTACAATCTCTTTTTCTAACCATTCTATATCTTGTGAGTTTGTAGGGTTTTTATGTATATTTACAAATATTGATTCTTCATTTGCATATATAACTCTTTTTGTTCCAGGTGTTGCAACCACGTAACATGGAGCCATATAATCTTCTATAGTATTTTCTGTAGCAACAGATATATGGCCAGTTAGTAAAAACCAAACATGTAAATGTTTGTGAATCGCTCCAACAACAACTGATCCAATTTTCATTGACATTTGTCTAACATATATTCCATCTGCAAAAGTATGCTTTAATGGAAATAGTTCTGAATCTTGATGAGTAACTATATCAACCCCATCAGCTTCACTTATCAACATCGATTGAAAATCTAAGATTTTCTTTCGAGAAGATAACTTTATATCTTTATTCATATTTAATTTAATTTATAGTTAAATAATCACACTTTTTTGCAATTATTTACTACTTTCAAACATATCTACACCAACACTGAAAAGTTCAGAAGTAATGGTCGATGAGTTTTTAAATTTTATTTCAGCGTAATAACCAAGGGCACTGCTAAGATTAGCTTTATTATTTTTACTAAATAATATAAAACTCTCGCTAAATGTTACGACAAGACTGTTTCCAACAGTAATTGTTGGGTTTTCAGCAGTACCGCCAATCGCTGTTACAACACCTATTTCTATTATATCAGAATGTATGCCTGTTGTAAACCCACCAGACGTAGCGTTACCATTTAAATAATAAGCAGTATCACCTATTTGACAAGATACGTTTAATGGTGCAGAAAATGTTATTACTGTAGATGCCATATTTATGAGGTTACTGTTATAAAATTAGGTTGTATAATTATATTTCCATCAGGAGAAGAGGTGCCGTATTTCTTAACTCTAAGAGTACCTGTTACTGTTACTACATTTGTAGTGTATACCGCTGCAAGATCTATAAACTCATAATCCCAATCACTTGATAGTTTAACCAATTCTCCAGCAGCCATAGCTACTGTTGAGGCGTTAGACACCACAATAGCAGCGGCTCCAATTGAATTAACAACTGTATTAACCGGTATTCTAACCGCACCTGAATCGTCTTCTACTTTCATACCAGCTTTAACACCAATTATACTAGTTATTTCTAATGTAGTTTGTCCTATAGCTTCACTTCCTGTAAGAGAATATGTTTTTTCAGCACCAGTTATATCAAGAACGGGAGATGGTTGACGGTTTAAAGATATCGCCGATGGTGCTCCTTCTCCTGAAGTTTTAGTCCAAGTAAATGAAAACGGATGATCTTGATTATAAGGTGTTGTTAATTGTTGTTTGGTAGGCATACTAACAGCTGTAACAACAGCGTCAGTAGTTCCCGCCACTGTGCCTGCAGTTAAGGTAGCACTAACAGCTGGTGTCACGAGCAAGTTTAGCTCATTTATAGCATCTGCCACATTCGCTGTATCAATAGTTAAAGCCGTTTCCCCAGTACCTGCGGCCATGTATGCAGAGTACGTAGCGGTTTCATCCGTTGAAGGTATTTCGATTTTAGCATGTTGAGTGGTACCCAATGTATATGTAATAGTGTTTACGTGGTCGGTTCCTGGAACTCCACCACCAGTAGCATCAAAAACTCCAGTTACAAAATCATAATAATGTGTGAGCGTACCTTTATCGGCAGATAACTTCACAAAGTATAACTTAGCATTACCAGCAGCATTTGCATTTGTATTCACTATTATTTGGCTATTTGGTAAAGTGGTTTCGCTTGAAAGAGACAGTGTAGTAACCTTTTCTCCTATACTTGCACGTGTTACAATAGTTTGAGAACTATAATTTAAGCGCACATCATGTATATATGAGCAAAAATTACCTTCTCCTGAAATAGGATCTGGATCTAAGCCACTAACTCCAACTGGTGGTGTATAGTAAATTTTAACCCTAGAGCTTTGTATCATTCCAGTGTTACCAGCTGATGTATAATAAGTATCTGTTACCGTAAAGTTATAATAAGGTTCCCAAAGTGTATTTACTGCTCTAGTAAACCACGAAGGCTCTATACCGCTACTATTACTTCTAGGTACTAAATGATAACCAGCGTCAGCCGTTATAATATAATCAGCTATTTTAGTAGAAACCCCTTGCTGAACGGTTCCACTCCATTTATCAGTTGACATTTGAGTGTTTGGAACAAAATTAATGTTATCTGTTCTTGTTATTCCTGTAACAGGGGTTTGAGGAGCTATAACAACTTTATCAACAATAATCTCGTTATCTTCTTGATATGTTACGTGTAAACATGCTTCTCTATAAATTTTACCACCATGTGTTATAGTGGCATTGTGATCTACATCATATAATTTTGTGTAATTACCACTTGGCATTGTAAACCCACTGTAGTAAGCTCTTGAGTTAACCATATTTCCCGGATCACCAGCTATACCACTATTTGTAAATTCAACTTTACTAACGCCACCTGAAACAGTGTCACCAGAACTAAAAGTACTATCAGCATTCCAAGGGCTTCCTTCTCCCGTGTCGGCGTCCGCAGTGTATATATATACGGTTGAGTTTCCACTACCAGTAGTAGTAGCTATTCCACCTGGAACACTAAAATCAGCAGCATCCAAATTTAAACCAGAATATGCCCAAACTCCAGTTCCAGCGTCTTGTGTAATATTATTTATAACAGAGTTTGAAGAACCAGCGCTTATTGTAGTGCCAGAATCACCGGTCCAAACCTCAGTGGCAGTAACTCTCCAATCTATAGAATCAGCACCGCTAGAATCCCAATTTGTTTCACCTGATGAAGTTGCTGGTTGAATATATATATTATGCGCAACTACTGGAGTTCCTGTAGTGACACCTGCTGCGTTACCCAACCCTTGAACAGAAAATTCTTTTTCATCTAAATTAGCTAACGTTGTTGTAACACCTGTTATTGTGCTAAACCACTTACCTTCTTTATTTTTAAATTCTAAATTTTCAGTTTCTTGTAAATCTGTTTTAAGTGTATCTGTATACCAACCCGCTTTAGCTGTTAAATTATAATACTCTTTATCTGTATAATTAACTCCACCTTGCGCTACAGTTGTAAATGCTGTAATTCTAGATTGTGATCCTTCGTAATTAATTGTTCCAAAACTTTTCACAGAACCAGGTTGATCGTTAAACATTAACGTAACATCAGAATAAAACTGTATTCCATAAAAATTATTTGCTAGAGCATTAACGTGGTGTTGCCACATACTTCCTTCTTTCCAGGTATAATATTCGTTATTCATACTAACACCATGCTCTGGACCAAAAGATTTAAAACTAACCCAACCCTTTGTTAATTCACTAAAACTGACCGTTGTTCTAACTGATCTAAATTGTTGAGGCCAATTTTTAGTTCCAAAAGTTAAATTATATTCATTCTTTTTATCATCATAAGTACCTACTATTTCTGATATATCTTGAAGATTATCATTAAAATAATCTTTCATACCAATATCAGATATACTTCTAATAGTTGTTCCACCTTCCAAACTTAATACTTGACCTCTCATTTGATCACACCAGTACATACCATGTGGTGTTACTGCTAATGACTCTGGATTTGTAGAGATTCCATAATCACCCGTTATTGGTGTAGCTTGGCCTATAACTTTATTACTAGCTATTAATTGCGGATTTCCATCAGCTTTGTATATAGCATCTTTATCTGTTGTTAGTCTTAAAACTTTGTCTTCACAAAAAGCTATTGTATCAGTATCTCTACCTACAAGTCTTTGTAATGTTCCATGTCTAGGACTTAAGTCTTTTGTTATTGGTTCTGCTTGAATGAATTGATTAAGATTATTTACACCGCTAGTTGAATTAAATATACCAGACCATATTAACCCACTACTTCTATGTTCTTCAGCATACGGTTCCGATAATACAGTAGACGCTTTAACACCATTACTTAATTGAGGTGCATTGTAATCATCTCTAACTCTATCAGATTCTATACCATTACCAAATTGCCAACAATTATGAAAACCTAATACTATTTGTTGATGATGAGGCGCTCTCCAAGGTTGAAAAGCAAAAGGCGATGCTGTATTATAAGGTTGTTTACCAGTAACAACTTGAATTGTTGTAGCGCTAGTACTCGCAGCACTTCCAGAATAAGTAACTATTTTACTTCCATCATATCTGTTTATTCTAATCCATCTATCAATAGCTAAATCAGATGTTAGTGCTGGTGATAACGTTAGGTTTGTTAAATCTCCATTAGAAGGTTGATTAACCGCTGTAACTTTATAGTTTAATGTATCTCCATTACCATCGACATGTAAACTACCAGCTGCATTTGTAATTTGTAGTGTAGAATATAAAGGTATTAATAATTCGTTATTTCTATGAGTAACATCTAGTGGTATTGAACCAGACGCTTCATAATATATATCTAATCCAATATCTTCTTTTGGTTCTGTTTCCCATATAGCTGGATCTTCAGTCGACATAATAGAACCGCCAGCTAGTATATTAAGATCTTGTTGTAAAATATCTATTGGCGTAGTAGTTGATCCATCAGGCCTATTTGCACTTAACGGATCCCAAGTTGCAACATCTACAACTCCAAAGTGTGGTCCTGGCATGATTACCCCATCTAATCTTTCAAACCTAATAACCATTTGTCTTTTTTCACATTCTGAAGAACTAGTGCTACAAGTTCCACAACCGCCTTTGTGATAGTTATATGCAGTTCTTTCACCACGTCTATTTCTTACTATATACACAGTGCGAGTAGGATCAGCTCTAAATCTAAATAAAGTTCCAGCTGTTCTCATTATACTGTTAAATCGCACAGCAGAATGAGTTGATCCTAAATCACCATCAGCGGGGTCTAATCTACTCCATCCACCATTAAAACCAAGATGTAATTGACTGTGATCTGATTTATGTTGAAAACAACCATAGGTAGAACCCGTACCACCTCCGCCATAGCTAGTAGGTGACGAAGATTGTTGCATGTGTGATGAACTAACACCAGGATATGCGTTGTGAAACCCACTTCCTGTTGTCCAACCACTACCTATTCTATGTCCGCAGCCATCTATATACCAATTGTTTCTTTGTCCAGAACTAAATGTTCTCCAATTCCAATACTGTTTTGTTCTTGTACGCGCATCACAGTCTCCCATTCGGCCACTACTAACACCGAAAGAACCATTCATGTCGTAAAAATCATAACTATTACTATTTCTCCAACCATCATCTTCGCCACCACCACGGTGATATGTGTGATTTGCTTGATTTGCAGATGGATGTCTTCCTGATTGATTATCAGGATGTGTTATAAGACCTAAATTGAAAGTATCTATTATTGTAAAACTTGAACTATCCTCAAACTCTCTCATTACAGCTTGTTGTAATAGTAAATCTTTATATACTTTTACAAAAAATCTTCCATCAAATTCTGGCCTAGGTTCTACGATGTGCTCTATAATTTGTACAGAGTATGATGGGCTTGTAAAAGTATTAGTTTGGTCAGCAGTGTCGCCAATAGCTTGATCTATTTTTATAGATATGTTTCCGCCAATAACTCTTATAGCAACAACACCAACAAACTCAGATCCTGCAATATCATTTCCTTCTGACGCGGTTATTCTTACAAAAGCATTACCACGCGCTATTTTAGGGTATGTAGCAGTTATAAAATCACTACCATAAGCAGCATAAAAAATAGCATCGTCAACTAGTATATTAGTTGCTACAGCAAGACCCGATCCAGTTTGATCAAGTGTAGCCGCGGAACCGTGTGGCTTTTTTTCTGTTTTAACAAAAAGCGGTGCGTCTTCTGATATGGCTATTACTTTATACCTACCAGTTTCATATACAGCTTTATTAGCATCATGTTCGTTTTTAAGTATTAAGAATGTTTCTTCGTCGATTTTATTTCTTTCTGCAGAAGGAAACGATAACCAAACATTACCATCTTCAGCATCGTACCAACGGTCCATTGCTAAATTATAATATTCATTTGAAGTTTCTTTTACATAATACTTCATATACTTAGCCCAAGTTGGAGGGGGTGAAGAAGGGTGTAATCTAGCTCTTAAACTGTTAGAATATGTAGACCATTTTTTATCTAGCGTTATACTACTACTTTCTTTTGGTACTTGTACAGGTGTTTCTCTTCCATATTCATCAGCAAAAACAACACCAATTTGATAAGTTCTTAATGTTTTACAAGATTTTTGAGGTTCTTCTATATCTGAAAAAGATCTTGAATGATAAATATGACTCCAATCTATATCTAATTTTAAATTAGCATTTATATCATAGTTTTGTTTATAATTACCATACACTAATCTATTTGATGACATCTCCTGAGTTAACGCTGATTTAGGAACATTATCCCAAGGTCTTAATAATTGGTTAGAAGGAACAACTGCATGAATCATTTCTGATGTTAATACGTAATTACCTCTGTTATAGTTACTAGATGCTCTATCTGGCCATTGTGGTGCACCATCTTTTCTTTTTATCTCTTTAACCGTGTATATATTTGTACCACCTTCTTCTTTGTATAACAAATCAACTTGAACAACATCAGCTGGCACTAAAGCAAATTCATGAAAATAGTTTTTAAGCTTTAAACTTCTTAATCTATTTGTCATACCTAGGTTATAGCCTTTTTTCGCCATATAATCAAAGTCGCCTGGTAAAAAAGCAACTTCAGTCCAAGGAGCAAAACACGAATATTCACCATCTTCATATTTCCATCTATATGAAAATCTAGGGAATTTAAACTCAAATAATGTTGGTTTATCTTCTAATCTTACCATCCAAACCTCTAAAGAATCTGGAACTGTACTAGATACTGATAGAATACTTAATTCATAAGGACCAACACTTCCCCCGTTGTTTGGAGCACCAATATTACCAGATGCGTCTGTTACAGTAACTCTAACAAGTCCATCATCTTCTGGGAAATTTTGAGGTGGTAAAGTTAAATCGTTACAAAAAATTAAAACATCACCAACTCTAAAATCAACAGGATCTGCAAAATAGAAATTAGAAATAATAGTATCTACTTCTAATGGATCTCCATCATTATCAGTCCATTGTCTTGTTCCAGTTCCACCACCACCTCCAGTAGCACCAGTTTGAGAATATATTAAATTTGCTGTTGGTTCTGGTACTGTAGGGGTTGGATCAGGTGTTCTATCTATAGAGGTAATAGACATTTCTAAATCTAAAGGAAACTTAGGAGATTTTTTTATTACCGTTATGTTTTCTAAAGTTGACCATTCTGGTCTAACGTTTTGTCTATTTAAAGCGGTTTCGTAACCAAAAAGATCAGCGGTACTAATAACTACTCTAGTATGAAAATCAGCATTACCACCAGCATCTGCAGCGTTAATAACTCCAGAAGCTGAAGAGTTACCAGTATTACTAGCATGACTACCTAATTGAGCGTCTGTCCAACCAAGTGCTTGTAGTGTTCCACCTGTACCTAATATACTTCTTTCAATATGTATTTTTTTAGGTTCAGTAATACCATCTGTCCAAAATATCATTCCATCTAAATGATTTATCGAATTTATTTTTTGTAAAGCTTCAAATTGTAATATTCTTTCACCAAATGCAGATTGAAAGTATATATTTTGAGCTGCGGTTACTGGTATATAAGCTCCACTAGAACCATTATCCCATAGATAATCATGATATATTCTCCAAACACCAGAAGCTTTTACTATATCTGTTACTAATACATTATCTCCAATGGATAAAGTTGTTGTTGTACCACCTTGCGAGAACGTTCCAGTGATATGCATTCCTACACGAATACCAGTTTTATTAGTTGCTACACCCCCATCAGCTACAGTGAAATATTTATAAGAACTAGTACTGTTAGTAATACTTTGTGTTGTATGTACGCTGTATATATCTGCAAATACATATTTTGTTGTTTTAGCTATTGTATTATATTCTAAAATATAATCCTTTTTAACTAGAGGTTGATAACCTTTCATACCACCTCCAGCTACAAAATAATATATTAAATCTTTTTCAGGAAGAGGCATAACACCAACACAAGTAGAATAATCATCTGGAACAATTCCATCAGTTACTTCACTATTACCCATTAACGTCTGCAAAGACCCTACATCAGAAGCGTCGGATGTTGATATTTGTACATTATTAGCATCACGATATTGACCAGCGGGTACAACCCTCTCGTCCATATCTTTATTCATCTTTGCCCCAGAAAAATCTCTTTTAAGTTCAGCCATGCTATATTTTAGTGTTTAATCCATTTAGATTTACCTCTCATAATCTGAGTAATTTCTTCTATTTTAATTTCAGATAATCTTATCTTTGCCTTCCTTGTTTCAGCCCACTTTTCTTTTTTAAGTAATTGCAACATGTTGTGATCAACTTTTGCTCGTCCTTGCATACACCCGTATAGTATATGTTTTACCATAGCTTCTTGAGCAAACTTATGAACTATAAAATCTTGTTCAGGATTTGTTTCTGTAGCCCATGGTGATCCAGTATCTGTTCCAGCTTGTAAAACCCCAACACCATCACTTATATATTTTAAAGTTATAGTTTTTCCAGAACAATTACTGCTAAAATGAATTCTTCCTTTAGCATAATCTATATAAAAAGAACCATTAGCATTTAAGTGTCTAGGTTCTGCTCCATAAATCATACCATGATTAAATTCTAATAAATCACGATCATCATCATTGTTATTATTAGTAGTTGACGAAGCCGCTTTATAATCAGCCCACGTGTTAGATTCACTAGCTGTAGTGGTCTCATTAGAACCATCAAATTGTAAATAGTAATTAGCGTCTTGAAGATATGCTTTTGGGTTAGATGTTATTATCGCTGGATATAAAGTATGCTCTATACCAGTAGAATCTTTCCAAGTTACTTTAGTATATCCTACATAGTCATGTGGTAAAGCCATTAATAAAGAAGGAGGTATTTCTATCTCCATTGATTTTGTTGATCTAAAGGTATCAAAACTTAATTCTTGTAACGCTCTGTGAGCATGATATTTTACATCTGATTCTCTAGTACCTTCTAACATTTTTTCTGGTCCACAGTAAGTTGCCACCACATCGCTAACGACATCACCAATTTTCATAAACTGATAATTACCATACTGTAAATCATCTCCGGTTAATTGTACACCATCTTTACCTTCGTAATATTGCTCGTGAGTTAGTGTTATTAGATTATCTGCCATGTTTTATTATTTTGTTTGTGCTTCGTTTTGTTGTTCTTCGTTTGCTGCAATTTGAACTAAACCAGGTTTATTTATTGTAATACCCGCTAATTCTAATATCTTTATAACTAAATTAGTTTCTTCTGATCTATGCATGTTAAAATCTATAGATGTTGTAACGTTGTATAAAGCTTTCTCGTTTACAACTACATATCCCCAAGCGACTTCTCTAGGCACCACGGCTATAACTTCAATTTTTAATTGACTTGATGTAGCTATGGGTGTTGCAGAGCTTTCAGCGTATAAACTATAAGTACCATCTAAATTTTCTGTATAAAGAATTTTAGCAGTATCAGCAGAATGCCATCTGCTATTAGATTTAGCGCTGTATAGTTCAACTACTTCTTCTAAATCATGTTTATTAATAAGTTCTAATGGGATAGACGATCCATTTGTACCAGAATAGTACATTCGTCCGGTTCTGTAGATTGTTGAGCTGAGAACTGGTAAACTGTAAGATTTGTTTGTTGAACTATAGGTTAGTGCAACATCAGTTCCTTTATATATTAGTAATTTTTCTCTAAGTATATTTACAGTATCTCCAAAATCTGGTGCCATTTCCACATTTGCACCTGGTTGTTTTTGCTCTTCATCTCTTGACTTTAAAGCTGTCATAGTCGCTAAATCATAGAAATATTGCTCAAATATATCTAATTGAGCCTGATTAGCGTGTAAGTTAAATTCTTGTGGCGTAATATAGCCTCTTTGTTCTTTATTAGCTAATGCTAATACTCTTTGATAAACTGTGTCTATGCTTACGGTCGTTTGACCAGCTACTATTATTGCCATGTATTTTAATTTTTATAAGGAAACCATCGGTTTAATATATCTCTTCTAGTTTCACACCCACAATCGTTTTCTTTAAATAACATGTCAATAAAAAGTTTTATACCAAGAAATTGAGTTATTCTGTGGATCGTGTCTCCAAAGCCTTTAGATTTCATTTTTTTCATTTAAGTATAGCAATCACCCCGAAGGGTGATCGCATACTATTATTTACTTATCTTAACTGTTTTTCAACAGATTGTAAGACTTCCATTCCTTCATCAGTTTTAAACCAAGAGGCTAAACTAGAATAAGGATGCTCTTCAAATGGAACATTCAATAATTTTCTACCATTTGATTCCCAAGAAAAAGTTCTTTGGTCATCAGATAGTTTAATTATGTTTTGTTCAACTGATTTTATACCTAAATTTCTAAGATGTATGTTATCATCTTTCATTAAATCTAAGAGTAATTTAGGATTTCTCTTTGCAAATACCATAATATCTCTCTTAAGTTCCTTAGAAGTCATCTTAGATACTTTAGAACCATTTTGAACACGCATAATAGCCTCAACTAAATCAATATCCATTTCTCTAGCCGCTATTAAAGCGTCTACTTCTAAGTTGATATTTTCTAATTCATTTTTAGCTGCAACTTGAGGTTGTACTTCTTTAAATATAGCTATTCTCCCAGGGTGGTATAAAGTTAACATTTTTTGCAGAGTAACTTTATTTTTAGGAACAAACAAAACACCATTCCTAAAAACTATTCTACCTGGTCTTATATCTCCTTTCATTTCATCTACAAAAAGAGTGGGTTGGTTTTGAGTGTATTGCATTTCTCTTTCATAACCCTTTTCTTCATCAAACCAGTATATTCTTCTAGTTGTCATTGAATAAGACAGCGGAGCTTTATTACCGCGTAAAACATATCTTCTATCTTTTATCTCCCAATCGTTTATAAACTTATTGGTAGGTTCTGATCTTGTTGGTTTTGGAGTTTCCATAACCATTGTTTCAACTTGTGGTTGTTCTACAACCTGTGGAGTTGATTCCACTTGTGTTTTTTGTTTTTTTGACATAATATAATATATAATAAAATTAATAAAAAATAAAGGGGGGACGGAGAACGTTTACCTGTATGCCGTCCCCTCTTTAAAATAATAATGCTTATGCAGTAGCTCCTTTGAATAATACAAAGTTATTAGCACCTTGTGTAACCAAACATCTCTCAGATAAGAAATGCATCTCCATCGCATCTAAATCAGAAGTAGTAGCACCAACTGAACCAGTAGTCCAAGTTTTGTACTTTCTGCTTTCTAAATTAGAAGCTCTGTATCGCACGTGTAAGAAAGGTCTTTTAAGGTTCTTTCCTAGTGCTTGATCATAAACCGAAGATACTCCAGCTGGAATCAAAACACCGTGAATTGCGTTAGCAACATCTTTAGCATTAATCAACCCTCTAGTAGAAGCATCGTTTAGGTATTTGAAATCAGATTTGTAGAAATCGTAAGATCCACGTCTGAAACCAGTAAAACCTAAATTAAGCGCCATATCTTCTTCGTTGTTAAATACCCCATAAGAAGTACCATTCGCTCCGTAAGAATTTTGAGCAGCTAAGAGGTCGTCTAATTGTAAACTAGTAGTTCTATCCATGAATATCATGTTTTCTTCAATAGCACCATTAGAATCAAGTTCAGCTAGTAATTCATCCCAATCCGCCATATTTGTCATTACACTTGCTATATTACCTCTACTTTCTAAAGCTTCCCATAAACCTTCAGTACCAGCAATATTACCAGTAGCACCAGTTACAGTACTTACAGTATTAGAACCCGCAGTAGCAGCAGTTACTGATTCCATCATCGCCATCTCTAAGTAATCAGAGAAACGAGCTTTAGTATCACCAGAAGCTTTCAAGTACCATAGGTAACCTGATTGACCTTCTTCGCCAGAAACTTCAACCCAACCAATCGCGGACGCATCAGAACCTGATACTTCGTACTTATCTTTTAAGATAATTGGTTTGTTACTTCTAGATAAATGTTGTGGTTTGTTAGCACCAAGTCTACCTACAGATCCTTTAACGTACTCAGATCCATAAACTAATACTGAAATATCAGCACCAGCATCGATACCAGCATCACCATCAGCGTTACCATCATATCTTTCGCAGTCAATAGTTGCAGTACCAGAGGTAGCTACAGTATTAACAAAAGCTTTGATGCTGTGTGTTGCATCAGATGCTATGATCATATCGCCTGGACGAATACCGTGATCAAGACCAGCACCACCAACGTTTTTGCCATCTGCGTCAGTTGTGGTTCCATCTACCATAGTAAGTCTAAGCATTCCACTTGAATTAGAAGCTGTAACTAGTTTATATGATAAATGTAATCTACCTTGTTCAGACCAAACTACTTGGTCAGAAGCCATAGACTCTTCAGCTCCTACTTGTGAAAGAAATCCTGAAATTGTTCTGTTACCGAACACTTCAGCTTCTTTTTCCATAAGATCTGGTAAATATTGTTGCGCCCAATCATTGCTCCCGCCAGTAAAGTCGAGATACGCAGTTGAGAGCGTTTGTTTTATCGGCGCTGGAGTAATTCCAGCAGCCGGTACACCCGTAATTGCCATAATTTTAAATTTTTTAGATTAATATTTTACTTTCGTTTTTTAATTCTAAGCTTCATATCGTTAGAATCTTCACCTAAAACTTTAAATTTCATGCCTCCATCACCGTCATAAACTTTATGAGACTCCCTAGACGTATTAATGTTTTTAGCTTCGGAAACCGTCTGCTTAATAGCATCGGATTTACCTTGTTCATAAAAATGCTTAGCTATCGAATCAGGATTCATAGCAGTAAATAAAGATTTATGATAACCAGCAGCATCTTCCATAACCGACTTATCGTTTAGAAACTTTCCAACGAAATTATTTATATCAGTCTGCTTGTTTTTCACTTCATCAGTATTAGAAACATTATAAACTATCTTTTTATCACCAACATTAAACTCAAACCCTTTAAAGTTTTTATTAAAAACTTTTTCGGTCTTGTTTAAAAAGGTAGATTGTTGATTATTCATAACCTTTTCGTTTTGCTCTGTTTCCTGATTGTACCTATTAAAGAATTCAACTGCCTCCTGTTGCTCACTCGTGAGTTTTGAACCAGCTTTGATTTCTTCATAGTATTTGGACTTTTGCCCGTCCAAGTAGGTCTTAGCCTCAGCAACTTGCTCTTTTAAGGCTAATTTTTTTCTTTTTACATCTCTTTCCTCATCTTGATCTTCATTATAAGAAAAATTATCTTCTAACAAGAAGTTAATCTCAGAATCATCTAAATGTGGTTTTGTCTTTTTATAGTAATCATGTAAAACTTCAGAGTCATCCATTACGCTGATATCTCTATTTAGATTTACATAATCACCTAGATCTCCACCAGTTTCGTTCATAAACTCCATTAACTTCTGGAGATTTTCTGGTAAATCTATAATTTCTTCTGTAGCTTCAACACTTACCTCACCCTCATCTACAGTAGATTCTTCAGTGTTTTCTTCTATAGACTCTTCAACAATCTCTTTTTCATCAGTCGTTTCTTCAACAACTTCTTCTTGAGCACTCTCGGTTTCTGTATTACCGATTGGTTGTGTTAAATCTATCTTTGTTACTTCAGGATCATTAGCACTTTGAAATTTGCTTAAATCCATTTCAGGTTTTTGTTCTTCAACCTGTTCTTGTTGAGTCTCCTCTTGTGTAGTCTCCTCGACTACTTTTTCTACATTTTCTTCCATGATATAATAATATTAAATAATTAGTTACTTGTTAAACCAGCCACTCCCATTCCACCTTGTAGTGAATCATTACCTGAGGATTCAAATTCTTGGCCAGCTTTAATTTTTTCTCTTTGATCTTTACGATCTTCTTTATTTCCTTCCTTTTCTTTAGAAGCATTGTTATCCATGCCCTTAAGTTTCATGTTAATTTCAAATTCATGATCCATTAACTTAGTTTTCATAGCGGCCTCTTGTTTCATGTATTCTATTTTCAATCCATTTTTGGCCGTTTCTAATTCTATAGCTGTTGCTGTTTTCGCTTGTTCTTCTTGTACTTTGGCTTGAGAAGCAGCTTGAGTAGATTGTGTATTAGAATCTGTTTGTGCTTGCATCTGTTGTTGTTGCATTTTTTGATCTTTCTCCTGCTTCTTCTGTCTACGTATTTTCAATAATTGATTGGCCATTTTTAAATTCTTAACTTCACGTAAATCAATAGCATCATCTAAATCTATTAATTTTTGCTGAATAGCCATTTGAATATTGTTCTCAAGTAGTTGTCTTTCCTCTTCGTCGGGTTGTAATTCTATAAATATACCAAAATCATAAAGATGTAATTCCGACATTTCTTTTAATGTGGCTACGTTATGGGCACCAATAGCATGTATAAAAGCATCTCTTGTTGGTGAGTATTCAATAATATCAGATATTCTAAGTGATAATTGCTCAGCTGTTTCTATTGTTAAATATAAAGAAGCATCTAATATATGTCTTGTTGCTACATTTGAGTTCGCTGCAGCCATTTTTTGTATACCAACTAATGATCTAGAATCTGGTGTTGAAGCATCTCTAGCCTCGTTAAGCCCAGTCACATCTCTAATCATCTGTAAGTAATAGTTATAGTTACCTATTAACGCTTGAAGTTTACCACCTGCGCCAGCTCCATTTGAAATTTCTTGTATAGGTATTTTTCCCGCGTTTTGATCACCCTCACCAGTATAACTCCTACCAACAACAGAACCAGTTTGGAAGAACATGTTTAAAGCTTCTTGAGCATTGTAATTTGTACCATTACCTAAGTCAACTTCCGCTAATCCATCAATATCCAAATAAACTCCATCAGGTACCATTCTCGCTAATACTTGTTGAATTTTTAAATGAGTTAATTGAATCATGTCTGCGAAACTAGTTATTCTGCTAACTAATGATTCTATTTTACCATTATACATTTTAGGAGCAACTATAGAGTAATTCATTTTAACTTTATTAAAATCACTCTTATCTCTCATCATGTTATCCGCTTTCTTCCACTTAAGCATTTTTTCAGAACCTACAACTTTAACACCTTCAAATAAACATTCTACAGATTTTTGTAATTTAGTATAATCAACAGCATCTTCTGGTGGTGTGAACGTATCATCTTTTTTAATAGATTTTTCCGCACCAGAACCAAGAGTCTTAACTTTATAAACATTATTCATGTATGTTTTGTAGTTAAAGTATAATAATGTTATCTTATTATTATCACTGTCAGATGCTCTATTATTGTTTATATGATTTCTTTTACTCTGTAAATCTTTTAGATCTTCATGAGAAAGATGTGGAAATTCTTTAGCAACTTCATTTATAGGAATTTGCTTCACTTCCCCAACATAATATACATCTTCAAAATACGGAGAATCAGTATAAGAATATACTAGATTGGCTGGATCTACATATTGAACTTTAGCTCCCTCAGACCAATCAAAAGTTGTTTTAGCACAAGCTATACCGCAAACTGTTAAATCTTCTAAACATCTTCTTCGTATTAAGTTATATTTACTACCATCTAATAAAACGTTTATAGCCTGCTCGTTCGCTAATTCGACCTCTTGCTTATACGTTAGTTGCATGTGCAACCCTAATTCTTCTTCTGTTTCTGGCAAGGTTTCTGGATCGTTCTTATAAAGATCCATGTTAAACTTTTGCTTCACTTGATTATTAAAATCTTTATTTCTCATATCCTTTAGAATACTATCCATATATTCTGTCCTTTTCGCTACCCCATAAGGATCTTGTGAATATGCTTTTATATCAAAATTTCTATTAGCCATACCATTCACGACTATATCCACAAATTTCGGTATAATCGGAACTGGTGTCCAATCTAAATTAAGATAAGACAAATCACCGTTTATAGATAATTCATCTTTATATTTTTGAACTGATTGCTCTCCTCTAGCGTATAACCTTAGATTATGAAATTTCCTTTGAGAATGAGAATACCTTTGGGAGTTTGAGCTATCAAACCATTCCATCTCGATAGCTTTACCCACTTCTAACCCATACTTACTAGTGACTTTTTCTAAATCACTAACTACTTGAGAAGGAAAATTTTTATGTACAGACTCTGCCATATTATCGTTTAATTATTTTTGAATTCGTTCCCCTATTGTTATATCTCGCAATACTTATATCAACAGGTTTTCTTTCTATCTTTGCATTTGGAGCATATAAATGTCTATTACAAGCCATTATTGCTAATCCTGAACTAATAGATGCATCATATTTTGTTCGTTTATTTATATCAAACTTACTCCAATCATTCAGTGTTCTATTGAAATACATACTACCGTATTGTCCCTCTTGTACTTCACCAACCTTTTCTTGAATATACATCTCAATCGCGGCTGCGTGGGCTTGTTTTATATCTTCACTTGAATTAGGAATTCCACCTATCTCTTTTTCCGTAACAGATAATTTATTCCACACCTTATCTGGTCTATTCATTGAATAACCTCTATAGCCTCTTCTTCTTAAGTAGTATAATAAACGAGGTTTATTATTTTCACAAAGTAAAGGCATACCATAAAAAACCAATGCCATTAAAATATCTTCAAAGAATATATCTGCCGTTTGTGGTCTAGCTATATATTCTAAAAAGAATTGTCCTGGTGGAGCGTCTTCCATTGAGAATTTTGTTAATCCATGTAATGCTCCTTTTGATCCGATACCATCTACTGTACCACTAATATCATAACTATCACATCCAAAAGCTCCCATATGTTCATTGCCCGGATATTTTAAACCATTCCTTATAATAACTTGGTTTTGTATTTCAACTTTAGGAACCCAACTAACTTTAAATCTTCCTTTTGGATTTGGATAAAATATAACTTGTGAATCTTTAACTCCATTTACCCACTGAAAACTTCCTGTTGTTAATCCTAACGTACTTCCTAATTCTTCGTTGTAATCTATTTGTTCATATAATTTAACTAAGTTAAATATACTGTTTTGGGTCTCATCTCTAAAAGCATGCTCTGTAGTTCTTGGAAACTGCCTATAAAATTCATTTAAAGCATCTTGATCACTCTTTAAACCATCAGCTTCATTTTGCCAGTTATCAACTACTCCAACATCTATTAATTCCCCATCTGGGGCGAAGACATCGCAGTCAGGCGTATCAAATACTGGAAGTCCATGCTCGTCAATAAATCCTTCGTAGTTCCATTCCAT
>TARA_R110000824_G_scaffold32561_3_pt1 | contig 17589 bp, 13 predicted proteins | sample TARA_R110000824 | Tara Oceans TARA_R110000824 (sample SAMEA4397747) | marine metagenome | biome: Polar Biome; feature: [MES] marine water layer (ENVO:01000295) within the mesopelagic zone...; material: water (ENVO:00002006), including particulate matter (ENVO:01000060) such as......
AGAATATGTTGATGATGGCGGCGGCAGAAAAATCCTAATGACCGTAGGTGAAAGCCCCGAATGGGAAAAGGGAACAATGCGTTGTTTTTCTCAACAGATATTCCTATCACGCTATATGAAAAAGGCGGATATTGCGTCCGGTGTCAAGGGCGATAATAAACTAAAGGATGGCGAATGGGCTGTCAAGGCCGAGATTGAAGAGATGAAGGGTAAGCACATGGAACACTTAGGCGAAACACACACTATACTTTCAGTCAATGGTGGTGAAGTGCTATGGCAGGGTTTGCCGTTCTTAAATTGGTCGCCAGTCAAGCCTAAAGCAACAGCGAAGCCAAACAAAGACGAGCCAAAAGGGGATGAATGATGGCTGATGGTAAAGTGGGCCGACCGAAGGGATTGACGCGTAAGAAAATAATCGGTGATACTATCAAGCAATTGATAGCCGATGGTTATTTTTCTGAATACCGTAAATCATCAGAAGTCGCCCATTTCATCAACGAAAAATTACCTAACCATTGGACAGGAATAACCAACAAGGGAACAGGACACCACCTAAAGCGATATAAGCAATTAGATTTCAAAGAGGATTCAACAAGAGTAAAGTCGTGGATTAACAAAGACAACGATGAAGCGGGGGAATAGAAATGGTATATGTAATTGAAATGGAAAATAGCGGATTGAGCAGATTATTAAAATTGACACAGCGAAAGCAATATGTGAACGGGAAACCTATGTCACAGGTGTATGGTTGTATTCTGCAATCGGAGAAAGGTATTGTATCAACCACTTCGCTTGTCCGAGATGGCGTGTCATCCTTGAGTCGCTTTAGTGTAGCGTGTAGCGAGAGTCACGATGCCACAATCCCTATATTGGATATTGATAAGTTATTGGGAATCCTGTCTATGCACAGCACTTCTGTAACTCTTAGATATGATGGAGAAAAATTACAAATCAAGTCGGGCAAAAAACAAACAACAATAGTGACTTCTCCCGATGGGCGAGCCTTTACTAACTCACCCACTACGCTTGGTGATTGGGAGGAAAACAGTCGTAAGAGGGCTTCACAAATCCGCCAAACCGGATATTACATGAACCCCCCGCACGATGAAGTGCGGAACCCCTTTGCTACATGGATAGTTGAATCCAACGACCTGTATGAAGCATTGCGTTGCGACAGCATCAATGGGCAACGACTTAACCGATATACTTTCACCGCTAATGATAAAACATTGTCCGTTGCGGTTGGTGCGGAAATAAAGGGTCGCACCGAAATACAATTGGGTGATGTTAGCGAAAATGAAGGGGATTGGGAGGCCACCTTTGAGGGCGGTCTTGATAATGTATTCGTTCACTATACCGGAAAGGTCATTCTTGATTTCTTAGACTTTAGGCCCGAAGGACAGGGAATACGGTTTATCGCACGATTACCGACTGCCCCTTCATCATCGTATAAAGAACAGGATTTCGTTTTACAGGCGGGGTTGATATAATGCCGTTTGTGAAAAAGGAGGATAGTGAAGCGACTGATAGGTTGATTCAGCACATGGCCGAGAATGAAATTAAGGCCAATGCGAGAGGCGACCGTTGGCGTATGTTCGCTGTTGTTCTCGCCATACTTTCAACAATGGATTGGGTCTATCAAGCGGGGCTGATTTGGTGACTAAGGTTGGTATTTGTTCCGAATGTAAGGAAGGAAAGTGGTTGAACCTTGCCGGCCTTTGTGAGATATGTGATGAAGAAATTAAAATGATGATACGGGATGATGGGGATGCCGATTCTAAAAGATGATGAATCGTTCAAAATACTAACCGGCGATTGTCTAACAGTATTGAGAACCCTGCCCGATGAGTCGGTGCATACCTGTATAACCTCCCCTCCTTATTGGGGGTTGCGTGATTACGGCGGAGATGGTATCGTATGGGGTGGCAACCCCGACTGCGACCACGATTGGGAGGGATATACCCGCCCAAGCGAAAACACCCGCAATAACGATAACAGCCTTCAATTGAAGTCAGCCTATTGGGAACCCCAAGAACAGGCGTGTTGCGAGCATTGTGACGCGTGGTTCGGGCAGTTAGGGCTTGAACCCACACCACAACAATATACGGCCAACATCACCGAGATATTCCGAGAGGTTCGCAGGGTCTTGAAACCCGAAGGCACACTATGGCTCAATCTTGGTGATACTTATTATAACCATAGAGGGGCGAATAACAGAAGGTCTGATAAGGATTTGGCGAAGCGAGATACACACCAACGCGACCATCACAACATAGACGCACGACCAAACGAAATGGAAATACCCGGCCTTAAATCAAAAGACCTAATCGGTATTCCGTGGCGGGTCGCGTTCGCACTACAACAGGATGGTTGGTGGTTGCGACAGGATATTATATGGGCCAAACCAAACTGTATGCCCGAATCGGTGCGTGACCGATGCACCAAGAATCACGAATACATATTCCTACTAACTAAGAGCAAACATTACTACTATGATTGTGATGCTATACGAGAGCCGAATGCTGATGCCGAGAGGACAAATTATACCGCCGGCAAAAGAACGAAGGGCGGCGAAAAGGAGAATGGTAATCCAGACCGGAACGATAATGATTTATGGGAACGAAGCAAAGACTTCGTGCCTAAAGGTCGCAACAAACGCTCGGTGTGGTGGGTATCACCCAAACCATACAAAGGCGCACACTTCGCCGTATATCCACCCGAACTGATTGAACCCTGCATACTCGCCGGAACAAGCGAACAGGGCTGTTGTGGCGACTGCAATGCACCTTACGAGCGAACCGTGGGCAAAGCCTGTTCTGAATGTAATGGGTTCATTCCTAACCAAGCCAATAGATGCCCCGATTGTAATTATCAAAATACCGAATGGAAAAAGGAGAGGGGGGTTTCAGAAGCCCACCGTTCAGATGATTTCGCCGGTAGCGGAAACCGCGTACCCCGCAAAAACAAAATTGAAAACATTACTGCTTTGCACCGATGGGGGCCGACCTGCGATTGTTCTTATCCATCCCCTGTTCCCTGCGTGGTCTTAGACCCGTTCTTAGGTAGTGGCACAACCATAGCGGTTGCTCTTGCTAATGGTCGCAAAGCAGTTGGCATTGAATTGAATCCAGATTATGTAGTGTTGGCCGAAGAACGAATTGGGAAAACTCTCGCTGAATTAGGACAACGAATCGGTGATGAGCGGGATTGGATTTAGACCGAAGCGAACCCTTATATTCTAACAGTAATGCCTTCATAACGGGGAATTGCTATGATAGTGGAAAGGGGGAGAGGCCGTAAAGTAATCGTGCGTTATCGTGACGCCGAGCGCAAACGAAAAACACTTACGATTAATAAGTATTATCCTTATGGTTTTGTTCATGACGACGAATCGCATTTGGTTGATGCGGTGAAAAAAGAGGCTGGATATAAAGGCGTTTATGGTGAACCGATAACCAAAATAATAATGCCCGACCCAAGCGAAGTCACCAAAATAAAACAACGACAAGGTATCACACAAACTTGGGAATGTAATATCCCATTTGTGAATCGTGTTATGACTGACCGATTGTTGGATGGCGAAGAACCCATCCCCGATTATGAGCATAGGGTTTGGTCGCTTGATTGTGAATGGAACCCCGAAACAAACGCTCTTAGGGTTATTTGTGTCCACGATTCTTATACCGACCGTGAGTTTTTGTGGTTTGTCCATTCGGATTATCCGGCAGGGAAATACCCAACCATGCCCTGCAACAACCACCCCGAAGGTAACGATACGGTGTCATTTGAAACACCTGCTGTTGCCTTTGATGATGAGGCGTCTATGCTAAAACATTTCATGCGTCACATGGCAAAACACGACCCCGATATTATTACGGGTTGGTTCGTGGTGGGTGCTGATATTAAGGTGATAGCAGAACGGTTGCGGGCCAACAAAATGAATCCCGAAAGCCTAAGCCCCATGCGCCGATTCCGCTATGAGTATCGCGATTGGTCGCAACCCATAGTCGGTCGCACCTGTATTGATTTGATGATTGCATTTAGTAAATTGTGGGAATTGAAGAACGGGAAATTACCCGGATATGGTTTGGGTGATGTTGCGCTTGAATGTTTAGGTGAAAAGAAAGTTGAGTTGGCCGATGGACACGATACTTATTATTCCGATATTGGAACATACCTTGACTACTGCCGCCAAGATGTTCGCCTGTTGCCAAAGTTAGATGCCAAAGTAAATGCTTTGGATTATTATACTGCTCTCCAACACATTGTCCAATGTGATATAAAATCCACGCCCTTTATTACTAAATTATTCACCTGTCTTGCTTTGCGTGACCCGGATTTTACAGCCCGTATTCCGACCACACCACAATTTGATAAGGTGGCATATCAAGGGGCTGATGTGATGGAGGTTGAAAGCGGGATATACGAATCAGTCGGTTCCTTTGATATAAAAGCCATGTATCATAGTAACGCCGCGCAAAATAATATATCGTGGGAAACATTAGATGAGAGCGGTGTGGATTGCGGCAACGGTGTTTGTTTCAGAAAGGATGAGCAGGGGTTGCTCATACGACAGATGGATTACATCACCGACCTCCGTAATGACTTCAAGACTCGCATGAAAGCCGCCGATGATGTGCAAGAGCGTGAACGGTGGAATACCATGCAATACGCCTGTAAATCGCTTGTTGCGTCAATGTATGGGGTTGCAGGGGATAGTAAGCATGGTCTGTATCATCCCGAAGTAGCCGCCGCCATCACCTATACGAGTCGGCGCACCTTATCTAACCTAAAGCAATTGTGTATAGATGAAGGATATGATGTGATATACGGACACACCGATTCGGTTTTCGTGAAAATACCTTCGGCAGAAGAGGGAATAAAATTGAATGTCCATTTGAATAAACAGATGGCCCCCATCGTGGTTGAGTTTGAACGGTGGGCCGAGCGTATGGTTCTCATGGCGAAGAACCGATATGCAGGTCGTGTGTCATGGACAGACGGCGAATCCCACGAACCGAAAATCTATGTCAAGGGGATTGAACTAAAGCAATCAAGGATGCCGGATATAATGAAGTCGGCTATGCAACAAACTATCTCCGCTTTATTGGAGGGGAAAGACGAGGGCGACCTTACTCTCTCTCTTGAAACATTGGTTGATACCATCGTTAGTGGTGGTTACGAAGCAACGCCTTTGTGTATGAAAGGGAAATTGGAAAAGGATTTGTCCGACTATAAGGTGTTGTCCGGTAATAGTGCCGCCGCAGATTGGGCGAATCGTAATCTCGGAAAGGGTTATCGCAAAGGTTCTTTCTTTATGGTGACACTAAATACTGATGGTAAATACATTGCCTTTGATGACCCTTCGGAAATAGAGGGGATTACTGATATTGGTTATAGGCATTTGGCGGAGAGGTTCGTAGTAAATAAAATAGAACCTTACTATTGTGTTGCCGGTTGGTCTATCCAACCCATTCTCAATGCGTTGAACGGATTAACGGGTGTTTTGTGGGTATAATTAGGCAATAACAAGCCTTATAACCTATTAGTTATTAGGTAATAATAGAGGAAGTGATGATATGTTGAAGGATAATGACGGGCCGGTATTACAACCCGGAAAGGGTGGTATGAGAATGCCGAAAAAGATGACTAACAAAGAGATGACGGCTGAAATTAGTCGGCTCGCCGCCACACAACAGGGCTTGATTCGTGCGGTTAGCCAAGACATTGAGCGACTAAATGTTATTATGTTCGCCATGCTTCAAGAACAGGGCTTGGCTGAACAAACAGAATGCGGCTCATGTAAGCAGGTTATTTTCCGCCCTATGTTAAAAGAATTAGAATTAGAACGGGTCTGCCCTTCATGTGGTGGCGAGTTAGATATTGACGATACGGATGCCGATGTTGATGCTGTGGTATCAGAAGTCGTCACCGAAGAGGAATAATTACCTTTACATAACGCTCAACGGATGGTGTATATATGACGAATGTTCTTGTTTTGGGTGATGCAACAGCATTAAAAGCCGCTATTAAGAAATACGGTGCGGAATGTGTTTGGTGGCACGCTGGTTTTGAACGAAGGCGTGAAGCCGTTTCATTGGGATTAGCCGCCGACCACATTATCTCCATCCATCTTGCTTCGGTAGCCCAAGCAAAAAAGGCAATGGATTTTGACGAAGTATTAGGTGGAAAGGGAGAGGCTAAGGCTGTAAGTAACGCCAAAGCAAAGGGGGAGAAAACCGATGGTGCTAAGAAAAGCAACAAATGAAGAAATAGAAAACTCTTCATATAACCCAAGCGAGGGTCAATACCTTCGTGTTAGTAAATCATCTTACATGGGTTACGCCATGTGTCCGCGTCAGTATTGGTGGAGATACATAGCAGACATACCACAACCACCGGCAAACGAAGCAATGATTCGTGGTAGCGAAATCCATTCGTGCCTTGAGAACGCCTATACCAAGTATGATGGTTCCGATTTCCGCAACCTATTAGGTGGCGAGGGTGGTGACGCAACACTAACCGCTTTGTCCGAGATGGAAGAACAACGCATTGCTTTATGGGGTGGTTTAGATGTTATAGAGGCGGAAGTTAAACACTACATATTTGATGAAGAACATAATATAGTCTTAGTCGGTATGATTGATGGTGTGATTCGGCATCCCGAAGGAGGCATCGTTATCGTGGAATTGAAAACCGGAAACATGGCCGCAGGTAAATTAACACGAACCCGAAAAGAATTGTGTTTTTATTATAATATGCTTACTGCTCTCGGCCACGAAAACATTACGCATTTTATGTATCTAACCCCCGACTGCTTGAATGAGAAGTTTTTGACCGATATGATGAACAGCCCGAAAAAGGAGGTTTATGTTGGTGAGGAACAGGGCGTGAGTATGGTTGAAAAAATAAATGGTCGTTCATTAACAGCATTCGCAAAAGGTTATAATAATATCATCACTTCGCTTAAATCCCGAACATGGAATATGAAGTGGAACGATTATTTCTGTCCGACATGGTGCGAGTTTCACTTGTCCTGTGATGCGGAATTAACCGGCTTGGTTGAACCCATGTTCCCCGAACAAAACGAAATGGAGATGAAACACAATGAGTAAAGACGAAGCGTTTGAGATTAGTGCCGGCGAAGAGGGTTTAGTTACTTGTGTATGTGGCAATACCACCTTCAAGGATGAAAGCCCTACAATAATCACCATCACCGGACAGGTTGATGGCCCAACCGCTTCGGCAAAAAAATGTGTTTGTTGTCAATGTGGTGAACAAACCACCGTTCAAGCCTCTTAGGTCTGGACAACCAATGGTGATATTATGAGTAATCTATTAGGGTTCCCTCGCGAAATCGGTTTGCACCGTAGCCTGTGTAAAAGCAGGTCTAACTTTGACCGATATGTTAAGCAGGTCAACGGCAAAGCATCGTGTTATACCTCTCTCTTTTCTTTCCGTGATACCGAGATTAAACGGCCGTGGAAAACCGATACTTCAAGCGCAATCATAGACAGGGCTTGGTGGGATTTTGATAGCGGCGAGCGCGGCGGCATTGAGCAGGTCAAGGTTGATACTGCCGAACTCATTAATCGTTTGAGCGGTGATGTGAGAGTAGTAGCAACAGGGAGAGGATTTCATGTTCACGAACTATTTGAAAAGCCGGTTATCGGTTCTGAATGGGCGCGACACCTTGACCGCTACCAAAGGGAAAGGGGTAAGGGATTGGCTACTCTTGACGGTGTGGGCCACCCACAAAAACTAACCCGTATTCCCGACACTTTCAATATCAAGCGTTGGCGTTGGGCTGTGAACATAGACCTTGAGGCATTCATGGCCGACCCACAAGGTTATGTCGTTCCGACACGACCCGACCCTAATTTATCTATCCACGACCCGTATAGGGGCAGACGCCCTGCTAAAAAGGGATTCAGTATTATTAGGTGGGCGGCCGAAAACCCCCTCCAAGAACGGGTCGCCCTTTCTGTTTTCAACGGCACGATAGGAACCGCCGAACAAGTGCCTATCCCCCCCTGTATTGATAAGGGAATCCGTGTATCTAATCCCTCCCACGATATTAGGGTCGCTTTGGTTCAACACATGGCGGAGAACCTTCGTTGGTTTTCTTCCGCCTCTTCAATAGACGGGGATGGGAAACAACAGATGGTTGATACAATATGTTCTTTTATTGAATCGTTGGGTTGGCGCGATTACAACCCCGCTATCACCCGTAAATATGTTCGTGGTGTTGTTAATTATGACCGTTCCCCCTCATGTGCTTGGTTCCAAGCACGAAGCCTATGTAGCGGCCCCTGTTGGCGTGAAGATGGAACCTTGAGGTGACACCATGTTATTGATAGACGACCGAGAGAATGAAAAACTTAAGCACAAACTATTAATGAAGATGGGCGACCGCAACCAAGACCCAAAAGGACAGGCACAAATAAAACGCCTCCCCGTTGCTGATTATGTCATGGGGAATTGGGGTATTGAAGCAAAAGAAATTAACGACCTTTACCGAAGTATAATAGGTTCGGGGCGCAACGGGAGAACCATTGTAAATCAATTACAGGAATTGGAACTCGCCTATGAACGACCTATGCTTGTAATTTATAACACCAAACTAAAGCCGTGGGTTCATGGTGGGCGACCAACCGCAAAGCGCATAGCAATTGAAAGACAACGAATGGAAAAAGTAATTGCGTCTTTCAAAATATCATTCTTTCACCGTTTCCCTAATATCCAAATCATGCAATTAAAGAGCATGGATGATTTCGTGGAATGGTTAGTGCAAAACCATACCCAATTAAATGTCTTTGGGAAAATGGTTCCCATACCTGTTGAATTAAGGGGCGCACCCAATCGCGGGGATTTACACCCCCAAGTAGCCGCCCTGTCTGCCCTATCGGGTGTGACGCCGGAAACTGCCGAGAAAATACTTAAAAAGTTTGGTGGCTTGAGGAATGTTCTTAGGTTGCGAACAAAACAAAAACATTTGATGGAGATTGAAGGTATTGGGAGAGTAAAGGCCAAACTCATTCTTTCATTGAGGGATGGGTGGTAAGTATGGGTGGAACCGGAAAACAACGGCGCATATTGTTAGCGAAGCACTTAGAACAAAGACCGGATTTTTTATCACATTGGATGAGCGCACAAGACACAATGCTCAACATGAGAGAGAATCCACTAAGCAACATAGGTAAGGACAAACACCAAACAAGGGCGGTTTCAACACTTTTTTATTGTGGTATATCCACTATTAACATTTCAGCATTGTTAAGAGAACTTGTATTAAAAGGCGTGGTTGAGGAAAAACGGGGAAGAGTTAGGCAATACCGCCGCACATAATCATTTCTTTGTTAAATCACCATGAGTCTGAAACTCATTTCCTTGAGATTTACTAATCACCGATGCGCGATTGAAATTAACTTTTAGATTGTGAAGAACCAATGCGAAGTTATCCGCATTATCAGTAACGGAACCACCTGCTACTGTGGTTGATGCGCCGGGCTTTCGGGTGATTGTCACCTTAACATGATTGTTAGCGGTATCTAATCCCGATATTAAACGGGTCGGCATAAGTTCGCGAACCGACTTATCCGCACCCGACTCAATCCCTACGGTGTGTGATATTGATTGTGAAGTTTCTGGACATTCAACCGTAATGTATAGGTAAGCAAGTTTGTGTGCTGTTGCGTCCTTGCCGCAACTAACTGTTCCGGTAACAGACATTTGTTCACCTACCACACCAACAGGAATAGAGATAGTAGTTTCAATACTATGTTTGATGAAGCCGGAAGTTTCGGGATGACCTTTTCCGGGCAACACAAATCCTTCATTGGTTCGTGCCGCCATACCCTCCGTTGGTTTTATTTCAGCATCTATTCCGTCAACGGGTATCATTGCCGAAGGTGCTTTCGTTGGTTTCTTCTGACCGAGAATAGCCCATTGCCCTTGATTGGAGAATTGGTCGTTGTGTAATCCCATCCGTTCTTTCAAGTTAGAATGGAATGATGATGTGGTATTGTTAGCCCCTTGACCGGAGGAAAACAAACTACCATCATAACCGGGTATCAACGGGTTTCCGGCGACACCACCGCCGGGATTATAACCACCGCCGGGCAACGAAGGTAATCCGGGCTGGTCGTTTGGCCCCTGTGGTCTGCCTCCGGGTGGGTGGCTACCATCATCGGGGCCATCTTCACGCCCGCCACCGCCGCCGTGTCCATCGGGAGGTGTGGGTGAACCGCCACCGCCGCCCCCGCCGCCGCTTGGGTTATGTCTGCCGGTATCTCCAAGTGTGGGGAATAAATAGGGAACGATACCACCGGCATACCGTGATTCATCCCTCTCAAGGTGTAGCGTGACCTTTTCAATGTTCCTACCCTTTACCTGCCATTCTGTTTTCTGAATAACTAATGCTTCGCTACTCAAATCGTGTGATTGGTCGGTGTAAGTCACAAAGGTTCCGGGTATGTAATTAAGGTCTGCAACAATGTGTATTCGTGGTGCATACCACAAATAACGCGCTTCCGCCATATCCCCCATTTCTGGATATTGTCTTGCACCAAGCGGGAATAAACTACTCGCACTTGTTGCCGCCCAAGAACCACCCGTTGCTACTGTTATATTGTGTGCGTTATGGAGGATGCCCGCACCCGTTGGGTCGCCGCATCTGTGCCTCAATAAAGCACGACAGTATTCAGCATTGAATGATACAACAATTTTCTTCTGTGGGGATGAAGTATGGTATGAAGCCGGAATTGTAATATCATAGAAACCACTATCCTTTACATTTACACTTGTATAGCCATTGGTTGCGAGCGCACCAATCAAGGTGGGGCAGTCACCACCATTAGCCGCCGTTGAAGTTGAATAAGAACAATCCGAAATACCAATTGTGAACTCGGCATTATCTATATCCGTTCCCGATTGACCGTCTTTGAGCGCGACCCAGATACGCAAATCTTCACTTGTGGTATCGCTTGTGGTTGGAATCCCATGCGCCACATTGACAATTTGAACCGCATACGATACGCTGTTAGCCCCGTAAAAATAATAATTATCATTCCATGTTGTAGTGTCGTTAAGAGTATCGGTGGTATCTATCCTCCCACCGTAACCATGACGGTTATACAAGTCTGCTGATTCTTTTAGGTTTCCATCCATAGCATTTGCCATACCTGTAAATGGTATTCCCCCATCCCCTGCTCTCGCCCAATACCTACCTTCATTCGCGGAACCGTTTTGGTAGCCCTGCAATGCCCGTTGTGGGTCGGCCACATAACCGAACCTACCTTTGTATAGCATTTTATCAACGGTATTAACATCACGCATGGGTTCGGCTTTGATTGATAAGCGGGATTCTTTCAATCGGTTGTATTCTTGTTTTGCTATCGCTTCTGCCTCCCATTGACTTTGTAAATCTGGATATTCTAATACTTTCCATTTGGTAGTATCTGAAAGCGTTGGTGTTGGATAATCCACAAAACCTTTACCATTCCTATAATAGATTCTCACATGGCTTATTTGTCCGGCTACATCGGTTGCGAAATCGCTAACTAAAAGGTTTGTTCTATCAAAAGACCAACCGCTATTGTATTTTGGTCGGTATTCTATTTTACCATCTCGGCCCATCAACCAAGAGAAAGTAGTAATCAGACTTGAATAATAACCTGCCGCATTTTTGTCCTTCATGTTTTTCACAATTGAAAGTAAGGTTTTACTGCGACCATCCACGATAGAACCATACCCGTCATTGTTTGAAGTGCCACCGTCTGTTGTCATCATAGAAGTAATGGGAACATTATTTATATCAAAGACGCATGGCAGACTTGGGCTTGGGAACCACGAATCTAATAATCCGGCCGACCAAAGCAAACGCATTTTATCGCTATCCCAATAACTACCCTTATTGACAGAACGGACATAACCTTTTAATTCCATCATTAGGCGAAGCATGAATTGTGATGATATGCTGTTAAATATATTAATTTCATCGTATTGACCGGCTGTTCCGGTAGTAGTGGCTAATAAAGCATTGAATTGAATATCAAGGGTTCCGGTAGTATTGGCGTTGGCAATAGAAGTTGCTAAAAATGTTTCAAGTTGAGCAGGGGTGATGTTAGTTAGGTATGTGTGTGCGCTTAGAGCAATACCAAAACAATTTGCTAATTGGGATGGAACAGTATAGGCATTACCTGCGCCAAAACCACTTGGGAAATCGGCGGCGAGAACCGCTAAAGTAGTTGCGTTTGTTATGCTTTGGATAAGACCCTCTTCTCCTGTGGTATCGTTTTTCAAAAGCATACCTGCCGAAACGCCGTAAGTGCCGGCTGTTGTGAAGGTCGCCCCCGAATCCACCAAAGTTGTTGTGCTACCACCTGTGGCCGCATCGGTTAAAGTAGTTTCAAACCGTGAATCCCAAGCCACATAAAAAGTATCGTTTTGTTGTTGTGTGGATGAGCCGGAGGCAGAAACAACAGTATAGATTTTACCCATACCGCTCATAGGGAAATTAATACCGGAATCAATTTGTATGGTTGTTTCACCGATTGCGATTGTAGTATTAACGGCTGTTCCATCGGATAAACACCTAAATTGGTTTGGGTGCTGTAAGAACGGTGCGGCGGTGGTTTTGAAATTAGACATTGCCTCCCCCCAATAATTATCAATAAGGGCAGGGAAACCATGAACCGTTGCTACATAATCTCCTAAGTCGGTATTACCCCCTGCGTTCTGTCCACTTTTCCCTCCGTTCACTACGGTATTGAGATTGAAAAACTTAGAGCCATCAATGATGGTGAATGCCCCGCCTTTGTCCTCCCAATCTTGATACACGGCTAAGTCTTTATCCGAGCCGGTGGTTTTATACCATTTGTAAGTTTCGGCGGGTGCTGTATCTGTTCCCGCAAAAGCAGTAGTAAGGTCAATGTTATTCGTGCCAACACTACCGACTAAATGACCGCCTTCGTGGAGAGCGGAATTAACAACATGGACATAATCATTAGCAACCACACCATGCCCCGAAAGAACGGTTAGTCGTGCTTTGCCCGAACCATTATCAGTAATATGCGTAAGGGTCTGTGAGTTTCCGTAATCTGCGGGTTTTGAAAATGGTATATTTGTGGTCGGGTCGCCACTCGCGCTTACTTCCCACAAATCAACATCTTGACCCAATTTCAAATCCGTGAACTTATCCGGCGTTCCATCATCAGTAAGTTGGTCGTTGTAGTAAAGGCTAATATCATAATTTTCCGGCGTGGGATAAATTAAACCAAATTGGTTTTTGCGGGTGGAACCATCGGCGTCTGCTTTGGCATTGTTTCTCATATCACCCCACAACAACCAACAATGTTTGTAGTTTGAACTTGTATCAAGAATGTTAATTGTCACGCCCGAATCGTGCGCCCTGCTTAGATATTCACAACCCACCAAATAATAATTACCACCGCCGGTAGCCTTTTGTTTCCAAATAAAAGTATCAACGGTTCCGTCAGCATCAATTATTTCAGCAAGACCCGAAGCCCCACCAATTGCCGCATAAGTAGCAGAAGTTATTTGAACTTTGGTGCTGGCGGTAGTAGTTGCCCCACTAATCGCGCCGGTCGCATCAACCGCCCTATCTATAATCCCAAAGTGATAGCGGAACCACAATGAAAGAGGCAGGTCACGCATCCACACCGAATGAATGGCCCTACTACCTATATCGGTAACAATTGGGTTTATTGTTCCTGTTTGTTTTGTCCATTGAATCCTTGCGTTTCCCGAAAGGTCTGTTCCATAAACACCTGCCCCAGAACCGGGATAAGGTGTATGGGTGACTACCCTATAATATCTTGTTCCCCCCGAAGTGCGGATATAGTTACCGATTGATTTAACTTTGTGTATTCCTAATAAAGCCGGCAACCTACTATTTCCTAAAGTAGTTGCATTAGGAAGTAAGAAAGTATCTCCTACTGCAAGGCTTGGGTCAGAATCAAAATGGAATACAATAGTATTTGAGGTTCCACCTGCCGCCGCCCAACCTCCTATTTGATTGCCCGCATGAATAATAAGGGGGGTTTCACGAACAAATGCGAGCGTTCCAGACGCAATAGTTACTACTTGGTAAGTCGCTTCATTTACTATATCATTTGGATATAAATAGGTTGCTACTGCGGAGGGTGTAGCACCCGATACATTATGTGCGCTGGTATTTGTGACAGTCACGCTACTACCCGTAGTATATCCCGGATTACCATAAAGGAATAATTCGGTATTCCCGCTTGTTTGGTGTTTCCCCACCCCCGCTACTGCATAACCTTCATACTGTTCTTCTATGTTGTTTGGGCCGTGAAGTGAATCTTCGTTGTTATACATTTGTATAGGGTGTGCTGAATACAATTGCGTTCTTTGGTCTGTTCGCTCGGCGTAACTATCATCCTTGTCAAATCCAACGGTGGATTTGAATGTTTGGAGAGCCACTACCCCAAGATACATCATACTATTATATCCTTGAGAATCATGCACCCAATAAGGCGTTGCGCTTTCTTCTGTGTTCATGCTACCTTGACCCAATTCCCAAAGAGGAACCTGTCTATCAAGGGTGGAAAGTTGGTCGCGTGCGCTCAATTTAATAGTGCGTGTTTTTGGTTTGTTCTGTTTTATTTCCATTTTCTCAACGACACCACGCCAAACGGGGCGGTCAATCCTCCCTGCCCCCGCTTCTTTCGTATGGTAGCCTTCATCCGAAGCAAACATCAACAAATACCAATCATCAACCTTATTAGTATTAAACAATTTAGTAAGTTGGTGACTATAATAACTATCAAGGGTTCCAACAGCCCCCGATGTAGTATTCATGGATGGGTCGTCTGCAACATCTATTTGCAGGTTTGATATTCCATTTACGGGGGAAATGCTTTTCATATCAGTAACAGGGGGTAATTCCCTGCCGTCGGGATGGTCGGTAAGTGGTCTAATCAATCCTACCCTGTCCATCAATAAACTTATACTTGTTCCAAGATGGGTCACGGTAGTTGCATCAATGGTTGTCGTTGCTTGAGGTTCAACGGTAATTTGCCAACCAAACATTTCACTTGGGTTAAATGCCGCCGAAGTCACATTGTTAGTCTTAAGGGTATAACCGGAACTGTAAGAACCACCGCTACCATTTGTAGCAGTAATTTCTGTTCCATCGTGATATACCTTATATTTATTGGTATCATAATCAATAACGAAATCAAGGTCTATCCAAAGGTCGTCATTATTAAATGTTAGTTTGGTGTTGTTGTTATTATAGAGCATATCATAATAGTCATAGGGGGCGGCTAAACCAACAGTTGTGAGAAAATCAATAGACCATTCAATAGCCGCATTATTAGTATTATCAACAAACCCTGTTTCGTCTGTGGCATTAACCCCATCGGGGAATCCAGCAAAAATAGTAACAGTTGGTGGAACCCTACCATTCAAGGCGGCGTGTCCGGCAGTATTACCACCGAAAGAACGAACCGCAAAACGCATTGTAAAAACATCTCCGGTGTCTTTGCTGTTAAGTGTGCCATTGTATGCAATGGCGGGCCGCTTTGTTGAACCGACTTTATGTGAGGTATGGATATTGTGCCACGATTTGACACAAAGAAATGGTTTTCCGGCCGGTGATTTTATCGGTGTGAAAACGGCATAAGGGCATTCTGTTGTTCCGCTATTATTATCATTGTGGCTATACGCTACTTGTTCCCCCATCCATGCCCCCGCTAAGTTAGCCCATTGGACATAAGAAACAGCGTTGGTTGAACTGTTAGATAAAAGACCTCCTTTCTTACCATCATAATTATTAGCACTATGGGTATAGATAAGACGGCGACCAAAAGTTGAATCATCATCCCCTGTCGGCACGACATAAGAGCCGGCAGTATTGAAACCATTACAAAATCGTTGGTAGCCACCCTGCGACCCCGACCATGATGTTCTGTCAAACTTGACACGATTCGCGTTCGCGATACCATCGGGATATTGTAGTTGCGCCCGACCCTCCCACTTTTCCGGTTTCTGTCGTGTTAAATCAAGGGTCAGCCATTCATAGGAACCATTATTTAATAAGAACTTATTAGTGCTACCTGTGATAACCGAGCCATAACCCGAATCCTGTTCCCTCTCATTATACGCCCATCGGTAGCGGGGATTAAGTGTTGCTTCGCCGTTCATGGCGTTGCCGTGATGTGTTTTCTTTCGGTCATAACTTGCCGTCAAGGATGGTTCGTTTTTATCATCGGGGATTGCTCGCGCCCCGCTAAAATCGTCATAGTAACCTGCGAGCCAAAAACCATATTTTGATGTAACCGAGCGTGCCATTTTTTCACCTTACTTCACTTTACTTTCTTCACTTCACTTCACTTCACTATTGCATGGATAGGTTGATACCCGACAATCCAGATTTCTCTTCAATCTGTTGGATGATTGCATCGGCGGCCTCTTCGGTTGTCATACCCATAAATTGATTCGTCATTATGACTTCTGTTGTGTTAATTAGATTTTCCACACCCTCTCTAACGACTTGGCGAACCAAGTCACCTGTTATATTACTTGACGACATACCATAAAACAATTCCTCTCTCGCATTGTTAAACTCATATAGTGCCTCCGTTGCTTCATTTATAGGGGCAACCCAATTCTCACCTATTGCACCGCCGGTTTCTTCAAAACGCGCAACATCTGTCATAGTTCCTAAGACGGTATAAAACTCTTCTAATGAATCAATACCATTCTTAACTATGAAATCCCATAATTTTATATTTTCTGTTCTTGCTTCTTCTTGAAAGCCAGCCCAAGTTCCTTCACTATACATACCGCCGGATTGCCACCATTTACCGCCACCGACCGCCCCTTCATACATACCACTACCCCTGCCCTGCATATCAATAAATCGTTGTATGGTATCTTCACCCAAACCTGCCGCAACCATTCCCTCTATATTTTGTGCTTGTCTTAAGGACAAAATATCTTCTTCCATATCTCTTAGTTCTTTTTTGGTGTTAAGTTCTTCATTGATGATTCGTGCGCCCGAATCCGAAGCATCCTTTTTAGCCTTTTCCAAATCTTTTATTTCAGAAGTAAGAGTTGCTATACTTAATGTCAAATCCTCATAAGATGTTGCGGCATAAGAGGCATACTTTTCAGAATCAACAGCCAATGTAGTAAGGGCATTACTATAAGCATCCACCGAATCGGTAGCATCATCAAATATACCCGCCCAATCTAATAATTCCATCAAGGCATAAGCACCAACGGCTAATGCCACACCAACCCCTATTGATTTGAGGGCCACACTAAAACTTGTTGTTGCTACTGCCGCAGTTTCCGCCGCCGCCGCTTCTGCCGCTAACGCCGCAGTTGTAGTAGTAAGTTTCATCGTGGCTTGGCCGGCTTGGTATATCATCGGAAGCATACTAAGCATCATAAGAGCCATAGAAGCCTTAGCCGCTTTAGCGTTGCCGGAGAACATACCCAATACCATAGAAGCCATACCTGCCCGCATAGAAAAGGCATTCATTGCTCGCGCGTTCATGGCTAAACGCGGTGTTAGTGTTCCGGCAGATACGGCGG
>TARA_R110000824_G_scaffold7514_3_pt1 | contig 17578 bp, 17 predicted proteins | sample TARA_R110000824 | Tara Oceans TARA_R110000824 (sample SAMEA4397747) | marine metagenome | biome: Polar Biome; feature: [MES] marine water layer (ENVO:01000295) within the mesopelagic zone...; material: water (ENVO:00002006), including particulate matter (ENVO:01000060) such as......
AAGCCTTCATCCTGGAAACGGTAAAGCGTCAGCAGGTGTCATTCGGCCCTGCTGGCGTGATACCATTCAACCTAGTAAAAACCAAGGACTAATTATGGCACCTGCGACCAAGGCCAAGAAGGAAGCACCGAAACCCCAAGATATCGGCGCTGGAGCTCCAGACCTTCCGAATGCACAAGACCAATTATCCGCTGTCCTCGCTGAGTTCATTACTCAGAGTCAGGCACAGCAGGGAATGATGGCAGAACAGATGAAGGTCCAGCAGGCTGCTCAGGGCGATAGCCAGGAGACGACCCGGGCTATGGTTGATGCCGTCCGAAAGTTACTTGAACGAACTATTTCCCACGACGAAAAGGACATTCCTGCCGTACAACCCGCCGCACCACCTCAGTATCATTCTAACCAAATTTACGTTTGTGACGTGCGACGAGGGAAAAAATCGGCTATCTATGGTTTTCAAGACCAATGGTTGAAGCGAATCGGGACTGATTTTCAGTTCTACTATCCTACGGGTAGTCGCGACGATTCACCTAAGACGGCTAATCTCGAACGCAGCCTCCAGATCACGACTCAGAAGACTCTCGAATCCATGACGCAAGCAGAGCGCATCATGTATATTGCCAGGAACGCCTTGGCAATCGACATCAACCCTGTGGAATCGACGCCGGATCAGGTCAATGACGCGATCCGCGCCGCCGAAACTAGACAGGGCGCTCATGGCAGTGCTTTCATATCCGCTCCAATTATGGGCGGGGATGATGCAGCTTCTGGACTTGTTGGTAATGTCGGAACTGGACTTGGCATAGTAGCAGGGGCGAGTGAAGAATGGCGTTCACAGGAACAAACGTAGCAGATCAGGCCCGTGTTCTTGCAAATGACAGCATAGCGCCTAATCGATTTGACGATGCGTTCTGCGTCCGCGAGATCAACGACGGTATGCAATGGGTTGCCATGCGTCACCCGGAATCCTTGCATACCGAACTGACAGTGTCGGCATCCACTTCGCCGACGCTCATTACTGCTTTGGCTGACGCCATCCCCATACGCGACGAGTATCGGCAGAGCGTTGTCAATTTCGTGGTAGCCCGAATGTTTGAGCAGGATGGGGATCACGCGGCAAACCTCAAAAAGGCATCTCACATGAGGGAGCTTCTCTACTTATAATGTCAACGCGACCACGACCAAACTATCTTTCCGACGCCACTATGGTTGACTTTGAGGCCGGCATCATGCCGTATGTCGTCACTGACCTACCTGGGTGCCCCGATCCGTTGATCAAGCAGTTTGCGCGGGAGACGGTGCGCGAGATTTGCGAGGACACGCTCCAGTGGCAGATTGAACTATGGCCGATGAGTCTGATAAAGAGCCAGAACGACTACGATCTTGTGATCGAGGACGATTCGGATGACTGCTACGAGATTGAGAAGGTAATGGAGGTATGGGTTAAGGGAAGCCAAAAGACCGCGCTTCGGGATTATTACCTGCCCTCGTTCAATCAGCTTTTTTTGACAGGTGCCCCAGGTGCCACGGAGGCGGGGAAACTCGAAATCCGCGTTGCCATAAAGCCGAAACCCGCGTCAAAGAAGATCGAGGAGCGGTTCTTTAATGAGTGGATTCAGCTAATCCGATTCGGTATCCTCTATAAACTCAAGGCGCAGCCCAGCAAAACTTGGACTGACGCTCAAGGTGCCGCATTCTACCGTTCCGAATACCAGCGGGAAACCTCTGAAATGGAGGCGCAACGCATACTCAAGGACACGACCGGCGTCTTGATAGCCAGCTTCAGTAACTTTTCTGGTACTGGAGCAGGTGGCGGGCGCCGCGCAATATCAGGGAATGTCACGATATGATTCATCAATTGACAATAGGCGATGAACTCCCAACCTTCGTGTTCCGCCTGGAGAAACCGTTGGGCACAGCCATACCGTCACCGACGTCTGTCACGTTTTCATTCATCCAGCAATCGGATAAGGAAGAGAAATGGAAGGTAGTAGCAGCAGCCACGGGCACCCCAGGGGAATATCTCGTTACTGTTCCTGCTGCCGGCCTCGACCTTTCGGGCGATTTCGTAGCTGGACTGTATCTCGGAGAAATAACAGTCCTCGTTGGGACTGATCGCCAGACCGCCAATGAACGGATCAAATTCAGACTTCGTGAGGGGTACACTTCGTGAGTAGCACTTCTGAAGATTGTAGCTTTGAAATAGCCGACTTCGCGGCTGACCAAATTGAAATTGTCGGTTTTCTTTGTCTCCCGCCCAATTGGCAGGACTTGAGCGAAGAAGAGCTTGGCTCCTACACGTCCGGAGGCCCAGAATGAATGCCTTAAAGACACCACTTCGGCTTGAATGGGTTCCTGGCACCCGCAATTTCAGACTGACCAAGCCTCTCAAATACGATGATGACTACGGCTTTTCGATCGTGGTGCCAAAGGGTAGTACTACAGATTTCGCGTCTATCCCGCGGGTACTTCGGTCTATTTGGTCGCCGTATGACCCGCGTTGGATAGTGGCATCAATCATTCACGATTACCTGTATCGCGAAGGCGTCATGCCACGGGCTGAAGCAGATGACAAGTTCCGTGACATAATGCGCCAGAGCGGTGCCGGCAGGAACCGATTCTTCCTCTATTGGGGGGTCCGCCTTGGAGGGTCAAGTAGTTATGACCCGAAAAATAAGTCCCGCAAGAAAAAGGCTAAGAAAACCTAACAAAGGACTCGACAATGAAGTACCTCGCTATCATCGCCATCCTCCTTCTCTGCGGCTGCGAGACGACTGACATTATCAAGAGGAACATCGAATCTATCGGTAATTCAAAGATACTCAACGTATTCAAGGCGCAGCCTGTTGAGCCGGAAGAAATTGAGGTAGAACCCGAAATTGCCCCGGAAGCAGAGTGATGATCGAATGTCTATCGAAGGTAATGATGATTCGTTGATGCTCACTATGCGGGTTAGTGCGCTGGAAGACCTTTTATCCAGTAAGCTGACCGATATTGACATCAACGTCGGAAAAATTATGACGGCCCTCGTCGGCCCGAATGCAGGATTAGACCCCACTCGCCCTGGGCTAATTGTCAAGGTTGAATTGGCTGAGAATAGACTGACAAGTGTCGAACTTGATTGTGGAAGGATATCTCGCATCCGAACAGATGTAGATGCCTTAATGAATGCGAAGAAGACTACCGCCGCCAATTGGCAGACGGTTGTGTCAATCATAAGCGCCCTGGCTGCTACTGCGGCGCTTTTATCTATGCGATTTTGAGGAGTCCAAATGGCTAACGTAACTGAAAACATACTCCTTACGAACTTCGTCAGCACGTCGCTCACGGCAGATATACTGGCAGGTGACCTGTCATGTACAATCGGGCAAGGAAGTAGCGGGATGCCTGACATTGACACAAGGACGGATCAGTATTTCTATCTAGTCTTTCAGAAGATTTCAGCCCCGACTATTAGGGAAATAGTCAAATGCACGGCCATCGCGGTTGAGGGGCGCACCGAGTTCGGCACAATCCTTACCATCGTCCGCGGCCAGGAAGGGACCACTCCTTTGGCGTGGACAGTAGCCGACACCCGTATCAAGCTGAACATTACCGCAGCTACCCTTGAAGACTTGACCGATGAGATAACGGCGGTGGTCGATTACGTTGACTACGCCGATCCTACGGCTGCGGATCAGACTGATGCCGCCACAGACAACTCAATCGCGAATATCATGGCGCGATACGGGGCAACTACCTACCACACAATCATCCTCCGGCCAGGGACGTATACTGTAACTGATGACTTCACTACAGATATCTATACGTCATTCGCCATCCTGGGCGGGGCGGAGTTCGATATTAACGTGGATGGCAAGACCTTGACGATACAGGGCGGGGTTCTCGCTCCCAGGAATACTCGGATCGCCACCGAAGGACTTGTCAGCGGATCGTTGATGAGTATACCCAATCAAGAGTGTCCGGTCGAATGGTGGGGTGCATTAACGACTGATACGACTAATAACCATCTATTTCTTGACGGTGCCAGCCGCGGCTGTAAGCACTTGATCTTTGGAGAAACGTCCAATGCGGATGGTTATTTCATCAATACCAGCTTCTCCTTCAACGCGAACACGGAATTTTTGGAATTCAGAAACAGCGCATCCCTCTATGCCGATTCGGGGACGACTGTAACATTTACTAATCAAGAGATAATCGCGCCGTTCACAGCTAACATCCTCATGGACAATGGCGGGACATACGACGGCGAGATCGCCAACAACCCGATCTCCGTCCATTGGCGTGGCGCAATTGGAGACGGGGTTGCGGAGGATCAAGACGCGATCTTAGCCATTCTCACACTCGCAGGATCGAACAGCGTAATTGAGTTTGCAAACGATAAAATCTACCTCACGCGGGGCGTAAATTTCCCGCTCAACAGCACAGACGTCACGATCGTGGGCGGTCATTTCAGGGCTGACAATGATGCCCCGGATGTGTCATCCGGTGTGGCCGGCGCCATTTTCACACTCAGTACCGGCAACCCCAAATGCACTTTCAGGGATGGGTTCTACGAGGTTCCAGACACCGTTGGGGCTGGGGATATCGCGTGTATCAAGATTGTCGATGCCACGGACTGTCAGATATACAACAATCGATTTGAAGGGATGAAGGCTACTTCGACAAATACTGGACAAGTAATTATGGACGGAGCCTTTTTTTGTCAAGTCCATAATAACATATTTTTGAGAGAGACGGAAGAAGAGATTGTGAGTGGGTCATTCATCGTAGTCCAGAAAGGTAACGAGTTTTCTGCCATTCCATTTCAAAATAACGTGAGTAATAATATTTGCCGCGGCAAAGCGTTAAACGGTATACTCTTTTCTTCTGAGTCTGGAACCTGCTCTAATAATTCTATTGACCTTGACGCGGTTGACGGCGGCGAACCGGGCACATGCTTGATCTATGTTGATAATGATAACAATACGATTTCGGGAAATACCTTGAAGCATACCCCTTCGGGTACTGTTACGGCAAGCCTGGGGGATGGGATTTGTGCTGGCCCTGACGTTGATAACTTGGTCATTTTTGGAAATAACGTAACCGGCGCTGACGGTACAGGCGATTCGGGAATCGATATCAATGCGGGTGCTAACTACGTCATAATCTCCAGTAACGTCCTGGAGGGCAATACCAACAGGGTCACTGTAAACGCAGGTGCGACGAACATAACCCAGATCGGGATTGTGGGAGTCAGCGACGTTCCGTATGTGTTATTCCATCAAAAGCAATCAGAAGGCGTTGCTTCTGGCGGTGTTAATGTTGCGAATACATGGAACCGTCGCGTCTTGACGCATGAAGTGTCTGACGTTGATGGTCTGGCCGCTCTGAGCAGTGGGGATATCGTTCTCGAAGCGGGCATATGGCGAATCCATATTGTAGCGGAGGTGTATGATTCTAATGATAGTTGTTTGCGCTTTAGAAATATTACTGACAGTAGCACGGCTGTACTTGGAGTTAATAGTTCACAAACCGGCGATGGTCAACCGTTAGCTGGTCAATTTACAATATCCGCCCAAAAGACAATGCGCGTCGAACATTGGACGCAGTCTGCAAATGCAAATGGGCAAGGCGTCGCGAGAGCCGTTGCCGCACCAGATACAGAGGACGAATTATACTGCACCGTCGAACTTTGGAAGGTCGGAGAGGCTTGATCTATGGCTAACGTAACTGAAAACATACTCCTCGGAAATTTTGTCAGCACCACGCTGGCATCGGACATAAACGATTCCGTCTTGGCAATGACGGTGACCAGTGTCACTGGTATGCCTACCCCAACTGGTACGCAGTATTTCTACTTGGTACTCCAAAAGGTTTCGGCCACGGACATCAGGGAAATAGTCAAATGCACCAATGTCGATGCTGGAACGAAAGTGCTTACCATCGTCCGTAGCCAGGAAGGGACTGATCCTTTGGCGTGGACGGCTGCGGATACCCGTGTCAAGCTGAATATCACTGCGGCGACCTTGGAGGATATAGCTGATGAAATGACATCCGTCATCAACTATGTGACCTATCTCGACCCGTCCATTGCAGATCAAGGCGATGCCGCGGAGGTCGGTAGCCTCGCTTGGCATTTGGCTGATATTGGCACGTCCACACATGCCCAACTCATCATGCGCCCAGGGACGTACACGGTATCTACAAATATCACTGTGACGGAAAACATCACTGTCAAAATCCTTCCAGCCGCCCTTTTTGACATCGACACGGATTCAGTAACTCTCACGTTCGACGGCCTGATCGATGCCGGCGCGGAACCCATACGGACCATTGAAGCAGTGCCTGGGAATCGGTTGATGGTTGTGAATGAGCAACCCGGATTCGTTGAATGGTGGGTTGTCGAGGCTGGGGGAACATCCAGCTTGATTAACCACGCTACATTGGACAGTGCCAGCCGTGGTTGCAAACACTTGATCTTTTCCCGCGGCGCTTATCCCATCACCGGCCCCATCTCTTTTCAGGCGTCTGCGAAGGTATTGGAGTTTACAAACAGTTCTTATCTCAACTCGCACGTCGATGCTGCCGATATGTTGGTGACATTTACTAACCAGGAGATTGTTGCGCCGTTTACAGCCGCGCCGTTTGGCGGCGTTTCTGCCAATTACACTGGCCCCATAGGAAACAACCCGATATCCGGACACTGGTTCGGCGCTGTGGGTGATGGAACGACTGATGATACTACTGCGATCCTCGATGTCATCACCTTTGCTGGTTCCAATAGCATCATTCAATTTTCCAATTCCATGACGTACCTCACGCAGGGCGTAGCTTTCCCTGGGGGCGTGGACAATGTCACAATCGCCGGGGGCCGCTTCAAAAGGCACAATGACGGGGCGGGTGCCATATTTTCTATAAATGAGGCTTCCAATGAATGCGTCTTCAGGGATGGCGTTTACGAGGTTCCGGATAGCGTTATTGCTGCTGATGTTCCTTGCCTCAACCTCCAAGGCCCAAAATCGAGGATACATAATAACACGTTTATCGGAAGTAAGGCTTCTACCCGCCTAACTGGGCAAGTGACACTTGGGAATGGGTCTTATTACAGCCAAATTTCCAATAATTTCTTTTCAACTCCCAGCGAAGAAAGTGCGGATGGGTCTTTTATAGCGGTAATGGACACTACTGAGACGTTAGTAAATAACAATATTTGTCGTGGGGAGGCTGATGTTGGCATTCTTTTTGATTCGATATCCGGGGTTTGTAGCAGCAATGATCTGTTCATGGAAACTACTGGTTCTACTTACGGAATTGAATCTGGTTCACCGGGCATTGGCGCTCTTTCGGATTCCGGTGGTGGAGATGCTATTTCTATTACGGGGAATGTGATTTACGCCCTCGAAGCAGCGGCCACTGGCATATACCTCGGCGAAAATACTGATTTTGTGACGGTCACGGGAAATGTTGTTAAGGGCTGCAAAGGCATCCTTATCGATGCTGGAGCGAACGATGTCGCAATCACTGGGAATACCTTTGATTCGACCAAAACCCAAATCACTAACAACGGCGGGACGCGGATAACTCAACATGGAAATTCGGGTATCAGCTCCGTTCCGTATGCGTTAATCACCGAGAGAGAGGATGAAGGGGTGCATGGCGGCACTCCGGTTGCAGACACCTGGGACAACCCTCGCGTCCTCAATACAGAAAGCGTTGATACTGACAATTTGGCAGCAGTGGTCGCTGGTCAAATCGTCCTTCAGCCGGGGGTGTGGAGAACGAGATTTTCCGCGATTGCATACAAGTCTAAAGATCACAAAGTTAGGCTTCGCAATTTAACTGCTGATCCCGAAGAGACGTTGGCTCTCGGTGACAGTAACTACGCCGGTTCCGTAGAAGCCGTGAGCAATGCCTCAGCAGGGGCTGGGCAGTTCACCATAACCGTAGAAACAACGATAGAAGTGCAGCATTGGATGCAAATTGCTACCCCTACCTGGGGTTTTGGGTATGCCGGCGTCGCACCCTTTAGTGGCGAGGACGAAATTTACTGCACTGTCGAACTTTGGAAGGTCGGAGAGGCTTGATCTATGGCTAAACTTGCAGTCAACAACTTTCGGGGCGAGGCGCCACGGTACGATCCGAAGCTATTATTGCCTGACCAAGCGGCAAGCGCGAGGGATTGCGACCTGCTTTCCGGCAAGTTCCGCCCTATCAACGACACGTCTATCGTGGAGTCCGTGCCCGCTGGATCAGAGAGTATCTACTACTGGGCTGCGCCTGGGACATGGCTCTCCTGGACGACTGACGTTGATGTGGTCAGGTCAATGGTGGCGCATGATCGGTATGACAGGATTTACCTTACCGGCGATGGTGCCCCACAGGTGCGCGGGCAGGATGGCGGTGCGAAGACGTTTGATCTCGGCCTACCGAAACCATCTTCCGCGCCAACGGTAACTACGCAAGCGGCCAGCAATGTTTTCACCCGCGCTTGGTATTACGCCTATGAGGAGCCGGATGCTACGCGAGTTGACCAAGGCACACTTACCGAAGGCTCGGACATCATTAAAGACGAAGAGTCGGAAGCGGAGGTTTGGACGGTTCCCAATATTCCCGACAAGGACGCCGCCACCGCTGATGCAGTCTTTGTCGTGTGGTTCGTTGGTACATCCCCAGGTGGCGTTAATCTCGGAATCCTCTATCCCGACATCTCGAAATACAGTACAAGTAGCGATTTCACGATCAACGGCGCGAAGGGTAGGGCCGCTCAGGTTAATCAGACGCAAGCTGGATGGGCACTTGCCTTGGATGACCCTGACCCATCGACCTATTCGGTTGAACGCACATATGTCGAGACATTCGTCTCTGCCTGGGGTGAGGAAGGGCCACCAAGCGATGCCAGCGTAGTAACGAAGGTATCGCCCGCGCAGGACGCCGTGATCACGTCTGCGAACATCTCTGTCACCGGATCGTATCAAGTAACAAAGAAGCGGCTGTATCGGACGGTCAGCAGTAATGCCGGCACCGTGTTCCTTCTCGTTGATGAACTCGATCTTACTTCGGCCACTATTACCGACAGTAAGCTGGATGCGGAATTAAGTATTGAGCTCGTCAGTGACGGCGACGGCTCCCTTGGGGCGTCATGGTCTGCGCCTCCCGCGGACTTGGCGGGGTTGGTGGAGCTGCCTGGAGGCATTCTATCAGGGTTCGTCGGGCGAGACGTCTATTTTTCTGAGCCGTACCAGCCTCATGCTTGGCCGGTAAAATACATTGAAAGTGTGGACTTCGACGTTGTCGCTATGGGAGTGAGTGGCAATTCGCTTGTCGTGGGAACCAAGGGTATGCCGTATGCCATCAACATCATTGACCCTGAGTCATCAACCGTAACGCGCATAGAGACAAACCAGCCGTGCGTGAGCAAGCGCGGGCTAATGGATGTCGGCTCTTTCGTGGCGTACCCATCGAATAACGGCATTGTATTTGTCCACGGCACCAATGCCAGCCTTGTGACCGAGCCTTTCTACACGCGCAAGGAATGGACGGCAATCAACCCGTCAACCATGCGATCAGGGGTTTTTAACCGTAACCTTTATATGTGGACTGATACGGCTGGCTTAATCTTCGACCTCGATGAGAAGACGAGCGGTTTTGTCAACAATACGCTCACGGTTTCGGGGGTGTACAGCGACCTTGAGACGGACGAACTTTATGCAATTGTCGGCGAAAACATCGTCAAGTGGGAGGGGTCAACAACGACAAAGACAGGGTACTGGAAGTCATTTGAGATGACGTTCGACAAGACCTTCACGCCACGCCTATACCGCGTGGTGGCGTCTGCGTACCCCGTTAATCTTGAATTTTGGGCGGAAGGTGCGCTTGTGAAAACGGTGTCTGTGCCCGATACCCAGGTGCATACCGTCCCAGCAACGCGACCGGAACTTCATTGGCAGGTGGCGGTTTCGACAGAGAGCGAGGTTGACCAGATTATAATCGCAGACGCAAGCGGCGAGTTCAGGGAATGAAGAATTTTCCATCCATTCCGGGCGTACCACGCAACTTCGAGTCGGAGGAGCGGCGGTTTTTCAATGCCGTGAAACAGAGCATTGAGCAACTGACAGGCGTAAAAGGCGGTCGGGCCGGCACGGCAGTCCTGGTTGAGGACTTGACGGCTACCGGCGTAGTCTTGGACACGGGCACAGCTCTGACTTCGGGGGCTGAACTTATTTCGCCGGCACCAGACGGCCCGGTGAGTCCTACGCGCCCAACCAATTTCTCTGTCTCCGGAAGTTCAACTGTTGTCACGATATCCTGGGATAAGCCGAGGTATCAGAATCATTTACGCACGGAAATTCGGGCTTCGGGAACCAATACCATCGCTTCGGCGACCAAGATAACGAATGCAACCGGCACCTCGATAACTCTGACAACGCCGTCCGGCCTGGGCACAAGCCTTTATTTTTGGGGGCGTCATATCAAGCAGGACGGCTCCCCCAGCGACTACCACGCGACCAGTGGAGAACTACTAAATACGGAGACATCATGGAGTACCATCCCGGCATCTTAAACGAAGGAAACGCAGCACCCCCGGCCAGTAAACGCAAGGCTTCCGGTGGCAAGACGACGATCTACACTGAGAATACGACAATGGCAAGCGACATCTATGTCGGTACGTCATGCTCGTTATGCAATGGCAAAGGTAAGATGAAAGGGGCCATGTGCTGGCACTGTCGCGGGATCGGCAAGCACAAGGGCGCGATCCACGGCATCCAGGGCACAACCGCAGACAATGAAAGTATGAGGCTACCCAAGAAGTGATCGCCGAAGAAACATTCAAGGTCCTTGAGGAGCGGGATGTGCAATTATGGTATGGTCCGGCGACGATTGCCGATGTCAGACATATCGTTCGGCTCATGGGCGATGTTATGGATGAGATTGGAGAGATTGTACGCCATTCATTGCCCTTGGACAAGAGGTCTTTTCACGCGACACTGATGAATGAGATAGTCAACAACCCCACGTTCGGCGCCTTTGTGGCACATGCTGACGGTAAAATTATCGGGTACATCCTATCCTCCCTTACCCAAAACTGGTTTAACATGAATCAAATCATTGCGGTATTGAGACAGTGGTATGTGAAACCGGAGTATCGCAAGGACGGCATTGCTAAGAACCTGTTTAGGCTTTTTGAAGATTGGGCGAAGGAATCTAATGCAACGTCAATCCAGTGTAGTCATTTTATGTCATCACCAAAGGGTGCTGGCGCGACCTTCAAGCGGGCCGGCTACACACATTACTCAAATGACTATGTAAAGGAGATTTAATCATGGGCTTCGTAGTTGCGGCAATTGGTTCGATAATAGGTGCAGTAGGGAGTGCTGCGGCTGCGGGCGCTGCTGGCGTGGCGGGCGCGGTGGGAACTGCCGGTACCGCGGCTGCTAGTGCGTTAGGTTCGGGCATAGGCGCGGTAGGTTCAGGTATAGGCGCGGCAGGTCAAGCAGCAATGACAGGGGCACAAGCGTTAGGTGGAGCCGCCGGGATAGGTGGGGGAGGTGTAGCAGGTACAGCAGGTGCAGGGTTAGCCGGCCCAGGCTTGGGCGCTGGTACTGCGATGGGTCAAGTTGCCGGCACCGTGGGTGGATTAGGTACAGGTGCCGGGGCCGCGGGTGGGCTAGGCGCTGCCGCCGGAGCCGCCGGAACCCTGGGCACAGCAGCGGCTTGGGGGGCAAAATTAAAAACCGCCGCTCAGGTAGCATCGGCGGTGGGTTCGGGGGCTTCAGCGGTGCAGGCTTACCAGCAAGGCAAAGCAGCCGAGAAATATGCCGACGAACAAGCTGCTGTTGCCAGGAGTAGGCACGATGATTGGGTAAATACTTGGTCTAAGGTCGAAAAGGACGTAGCTGAAGGGGCGCAAGCTGGACTTCCGGGCGGCTACTATGCTGACCGCGCCGGGGCTGCTGCTGCCCTTGCACAAAAGAACGCGGAGGCTCAACAACGAATGCTTTTGAACCGATACGGCGTTGACCCATCAAGCCCACGCGCACAAGCCGCTTTAGCTGACCTTCAGCGGGTTGGGAGCCAAGCGGCAGCGGGAGCGCGGACCAGTGCGCGTGAGAAGGTTGCGGAAGAGGAATGGAAGCGGAAAATCCAAGCCGTGAACATAGGTAAAGGGATTCCTGGACAAGTAATGGATGCGTATGGTCAAGCAAGTGAGAGGTCGTTAGGACTCGCTGACCGACACGGATCAGACGCAAAGAATCTGGCGACTTTCGCATATGACATTTGGAAGGAGGGCAAAGAAGACTCCGATCCGTTCGGAGTCGTGAAGCAGAAAACGCTTGGGGGTGGAACTGGCAACGTCGCGGCCAACTACGACGCTTTAGGGCGCCCGGTAGCGTCTCGTGAAAATGCGGGGGGCGCACACGGCGGCACTAGCAGAAGCACCTTTAATCCAGGACAGAATCGCCCCCCAAGTAGTTGGGCTTGACTTCGCGCAGGAACTTGAAAATGTTGTCACCTCTATCAATAAAGGCATAGGTAAATATCATGGCAGGCATGGGCGGAATAGCAGATATAGCGGCGGGTATATCCCAGGGCAAGAAGAATGTCCGTGCGCGGCGGTTTGAAGACGCAGATGAAAGGCGGCGGGAATCTGCCGAAGAGCGGCGGGTAGCAGCCGAAGGGCGGGCGGATCAGTCTCATACCCAAGCGACAGCAATAAATCGGCTCCAAATAGAACAGGGTCAGAGGGACGCCCTTCACGATGAGCAAAAGTATGTAGAAGGCCCGACAGGCCAATCACACGCGCAGATCATGCGCGGTCAGGAAGTGACTAGAGGTCAGGCGCAAATTGACGCCTTCAAGGCCCAACGCAAAGCCGCCAATGATGCGGCGGCTGTCTCAAGACAACAGCTCGATGAACTCAAACGCAAATTTCTTCGACTCAAGAAGCAAGACGACGCCGGACTTACTGACAAAAGAGAGAAACAAGAGCTTGCTACGATTGAATATAATATGCAGGCGGCTGAACAGTTGTGGAAGAGTGCAAAAAGAGAGGCCGACAACTTAGAAGCGGAGAGTGTTAGGCGGAATATAAAAGACAAAGATGGCCTCACTTGGTACGATAGACAGGATGCGCTCACACTCGCTGGAGATCAGGCGCAAATTGACGCCTTCAACGCCCAGCAGGCCGCAGCGGATAGACAAGGGCAAGTTTTCGACCTGGACATAGCCCAAAAGAAGGCGGAGGCGGAGCCCGGCCCGGGTGGCGGGCCGTCCCACAACCAAATCCTAATGAAGTTAAAAAGGGATACGCAAAGGCATAACCTGACTGCGGCAGAGCAGCAAGCACGGAACGCGCTGTGGGAACAAAACATTCTCTTTATGCAGTTAGATGAGCAGAAAAATGTGATGGAACGCACCGCCCATGCGGATATGCTGAAATTATATAATCTGGGGTTTCACCATGTCATCGGCGAGCTCATTGGCGAGGAGGCGGGAAATGCAATGCACCAATTCAATCTCTATAATATCTCTTGGAAGATGACTGAAGACCCTGTCAAAAAGGGCACCGGCGTATCAGCGAAATGGCATTTCAAAATACAGAATGACGAAACTAAAGAGGTCAAAGATATATCGTACACTTGGCCGCAATTGGGAGCCATTTGGATGTCTATCCAGGGGTCAGGCGAGGACGCGCTGAATAAACGCCCAACGGGTGAGCTGGGTGCTGGGGGTGTGGCGGATTTCACAGGGGGTGGGGCCAGGTTTCAGATGGACGAACCAAAGATCGCGGATTTCAGGAAAGAGGTGAGGCTCGAAGCGGGCGTATACATCGGGTTTGGACCCGGTTCAGATAAAGAAAAAGCGAGTGATATGGCAATAGGCCAAGCCATCGATTTTATGAATCGAGGCAACCAGCCTATGGTTGCAGGGCAAGTCGCCCGAGAAATAGTACAGATAATCAATGAAGCTGACAAGTTCAAACAGACGGCGGAATCAGCCGAAGAGGTCCAGCAGTGGATAGATTGGGAGATATCGGCGGCATTTAACCCTGCCCACAAAGTCCTTGAAGAGCAGCGGACACTCGAATCTGAAGAGCAAGCTACGGCCACCGCCGAAGCCGATGCACAAGCCCAGCAAACAGCCGCGGAGGAAGCGCGACAGAAGAAAGAGGCGGCTGAACTCGGTTATACGCCAGGGACGTTTGTACCAATTGAGACACGCGAAGCGTACACTACTAAGATCAAAGGTACAGGTAAAAAGAAGCATCACCCCGAATCAAGCCGCGAACCGTACTCTGTTAAAGATCGCAACACAGGACGAACGAGGTGGTATGGCGCACCGGAAGCCGTCCAAATGCGACACAAAAATGAAGGGATTCCTTATCGCTTTGTTCCGACAACTGAGACTACTCCAGGCCATTGGGTTCTAGATGAGGGCACACCCATCGACATTGGTGGCGGGGCTGAAAAGCCAGCAGCGGGTGTCGGTACCGGAGTCCAGACCCCGGTAGCGGGTGTCGTCGGCGACGGGGCTGAAAGGCCAGAAGTTATCCTGACTCCAGAGACTCGCGGTAATGGCGTCACTGACGGGAAAGTGCCAGAGAGAGGCCAGCAGCAAGGGGCTGATGACGATGGGATGTTTGAGCATTACATCGGCGAGGGCGATACGTTGGAGGGGATCGCCCAGTATTACGGCACCACGGTTGCACAATTGATAGCAGCCAATGACGGCCTCATTCACAACGATGATGAGCTCCAGATGTCTGTCGGCCTACCGCTTGATATTCCTATTAGTAACATAAAAAAAAAGTAACTAGGAGGCCCACGCCAAGCGAACTGGAATTTTTTCGTGAAAACCCAGAGGTTGGCGGCTATGCCGCTGAAGATGGGGAGGTTGTCTTAAACCCGGCTTTCGTTGATAGGGCAACGACGGAAGAGGTGGAGGGATTGATTGCTAACGAGACTTACAGACTTGATGTTAGAAGCGGCGAGTACCCGCCTTTCGCGGGGAAGTTGACCAAGGGGCAATTGGAGAGTTTGAAAACTATGGGTCTATACCGCCAAGCGTCACAGGAAGATAGAGTTGCAACCATTATCGGAAGGTTGCTTTCTGGCGATCCGACCGGCGGCAAAGCGACTAAGGAACAGGCGATGTACATAAAACAATATATGAAGTGGCTAAATAGTGGCGAATAATCCGCAATCTTATCTGACTAATCCCTGGGCGCGTGGCGTTTCAGATCAATTGCCGACGCATGTCCCGCTTGCGTACCCAGGATTTGAGCCGCCGCCGGCCAGACCCTTGCGAGAGGGGTTGGCTACCGGGATGAGGTCGCTGAAGGAACTTGCCGGCGCAGCGACTGCCGTGGGTGGCGATGTTTTGGGAGCGGAAGGACTTAGGGACTACGGCCTTGAGGCGATGCACGCAGCAAGAGAGGCGCAGGAAGCTGCCAACGTCCGATCCGTTCAGACCTACAGCGACATCCACTCATTCGGCGACTTCACTCAGTGGCTCCGGTTTAACATGGGGAGGATGGCTCCGTCAGCAGCGGAAGTTGTAGCGTCGGGGCTGATAGGGGGTGCTGCTGCTGGTGGCCCATTGGGAATGATTATTGGCGCAGTCGGGAAGGGGCAAGCGAAAAAGGCCATTGTCAAACACGCCCTGAGCAAAGGCGCTTTTAAGAAGCCGGGGTTTTTTAAGAAGCCGGGTGTGGATGCGGATTTGAGCGTTGCCGAGAGGATATGGAGGGCGCGGGCTTTCTCATTGTCAAAGGGGAAAAGAGCCGCGACTCGTAAAAAGGTTGGGCATTACACCGGCGCGGCGGCTGCCGGCTATGAGATGGGTGTCGGCGAAATTGCTGGCAGCTTGCATGATGCTACTGGCGAACTCCATTCGGGTAGGGCATTGGCCTATGGTGCGCCTCACGCGGCCCTTGGATTAGCACCATACGCCATGATGGCTCAGTCAGTCGGCAAGTTATTCAAAAAGACGGCTCAAGAAAAGATTTCAAAACTTGTAACGAAGAACGCGATCGGTGCCGGCCTCAAGAGGGCAGGGCAAATCACATTAGTTGAGTCAATGGAGGAGGAACTCCAGACTGAGATAGAATTTTTGGCGCGATCCGGAGTTGACCCGACATTTGACTTCGGCGGTGACGAGGCGATGCGCCAACGATTCGCGGCGTTCATCGATACGTTACCTGGGGGCTTGATCTTTGGTGGTCCGGGCGGTTTGGCGGCTGGCGAGACTCAAAGGCGGATGAATAGACAGATAGAGGACTTGCAAGAAACCGGCGATAACGACCCGCCGCCTCCACCTCCTGGCGCTCCTGTCGATATGCTCGACGAGGAAACATTCGATCGCCAGCGACTCGATGAGCCTGACGGTCTATTTGACGATTTTGATAGTGGTGGTGGCGGTGGTGGCACTGGACTCGGTGCTGCCGGCGTGAGTGGCGGTTTGTCGATTCCAACAGTTTCAAGCGTACAACCGCCACCTCCACAGGATTGGAGAGCTCAGGTCACTGCCCCCGCAGAACAGGGAGGATTGTACTCGGAAGCAGAATTATTCAGCGGAATGAACGAACCGGAGCGAGAAGAAGCGCGGAGGTCATTCATTGCCGGCGAACCAGAGACAACAATACCTGAAATCCAGCTACGACGTCAAAGGGCTGGGCTTGACCCATTAGTTCGCCCTGAAGAACCACCTGAAGGTTCCCTTGACCCATATGGCCTGACAGAAGAGCAGATATTGCCGCCGGATGCCCTTGAGGTAGCCGGCCCAAGAATCCCGCCTGGGGTGGCAGGACCTACGGTAGAAGAAGCTGCGGCGGCACCGGCAGTGGCAGCACCTGCGCCCGCACCCACTGCTTATGGCCCAGCAGCAGCACCTGCGGCAGCGCCAGGAGTAGCGGGGCCAGTGAGTGCTGATCCGTTATTTGACGCATTGACAACACAACAAGCAGCACAACAACAAGCAGGGGGCGAAGCGCAACCCCAGGCGCAACCCGCCGCAGATACTACGGCCCAAGCGACCGAAGTGGCTCAACCGGAGAGAGAGGAAGAACTTCCTGTACGACAAGTACGACAAGACTCTCATGCCGATTTGACGATAGAAGACGGGAAGCTGCGAATTGAGTTGGACGGGAACCTCCCAGACTTTATTCTTGAAGGTGCCGCCGAAGCGTTGAGGGGCAGGAAGAATGCGAATTGGGAGGAGGGGATTGATCGGGAAAATAAGAAAGTTTATTTCAAGACGGCCCACAACGACAAGGAGGAGAAATACGCAGTGGGCGTAGTTTCAGATTATAAGGGCGTTGATGCCGGCATGGCTTTCAGGCGACGTTGGTACGGGGCTAAAGGCGAGGGAAAGGCTAAAGCGCCAAAGGCCGCACGAAAGGAGCAACCCAAAGGCAAGGCACCCGCGGCACCAGGGGATGCCGCAGGTATTTCAACCTTGGCGTTTGCGGCTGCTGATATGCAATCCGATGCCATGAAGAAACCCGAAGCAGAAGCCCAGGAAGCAGAACTCGACGAGGTAGAATGGGCACCACCCGCTGCTGAAGAACCCGCTGCTGAAGAACCCGCTGCTGAAGAAC
>TARA_R110000824_G_scaffold393652_1_pt1 | contig 17569 bp, 23 predicted proteins | sample TARA_R110000824 | Tara Oceans TARA_R110000824 (sample SAMEA4397747) | marine metagenome | biome: Polar Biome; feature: [MES] marine water layer (ENVO:01000295) within the mesopelagic zone...; material: water (ENVO:00002006), including particulate matter (ENVO:01000060) such...
GACAATGGGCCGAGTGATTCCGAAATTGACGAAGCCGAAATCGAGAATCAGGTTTCTGATTTTCATGATGAATCTGAGGAAGACTGATGGAATCAGGGATGATCGAAGCCGGTGCCGTATTTGCTGCTTTGATTGCCGCCTTGCGAGTAATTGAAAAACTCGTAGACCAAAAAATGGGGAAAAATCATCGGGGTCCGGTGCATATTGATATCGACCAAACCGAGATGGCAAATCAGATGGGCCAAATGGTCGAATGTCTTTCGGCCACCGGTCAAACTCTCGAACGAATCAATAGCCGGATAGACGACATCCACGAAAAATCTACGAGGCTGGAAACTCTCACTGATAATATAAATAGGGTCACGACTAAAACGGGCTCGCTGACTTATGAATTGAAAGATAGGCTAGAAAACGAAGCGCGTGACCGGGCTGCGGAGGAACGCGGCGCGGCGAAGGCGCTCGCTAAAGTGGGGGAATCAAATGGGTAAAGCAGGATTGAAATCGACAGAATTATGGTTCAGCGTTGCGGCTTTTATTGCTGGGGCAATTATGAGCGCGACGGGAACCAGCGGCGGAATCGCGGAAATTATCGGTGGCGTGATGATGATGATGTCTCCAGCGGCTTATACTGCTGGCCGAAGTTCCATTAAAGGAAAAGAGGCGATTGGTGCAGCACAGGTTCAGGCGGCTCGGGAGCTTGTAAAAAAGTCGGAAGAGACGGAGCCAAAGGGCTAGTCGATGCGGCTATCTCCGGGGCAGGCAGGGCGTCTTCGATGGCGGCAGGTTCAGGAGCTTTTGAGCTTGGCTTGGGTCTTGTTAATGGTGTCGGGGAGCTTGATGCTTCTTTGTCTACTCGAATTAACGAAAGCGTTAGTCTATTTGCCAGCGGTGGTGTTGACACGTCTGCGAACTGGCAGACTATGGCGGGGGTAAAAGTGAGATGGTGATGCTGCCTCCAACACTTGCTCACATCGAGTCCTTGGGTCATAAGGTTTTCAAGAACCCTAAGTATGACTACGATCTCAACATCTACGGAATCCGAAGCAAAGAAGCAGGCTCGCCGAACACTTTCAACGACTCTGTGGGTGTCTTTTATCTATGGGATGGTTGTTGGCGCGGCCACCTTTGGAGCGCTACTGTTGACCCTGGATCGTTTTGGTTGGAAAACCCTATGTCTGTGAAGGGAACAGCGGTTCTGTGCCCTGGGCAGTACCGTGGGGCCTATGAGATAGGTAAACACCGTGGCCAGTACGCTGCTCTAACCCAAGTCGGTGAGGTGACTGTTTGGCGCGATCCCAATCGAGACAGCACGCCAGATCGGTGGGGCAAAAAAGAAACGGGATTCTTCGGAATTAACATTCACAAAGCAGGTAAGGTATCGACGCGGATAGATCGCTGGTCAGCAGGCTGCCAAGTGTTTCAGCGGGAAGTCGACTTCGAAGAATTTATGGATATCTGCGGAAAGCAGGTGTCCCTCTGCGGCTTCAAGACCTTCACTTATACACTGCTCGATCAGTGGTGGTGAACCGAAGCCCCCTGTTAAGTGCAGAAATAGGGGCTCCGGTGCGGCAAGTTACCCCGCTCGCTTTCTAGGATTTCTATTCCACGGCCGAAAAGCAACCACGTCTGCCAGCGTCATCCGCTCTTCTTTCCATCGGCGGATCCAGCGACCGTTCGACTGTTCTGTAACGGTCCCTCCGATAATTCTTTTGCTCTTTGCATACTCAAACCGTTCTTCGAGCTTTTCGAGCGACGGTGCAAAGATTGAAACTGTAATGTGGCTTGAGCCGTAAGACTCTTCGCCGCACCGGCTGTATGGTACAGCGGTTTTAGGTTGTAACATTTTCCCTCCAATTTAGGCTCCGAGGAGCCCCCCACCAAAAGCCTATCGAGGATGTGGCTCCCTGTCTAATCCTGGCGCGTCATTTTCCGCACCTTTCTCTTCTTCGATAACGGCAGGGGAAACGCCTATCAGGCTATCGAAGAAGTCTTCGGCGGCTTCTAGTTCGTCCTCTGAGTGAAAGAAGCATTTCCCGTCAACGCCGCTTTCCGCGTCTTCCTCACAGTTCTCTACATAACAATTCACCATCACTGCCCCCTCGACGAAAGCTCGTCTTCTTGCCACACACGAACACCCGGTACGGCGATTCCTGCCCTAACGTCTGCTCGAATTAAAGCTTGGTCTGGTTTCAGAACGTGCCGAGGAAGTTTGCTCTCGTCCTCGATTTCAAACTTCGTCACCTTCTTAACGATGACTCCCGAGACTTTCGGCGTCACTGTCTGGGTGGTTGCCCTAACCAACACCTCGTGAACTTCCTCGACCGTCGCTTCATTGCTTGCGGCCAGTTCGCGAGCTTTTCTTTCTAGCTCCTGCTTCTCCTGCTCGGCCCGCTTGGAGTAGTTGAGCATACTTCTCTTGATGCTATTCTTTGCGCGGTTTAGGCTATCTGCTGGCGGCTTAAAGAGCTTATCGACTTCCCTCTTGGCTGCTAGGAGGGGCTTGGTGATTGCTGTTCTAGCTTCCTCTACGGCCTTTGCTCGGCCGGTTATTTCTTTTAGAATCCCTCCCGCCTCGGCGTATTGCCCAGGGTTTTGGATTAAAATTTCCTGGGCAAGAATGGCCAGCTCTAGGCTTTCTTCCGTGACCTTCTTTGCTTTTTCCGTATCGTTTGCGTCCATTACGATTTCCATTATTCCTCCGATGTTAATTTGTTGATTCGACTCTATGACTTATTTGCATATTGCGCAATATATAGACAAGAAATTTCACGGGCGGGGGTTGTACGGGAATTCCCGATAGAGCATTTGCTCAAACAAACTAGGCCCAGGTTCACCCCAATGGTTGTAATCGATACCGGCAGCTTTTAAACGCGCCTTCTCTTTGACCAGTGCGTCGAAGCGCTTCCAAGCGGTGGCGTTCTTTTTAACCTTTGTCAGATCTAGACACTTCGGCCCAGGCACGGCGTCAGGGATCAAGAACCCGGTTTCTTCACACTGCTCGCCGAATCCTGGCAACTCCCAGCGAGCGTCTGCCCAGTCGTAAGTTCTATCGGTGAACCTGACATACGGTCGAGGGATTATTAGGTTGCCAACTTTTATACCTACGGTGAATTGCTTAAGAAGCCCTCGCTTCTCTAGCCCCTTGATTGCCGTGTTGTTGTGAATCGGTTGACGAGTCAAGCCTTCTAAAACATCACTAAGCCGATAAGCCCCGCACCACGGAGTGTGATACCAGTCTGAATCGACGAGGCATGGTGTGAACGGGGTGAATTCTGTTTGGCTTGGAAGGTCGTGGTAAAAACGTTCCTCACGGTCATCGTCCCAGAAGTGCATACAAACAAGCTTCGCCAAGATCTGGTATTGGTTACGGCTTATCCATCGAGGGGGCATCGTGCTGGCTTTTCTCATCTCGTCCTCCTAAGGTGTCGGCGTGGTTTTTGTTTGGCGGGTTTCTTTCTGTACTTCGATTTGAAAGTGGGACCGCACAAGAATTGGCTATAGCCTGGAGGCGGGACACAGACGCACTCGTGCCCGTGCCTGTAATGGGGCAAGGTAGGCAAGGCGCAACTAGAAAGAAGCAGGGCTCCGACAACCAAAACAAATTTCGTCATCGTCCCATTTCCTGGTCCTGCCGGTCGCGAATCATATCAATCAGGTAGAAGAATTGCTCGTCAGTAAACTTGTGTCGCAATTTGAGAAACGCCCTAAGAGCGGCAGGAGGTTGGTTCATCTGATCATATAGGCGCTTCGTATTCGACACGTGGTTCCACAAGGCCTTTGGCCCGCAAAATTCGCGGAGGTCCATGTGTGGTTTGCTCGTGGTGCGGGGCGCAGGTTCCCCAAGATCAATCGTATTATCACAAATCGCGCTCGTCTGGCCTGTACTGGAAAGGGGCCGATTCGAGCTAGGCTCCATTTCCCCGTGGTCCCGAACTTCAATTACTATTTTTTTATCTTCCATCACTTGCTCCGTTGTTGCGTTGTTTGCTTATACATATATATTATGGCATTGTTGCACATAGTGCAAGTAATAAAAGCTGCTACAAGTTAAATAAAGTACGGAGGTCACCTAATATGAACTTCCTTCGAGACGGAGAACCCACGCCCTCCGGCCATGTTAAAAATAACTCGGCAGCCCTGTTTGTTTTCTAGCCAACGCCCGGGCTCTGAGTCCTCGTCAAAACCGTAGCTCTTAGCAAGTTCCCGGAGGGCCTTGTTGGTGGCCTCAAACTCCCTGCCGAATTTTAAATTTCTGGGGGTTCTGGTTGTTTCGTCGTCGTCCAGTAAGTTGGACCAGCCGGGCGCAAGAACCGTGATATGGTGATTCCGTGCCCGCCAACCTATGATTCTGACTCTGCGAATGTAGAGGTGGATTGACGGAGCCTCGCGAAGGTAAATGTCGGCCACCTTCTCCGCTATGTCCCAAAGAACTGCCGGGATGGCATCCTCGTCCCTGTCCTTGGCGTAGTAATTGGCCGACGTGTCCATTGCGTCTACGGTAATGTCCGTCATGGTTCTTTCCTTATCCTCTAGCGATGTGTGAAATTTTTCCGGGCGAGGTTTTCCAGGGACAATCCCCGTCGTCGAGCAGCCCGGCTGATTTAAACTTTTCTTCTAAGTTATCTGCCGCCCGGTGGTGAGCGGCTATTCTTTGAGCTGTTCCGAAGATATGATCATCGTGCAATGTCGCGAAATAGGTAGAGTGTGAACACGCATTGTCCAACACTTCTACCACCAACCCCGAATCCAAATAAGACGGGCCAATGCCTGCAAAGGACAGCTCTTCGATGTCCAGAAATCCCTTGCAGAGCTGCCCCAGAATCGCGTTGCAGGCTGATTCGAGCCTTTCGGCGGGGTACGTGGCTTCGGCTCGTCTTTGCTCTGTGTCGTCGATTTTATCCGTGAAATTGTCGTGCATTGCGTCGGGAACCGTTAGCCGGTGCTCTAAGATTTCGAATTCCGTTTTGGTTATTAAGATCTTCATTTTTTCCTCCTTAGCGACGAACGTGTTCAATGCCACGGCTTGGGTTTTCTTTGTGGAACTCGATAGCTTCCGTGAGGGCCTTCCGCCGAGCCTTCACCTCTTCGATAAAGTCTTTCAGGCTGGTGATGTGTCTTTGTCTAAGCGTTTCCCAGGATGGGATGTCGAACCCGGGGAGATGGGACATTCCTGGGGTAAAGGTTTCCCCTTCGGCAAAGATAAAATAAGTCCCGTCCATTCCGCTGTACTCGATCCGATGAACCAGAGTGAGCCCCTTGTGACCTCGGGGAACGTCTATCGTGTACCTGTGGGCTGGTGCGTAATGCACTCGCGCGCCGCTTTGCTTCAGCCTTGTGTCTTGGATTTTTGTTTCAATATCCGTTCGGCCTGCGAAAAACTTGTGAACCGCTTTGGTTTTTTCTGTGTCGTGCTTGTGAGCTTCCCTGGTGAAGCTGTGGGAGTAAGACGCGAAGCTGACGTTTTCGTGCTTCTCAAGTTTCTTTTCCGACAGTTCTATTTGAAGGGCCATACCTTCCAAGACTCTTATGGCGTCGATGTCCGTCTCCTCCAGGGGTCTCATGCCCTTTCCGGGACAGTCGCCCCATTGATGTCCGTTGCCTATCTCCCCAACGATTCGTCCTGCTTCTTCCCAACCGTGACGGGTAATAGCGCCGGACTTTACGACGTTGAAATCTTTAAGGCAGGAGGGGCAAATCCCTCGGCGCGTGTTATCTAAAGGCTCTCTCTTGTATGTAAACGATGTCATAATCTGCTCCGTTGTTGCGTTGTCCATGTAATTATAATGTGGTATTAGCGCACAAAGTGCAACAATAAAACGCGCCGGAAACTAAATAAAACCCACTGAAGCTTGAATTAAGTACGTTGCGGCCTGGATAAAAAGCTTTCGCCCTACACCGAAAGAGTTGATTTTCGGTGTAGGGCGAACAAGGTGGGGAGGTGTATAGTGGGTAGGCTATGCCGCGAGGGCAAATTCCGCTTCAAAGAACTCTTGGGTCTTGCGGTGGCGTCCAATGGATTCGCCCGCCGGTCCGTGCTTCATTGCTTGGGTGAATGCGCATTGGAGGCCCCAGGCAGACGCCACGCCGTGCGCTTCATGCGACGGGTTGCGGATCTCTTCTAGGACGATGCTTTCTTGCTGTGGTGCAAGAATGCCTTGGTAGCGGGCGTATCCGGCCAACTCTGCCATGCGCCGCTCGTCAAGCTCAATACTGTTCATTTGCTGGGCTTGGTTCATCGCCTTCTGGAAATTAGCGCCGCCTCCTTCTACGCAACGAATAACAATGGTTTCCAGCTCCGACCAGATGTTCGTCGTATGCTTACGAAGCTCCATCACGTCTCCAGCCATTTGGCCATTGTCGCAAATGAAGCAGCTCGCTCCGCCGAGCGCCGCTACAGAGAGGCTCTTGTTGTAGCTGTTTCTCCAGGCATACATCAGGCCGGAATCAAAATTCCGGTCATAAAGAGCTTCGTTCTTTACAACAATTTGGCCAAACATCTGCTGGTCTTTTTGGGATAAACCAAAAGTGATGTCTAAATCGTCATTCTCTAAAGAGTGCGTGGATTTTACGCAATCAATAATCATGCGACTCAGATCGCCGTTAGCGACAGGCATATAACGCCCCTCTGCTTTCGGAATAGGTACGGAGCAGATCTCTTCGAATGTGGCTTGTTTTTCTGTGCAGATTGTCATCTTGTTTCCCCTTGGAAATGTTTAAAAGTTTGTCTACAGGTTTTATTATAAGGTGGCCTTGCAAATATTGCAATAATTATATTTTAAAGAACCAACTATTTTTTCGCTAAAGGTACTTCTTGTCTTCCCAGGGCTTTGAGAGCGTCATGTACTTTCGAGGGATGCCGTTTATTAACATGGCGTAAGACGTGGACACGGAACCTGCCGCAGCGATAGCGATGTCATAAGAAGTGCCTGTAAGTTTGCTCAAACCGATTACCATTAAGGTGGGTCCGAACGCGGAGCATAGGGTTGCGATAAGGTTGTTGTCTTTCATTGTCTTACTCTTTCTTCGATGTCGTAAGCGATTTCACAATTGTCATCGCAGTTGTATCGATTCAAATAAATTAGTCCGTAGGAGATAGTTTCTATTCCGATGTCCATAAGGATGCCCCTGGGGTCAGGCTTCGTGCCCCTGTAGAGCTTGCCCGCCGCTGCCACCATTCCCGTCTGGGCTAGTGCCACGCCAAGGCAGCAATCTTTACAATTATCTGGGCTGGTGCGTCCTTTACAGAACTCGCTACCTTTTCCTTCAGCGGGTCCATAGTAACGCTTGAGGCCCTTTTCTTTCTTGGGCGGTCTACATCTCGAAGGCATGTCACCGACCAGATAATCATTGCCTTCGTTGTGGTCAACTTCCCTGGGGTCTAGCCCGATGGGATAGTAATCGCCGCCCTGGCACATCAATAAGGCGGGGGTCTGCCCGTCTGGAACATCCCCCGCATCGTCGGGGAGCTGTAAACCTTCAACCCCCGCTGACGATAGATATCGCTCTATGCTGGACGTAGGCACACAATGAACCTTGTCCTCACTCTGTGCGACGCAGAGCTGCTGGTAACCGTCTTCGGCAAGAACGACTTGGCCAAAAATTAAACTCAAACCCAGAGGGAAAAGAATTCCCCCTCCTGACTTCTTTTTCTTTTCCATTAAAATTCCCCTTATGAAATAGGATGTTCATAAGAGGATAATGGGATAATATTGCATATAGTGCAATAAATAAACCTGGGCTCAGAAAATAAAAGTACAAACCATTAATGTCTTATAGAATACAGAACGGCGCAGAGTTCTCTGAACCTAGCTTTACGACTCTGTGGCCTTCTTCCTTTGCCTTCTTAAGGTAGTGGTAGACCGTTCTTTTGGGCAGTTCCAGGCGCTCGGTTAATTGGGGAATCGTTATCCCCTTCTTCGCCTTAAGTAACTTAAGCATCTTCTTGAATGCGAGTTCGTTACTAGGCCTTCCTGGGGATTTCTTAATTACTTTTCTTTGCATCTTTACTTCTTTCCTGTCACGAATTTTCTTCTGCCGTTTGCCCACAAGCCAATTCCGACCGCGTCAATTAGGTTATGTCTCAAAGAAGGCGGGCATGGTGCGACCTTTACTTGTCGCAACTCTTCTTCTGTTAGCTTTGAAAGCGTTCGCCTGTTACATACATCTTTAGGCAATTGACCTTTCCACTTAGCGGGAGGCACCAAAATAAATTTTGCGAAGTCGTAATAGGAAACCACCGCCCCTACCACACGAGCCACCGCCAGAAGTGAGTGGGCGTTGATGGGGCTTCTTCTGTAGATTTGTTGGTCTTCTATAATTAATTGACTCACAGTAAACTTCGGCAAAGACTTCACTGTCTCAACCCAGTCCTGGCCGCGAGCTAAACCGCAAATCTGCAACTCGTTATCTTCCCAAAGAGCCCAGCCCATGTCTTTCGTTCCCGGGTCTATGGATAGGTGCGTCATGGTGAATCGTACCACTTTTCGCAAAAAAGAATCTACAGGATTTGCAAAAATTCGGCGCAAAAATAGGCGCTCGAAGTACGGTACTCCCGAAATGACTAGGCTGCTGGTTGCCATAATTTTAACTCGCCTCGCGGCGTTCGCGTTTCTTCGGCGTCTTTGTACCAGCGGTTCATTAAAGCGACGTCGGTTTTGATAGGGATATCCGGTGTGTAGGCCTGCATACTTTTCCGCATAACTTGCGCCAGCTCTTCGGCTGCTTCTGGGGCACGGTCTTCGGGGCTTTCGATTATGATTTCGTCGTGGATGAACATAACGGGGCGAGAACCATATAGGACTGATTTAGGGTCTGAATAGCATAGGCGCGACACGTTGAAGAGCGCGTACTTTGCTCCGTCGGCTGCCAGACCTTGGAAGTATGAATTACAGGCTTGGGTGAAAGAAACGTTTCCCCTGACTCTGTTGCTGATGAACTGTTTTATCTTGCCTGTATATCCGCTTCCCTGGATCTGGTTTCCGACGAAGTTAAAATATTTTTCCATCTCTGGCCAAGCCTTAAACCAATTATTCTTTAAGGTTTTGGCCGCAGTCTCACCAATTTCAAGGCCATATCCTTTGGCGTATGACCGAAAGGATTCGGAGCCCATGCCTCCGGGGTAGCCGAAGTTCGCCACTTTGGCCATCTGCCGAGTCTTTTTAATCTCCTTGGCGATAGCGGGATCGGGCGACTTCGTTCTTGCAACGGCTTCTTCGTAAGGTATGTTGAGCAGCACCGACGCGAAGTGAAGGTGGAGATCTGCCCCTTCTCGAAGCTTCCTGGCCATATTGCAATCTTTAAAGAGCCAACTATTAATCTGGGCAAGTGTACAGAGTTCGAGTGTTGAGTAATCACAAGCGGCGAACAGGTGTCCTGGCCTTGGTACAAAGCATTCCCGGAGCCCGGTTGCTCGGTGGGGGTTCTGTAGGTTAGGCTTCGAACAGCTTGTTCTTCCGCTCTCGACTAGACAATGAAACGACGCCTGAATGGGTGTTTTTATGTCTGTCCCTTGTAATAAGTAACGAGACCAGACCGAATCCAATTTTTGGGCCTTAGAAAAATCTACCAGCAGCCCCAGTTCGGGATCGAGGGTTTCCCGAAGAGTGGCTTCGTCCGTGGCGACATTTCCTTTGTCGGTGAGTTTAACATTCTTTTCCCCGCTAAACTTCGACACCCGTTCCCTGACAGCTTTCAGGTTCTTGGTGCCATCCACTCTCATAAGGCCTGAGCGGGAAAGCTTTTCCCGAAGCACGGCCATTGAATCTTTAGCTTCTCGGGTAAAGTGATCGACCTTTTCCTTGTCAGTAACAACTCCCCAACAAGACGCGAGGTGAAGCGCCCAGGCATATGAGGTCTGTGGTTTTGAATCTGTGACAGGGCCTTGGGCAGCGAACACTTGGTAGGTGGCTTCCGCGTCTTTGATCGCGTACTCTTTGGCGTCGCTGGGCCAGTCCTTGAGATCAACGTTGAGAAGCTCCCCGTATCGAAGCCGCCAAGTATCTTCTCCTTTGGGCATACTCATTCCAAGGTGCCTGCTTGCCAGAGACTGGAGCGTATAGCCCCCGGTCTTCCTCTTAGTCCAGAACGATCCGTCTGCAATGTCTAGCAACTGTTGGCGGATCTTTGTGTCATCGATACTGCCTTGTTCGTAAGCCCGGAAGATTGTTGGGAGCCATGCGGGGTGGTGGGCCGCCAAGACAGCCATGTCGTAGGCTATATTATGCCCAACAATCCGAACGGCGTCCTTGTGTTCCGATGCGCCCCAGAGCCACTGCCCGATGGTTCGGTTCAGTTCTTCGGGAGTCTTGGCGATGCCGGAAACTATTTCATTCCCGCTATCGGGAACCACTGCCCAAGACAAGCAGACAAGCTTCGGCGCTAAACACCCAGGTCGAATCAGTTCCGTTTCCGTATCTATCGCGACCGTTATTGTATTCGGTAAGTGGCTCATATTTTCCCCGTTTCGATGGTGCCGGGTCCTCCCTCCGGAAGTCGCAACAACGGAAGGAGGGAGGTAAAGGACCCCGGCGAGCCTAGCTCAACTCTTTACGATGCCAATCGGAACTCAGTCTCGGTGTAAGACTTGCCGTTTGGTTTTTCATCAGCGTAGGCGCGCAGAGATAAGCGTTTCCCGACCAGCGGCTGCTCTTCGCCGGACACGTATTCCATGACCTCTTCGGTCACTTCTGTTGGTGAGCATTCCATCGCGGTGGCGACGAAGCCCTTCGTGTCTTGAAGGAAATATTTCTTATATTTGTTCACCATCTTCATCCAGGCCATTTTTTCCCCTACCCGGAATTGAGGGTTGTCGGATTCAATAATCTCGAATTCGACTACGAAGTACGGCTGCCCCGTCTCTGCCTTCGTGCCTGACTTTACCTTAACGACTTCCCCGATATAGTTACCAGCTTCAACATAAGGTGTCTTTTCATGTACTTCTACTTCTTCGATACCTGCAAAAATTCCCATAATTCTAATTCTCTTTCTTAATTCTAAGCCCGTGGGCTGGTTATAAATTACGACATCATACGATTGTCGCAAAGTTCAATTTCTGGCGTTGCCATGTGCTCTGTTCGATGTACTCGCTGTTCGATTGCGCCTTGCCTAGCGCTTCCCGAAACTCTGGCGAGTGTTGGTAGACCGTGACTTCCACTTCGTCGGCCTCCTGTCCAGGTCTATGAGTCCTGCCTAATAACTGTTCCCAAGTGGCGCCGGAAGGGGAAGGGGCCAGAACGAGGTTCTGGTGGTAGGCTTGGAGGTTCGCGCCTACACCGTGCGCCCTTACGCTGGCGAGTATTGGGCCACCTTCTTGTAGGCGCTTCTCTAGACCTTTCCCGTCGCCATTAAAGAGCGGCCAGCCTGTAAGAAGCTCTAGTCTTTCCCCGACGGCCTTCTGTTCAAACCAAACGAGAACGTTTCTGTCTTTTGCCTCAGTCATAGCGTCTTCTAGAAAGCTATTGCAGACCCATTCGGAAACTGTTTTCGGGTTGGCCCTGTCCTTTATGGTTTCCCAGACAAGGAACTCTGGCGAGTAGAGTTCGTCATTCTGGCAGGCTTGCACTACAAGAAGTTCGGTATCCCTTTTCGCGTCTCTCCGGGTGATGCGCCTTACGTAAGATCTCCAAGCCGAGCGGGCATCTAGCCACTCCTGGTCTACTGGACCGTCCCATTCCCATCGGTAATAGAAACCTTGGCTCAGCTCCCGCGACTTGCGCCAGTAGTCTACCGCGTCCGTCACTTCCTCCCCGTGAGGCGTGACCCAATTTGTTCGTAGGTTTTCTAGAGCTTCTTCCGCTGGGGCAGCTAAATTGATCGAACGTTTCTTAATTATAAGTGATGAGCCTATCCCAGTCTGTTGCGTAGCAATGACTCCAGGCGTTTCGATTAAGCGCTTTCGGAACCCGTCTCGGCAAACATGTAGAAGCTCTTCCCGGGTAAGGCTGCCCAAAGCCGTGGGGTCCTGTCCAGTGAACCTTTTAAGTGCCCCTGGCGGCGGGCGTTCCCAATCATTTATCCCGTCATCTAAAGCCATTGCCCAGTCGTTCATCTCCTGCCAGCCTAGCGGAACAGGTGCTTGCTCTTTTAAAGCGGCGAGCAGTAGGTGCCAGTAATCCTTTAAGCTCTTACGGGTAATGGTGCCACTAAGGCCTACGAACTTGGTTGTGGGGTTGTCTCGGAAGTAACGAACGAGCCTTCCGGTTCTGGCGGATGTTCGATTCGATATCTTGTGGCACTCGTCGGCCACTATGAGGTCTGGGGCATAGTCTTGTAGAAGAGAGTATTGGTTCGATAAAGCGTGGAAGCTTTCTATTCTTAAGTCGTCACGAATGCGCCAATGCTTCTTCAGCTCCGGCAATCGTTCTTCTAGTGTGACTTTCTTTAATGCGGCGGGCACCAGCAGCAAGGGCCTGTCGCAAGGGATTACGGTAGGAGCCAGAAGACTAATAAGCGTCTTTCCGTGTCCGACACCTATCGATCCCAGGAGCCCGTGGTTCTCTGCGGCTTCGTATAGGGCTAGAGCTTGGGTTGGCCAAAGTTCCATCTTACCTGTGTGGCGAGAAAGAATTTCAGTCATGACCCTTTCGTTCTCCAGGCGCTCCGACATGTGAGCGGGGTCCCTCCGCTTCAACGCTTCTACTCTTCGGAAGCACTTTGTTCTAACTGGCAATCTCATACAATAACTCTAAGGCATATTTGCACAAAGTGCAAGCAATGGTGGAGTCGGACGAAAATTAAATTCAGGTAGGGGCCTGAGTTTAAGTAACTAGGTCTTCGCCCGACCCCATAAATTATCTAGTTCCACGCACAATTTGATCGGCCAACGCTTCGAGCGCTGGGAGAGCGTCTTTGTGTAGCTGGTTGTCCGTTGTCATGTAGTAACTTCCTTTCAAGGGCTCTTCCAGCTCTAGCAATTCCTTGAGCTTGACGCACAAGGCTCCAGCCCCTTGCCCGTACTCGATAGAGCGGTAATGCTTAACCTTGTTGTCGGAGGCGGCTTGCTCTGCTGCCGACTCTAGAATCTTGTTGACTGAGGTGGCTCCGTTGTCAGGAATGCAATTAATGTAGAGAACCAGGGTGTCTTCTACGGACTTGGTAAAGCTCAGACCTTCAACACCCGCTTCGAGCGTCGTGGAGGTTCCTACGCCGACATCCCCAGCCTGCGCGATAACTTTCTCGGGTCCCTTTAATTCAACCGGTGGTGTTTGTGGCGGGGCGTCTACAACCTTCTTTCGGTTCTTAGAACCTTTGGGTCGTCCTTTGCTTCGGGACTTGGTTACTTGAGGAACGTCTTCACAAGCCACAGTTTCCACGGGTTCCGGTGCCGGTTCGGGTGCTGGTTTTATTTCTACAGTCGTTGGCGGGTTTATCGCCGCATGAAGTGCCTGCACGTTGTTCTCGACACCATTATCTTTCATCTTCTTTAATCTTGATAGTAAGTCACTCATCTCTTGTCCTTCTTCTTTAGCGGCGCAAATTTCGCCAAATTCACATCCTCCGAACATCCGACAACCGGGGTTCGGAAAAGGGACGTCGATCTCTAGACCGCTCCCCTTGGTTTTTTTTATTTCTAAAAGCTCTTCGCCTAAGACCTTGAGCTTCTCGTATTGTTGGTCCACTTGTTTCTTGTTTAAAAGGACGCTCACCTTACGCGATGCCGGTGCGCCTTCCATCAAGTAATAGACCCACCGGGCCTCGATAACATCGAAACCATACTCGTCCATCATTGCCTTGGCGTAGATAATGCCCTGGGTGTCCGTTTTTAGTTGGTGGGGTTTCATCGACCAGTAGAAGCTCTTCGTGCTCTTGTGATCTAGGACGACAAGGGTATCGCCAGTCGGGTCCACACAATCTATGAACCCTCGCCAATGAACATCCCCATCTTTAAATAGAAATGAATGCTCAACTAAAAGATCTGGCGATGGTTTGGGTAGGTGAGGAATCCCCGACATGAAGCGGTTTCCTATGTCGTTGTCCGGGGGCACGGTCCCGTCGCGCAACCAGTTTTCCCCTACCGTGTGAAGAGCCGTGCCCTTGGCTTGGCTGGCGGTAGACGGTGAGCGTATCTTGTCCAGGTATCTAAACCCCCAGAGCCTGAGGCATTGTTTAGCCGTGTTGGCTTGGGAGGGACTACAGAGTAACGTGATTGGTTCTTCCATTAGAAGGGTACTCCGCCAACGATGTCGATAATGTTCTGCTGGCTCATTCGGCCGTGGGCTTCCGACCAGTTGGCCAGAAGTTCGGTGTCTATTTTGTAGAACCCTCTTTGCTGACCGCCTACCTTCTTTCGCTTATAACTTTCCTCCCCGCGAGCGGTGAGCGTCTTTAAGGAGATGCCAATCGCCCTGGCGGTAAGCGGGTTGCCGTCCATATATAAAGTCCAAGCTTTCTGGATCGCGTAGGCGTTGGCCCAGATGGCTTCTTCCTCCAGCACAACAAGGCCATTGAGCCTGGGGCTGTTTTGGAACTGCTCGGGATTGGAAAGGTATTCGATAAACCATTCGCAGATTAAAGCGGTTCGCTCGTTGTTGATTGAGATGTTAAGGTTCGCCTCGCCCAAGTTACCTTCCACGATGAACCTTTTCCCTTCTTCTATTTCCCAGTTCTCCGAGAGCCATAAGCAGTGTTCCGAAATCTTGTAATCAAGTAGAGCGTCTTTTTCACTTTGTGGCAGGTCTTCTAAATAGTCTGCCGCTGTCTTGTCACAATTAATAAAGAGAAACCGCTCGGCGATAGCGTCTAAGTCCTCTACGGTGTGGTCGCCTTTCAGGTCTAGGAGGTGCGGAGTGTTCGCCAGCATAATCAATCGGACGGCTCCGTAGAGCGACGCTTCGGGCCTATACTTGCGCCTAAGAGTATGGTTCTTCGAACCAATAAGCTCACGAAGCTTGCCAGAGATATCCCTAACGTCAGGCAGATACTCGTCGGCGACCACTAAGGGCATTCGAGCGAGCCTTTCATTAAAGGAATCGAGAGCCACATCAAGCGGCGTGATGTCCCGTAAACCCCAGAGGGCTGCCAGCCCATTACACAACAAGGTCTTCCCGACGCCTTTCGCGCCCCACAAATACAGAGCGCAACACTGTCTGCCCAGCTTAGGAACAGCGGCTACCCAATCAATCAACTTCGCGGCTTGTTTTCCTCCCATAAGAACAAGCCATTTCTCAACGGTGTCGTGTCTGGTTGCTACAAGCTTCGGGTTTCTCCTTGCGGTTACTTCAGTGAGCTTGCCTGTTTCTGAATCATAGAACGAGTATTCATCTACAAGGCTGGCCTCTACTTCCGTGATGATAGTGCCGTACTGGCTACACAGATCGACATAAGATTTGATGGTGCGTTGGCCCCTGCCCATAGGTGGGTTGTAGGCGCTCGCCCCTTGGATCGGACTTAAGTATATAGGGGAAAGAGCCCGGGCGTCCTCTTTGCCGAACGGTCCTTGGTAGCCTGCCAAGTTTAGAAAATAAGCTGTTCCGTCTTTGTAAGTGACCCAACGATTGGCCAAGTCATCAACAGAACACTTCTGCATTCTGGCAAGGTTCTCCAGGTCGTCGCGAGTGTATTGGTTGTCATTGCCGTCACCTCTTGCTGAGAACATGGTTCGGGATTGTTGATTCTGGCGTCGTGTTTCCCTGTCATTGACTACGACTTCAGCCTTCTTCTTTGCCCTGCCTAGCTTGTATTTGATTTCGCTCAAGGTGCCTTCGACCCCTCCTTTTAATGGGTGGGCTTCGTGCATGATGGATAGGCTTGATCTAAAAAGCTCCGTCGTTCTTTCGGCGTCCAGGGAAGGCCATATCTCGGCAAGTGTTTCGCACAACAGGAAGCGGGCGTTCTCCCTCCCGCCTTTATCCGCAAACGATTCGCCCTTCCCTAGAGAACGAAGCATCGCTCCGATAATCCTATCGCGGGAACCTGACCACCTAACCCGCCGCCTTCCCTCTTCGGCTACGAGTTCCTTGGTGATAAGAAAGCGGGTTGGGTTGTTTGCGCTGGGGCAGGGGGTTGCCATTGTCGTTGCCATTGCCGTCAACTCGAACCCTGACGCGTCGAGCCATTGTCCCTTGTGGTGTAATGTTAAAGCGTGCTCGGCTCTGTTTGCTGGGTGGCTGTGGACGTAGAACATTCTGGCGATGTTACATGTCTGGGGGTCGTTGTGGCCGCCTATCAACTTGTTGAGGTGCCACCAAACGGGATTAAACTTTTCGGGCTCGACGGGTTCTTTTAAAGGTAAGACGATGCGAAGCTTCGTGGCTTCCGGCCCGTGGTTGTAGGATGTGTAGAGGACGTATTCATAAGGCTCTAGCGCTTCGATAACCGTGCCCAAGGCTGTATCGTCCAGCCCGTCCAGGTCCAAGCCCATCGCCTCTATCGCTGTTACTTTGTCATTCGCGTGGGTTTCCCCGGAGGGGATGTTGCCAAGCACAATGGCCCAGGTATCCTTATCGTTTACGATGTGGGGCTTCTGAAGTTCCTCGGACCAGTATGCCCAATCTTTTGTTACTGGGTTTGATGAGGTGTCGAATCGGTTCTTGTATACTGAGAAAGTTAAATTTCTGTCCACGTTGCCCCCGTTATTTGTTTTGGAATATTTACACTATCCGCAAGAATAGGACAAGGAGGGATCGGTGAAAAGTTTGCAGGAACTCTTCGATTCCGTACTAGGAGATAAATTGGTCTGTCGTGAATGTGGGATAATGTCCTACACATTAAATCTTTAAATAAAAAGTAGTCGCTTATGTAAACCATTGGCGGGGCCTGTTACATGTAAAAGGGGTTCGGGTGCAGGATAGTTCATGCAAAAGAAACTCCAATGTTTCCCACTGGTTGGCGTGGATTGCAGGATTGCAGGTACTTTTAATTAATAATATATTATATAGTGTTATGTCATATCCTACAGAATAACAGATAACAGAACAGACAGTCCTATAGGGGTTTCTACAAAGTTCCTGCATCCGTTTCCTCTTCAACGTAGATAACTTTCCCCTCCCTATTAATTACAATCGACGGGCACTTCATAGCGCTCAAAAGGTAGAGCAGTTTGCTGTCACCCATCTTTTGAATGCCGTCCAAGACTTGGTTGAGTAAAGCAGCCAAGCGCTGGCCTGTTTCTATTCGGGCCGCGGCCCGATTCTCTAAAACCGACATCGATTTTTTTAAGTCGGCAATCGTTTTTTCTTGTGCGGAATACTCTTCTTCCAGCTTGTCCAAGTAAGTTCCGGCAGTAATTAGCTCGTGAAAAGCTTGCACAGAATCTTTCCTATTAAAGCACTCAGGGCAGGTTTTTTTTATCCTGTCTAAAACGTCTCTCATTCCGTCCATGTTCTCTGTAGAAAGATGTCTTTCTTTTTCGTCGTCAGTCATCTTAATTTTCCTAGGTAAAAATTAGCTTAAAAAATCCCTCATAGATTTAGTTTAGGATATTGTTGCACATTACGCAAATAATAATCATTTTTAAAATCGTTTTTTTATTTTGCCCGGCCCGGCCCGGCCTGAATTTTTGCGCGCGCGCCCGCGCGGCCAGGGTCCGAAAAACGCAGTATTTATCGGATCTCGAATCGAGTCGATCCCTCCC
>TARA_R110000824_G_scaffold44202_3_pt1 | contig 17567 bp, 24 predicted proteins | sample TARA_R110000824 | Tara Oceans TARA_R110000824 (sample SAMEA4397747) | marine metagenome | biome: Polar Biome; feature: [MES] marine water layer (ENVO:01000295) within the mesopelagic zone...; material: water (ENVO:00002006), including particulate matter (ENVO:01000060) such as......
GTTGTTATACTGTTCAGCTTCAGTGCTTGCCCTGTTGTCGCCCTTAAGCAGCCTAGTACGCTTGAGACAAGTGGTGAAAGCGCACTAGGTTGCTGGTCTTACCTGAGCCTACGCTGCCCACCCGAAGCGTCGGGCGAATCGCCTTGACCTATGCGTAGCGTACCATTCTCGCTTAGCCCTATTGGGTGAATGTCTTCGTCGTCTCTTACCATCTGGCATATTAGCCTCCATTGTTAACTGTCCAACGTTTACCATTAGCATCAGACGATAGCCTTACAAGCTCACGGCTACTGATATGACGGGGGCGAATCAATGCACCACTATCATAACATGCCTGACGTAGGGCAATATGTAATGAGCCTACCCCACCACGTACCACAGGGGCATCAATGGGGGACGTACCAATAGGGGCTATCCACCATTCACAGTTACTAATGTCATTCTCATTGATAGAGAACCAACAGCGTAAGCCCTTAGCCATTAGCCTATTAGCTAATTCACACGCACGGGCTACATCATTCTTATTTACTTTAAATTTCATATTCATTTGTCCTATTTAACCTAGTTCTAGTTAGTGCTGCCCTTGAACAGCTTACTTCGCCTGATACAGTGAAGGCGAGTAAGCTGTTGGTATTACCTTATCCCCAAGGGTGCTACACCTTAGTAACTCTACTATGATGTAGTGTAGTGTGCGTATCTTCTTTACCTAGCACACGTACAACGAAATTCTTTTCATCATTGAATTGTGATATGCTTAGCACACGTCCCTTGATTACAATATCCTTATCACCATTGAATGCAATCCATTGTACTTTATCATTCACTTGGATATCATTATTCAATTCATTCATTAGCTCACCTATATGGTAATCGTTAGTTTCTTCTATATGTAATTGTGTATTGAATTTGTTCATGCGTTGGCTACCTCTTTATTGTGTAGTGTACATTGTTGATCAGTATCTAATACTGCTAAGGTGTCAACGTATACCGTTTTACTATCGCCTGATACGTATACGGTAGCTATTACGATACCCTTATCGTTACGTATCATAACCATCTGAGTAACCTTATCGCTACCCTTAATTGTAATGTTATCATTCATCTTATTCTCCTTAGTAATAACCTTTATCATGTACTTAGCATACCATGCTTATTATTGTGTGTCAATAGGTTACCTATTACAGATAGCATTAATACTATCATTAAATACTAAGCTAAATATAATAACGGTAGGCATAGCGAAGACAGTAATAACTAACATGTTCATCATTCAATTTCTCCAGTAAAGTAATAACGTTTAACGTGTCCTCATTCTATTACATATATCGACATATAGCAATAGCATACCCCATGTTTATTTTAGATTATATCAATATTTATCAGGTTAAGTTTTAGCTGATTGATCTCGACGATGTGGATAGTTGTACTAAGACGGTGGGGTTTTTTGTTCATTTCATTGATACTTAATCTATATCAAAAATTGCGGGGTGGTGAAGACACAACTGGCGGGACGTTTAAGAGTTGTATTAGCTAAACTACCAACATCGCGGTTTAGACAAACCGATCCTGTAAGATACGCACTATCACCCTAGCCATGTAATCGCCGTAGAACATGAGCGTAAGCACAGTAACCACGAAAACTACATCTAGCCACACGCCCAGAGAGACGCCCGAATCTTCATCGAAGTCATCTGGAACTTTAGGTGGCTCGTATGGGTTGCTCATCTTTCCACCATTACTGTCTTTGCGGCCCCAACTACAGTAATTCTTTTTTGCTTCATTGTCGCGCACAGAACAGTCGCTAGATTTAACATGAAGTCATTCAGTTGCCTTTTGGTTCTACTGATTTTGGGGTAGTTTATAGTTGATACCCTCCACCCCTCCTCACGATACTTAGAACCGCATATAAACTCTACGCTTGTGATACACACGGGGACGATATAGCTATATTCGTCTTGGAATACCTGTACCTCTCGCACTAACTCGTCATACGAGATTGGCTCCTTCGTATCTTCGTTAATAGAACCTAAATAAAGCTCTATATTATGCGTTCTCTTGGCTTTCACTAATCTCCCGCTTATTGCCCTTTTTTGTCATAGCAGTTTCGGGATCAATACCCTTATTGAGCCTGTTATAGAAAGCTGCATACGATACTTCACACCGTGGGTCGTCAACCCACTGCCCAACATTCTTTTCTTCCCCAAACGCTGCGATCTTTACATTCGACTTCATGTTGTTAGCGTTTTCTTTTGGGGTCATCTCTCGCAAATTCCCACGGGTGTTGTTCAACCTGTCATTATCTGCGTGATCAACGAACACGTAGGGGTTCTGCGTCCCCAGAACCATCCTATGCATCGCTGTGTGTCGGCCCTTAACTTTAGTCACGGCGTAACCGGCTTTGTTTAAATGCCAACTGTGTTGGCTGATAAGGGGATAATCCTCAACACTGACTTTTGCGAACTGACCAGCGCCTAAAACTCCACCGAGATATATCTCTGTATGTTTATTCGACATTTTTTCTATTCCTATCTATATGACATCTACCACGACCTTGTACTTTATGAATCCCCATCTTATACCTAGCTTTACGAACTTGGTCTATAGTAACCACCTCTGTATTACCAAGATCATACCTAATTCGAGTCAATTCATGGGCTACATCAACATCTTTCATGATGTTTGCCATCCCTTTAATAAACTCTTTTTCATTGTTGTTTAGCTTCATATTGATTTTCCGTGTATAATCATAATACTGGCGACTTTTATTTTAAGCTCATAGAAAGGGGTAATACGTGACTAATATTTATGACGTTCTCACTCAGCTTCACACCAAGGCTACAGCAGCCACAGAAGAAGCGGTAGCAGAAGAACTAAAAAAAGAAGATCCACCGGCAGAGAAAGCCTCTGCTGTACTCAAAGGGGGAATCCCTCTTGATGTTAAGGTTAATTACAAACAGAACCTATCAGAAGAAGTCGATGAAAGTACCAAAGGGAATGACTCAAAGCGAAGTTCTCGACGTAATAAATAGAATATGTGATAGATACGCTTACAAATTCAAGTTTGGTTACTTTGAACCGGATGATATTCGTCAAGAAGCCTTTATAATTGCCATTGATGCACTTGAAAGGTACGACGAAAGCCGTCCACTAGAAAACTTTCTTGCTGTTCATGTAAAAAATCGCTTAAATAATTTTAAGCGTGACAAGTACTATCGTCAAAACAAGAAAGATAAAGACGATAAGCAACAACAGTTGAACAATAGCAAGAAATTCTTGATGGAACCTCTCGATATCACTAACATTCGAGATGAACAAGAAAAGAACATGCGCCTCTCAGATGACTTTATTGAGGCCATCGCCAACCAAGAACTACTAGACATCATAGATGAACACCTAGATGTAAGCCTTCGGTCAGACTATTTACGCGTAAGGGATGGAACATACGTCCCTAAACCGAGAAGACAGCAAATCATAGAAGAAATAGTAGAAATACTAAGAGGTCATGGTTATGAAGAAGGGTAGATTTTCTAAGACAGAGCAGGAGTTCATCAAAGAAAACCACAAAAAAATGTCAAATCTGGAAATTGGCACTCATTTAGACCGAGATCCTGTTTCCATAGAGTCTTACGTGAAGGAGAAAATCGGGACAGCCCTGTTGGACGACCGTGAGATCGAAGCTTTGCACGATTTACAGAGCCGTCCTTTCTGGAAAGACCTCCAAAAACAGTTTTCAGAAGAAGAATTACAATCTTTGCTCTATCACTGGAGTCGAATCATCACTCAATTCCGCGATGATGTACTTCCAACGGAAGAATTGCAAATAATTGACGCTATCAAACTCGAAATATTAATGAATCGCGCTCTGATAGGTCAACAAAGCAACATGAGAGACATTAAAAGGAATGAAGACCTAGTAACTGACGAAAAAGGAAAAGCCCTAGAGATACAAGATAAGGACTATATCTTTAATTTAGAGCGTCAAGTTGCTGTTTGTCGAGCCGCCCAAGAGTCTTTGACCCGCGAATACAAAGATTTGCAAACCAAAAAGGCTTCCATGCTCAAAGACCTGAAGGCTACAAGAGAACAACGTATCAAAAGACTGGAAGATTCCAAGCAAACCTTTATTGGATGGGTAAGAAACCTCATGACTAACCCCGAAGCTCGCCGGGAAATGGGATCGAACATGGAAAAAATGCGTCTGGCAACCAATAAAGAGGCTGAAAGACTAACAGAATATCACAAATACGAAGATGGAACACTAGATCAACCATTTTTAACGCCCGATAGCGTTAAGGACGACTAATGAAGACTGATCTTATCATCAGTATGCACCGTACTGGCCATCACGCAGTTGCGGTTTGGTTATTACATCAAAAACGAGACATAACAGAGTTCTCTATCACAACCATATCTAACTGGTTGTTTGCTGTTGGTGACGACAAAGAATTGTTCATGTACGCCAACAACCCCTTTAAGACTGGCCCCAATGAACATCCCGATAAACAAAAGCTCCCACGAATTATCAATGATGTTAAACCGGAAGGTCTAATTGTTTCTCACGAACAAGACACCATCAAAGGCACTCTCGAAAAAGCCGGTCAATCTCCCTACTTATTTAATAAACCGATAGTAGTGATTCGTGACTTTAGAAACTGGGTAGCAAGCTGTCTCAAAATGGCCTTACGTGATAACAAGATCATAGAAACCATTGTCAACAACGACAAAGTTGCAGAATACAGAGATCACCTGATTAACTATTCCAAGTTTAACTGTCATTACATTCTGTTTAATGACTGGGCTACCAACAAAGCTTACAGAGAAGCTATCTGTGATGATCTGGGATATACATTCACCGATGCCGCAAAAGACCAACTGTCTATATTTGGAGGGGGAAGTTCTTTTGAAGGTATGCAACACCTTAAGACTGCCTCAAAGATGGATGTAAACAATCGCTATAAAGAAATAGAGACACACCCATACTTTGAAATGATGATGAGTAAACATAAAGATGTCCTCCAACTAAGCGATAACATATTTTAATGAAAACAGCAATCATATACGGTGTAACAGGACAAGACGGCTCATACCTATCTGAGTTACTATTATCTAAACAATACACAGTATATGGAGTAGCTCGTCGTTCTTCCCTTTCAAACACCACCAGAGTAAACCATTTACTAACACAAAAACAGTTTCATGTGGTTCAAGGTGACGTAACTGACTCCGGTAGTATCTACCGACTCCTAAACGAAGTTCAGCCAGACGAAGTATATAATCTTGCGGCACAATCTCACGTTGGCACATCATTTGGGCAACCACAACTAACTTGGAACGTAACCGGACAAGGATGTCTCAATATCCTCGAAGTGATTCGTGACATGGGGAACCGGCCACGGTTCTATCAGGCAAGTAGCAGTGAGATGTTCGGGGATCAATATAGTCTCTCTGGAGGAGAAAAATATCAAGATGAACAGACTCTTTTTAAACCTCAGTCTCCATACGCAATAGCAAAGCTGGCCGCTCACCACTCTGTAAGGCTCTACAGGGACTCCTACGGGGTTTTCGCCTGCGGAGGTATTCTGTTCAACCATGAGAGCGAAAGACGTGGAGAAAGCTTCGTGACGCGAAAGATAAGCCGCTACGTTGCGGATCTCTATTGGGCGACCCAAGAGGGTCGTAGTATTCCCAAACTTAAACTTGGGAATCTAACTGCCAAACGTGATTGGGGACACGCAGAAGACTATGTAAAAGCTATGTGGCTAATGCTACAATACGAAGAACCTATGGATTTTGTAATAGCAACAGGCAAGACGTATTCAGTAGAAGACTGCGTAAAAGAAGCATTTCAGTGTATAAATATTAATGAATACACTAATTATGTGGAAGTAGACCCAGAACTTAAGAGACCATCCGAAGTTCCTTACTTGAGGGGTTTAGCAAGAAAAGCAAAAAGAAGGCTTGATTGGGAACCAGTAATAAATTTTAAAAGCCTAGTAAACAGAATGGTGCAGTATGATATTCAAGATCGTAATAGACACGAAGAAGGCTCTAAATGCACTTAATAAATTAGACGTGTCGGCTGTTAAAGGGGTATATCATTTCTGGCAAGACGCAGAAGATCCAGACGCAGCATGTCATAAAGCTGTTCAACAACTTAAAGATCTCATAATTAGAATTAATCCTACTGAAGGGATAGTAGATTATTTGGAAGAGGATTTGATACACGATATTAGAGTAGTAAAATTGGTTAAAGTTAAACCTTATGCATAGGCATGAGAAACAGAAAGATTTATAATGAAAAATTTACTCACAATCCTCTTAATATTAAATATATTACTCACTATAGCCCTAGGTTTTATGTTTCATCAAACCAGAGAAGAAACAAAAGTCTTGATGTTGAAAATTGCTATGACGAGCGATCAGCCTAATTATCTCCTACATAGCGAACTTGAGATATTAAAAACGGGAAACAAAGAAGCGTTTAATATGATGTTAAGCAATCAGCAATTTCTAAATTTAGCATTGTTAAGAATTCATCATTTTGTAGAACCGCACAGTGATAAATTTTACAAGAACTGCCCAGACTGCCAAGAAGAGAGGGGAGAAATAGAAGAAGGAACTATAACCCTCACCCTTTCAGAAGATGGGTGATTAAAACAGGAAAAGGAAATGAGAGATTATAACGACCCAGTCTATAAGGAATGGCGCAAAAGAGTGTACATAAGAGATAAACGTGAATGTCAAATGCCCGGATGTGGATACAAAAAGGCCTTAAACGCACATCATATTATTAGATGGGCAGACGCTCCACACTTAAGATTCGACGAAGACAACGGCATTACTTTATGTTGGAAGTGCCACAAGGAAATTACTGGACATGAAGGACAATACGTCCCCTTGTTTATGGATATAGTAAGGAAAAATAATGGACAGAATACCAGCACTGATAGTAAGTAAGAACAGAGCGTCCCAACTCAGGCTCTTGCTTGAAAGCCTACAGTTTAATGCTACTGGGATATTCGACCCTTATGTAGTATTTACAACAACCACCCCTGAGTTTGAAAAGGGGTATCAATTACTCATCTCTGAGAAACTAGGTGCAACCTTTATTCGAGAGTCATACCTTCTCGACAATTTCTACAATTTTTTAAATAATTTCAGAGATGGCAGTTTCGCTTTGTTTATGGATGATTGTATTTTCTATAGACCACTAAGAGTTACCCCCAAAGAGATTACAGACAAGCTAGACGATGAAACGTGGTCTGTAAACTTAAGAGTTGGGTATAATACCACGGACGGAAGCGAAGTGTTAAAACCAGTTTCCGAAGATGAAACTTTCCTAAAGTATAACTTTAAAGACTATTCTGCCCTTAGTGGTTATGGTTTTTGTTTTAGTTGGGATGGGATTGTTTATAAGACCCAAAGCGTGTTGGATTTTTTCAATGGTGATCAGTTTATGAACACAAGCAATCAATGGGCTATACTACCACAAAAAATAGAGAACTTTTCAACTAACAATAGAGACCAAATACGACAAGACGCAGTTTATTGTCCACGCGAATCGCATGTGGTTTGCATGAACTACAACTCTACACATCCAATGGCTGAATTTAACGCGGCACCAATTGACGAACTGAATTATAGATATTTATCTGGGCAAGTTATTGATTTTAATAGTATTAATTTTGATGAGATAAAAACAACGCATGACGCAAGGCAGTTTGGTTTAAGGCAGATTAGATGAGTCAAAAATACGTAATACTAAAAGACACTAGAGAAAAAAACGGTTGGAATTTTAAATCTTCAGACAGGTGTTTAGCTGTTGCTAACTGGGGATTGAAAACCGGAGACTATACAGCTAAAGGGCTAGAAAAAGATCTTGTAATAGAGCGAAAGGCTTCTACTAGTGAGCTAGCTATGAATCTTGGTAAAAAGCGAAAAGCCTTTGAAGCCGAGATGGAAAGAATGTCTAGCTTTCGCTGGAAGTATATCATTATGGAATTCAGTATAGATGACCTAATGATCTTTCCAAAGAATTCAGGAATTCCAAAAAATCAAATGCAATACGTAAGAATGAACGGAAAGTTCATGTGGAAAAAATTACGCGAATACGAAGAGCAGTATGGTGTCGAGCTTATATTTGCTCTGGATAAGAACAACGCAGAACAAAGAGCTATGATTATATTCGATGAAGTTACGGAGATATTACTGCGTGAACATGCAGAGTGAAAACATAAAAGAAATTAATGACGCTTGGTTAAACATAGATCCTAATGCCAACATTATTAACCCCTTCGGCGTTCAGACTGAAGAAGAGTTTACAACAAAGCTAACATGGTTAATGACTAACCCTGAATACTTTTCTTTTATCTGTAAAGAAGTATTAAATATAGATCTGTTGCCAACTCAGGCTTTAATGCTTAGGGAAATGTGGAATAGAAAATTTCCAATGCTTATAGCGAGTCGTGGTTTTGGAAAATCTTTTATCTTATCTGTATATGCGATTCTTCGAGCTTTATTGCTACCGGGAAGAAAAGTTATTATTGTTGGTGCTGCTTTTAGACAATCTAAAGTTCTCTTTGAGTATATGGATACCATTTGGCGTAACTCCCCCCTGTTAAGAGACATTGTTGGGAGCGATGGTGGCCCAAGAAGAGATGTTGACATGTGCAGGCTTAAAATAGGCGAAAGCACCGTTACCTGTTTACCTCTCGGTGATGGCAGTAAAATTCGTGGTCAACGTGCTAATGACATTATCGCTGATGAATTTGCATCTATTCCTAGACAAATATTTGAAAACGTTGTTGCTGGCTTCGCTGCCGTTAGCGCTTCTCCTATAGAAAATGTTAGAAGGTTAGCCTCTAACAAGAAAGCTTTAGAGCTTGGAGAAATGACAGAAGAAGAAGCGAGAATGGTAGACGAAGGTGGAAATCAGATTATTCTTTCTGGTACTGCCTATTATGACTTTAATCACTTTGCTGAATATTGGAAGAAGTGGAAAAGCTTTATCAATAGCAAGGGCGATCTAAAGAAGCTTGAGGAAGTATTTGGTGAAGACGGGATTCCTAAAGGTTTTGACTGGACTCAATATTCAATTATTCGTGTTCCGTTTGAACTTTTACCTGATGGCTTTATGGATGTGGCTCAAGTGGCTCGCTCAAAGGCCACAGTTCATGCAGGAATCTATCAAATGGAATTTGGGGCATGCTTCTCCACTGATAGCAACGGGTTCTTTAAACGATCCCTGATTGAGTCTTGTGTGGTATCTCCGCAAAACCCAGTTAACCTCCCTAGTGGAGAAATAAATTTTCAAGCGGCTCTTAGAGGTAGTTCTAACTGTAGATATGTTTACGGTATTGACCCCGCTTCTGAAGTGGATAATTTTTCGATTGTTGTTATGGAAGTACACGAAGACCATAGTAGGGTTGTTTATTGCTGGACGACAGACAGGGGTAGACATAAAGAACAGTTAAAAGCCGGAGTTGCTGATGAGACTGATTTTTACTCTTACTGCGCCAGAAAGATTAGAGATCTAATGAAAGTCTTTCCTTGTCAAGAAATAGCCTTAGACGCTCAGGGTGGAGGTATTGCAATTATTGAAGCCCTTCATGACAAAGACAAGATTAAAGAAGGCGAGCTTCCTATATGGCCTACTATTGACGACAAGAAAGAAAAAGACACCGATGGCGAACCCGGACTACACATTGTAGAAATGATTCAATTTGCCAAAGCTGACTGGGTAGCAGAAGCTAACCACGGCTTAAGAAAAGACTTTGAAGACAAAACTGTTTTGTTTCCATATTTCGACTCTGCGACTTTGGGACTAGCTGCATCCGATGATAAATTAAGAAATAGGCTTTATGACACACTAGAAGATTCTGTCATGGAGATAGAAGAGCTTAAAGATGAACTTTCTATGATTATCATAACACAAACTACTACTGGTAGAGATAAGTGGGATACTCCAGAAGTTAAGCTTCCCGGTGGAAGAAAAGACCGCTTGAGAAAAGATAGGTACTCTTCTTTAATTATGGCTAACATGTCTGCAAGAAAGATATTGCGCACACCCCCACCTCGCGTTTATGATACTATTGGTGGTTTCGCAGGAGGTGTAATGGGTAAAACAGACGGGCCGGAATACGTAGGGCCATCTTGGTTTACAGAAGGAATGAGGGATGTTTACTAGTTTGGTGTATAATCAATTAGATTAATTTTTCAATCATTCCAATTACAATTCAATAGGTAAACAAATGGCCAAAGATCCAATTCAAGACCAACAAAAAGTCCAATCCTTTGTTACTTGGTCTGATGATTCTGGAAAGATGCAAGCTCTTGCTGACACTTCAGACAATATCGAATCTTATGATGGTATTCAAAAGGCCGCAGCTTATAACCGTAGGTCTTTTCTTGATATAGAACCTGATCGTTCTGTAAGAACTGGATTTACTAGACAGGACTACAATCGTTTTCGTAGTGCTGAGTCTGTCCCACAACGCCAAAAAGAAGCGATAAAAATGTGTATGTCTGCCTATGACAAGGTTGGCATTATACGAAATGTTATTGATTTAATGGGAGACTTTGCTGGTCAGGGCATAACCATTGTTCATCCTAACAAAAGAATAGAGAAATTTTTCCGAGCTTGGTTTAAAAAGGTTAGCGGTTTAGAGAGAACAGAGCGCTTTCTTAATACTTTATATAGATGCGGAAATGTAGTTGTAAAACGAAGAACCGCTAAGATAAACAAGAAAACAGAGCGTCAACTTAGATCCATGGGTGATACTGACATGGACATTATTGAACTTAAAGTCAATAGAAGAGAAATACCGTGGAAATTTGATTTTTTAAACCCCTTGTCTATCGAGGTTGTTGGAGACGAATTAGCTACTTTTGTTGGACAACCACGATACGCCCTAAAAGTATCCCAGATTGTAAGAAGATTAGCAAATAGAGGTATGGAAGGAAACACTTCTAGCACCAAGACTCTGACATCAATGCTTCCTCCAGATATCTTGAAGGCCATAAAAGATGGCCAAACTATGGTTCCTTTAGACCCCGAAAAGGTATCAGTCCATTACTATAAGAAAGATGACTGGCTTGTTTGGGCTAACCCCATGATTTACGCCATTCTTGATGACATCATCATGCTAGAAAAGATGAAGCTAGCAGATGTATCGGCTCTTGATGGTGCTATTTCTAATATAAGACTTTGGAGCCTTGGAGATTTAGATAACAAAATACTTCCAACTAAAGCTGCCATTAATAAGCTAAGAAATATACTAGCTAGCAATGTTGGTGGTGGCACAATGGATCTTGTGTGGGGGCCAGAATTAAAGTTTACAGAATCTAGTACTCAGGTATATAGATTTTTGGGGAAAGAAAAATATGAGCCGGTTCTCACTAATATTTATGCTGGGCTTGGTATTCCCCCTACCCTCACAGGTATGGCTAGCACCGGGGGCGGTTTTACTAATAATTTTATTAGTCTTAAAACACTCGTCGAAAGACTGGAATACGGTCGTCAGGTATTGGTGAATTGGTGGAATCAAGAACTAGAGATTGTTCAAAAGGCGATGGGCTTTAGACTGCCTGCTAAAATTCATTTTGACCAAATGGTTCTTTCCGACGAAGCTTCTGAGAAAAACTTACTTATACAGCTTGCTGATAGAAACGTTATTAGTTCTGAAACGCTTGTTGAACGGTTTGGAGAAATTCCTGAAATCGAGAAGATTAGAATTCGTCGAGAGGTAAAAGACAGGAAAGGCGAATCCATGCCACAAAAAGCTGGCCCATATCACAATCCTCAACATCGTAATGATCTTGAGAAGATTGCCCTCACAAAGGATTCTATGCAGCCAGAAGATTTTGGTTTAGTACCATCTCCTGATACGGGTGGTCATCCTCTCACTGATCCTCAAGATAGAAGAGACAAGATTAGCATTGAAGATCAAAAAGAGGAAAAAGAAGACAAGAGATTTGACAAGGAGCTAAAAAGAGAAGAGATTAAACAACAAAATGCACCTCCAGAGGAAAAATTTAATCCTACTGGAAGACCAGAAGATGGTAGACCAAAGAACTCTAAGGATAAACAAAAGAGAAAAGAAAAAGAAGTTAAGCCTAGACGGTCTGTCAATTCTGAGTTTGTAAATATCTCCCTATGGGCGACAAAAACCCAGAGCCAAATATCGGAAGTTATTAACCCCGCTATATTATCTCACTTTGGTAAGGGTAGCTTAAGGTCTTTAACCAAGAGTGAAACAGAACAACTGGAACATCTAAAGCTTTGTATACTTTGCAATATGGAGCCTTTTATGGAGATAACACCCGACGTTATAAGCGCCCTGCTTAATAGGCCGATTTCCATTGCTTCTAGTACCACCTCGTTGCTGGCAAAATTAAAAGAAGACTTCTTGAATAGAAATGAAAGAGAACCTAATATTGATGAGGTTAGACAGATCAACGTTTCCAGCTATGCTTTAAGTAAAACAGAGTAACGTTTTTAACAATTATTTTTGTTTATGGTGTATATTATTTTGAGGTGATACATGAAAATATATCAAAATGAAATAGATTCTGGTCTTGAAGATCAAATTAATGCTAATGCAAGCATTGCATATGCTTCCCCTGTTAGCACTTACATCCCAAGCGAAGGGCAAAAAGAAAGCATTGAACGATTAGTCATTGCTCAAGAAAAATCCATAGCTGATGATGATCAATTCGACCTTTATTATTTAAGTTCTATCTTAGTTTCAACGGGATGGAATAAGAATGATGATGTTTTCGCAACACAGGAAGTGTGGACTGCTAAGGATACTCCCGTAGATAAGCAGTTCAATTTTATGCACGATGAATCTGACATTATTGGTCACATAACGGGGAGTGTTGTTATAGACCAAGAAGGCAATGAAATAAATAGTATTGCCGGAAATAACAAGTTCGACATTGCAACAAGTGCTGTTCTTTACAATAGCTGGACTAGTCCAGAACTAAGTGAAAGAATGGAAAAAATTATCTCTCAAATTGAAGAGGGAAAATGGTTTGTTTCAATGGAGTGCCTGTTTAATGATTTTGATTATGCTGTAATTACACCTAATGGTGATCAAAAAGTTATAGCAAGGGATGAATCTTCGGCATTTTTAACGAAACACCTTAGAGCATATGGAGGAGAAGGTAAGTATGATGGATATACAATAGGGCGACTCCTAAGAAATATTGCGTTTTCTGGAAAGGGGCTTGTTAGCAATCCTGCTAATCCAAGAAGCGTTATTTTAAACGATGTTGACCCTTTCCAATCTTCGCAAGCAGAAGAAATAAATAACTATAGTTTTACTAATATGGAGAATAAAGATATGTCTGACGTTCTCAGAGAACAGGTAGAAGAGCTGAAGGCTGAACTGGCGACCGCTAAGAAGGCCTCTGATGCTCTTAAGGCTGAAATTACCAAGCAGAAAGACGAAGAATTTCAATCCAAGATTGAAGCTTTTGAAGCTACTGCTTCTGAAAAAGACGAAGCTATTGCTGAAGCCCAAGCCGCTGTTGAAGCTGCTGAAGCTAAGGCTGCTGAGTTAGAAGAAGCAATTGCTAAGAAAGATGAAGAGTTGGCCACGGCTAACAAAAAGATCGAAGCTCACGAAGCTGAAAAGAAATTGCTTGCTCGCAAGGGTTTGCTTCTTGAAGTTGGCCTAGAGGGTGAGGAAGCTGAAGCAACTATTGAGAAGTTTGCCGAAGCAAGTGACGAATTGTTTGGAGAGATTGTTGCCTTGATGAAAAAGAAGGGCGCACTTCCTCCATGGCTAAAAAAGGACGAAGATAAAGACGACAAAGACGACAAAGACGACAAAAAGAAGAAAGATGACGCCTTTGTTCGCCCGAAGTCGAAGTCAGAAGTAGAAGCTACCGAAGCTGATGAAGCTACGGAAGAAGAAACTGATGAAGCTGAAGCTGAAGCTCAAGCTGAAGTTCTTGAAGATGTAGAAGAAGAAGTTGAGGCTGCATTGGCCGACGCTGGTGATGACTCTTCGGAGGCATTGCGAGTAAGTGCTAGTGAATGGCTTGAAACTAACGTTCTTCGTTCAACGGCAACTCTTAATAAGTAAAATATGTTTTTAAGGAGACATTAAAATGGCTTTAAAAGCTGATAGAAACGAACTCGATGTAGATATTAGCTATTTCTACAACGCTGGCACTGCCGAACGCGGCGGTGTTGTGAGTCACACGGGAACAACCGTGGGTGGCTCTGGTGCAGCAATGGATCAAGCTGCTGCATTAGTATCATACAAGCAAGGCGCGGCAGGCGTAATTCCTGTAGGCGTTTTGCTTAATGACGTAGTTAACCTTGACCTCACTCGCCAGCATATCAACTGGCACAAAGATGAAGTCCAAAAGGGCGGTAAAGTATCCGTTCTTAAGAAGGGTTATGTTGTAACCAATTCGGTTACTGGTACGCCTAATACCGTTGGCGAACCCGCCTGTTTGGATGATGGTGGAGCTACTGGTAACTTCGAGCCTTGTGATGGATCATCCACCGACGTTCACGTTGGTCGATTCATGTCGCTAGCTGATGAAGATGGCTACTACAAAGTAGAAGTTAACCTTCCTGCGCCTACTGTTGGCGTGGACACTTAATAATAACCCTTAATAAGGAGACTATAATAATGAGTAGAATGACTAAACCTGATGATCATTTCATCGAACTCATTCAACGCTCCGGTAGCGCCGAAAAGAATGAGGCTCTTGCTGCACAGCGAGAACTCGCGGTTGCGCTGGAAAGCCCCCTTCGTAAGGGTGTTTTAGTCGGTGATGTGCTTAATGGCATCTTTGAAAAGATCCAGATGGCTCCCGGCTCTGCTGCTGAATTTCCACTTGACCTCTTGGCCCCCGGCACAGAGAACGATCATGTGGCTTACACTAATCCCGGTCACGGTCGTATTCCCGAACGTGCTGTTGAAGGCGATTACGTCATGGTTCCGACTTATTCAGTCGCATCCTCGATTGATTACCTTCTTCGGTATGCCCGCGAAGCCCGTTGGGATGTTGTGGGTCGCGCAATGCAAGTTCTCGAAGCTGGCTTTGTCAAGAAAATGAATGATGACGGATGGCACACTCTATTAGCCGCTGGCGTTGACCGAAATGTTTTGGTCTATGATGCCGACGCTGCTGATGGTCAGTTCACCAAACGTATCATTTCTTTAATGAAAACCGTTATGCGTCGAAACGCTGGTGGCAACTCCGGTTCTTTGAACCGTGGCAAGCTAACTGACGTTTACCTTTCGCCTGAAGCTCTTGAAGATATCCGCAATTGGGGTATTGACCAAGTTGACGAAATTACTCGTCGTGAAATCTATCAGGCCGGAGATGATGGCGCTGCAATCACCCGCGTCTTTGGTGTGAATCTTCACGACATGGACGAACTGGGTGAATCTCAGGAATATCAACTATTCTTTAGCAACCAGCTTTCTGGTAGCTTGAATGGTACTGATCCTGAGCTAGTGGTTGGTCTTGACTTGTCTGCTAATGACAGCTTTATCATGCCTGTCAAGCAAGACGTTCAGATCTTTGAAGACGATGCATTGCACCGTCAGCAACGAGCTGGGTTCTACGGTTGGGCTGAAATTGGATTTGCTGTTCTGGACAACAGACGCATCCTTCTCGGTTCTTTCTAAGAGTCTTAGTTAGATAACCACGCATCAAACCGTCTCTAGTTTTCTAGGGGCGGTTTTTTTGTATTTATGGTGTATAATATATTGGAATTATAGACGTAATTGGAAATTTTACGCATGACCAAAAGAACCAAAACAGAGCTTACTAGCCAAGTTAGTACGTTATTGCCAGACAATAACTCGGCTCAAATTACCCCAGAAAACATTAGGAGTGTTTTTACTGATGTCGGTGATTCATTGACGTTTTGGGATGACACGAAACCATCCAGCGCAACTGAGTCTTGCACAAAAGGTGAAATGAAGTTCGGAGGCACTGACTATGATGGGACTACAGTACACCATCTTTATGTCTGTGTAGATACTAATACTTGGAAGCGTACAGAGCTAATAACTTTCTAGAAAAAAGGAGACATATAATATGTCAGCCATGTCAACATATCTCGAAAACAAGCTAGCTAGCCACGTTTTGAGAAACACTGCATACACCACACCCGGAACTAGTGTGTATGTAGGTCTTATTAAATTTTATGAAACCGTCAAGCTTGAAGCTGGAACACTTACCCAAGAAGCAAGTGGGGGTGGTTATACTAGAATTCAAGTAACCACATGGGACGCACCTAGTGATGGCGCAACCCAAAATACTGGTGCTATCACTTTCCCAACAGCCACTGGCGATTGGGGAAATGTATCTGGTGTAATTGTTTCAGACGCCGCGAGTGCTGGAAATGTTTTACTTCATGGTTCTTTGACTTCTGCTAGAGATGTTCAAAACGGCGATGTATTTAAGTTTAACGCTGGTGATTTAGATATTACGTTTGCCTAATCACCTTTATTAATTAAGGGGTGAATTATGGCTCTAGTAGTTAAAGATAGAGTAAAAGAAACCTGCACCGGCACAAGTGGCGATATGGCCCTTGCTGGCGCGGTGTCTGGTTTTATTGCCTTCGATGCAGACGCAACCTTTGATGGTGATACGACCTATTACGCCCTAGAAGATGCAGACGGTACAAAGTGGGAAGTTGGGCTGGGGACGCTCAGCGCAGATTCCACCAGCATCGTGCGTACTACAATTCTAGCAACCCAAGTTAGTTTCACCGACACCACCAGACAAACATTTAGTGGTGGCGCTCATACCATATTTTGCACTTACCCTGCGGGTAAAGCTGTATTTCTTGACGCTAGCGGGGGTTTATCTCATGCTGTAGGTTTGGCCTCTGAGGTTACAGGAACGCTTCCTGTAGGTAATGGGGGTACTGGATTAACATCTATAGCAACCCTGTTAAATTCAAATGTTACTCCTACAACCCTTAGTCTTGTAATTGGAACTAACGTCCAAGCTTATGACGCCGATCTTACCGCGCTTGCTGGACTAAGTAGTTCAGATAGCAATTTTATTGTAGGGAGCGCTAGTGGTTGGGTAGCAGAAGGTGGAGCGACTGCAAGAACTAGCTTAGGTGTAGACGCCGCCGGAACAGACAATAGCACCAATGTAACCCTTGTTACAAGTTCACACGATTACTTATCAATATCTACACAAGCCATTACTCTTGGCACTATTGATATTAGCGATGACACTAACTTAGCTGCTGGTACTGGTATCACTCTCACTGGAGATACTCTTTCTACTACTGACGGCGACATTGTTCACGACAACCTCAGTGGATTTGTTGCAAACGAACATCTTGACTGGACTGCTAGTGTCGGAACAATACATGCGGGCAACTATACAGATACGGTTTATACTCTACCAGAAGCAAACGCAACTACAAAAGGTGGAATAGAATTATTCAGCAATACTGACCAATCTGTTGCTGCTACTGCTGTCAGTGCCACAGCAGCGAGAACTTATGGTTTACAATTAAACTCTGATGGACAAGGGGTTGTCAATGTACCTTGGGTTGATACTAATAC